>OLRA01000201.1_pt1 | contig 83820 bp, 61 predicted proteins | sample 1673011 | NCBI WGS metagenome assembly OLRA01 (sample SAMEA3136746, study PRJEB25190) | human gut metagenome | reverse complement strand
ACCAGTTCTCGACAACCTAACGTAAAGCCTTTTATTTGTGCATAGCACGCGCCCACAAGCGGAAAAAACAAGGAAAAACACAACGGTTACACAGTAGAGGAGGTCTCCGGCCTTTGGTCAAAAGTTACGTATTACAGCCTCCGCAAGCAAATCTGATACAAACATAGGAGGCTATGGCGTCTCGCCGTAGCCACGCACCCACGAATGCAAACAGATTGAGTATGAGCTGCGGGTTCCGCGGAGCGGGACCTATGTCATGAAACCCACTGCAAGCTGCGAAGCAGCGCAGCTGTGGGTACGTGAGCTCTCCCATCTCTCCCACAAGTGTTCCCCGAAGGGGGACTTACACATCATCGATAATGTTGATGATGGTTGGTCCCGCTTCGCGGAACCAAGATGGTGATGAGTGCTTATCCCACAGCTGGCTCCTTCGGAGCTTGCAGTGGGTTTCTGATAGATACGTGTCCCCTCGGGACACGGCGCTGCTCCTAAGCTAAATTGCAGTTTTCTGCAATGGTAGGCTGCGTGGCTACGGCGAGACGCCATAGCCTCCTAGGTTTGCCTTGTCTGCTATAATTCAAACTCATAATTCATAATTCGGGCGATATGTCGCCCGATATCCTTGTGTTTTTTTTACTTCACCAAATCGTAAATTATATGTGCGGCAGACTCTGACGGGCTGTCGCCACCTATCTTGCGGCGCACGTCCTCGTAGCCGTCGAGCATACGCTGGCGGGCTTCGCCGTCGGGAAGGAGGAGGGCGAGCTGCTTGGCTATGTTGTTCGTGGAGAACGTGTCTGCCACGAGTTCTGTAACCACCTCACGGTCTGCTATAAGATTGACGAGTGAGACGTACTTCACCTTCAGCACGTAACGGCGGCAGAACGCCACCAGTTTAGGCATCGCCATCCTATAGCATACCACCTGCGGCACGCCGAAGAGAGCTGTCTCAAGCGTGGCTGTGCCACTCGTTACGGCGGCGCAACGGGCGTGTGACAGCAGGGCGTACGTGTCGTGATGTACGAGGCTGACTCCGGTTCCCGAGATGAAGCGGTCGTAGAAGTCGGGCTCTATGCCCGGAGCGCCTGCCAATACCATCTGGTAGTCTTCGAAGCGTCGCGCTGCTTCAATCATTGACGGCAGGTTGTTCTGTATTTCCGCACGTCGGCTACCGGCCAACAAGGCTATTATGGGCTTGCTGCTGAGGCCGTGTCGCTTGGCGAAATCATCGAACGACTCCTTATATCCCGCACGAAATTCTTCCACCTCTTCCGCCGTAGGATTGCCCACGTAATGGATGGGGTAGTGGTGTTTCTGTTCGAAGAAGGGCACTTCGAAGGGCAGGATGGAAAACATCTCGTCCACGTCGCGCTTGATGCGCTTGATGCGCCATTCCTTCCACGCCCAAATCTTCGGCGAGATGTAGTAATAGACGGGGATGCGCGTATGCGAGTGGATGTATTTGGCTATGTCGAGATTGAATCCCGGATAGTCAACGAGGATGACCACGTCGGGCTGCCATTCCACGATGTCGCGCTTACACAAGGCCATGTTGCGTAGGATGGTGGGCAGATGCAGCAGCACGGGTATGATGCCCATGAAGGCAAGGTCGCGGTAGTGCTTTACGCACGTGCCGCCCACGGCAGCCATCAGGTCGCCGCCGAAGAAGCGAAACTCGGCGTCGTCGTCCACCTTGCTGAGCGCCGCCATAAGACGCGAGGCATGCAGGTCGCCCGAAGCCTCGCCAGCTATCAGGTAATATTTCATAATCAATTGGATAACTCAAAATCGGCTACGTTATTAATTCAAAATTGATTAATTCAAAATCGGCGTAGCCGACAATTCCTAATTCAAAACTCAAAATTCAAAATTCTTCAAGAAGTCATAGTCGGTGACGTCTATGCGTGTCGGCGTAATCGCCACGTAGCCATGTCGTAGCGCCCACGTGTCCGTGTCGTCTGCTTCCGGCTCGTCGGAGCGGTATTGTCCCGTCATCCAGTAGTAGTCGTGTCCGTGCGGATGGCGTCTCTTGTCGCACTCGTTAAACCACGTGCCCTTTCCCATTCGGCACATCTTCACGCCTTCAAACGTCTGAGCCTTAGGGAAGTTGACGTTGAGGCACACGCCCTGCGGCAGACCCTTGCTGAGCACCTTGCTGACGATGTCGCGTACGTAGGGAGTGAGCGGAGTGAAGTCGGCGTCTGCTGCGAAGTCGCAGAGCGAGAATCCTATGGAAGGCACATACTTCATGCAGCCCTCGATAACGATGCCCATCGTGCCGCTATAGTGTACGTTCACCGACGAGTTGTCGCCGTGATTGATGCCGCCTATGATCATGTCGGGCATGCAGTCCTTGAAGAACTCGACGAGTGCCACCTTCACGCAGTCCACCGGTGTGCCGTTGCAGGAATACACCTCCAGTCCCTCTTCCTTGCGTCGCTGTGTCAGGCGTAGAGGCACCGAAGAGGTGAAGGCTGTGGCAAATCCCGACCTTGCGGAATCGGGAGCACATACCAGAATGTCGCACATGTCGCGGAGCATATCCACAAGCGAATTGATGCCTTTGGCCTGATAGCCGTCATCGTTCGAAATAAGTATTAACGGTCTTTTATTATTCATAAATTTGACTATAATTCGCTTGCAAAAGTACGAAAAAAGGTTTAAACGGGCAGTATGTCGCATAAAATATGTAACTTTGCCAAATAATTTTGGACAGAAATGGGAAAGATAATAGCACTCGCCAACCAAAAGGGTGGCGTCGGTAAGACAACGACAACAATAAACCTCGCGGCATCGCTTGCCACACTGGAAAAGACCGTACTTGTGGTCGACGCAGATCCTCAGGCTAACGCCTCAAGCGGACTCGGAATAGACCTTAACGAAATCGACTGCTCACTCTACGAATGCATCATCGACCAGGCTGACGTCCACGACGCCGTATACACAACGGACATCAACGGACTGGACATCATTCCGAGCCATATCGACCTCGTTGGAGCTGAGATAGAGATGCTCAACATAAAGAACCGAGAGCGTGTGGTGAAGAATATGCTGGAACAGATAAGGGATGACTACGACTATATACTCATTGACTGCAGCCCGTCGCTCGGACTGATCACCGTGAACGCGCTTACTGCTGCCGACTCGGTGATAATACCCGTGCAGTGCGAGTATTTCGCGCTTGAGGGAATCACGAAGTTGCTCAATACCATCAAGATTATCAAAAGCAAGCTCAATCCGTCACTCGAGATTGAGGGATTCCTGCTCACGATGTTTGACAGCCGCCTCCGACTCGCCAATCAGATTTATGACGAGGTGAAGCGACACTTCCAGGAACTGGTATTCAAGACCGTAATACAGCGTAACGTCAAGCTGAGCGAAAGCCCGGGACACGGCATTCCGGTCATCCTCTATGATGCCGACTCGGTGGGATCGAAGAACCACATGGCTCTCGCCAAGGAGATTATCAATAAGAACGCCACGCGCGACAATGCAGCCGACAATACGGCTAACGACTAAAAAACAATAACAGACAATAATGGCCGTACACAAGAAATACAGCAGAAACGTACTCGGACGCGGACTTGACGACATCGACGGAGGCAAGGGACTGGACGCCCTCTTCGACAACGCCGGTGCACGCACCGAGGGAACGTCAACCATAAACGAGATACCGCTCTCGCAGATTGAGGCTAACCCCAACCAGCCAAGACGAGAGTTTGACGCCATAGCGCTGGAGGAACTGGCGGCAAGCATTCGCGAGATTGGCATCATACAGCCCATAACGCTGCGTCAGATTGCTGACGAACGCTATCAGATCATCGCCGGCGAAAGACGCTGGAGGGCTTCGCAGATAGCCGGACTAAGCGCCATACCGGCTTACATCCGAACCATCAAGGACGAGAACGTCATGGAAATGGCGCTCATCGAGAACATACAGCGTGAGGACCTCAACGCCATAGAGATTGCTCTGGCTTACGAGCATCTCCTCGACGCGGAGGGAATGACGCAGGAGAAGGTGTCTGAGCGCGTCGGAAAGAGCCGCACCGCCATCACCAATTATCTCCGACTGCTCCGTCTGCCAGCCCAGGTGCAGATAGCTCTGCAGAAGAGAGAGATAGACATGGGGCACGCCAGAGCGCTGCTTGCAGTGGAGTCGCCGTCGTTACAGATAAAGCTCTTCAACGAGGTGATAAAGAACGGCTACTCCGTACGCAAGGTGGAGGAGATGGCACAGATGCTCAAGAACGGAGAGGACGTGGACAGCGGAAAGAAGACGATTGTGGCTAAGGCAAAGCTGCCGGAAGAGTATAACGCTCTCAGAAGCCACCTCTCAGACTTCCTGCAGACCAAGGTGCAGATGACATGCTCGCCGAAGGGAAAAGGAAAAATCACCATTCCCTTTGCTAACGAGGAGGAACTGGAGCGCATTATGAGCGCCTTCGACAAAATGAAACAACAGTGAAAAATAACATAACGTCACATATATTGCAGTCGCTGCTCGTGTGCATGGCCCTGTGCCTTGCATCGCCGGCAGCCGCACAGAAGGAAGAGGTGTCAGCCGACAGCGTCAGCCTTACACATGCCGTCTCGGACAGCGTCGTCGTTAACCGCGCCGTCTATGAGGACAGCGTGGTGGACGGTCGTATCTTTATGGCAGACACCCTTAAGAACGTGCGGCCAAAACGCAATTGGGCTACATGGCGACCGAACGCCAAGAGGGCGATGTGGCTTGCCATCGTGCTGCCAGGAGCAGGACAGATATACAACCGCAAGTACTGGAAGCTGCCGTTCGTCTACGGCGGATTCGTAGGTTGCGCTTACGCCATGCGATGGAACAACCAGATGTTCCGCGACTATTCGCAGGCTTACATGGACATCATGGACGACGACCCGAACACGCAGAGCTACAACCAGTTTCTGCATCTCGGAGCAAAGATCGACTCTTCCAACCTCGAACGTTACCAACGGCTCTTCAAGAACCGTAAGGACAAGTTCCGCAGATGGAGAGACCTGAGCTTCTTCTGCCTTGTCGGCGTTTACGCCATATCCATCATTGACGCATACGTTGACGCGTCATTGTCAGAGTTCGACATCTCGAAGGACCTCAGTCTGAGAGTGGAGCCGACAATCATCAACCGCAGCAACAACGGCCTTCAGGCCAATCCGCTCCGCGACAACAGCTTAGGAGTGAGCTGCAGCCTCAATTTCTGAGAACATCAGGCGTTCTCGATTACAAGCAACATAAACATACAGAAACGACATACACATTTATATATATAGATGAAAAAGACATTAATATTGATAGCAACAGCGCTTCTCACATTCTCAAACCCCATCTTCGCGCAGAGCGACGACAAAGAGATAACGGTGACGGACGCTGAAGGAAAGAAGGAAATTATAGACCTGCCAGAGGGACTGACGCAAGACTATGACAGTCTGCTCAGCGCTTACAACCACAAGACTTACCTCAAAGCTAACACGGACTGCAACATGATGGACATCAATCCTGTATACGACAAGGAAGTATACAAGGAGCGTCTTAGCCGCATCCCGTCGGTTATGGAAATGCCGTATAACGACATCGTTCAGGTGTTTATCGACCGTTATAGCGGTCGTCTGCGCCATTCGGTCAGCGCCATGCTCGGTGCACAGAACTTCTACATGCCCGTATTCGAGCAGGCTCTCGAGATGTACGGACTGCCGCTGGAGCTGAAGTATCTGCCGGTTATCGAGTCGGCGCTCAATCCTAATGCCGTTTCGCGCGTGGGTGCCACCGGTCTGTGGCAGTTTATGATCACCACCGGCAAGCATTACGGACTGGAGGTGAATTCGCTCGTGGACGAACGCCGCGACCCCGTGCGTGCGTCGTACGCAGCAGCGCAGTACCTTCGCGACCTCTATCGTATCTTCGGCGACTGGAATCTGGTGATTGCCGCATACAACTGCGGTCCGGAGACCATCAACAAGGCCATCCACCGCTCGAAGGGCGAGACCGACTACTGGAAGATTTATCCCTACCTTCCGAAGGAGACACGTGGATATGTGCCGGCATTCATCGCCGCCAACTACATCATGAACTACTATTGCGAGCACAATATCTGCCCGATGGAGACCGAACTGCCTTCGAAGACAGACACCGTCATGGTTAACCGTGACGTACACTTCGAGCAGGTGGCTAACGTGCTCGGCATCGATGTGGACCAGATAAAGCAGCTCAATCCGCAGTATAGACGCAACATCGTCAACGGATCGTCAAAGCCTTCCGCATTGCGTCTGCCGCAGATGCTTGTCAACGACTTCATCGACAAGGAGGACTCCATCTATGCCTACAACGCCGACGCTCTCCTGTCGAAGCGTAAGGAGGTGGAGGTCAACAGCGACGCTCCCTCTTACTCGTCACGCCCCACACGTTCTTCGTACAGCTCATCACGTTCTTCGTACAGCTCTTCACGCTCCACACGCTCTTCACGTAAAAAGAAGAACAAAAAAGAACGCTCAAAGAACGTGACCATCCGACAGGGTGATACGCTCTCGGAGATAGCAAAGCGTAACGGAACAACCGTAAAAAAGCTCAAGAAACTCAATAAAATCAGCGGCAGCAACATACGCGCAGGCAAGAAGCTTCGCATAAAGTAACGGCTCGGACGTTAGTAGCCGCTAAACTACCAAACCTTACAGAAATCATCACGCCAATTTATAGGAGACTCTGATCATGGATGACATTAAAGAGAAAGAACTGCAGCGCGAAGCCGCTGACGACAAGTTGATAGAGGCAGCCTTCAAAGGAATGCTTGACATTTATCTGGCATCGCCCCACCGCAAGAAGGTGGACATCATAACCAAGGCGTTCAACTTCGCCAAGCAGGCGCACAAAGGTGTGCGCAGACTCTCTGGCGAACCTTACATCATGCACCCCATTGCCGTCGCACGCATCGCCGTGGAGGAGATGGGACTGGGAAGCACCAGTATTTGTGCCGCCCTGTTGCATGACGTCGTGGAGGACACGGACTATACCGTCGAGGACATAGAGAACATCTTCGGAGAAAAGGTGGCTATGATCGTTGACGGACTGACGAAGATTTCTGGAGGAATATTCGATGATCATAAGTCGGCACAGGCTGAGAACTTCAAGAAGCTGCTCCTCACGATGAGCGACGACATCCGTGTCATCCTCATCAAGATTTGCGACCGTCTGCACAATATGCGCACACTGGAGTCGCAGCCAGCCAACAAGCAGTATAAGATAGCGGGCGAGACATTATATATATATGCCCCGCTTGCCAATCGCCTCGGTCTTAACAAGATAAAGACAGAGCTGGAAGACCTCTCTTTCCGCTACGAACATCCGGAGGAGTATGCCTACATCAAGTCGAAGCTGGCTGACACACAGGCACAGCGCGATGTGCTCTTCGAGTCTTTCACAAAGCCCATCAGAGCCATCCTTGACGACATGGGGCTGAAATATGAAATAAAGGCACGCGTGAAGAGTCCATACTCGATATGGAACAAGATGCAGAACAAGCACGTCACCTTTGAGGAGATATATGACATCCTCGCCGTGCGCATCATCTACACGCCGAAGGTGCGTTCGGAGGAGATAAACGAATGCTTCAAGATATATGTGGCTATAAACCAGATATATAAGTCGCATCCCGACCGTCTGCGCGACTGGGTGAACCACCCGAAAGCTAACGGCTATCAGGCTTTGCACGTCACATTGATGTCGAAGCAGGGCAAGTGGATAGAGGTGCAGATTCGTTCTGACCACATGGACGAGGTGGCTGAGCAGGGCTTTGCCGCTCACTGGAAATACAAGGAGGGCGAAACAGAGGTTGTGGACGACGACTCAGAGCTGAACAACTGGCTGTCCACCATCAAGGAGATTCTGGACGATCCGCAGCCGGACGCCATGGACTTCCTCGACACCATCAAGCTGAATCTCTTCGCCAACGAGATTTTCGTATTCACACCGAAGGGCGAAATCAAGACTATGCCGGCAGGATGTACGGTGCTCGACTTCGCTTTCCAGATACATACATTCCTCGGCTCGCACTGTATAGGTGCGAAGGTAAATCATAAGCTGGTGCCTCTCAGCCATCGCCTTAACAGCGGCGACCAGGTGGAGGTGCTGTCATCCAACTCGCAGCACGTGCAGGCGTCATGGATAAACTTCGTGTCCACGGCTAAGGCAAAGGGCAAGATTACTGCCATTCTGCGCCGTAACAACCGCGAACTGCAGAAGCGCGGCGAGCAGATTCTGGACGACTGGCTTGTAAAGAACGAGCTGGAGATGAACACTCCCGTCCTTAACAAACTCTGCGACCTGCACGAGATGAAGAATAACGAGGCTCTCTTCCTCGCCATCGGCAAGCGCACCATATTGCTCGGCGATAACGACCTCGACGAATTGCGCAGCAAGAAGGCTGAGAACACGGGAGGTGGCTGGAGAAAATTCGTTCCGTTCTTCTCGCATAACGACAAGAAGGACGAGACGAAGCGCAGCTTCTTCATAGTAGGAGAGGGCTTCAACAAGAAGAAGCCGGTGATTATAAATGAGGAGAACATCTCCACGTTTGTCTTCCCGCAGTGCTGTCATCCGATTCCGGGTGACGACATCCTCGGATATATCGACAATAAGAACCGCATAGAAATTCACCGTCGCGACTGTACTGTGGCTTCCAAGCTTAAAACCAGTTTCGGCAATCGCATCCTTGACGCCAAGTGGGACATGCACAAGGTGATGTTCTTTGACGCCACCGTTCAGATTTCGGGTATCGACCGCAAGCGTATGCTTCACGATGTGGCAGAGGTAATCTCTGACAAGCTGGACGTCAACATCCATCGCGTTACCATTTCCAGCAATGAGGGCATCTTCAACGGCACCATCGAACTGCGTGTACACGACCGCAGCGAAGTGCGCGTCATCATGGACGAGTTGCGTAAGATTGAGGACATAAAGGAAGTGCTGCAGATTCTCTAAGCGGCATTTAAGAATAACGAAATAGGAGTTACGAGTTAAGGTTATCTACAACCATAATTCGTAACTCCTATTTTTTTGTTTATCTCAGCGATAAATTGCAGTTTATTTAGTTGAGAGTTGAGAATGGAGAGTTGAGAGTTATGATATGTATGATAGTTAATCATATTGATTATAATATACTTAATAAGGTAATCATCGCTCGGCTTTGCCGCTTGCCTTAGCAAGAACTCTCAAATTTCAAATCTCAACTCTCAACTTCGTTAGATAAATTCCTATTTACCGCTCTTAGTATTCTAAGCTTGCGGTCACTCCGCGTCTCATCATATCCTTCATAGTAGGCTTCAGTCGCTTTACGAAGCCTTCCCATGAGCGAACGTTTGCTGTGCTCCATCCTACCTCCGCCAGTGCTATTGCACGCGGGTAAGCCTGATAACTGATTCGTTCGGGAGTGTTGATGCACTCGCTCCAGAGAGTGCCAGCCACACCGAAGAGATTGTTCTTCTCAAACTCTGCTCCCATTCCCCAAGCCGGATCAAGGGCGTAAGCGTCCTTCAGTGATGTTACGGGCATTCCCCAGTTCACCTCAGGCATGTCACCCTTCGCCATCGGATAGTCGAAGTAGCAGTGCTCACCGGGGCACAGCATGATGCGTGCGTTGTTTCGTACGGCAGCGTCAAGCGCCTCCTTTGTCTGTCCGCTGCGCCATGCGAATGTCACGCAGCCGGGCTGTATCTCCTTGAAGTCAGACTCGTACCAGAACATCGGGGTCTTGTGATAGGTGTCGCGAAGAAGCTCTATTATGCGATCGAAGAGATAGCCCTGCAGCTTCCAGTTCTCCGAACGGTCGGTTGATGGGATGCCGAGCTTACGCTTCAGGGCCTTACATTTCGGGCAGTCTGTCCAGCAGTCGAGCGCGGGATTGCCAGCTTCGTCTCCACCCAGATGGATATATTTTGACGGGAAGATGTCTGTTATCTCCTTGAATACGTTGCCGAGGAACTCGTATGTGAAGTCGTTACCGGGGCAGAGTAGCTCGTTGGAAACGCCGCAAGTGGTGCGGACGGGCACCTGACGCTGATGGCAGGTAAGCTCAGGGAAGACGCTGATGGCAGCCACCTCATGTCCCGGCATCTCTATTTCAGGCACAATCTCCACGTGATACGTAGCGGCATACTTCACCAGTTCGCGCATCTGTTCCTGAGTGTAGAAACCCTTGTATGGCGCGAGCATGTCGTCCTGACCCCATCGTGATGAGGCCTGTTCTGTAAGTTGCGGATACTTCTTTATCTCTATACGCCATGCCTGGTCGTCCACGAGGTGGAGATGCAGGGCGTTGAGCTTATAGCGTGCCATCTCTGGGATGAACGCTTTCAGATCGTCGAAGGGGATGAAGGTACGAGCCGGGTCGACCATCAGCTCACGTACATGGGTGCGGGGAGCATCCTTAATGGTGAGTTGCGGGATGACGTCTACGCATTCCTTGTTGCCGCTACCGCGCAGAATCTGGTCTAAAGTCATCAGTCCCCAGAACACGCCCTGCGCTGTCTTGCCCTTAATGGTTACGCCCTTGGCGTCCACAGCCAGCGTGTAAGCCTCGTTGTCGGTGAGATTCTGGTCGAGCGAAAGGTTGAGCACGATGCCGCGCTGTCTGCTGTTGACGATGTTGCCGATGCGCTCTGTGAGCATGCGGCGAGCCTGATCCTGCTCGTTCTGCAGCCCTTCAGCTGCCACGATGTTCCATGCTGTCTGCACGTCCACGCCCTTTGTGCCCTTCAGCACGCTCAATTCCGTAGGGTAGGGAGCAAGGCAAGTGGTCGGGTCGCTCACCTCTTTGGCTGTTTTCGGCTCGGCGAAGAAGCGGCTCCAACCTGGTGCTTTCTTATATGCAGCCTCTGCGCCCTTCGGAACGATCAGTTTCACCTGCGAACGATTGATGCCATAGAATGTAGATACGTCTGCACGAGGCGGCACCTTTGAGTTCACCTTGACAGTCTTAAGACCCTCAAGACGTGCGAAAGCAAACTCGCTGAGCACGGGAGTGCCCTCTATTACGACGCTCTCCAAGCCCTTACAGCCTGAGAAAGCAGCCTCTCCGATGTTTGTTACGGAGGCGGGGATGGTTATTTCCTGCAACTTATCGCAAGCAAAGAACGCCTGCGACTCGATTTTCTTCAGAATTTTCGGCAGTCTGACGTGTTCAAGTTGGTGACGTGAATGAAACGCGTTCTTCGGCAGAACGATGCTGTTGGCATCGCTGAGGTCGAGGTCGCGGAGCTGGAAGCAGAGGTCGCGGAGCTGACGATAGTCGCTGTTTCCCTCAGTAGTCAGTTCGCCGGTAAGCTTGAGGCTCACCGCCATAGCCTTCGTTTCGGGCTTCATGTCGCTCATCTTGGCAACGGTTTGCGCCGAAAGAGCAGCCGACACGATGGCAGCTGCTGAAAGTAGAAAGATTCTTTTCATTAGTTTTTTTTTCGGTATAATAATATTAACAATGATATTCCATTTATATGCTATAATGTAGAAGGACCTTATTGGCTGAAATCCTAATTACTAACAAAGTTAAAACCTTTTTGGTGTTTGAGCAAATTTTTTTAACTAAATGACCAACAGGTTCAGATGTCTATAATCGAAATTAGCAACAAACACTACTATTGTATGTAACGTTTATCTTCCCTTCTTTTTTGACTTGTGTCAACAAAAGGCTGTAAAGGTATACTTTTTTGTTAATATGTTTGCGTACACAATCTGCAAATAGTATCTTTGCAGCGTAAAAAGAAACATAAATACACAGGATAACATAACGGAGCCTCTTAAGCTTGTGAAGGTTTTGGCTCAGATAACGGATTTACAAATTAATTAAAAAGAAAGGTAAAAAGATTATGGTAACAATGTTGATTTTGGCCATCGTAGCAATAACAATTGCACAGGCCGTAAGTATGGGTAAGAAGATTGACATGAAGTAAGGATAACTTCGGTTAGTCAGACACAAACTACCCTTCTTCTTTCGAGGAAAGAAAATTTGGTAAGTTGTTAAAATATTGGCAGCGGTTCGCTCTTGGGCGGACCGCTGCTTTTTTTGTTTAAGGCTAATAAGGCAAAATAACAGAAAGTGTGTATCGCTCTCTTAAGCACAAAAAAAAGACAGGCAGCGCAACCTATGCGCCGCCTGTCCGAGTTTTGGTTATCTTGCAGTTATATTAATTGCTTGAAGATTGATATAATCTTCTTTCTGTGCTTCTGCGTTTAGTAGGCGTTCTTGTCGCCCTGCACTACGTTTGCCACTGTCTTATACATTATATATATGTCGAGCCAGATAGTCCAGTGCTCCATATACCAGATGTCGCCTCTTACGCGACCTTCCATTTGGTATATTTCCTTTGTCTCGCCACGGAAGCCCGTCACCTGGCTCCATCCAGTGATTCCCGGCTTGATGAGGTGGCGCACCATATAGTAGTCGATTATCTTCGAGTAGTCGTTGGTCTGCTTCACCATGTGCGGACGCGGACCCACGATACTCATCTGTCCGAGGAGCACATTGATAAACTGTGGCATCTCGTCAAGATTGGTCTTACGCATGATGTTGCCCCACTTTGTCTTACGTGGGTCGTTGAGCGTAGCCTGCACGGTGTCGGCATCCTTGTTCACCTTCATGCTTCGGAACTTCAGACAGTAGAAGTCCTTGCCGTCAAGACCCGTACGCTTCTGTCTGAAGAATATCGGTCCAGGCATTGTTATCTTCGTCACGATGCCCACGAGGAGCAGGATGAACGGGAAGAGTGTGCAGAGGAAGATAAGCGAAACGATGATGTCGAAGGCACGCTTGATGAAGCGGTTCTCCACGCGTGACAGCGGTTCGTTGTAGAGGCTCATGCATGCCACGTTGCCGAACATGGTGAAGTGCATACGGTGGTGCACATAGTTACGTACGTTAGGCATACTGAAGAAGTGGAGGAAGTTCTGCATACAATAATGTATGATTGGCACAATCTCCGCGCTGCGCTTCGAAGGCAGACAGCAATACACCTCATGCACCTCCGGATGTTTCTTTAGATACTCCAGCACGTCCTCCGGTTTGCCAAGGTATGTGGCCTTTTCCGGGAACAGCGGGTTGCGTTCGTCGTCGAAGTAGCCGTTGACATTGTATCCCAATGTGACGGTTTCCATTACCTCCTTGTAGAGCTCGGCAGCGTTCTCCGAACTTCCGACAATCACTACGTTGTGGACGTGATTGGGCTTACGGCGCCATGCTACTACTATTCTTCTCACCAATACACGATAGATGGATATCAGTACGGTCATCGTAAGCATGCATAGCGCATACCTTGATGGCTCCATATGCCAGAAGTCGCCGATGGTGAACAGCAGTACGCTGAGGATTGTAAACTTGAACATGTTGCTCATTACGCGCATCACAATGAGATGCGTGCTTGCGCGGCGGCGATGAAGCACTACGCCGTTACGGTACGTACAGGCGAAGTAGAGCATGATGCTGACCGTGATGGTCTGGCGTATTGCATCATCGTTACAGCTGCCTGGCATGTGTCTGCAGAAAAGCAGGAATGTCAGGATGGCAATGATAATGTCTCCGATTAATACAGCACCAATGAGCATACGGTCGCTGTGGTAGTTGAAATTAGTGGGGCTACTCATTTTTTCACAAGCAAAAATGTTTAATTGTTTATCGTATTTTAAATCTGTGTTATCGTGATTGTTCAGTATCGGCAAGCATTTGCCTCTCAAAAACTTTGCAAAAATAATCAAATTATATGTAATAGCCAAAAAATTTTTGTCCTTTCAGCCATTTACATTATCTTTGCAAGTTGGAAAGGGCGAAAACCAATGCTTTAGGTCAGCAAAAGCTGTCCTATTGAGACGATAAAGCCTTCCGTAGCATTTACATCACAAACCTCATGAACAACGACAACTTAGGATTATTAGGAAAGATTGAATATCCCGACGACCTTCGCAAGTTAAGGGTGGAGCAGCTTGAAGAAGTGTGCTCCGAACTCCGCCACGTCATTGTGGAGGAGCTTGCCGTCAACCCCGGACATCTGGCCTCTTCGCTTGGTGTGGTGGAGTTGACAGTGGCCTTACACTATGTCTTCAATACCCCGTCTGACCGTATTGTGTGGGACGTGGGACACCAGGCCTATGGGCATAAGATGCTCACAGGCCGTCGCGGATGTTTCTCCACCAACCGTAAGTTGCACGGCATTAGGCCTTTCCCGAGCCCGATGGAGAGCGAGTACGACACTTTCACGTGCGGACACGCCTCTAATTCTATTTCGGCGGCGCTCGGTATGGCTGTGGCGGCACGCAAGACCGGCAACGACTCACGCCATGTCGTTGCCGTAATCGGTGACGGTGCGATGTCTGGAGGACTGGCTTTCGAGGGCCTTAACAATGTGTCGTCGTCGCCAAACGACCTCCTTATCATTCTTAATGACAATGATATGAGTATTGACCGTGCCGTGGGCGGCATGGAGAAGTATCTGCTCAATCTCGATACCAACGCCACATACAACCGTCTGCGCTTCAAGGCTTCGCAATGGCTCCATTCCAAAGGCTACCTTAATGAAAACCGCAGGAAAGGGCTCATCCGCCTCAACAATGCCCTGAAGTCGGCGCTTGCCCATCAGCAGAACATCTTCGAGGGCATGAACATACGCTACTTCGGACCGTTCGACGGCAACAATGTCAGCGAGGTGGTGCGCATACTGGAACAGCTCAAGGACATGCGCGGCCCCAAGCTCCTGCATCTCCACACCGTGAAAGGCAAGGGATATGCCCCGGCGGAGAAGGAGGCTACCATCTGGCACGCCCCCGGACTCTTCGATGCCGAGACGGGAGAGCGCATCAAGAAGGAGGACAGTCCTTATCCGCTGAAATACCAGACCGTGTTCGGAAAGACGCTTCTCGAACTTGCACGTCAGAATCCGCGCATCGTCGGCGTTACGCCAGCCATGCCTACGGGCTGCTCCATGGACATCATGATGAAGGAAATGCCTGACCGCGTGTTTGATGTTGGCATCGCTGAAGGACATGCCGCCACATTCTCGTGCGGTATGGCAAAGGACGGACTGATGCCTTTCTGTAACATTTACAGCGCGTTCGCACAACGTGCTTACGACAATATCATACATGATGCTGCCGTGCTAAACCTCCCCGTGGTGTTCTGCTTTGACAGATCGGGACTGGTGGGAGAGGACGGACCCACACATCATGGTGTCTTCGACATCGCTGCCCTGCGCTGCGTGCCCAACCTTACGCTATGCTCACCGATGAACGAGGCTGAGCTTCGCCGCATGATGTACACGGCACAGCTGCCAGACAAGGGCACCGTCGTGATACGCTATCCAAGGGGTAGGGGAGTGATGGGCGCCGACTGGGAATGCCCGTTCGAGGAGATACCCGTCGGAAAGGGTCGCTGTCTGCGCCAAGGCACGGACGTAGCCGTCCTCAGTTACGGACCGATTGGCAACGACGTGGTAAAAGCCATCGACCGCATTGAGCAGGGCGGACAGCAGCTAAGCGTAGCCCATTACGACATGCGCTTCTGCAAGCCGCTTGACGAAGAACTCCTTGAGAGCATCGCCTCCACATTCCGCCGCGTCGTCACCGTAGAGGATGCACAGCGAGCTGGCGGATTCGGCTCTGCCATACTGGAATGGATGAGCGACCACGACAAGGACATCACTGTCAAGCGCGTTGGTCTACCTGACCGCTTCATCGAGCATGGCACGGTGGAACAGTTGCGCCATATAGCCGGTACTGACGTCGACGCCATCGTCGATGCCATTACCAATACATTTAATATACATTCTTAGACATTATGAAAATCATCATAGCCGGTGCCTATGCCATAGGCACACACTTAGCGCGCCTTCTCTCGCGAGAGCATGACGACATCGTCGTTATCGACTCTGACGAGGAACGACTCGCACGGATCGGGTCTGACGTGGACATCCTCACAATGGAGGCGTCGCCCACCAGCGTGAAGGCGCTGCGAAGGGCTGGAGCTGAACATGCCGACCTCTTCATTGCCGTAACGCCGGACGAGAGCCAGAATATGGCGTCATGCGTGCTTGCCAACGGACTCGGCACCAAGAAGACGGTGGCTAAAATAGACAACTCTGAATACATCGAGCCTGACCTTCAGGCTTTCTTCGGACGACTGGGCGTCAGCTCCATCATCTATCCGGAGATGCTTGCAGCCACCGACATCAACAACGGACTGAAGATGTCGTGGGTAAGACAGCGCTGGGACGTTCACGGAGGAGCGCTGGTGATGCTCGCCGTGAAGCTGCGCCAGTCATGCACCATCCTCGACCAGCCGCTGCGAAATCTCTGCGGACCTGAGGACCCTTATCATATCGTGGCCATCAAGCGCGACGGCGAGACCATCATACCGGGCGGTAACGACTGCCTCCAACTTTACGACCTCGCCTACTTCATGACCACCAGACAGTATATACCTTATATAAGGAAGATTGTGGGCAAGGAGCATTACGTTGACGTGAAGAACGTAATGATAATGGGAGGCGGCGCCACTGCCGTACGTACCGTCAAGACCATGCCCAGCTATATGGACGTAAAGATCATTGACATTGACGAACAGCGTTGCGAACGACTCAATTCGCTCCTTGAAGACGAAGACGCTCTCGTCATCAACGGTGACGGACGCGACCTCTCGCTCCTTATCGAAGAGGGAATAAAGAACACGCAGGCGTTCGTGGCGCTTACCGGCAATGCCGAAACCAACATCCTCGCCTGCCTTACTGCTAAGCGACTCGGTGTGCGCAAGACCGTCGCAATGGTGGAGAACATCGACTATATCAGCATGGCGGAGAGCCTTGACATCGGAACAATCATCAACAAGAAGTCGATAGCCGCCAGCCATATCTATCAGATGATGCTTGACGCCAACGTCCACAACGTGCGCTTCCTTATGACTGCCAATGCCGACGTAGCGGAATTCATTCCCTGCGAGGGAGCCAAGATAACCCGCAAGCCCGTAAAGGACTTGGGTATGCCGCAGGGTATGACCATCGGCGGACTCGTCCGCGACGGACAGGGCTACCTCGTATCCGGTAACACAATGATACAGCCTGGCGACTCCGTAATGGTGTTCTGCCATAATATCAACATGAAGAAGATTGAGAAACTGTTCGTATGATAAACCTGAAGTTGATATACAAGATATTAGGCTCGCTGCTCTTCATCGAGTCGGTGATGCTGCTCATGTGTCTTGGCGTGGCTTTCTATTATCATGAGGACGACGTCCTGGCGTTCGGAACGTCCATCGCCGTCTCCATAGCCTCAGGCTTCGTCCTGCGCTATCTCGGTCATGGCTGCGACAACTCGCTCTCACGTCGCGACGCTTACCTTGTCGTGGCTCTCACGTGGGTGGTGTTCTCCCTTGTGGGAACGATGCCCTTCGTCATTGGAGGCTATCTGCCCTCGTTTACGGACGCCTTCTTCGAGACAATGTCCGGATTTACCACCACTGGCGCCACCATCATTGACGATGTCAGCGTCCTGCCTCACGGCATTCTGTTCTGGCGCTCGCTGATACAGTGGATAGGCGGTCTCGGCATCGTGTTCTTCACCATTGCCATCCTTCCCTCCCTTGTCGGAGGAAGCGTAAAGGTGTTCGCGGCGGAGGCAACCGGACCAATAAAGACCAAGCTCCATCCCCGTCTCAGCACCACAGCCAAGTGGATATGGGTGGTTTATCTGCTCATCACCATCTTCTGTATAGGATCATTGATGTTGGCAGGAATGGACGTATTCCGCAGCATCAACTATGCGTTTACGTCGGCAGCCACCGGAGGATTCGCCGTAGATAGCGACTATTCGTTGTTCACGCCAGCCATCCAGTACATCCTGACGTTCTTCTGCTTCATAGCAGGCGCCAACTTCACGTTGCTGTATATGACCGCCTCGCAGCGCCGCATCTCCACATTGCTGCGCAGTTCGGAGTTCAAGTTCTATTTCTTCGTGGTCTTGGCATTCTCGGCGTTCATCGTCGTAGAGCTGATGTGGAAGAACGGATACAGTCTGGAACCAGCCATCCGCAGCAGTCTCTTCCACGTGGTGTCCTTCATCACCACCACCGGCTTTCTTGCCGACGACCCAGGCAAGTGGCCTCATGTGACGTGGGTGGTGCTCGCTGTCTGCATGTTCTTCGGCGCCTGCTCCGGATCGACGAGCGGCGGCTTCAAGTGCATCAGAGCGGTTATGGTGCTCAAGGTCATCAAGAACGAGTTTCGTCAGATGCTCCATCCCAACGCCATCCTGCCCATGAAGATAGACGGCACCAACGTTCCCTCTTCCAAGCGCGTGACGCTCTTGGCATTCCTCGCCACCTATCTTGTCCTGTGCCTCTTCTGTTCGTTCTCAATGATAGCGATGGGCATCGACAACACCAACGCCATCACCATCACGCTCAGCTGCTTAGGCAACGTAGGTCCGACGCTCGGTCTGGAGATCGGCCCCACAATGTCATGGAGCATCCTCCCCGACACAGCCAAGTGGATATGCTCCGTGCTGATGCTCATTGGTCGTCTGGAGATATTCTCCGTCCTCGTAATCTTCTCACCCCAGTTCTGGAAAGAAAATTAACTTACTAAATACAATCAATTATGGAACCAATTAAGTTTAACGCACTTCTCAAGTCCACCATCTGGGGCGGCGAGAAGATCATCCCTTTCAAGCACCTTAACGTAGAGCAGGAGAATGTCGGCGAGAGCTGGGAAATCTCAGGCGTGCCGGGCAACGAGACAGTCGTAGCCAACGGACCGTACGCAGGCAAGAAGCTCAACGAAGTAGTGGCTGAGCTTAAGGACAAGCTCGTGGGCGCTGACAACTACAAGCGCTTCGGCGATGAGTTCCCCCTCCTCATCAAGTTCATTGACGCACGTCAGGATCTTTCCATCCAGGTGCACCCGACAGACGAAATAGCAAAGCGTCAGGGCAAGGAGCGCGGCAAGACAGAGATGTGGTATCTCCTCGACTCTGACAAGGACGCCACTCTGCTCTGCGGTCTCAAGAAGCAGATCACACCGGAAGAATATACAGCAATGGTGGAGAACGACACCATCTGCGACGCCATCTCACGCTATGACGTGAAGGAAGGCGACTGCTTCTTCCTCCCCGCAGGACGCATCCACGCCATCGGCACCGGCTGCTTCCTCGCCGAAATTCAGCAGACCAGCGACGTTACATACCGCATCTACGACTTCAAGCGTAAGGACAAGAACGGCAATTACCGCGAGCTCCACACAAAGCAGGCAGCTGAGTGCATCAACTATAACGTAGAGAGCAACTACCGTACAGACTACACACCGGTGAAGAATCAGGGTGTGAGCCTCGTGCAGTGTCCTTACTTCAACACAGCTGTTTACGACCTCGACGAGCCGATGACGCTCGACTATTCTGAGCTTGACAGTTTCGTCATCCTCATCGGACTCAAAGGCGAAGGCACCATCACCGACAACGAGGGCAACACCATCACTCTCAAGGCTGGCGAGAGCATCCTCGTTCCCGCAACAACAGAGACTCTGAAGGTGGAAGGCACCATCAAGTTCCTCGAGACATACGTGTAAGAAGGCTTGTATAAGACAATAATCAGACAAGACGTCATAAGACGCAGACAACGGCATCAACCCCCGTTGTCTGCGTTTTTTTGTTTACACATATATTAATATAGCGTTATCAATTCTTTTTATATGGTTTTATTTACTAATTTTGTAGGCAATTATTACATCCTCGTATAATCTGATGACAATATAGAATAACTTTAAAAAACAATATCCAAGAAAAAGAATTATGACAACATTGACAATCATGATTGTCGTGGCTTTCGTTATAGGCTATGCTTGCATCGCCATGGAAAGTCTGACAAAGGTGAACAAGGCAGCCGTGGCGCTGCTGATGTTTGTGGCTTGCTGGACGCTATATATGTGCGACCCGCTGCAGTTTCTTACAATGATGCACCCCGACTATGCCGGTGGCATTGAGGGAATGGCGGAGAAGGTCACCTCCATCATACAGGAGCATCTCGGCGACACCTCTACGACGCTTTTCTTCCTGATGGGCGCTATGACCATCGTGGAGATTGTCGACCAGAACGGCGGATTCAATTGGGTGCGCAAGGTGATGAAGACACACTCGAAGCGTGCCCTGCTATGGCGCATCGCCTTCCTTACCTTCATCCTTTCAGCCATCCTTGACAACCTTACGACAAGTATCGTGATGATTATGATTCTGCGCAAGCTCGTCGCTGACCGCAACGACCGCCTCATCTATGCTTCGCTTGTCATCATCGCAGCCAACTCAGGCGGTGCATTCTCGCCCATCGGCGACGTCACCACCATCATGCTCTGGAACAAGGGCCTTATCACAGCTCTTGGCGTCATCAGCGAGATTCTCATCCCGTCCATCGTTTCGATGCTTATTCCTGCGTTCATCCTGCAGTACAGCCTCAAGGGCGAGCTCCACATGCCGGAGGTGAAGGCTGGTGCAGACGAGGACTCCGGTGACTTCACAGAGACACAGCGTAAGGCTGTCTTCGTAATCGGTGTTGGCGGTCTGATTTTCGTGCCCATCTTCAAGAGCATCACACATCTGCCTCCGTTCGTAGGCATCCTCCTCGTGCTCGGCGTTCTCTGGACCACCACAGAGGTGTTCTATCGTCATCTCCATCGCGGACATGACGCAGAGGGCACACAGAAACGCGTCACCAACCTGCTCTCACGTGTGGATATGTCCACCATCCTCTTCTTCCTCGGCATCCTCATGGCTGTCTCTTGCCTCTCTGAGGTTGGTGTGCTCACAGCTCTCGGCGAGGGTCTGAACGTCTTCTTCGACGGCAATCACTACCTTGTCACCGGCATCATCGGTGTCCTCTCGAGCATCGTCGACAACGTACCGCTCGTTGCAGGTTGCATGGGCATGTATCCGGTTGCCGCTACAGGCGACATGGCAGTGGACGGCATCTTCTGGCAGCTCCTCGCTTACTGTGCCGGTGTGGGCGGCTCAATGCTCATCATCGGTAGCGCCGCTGGCGTTGTGGTAATGGGTCTGGAGAAGATCACCTTCGGATGGTATATGAAGAAGATCACATGGATAGCTTTCGTCGGCTACATTGCCGGCATCATCAGCTATTACGTGCTCCGCACATACATCTTCACTACTCCGCTTTAAAATTAGGAATATAAACGAAAAAAGGCTTTAATGCAGGACAAAACCTGCATTAAAGCCTTTTTTTATTTGTTAAAGCATTTCTTATTCGTCAACACCGAAGAGCGGGTCTTCCGGCATTACCATTACCGGCTTCTGGTCGAACTCCTTGAGGAGGTTCTCGGGAACGTACTTCTTGTCAACTACGAGACGGAACATGTACTCCTCAAACCACTTGGCGCTCATGATCAGACAACCCTTGTCGCCGTTGTTCGGGCCCCATGAGTTCTCCACCTTCCACTTGATTGGCTTTCCGTTAGCGTCAAGGTCGACGGCTGAGAGAGTCATGGCGTGTGTCGAACCAGAGTCGTATGTAGAGATGCGCTCAGCCTTTGTCATCGGGAATGTTGTGTTGAAGAGCGAACCGTAGTCATAGTTCTCTGTGTCGAGGTAGCCGAGCTCGCGGTCGAACTGCTTGCCTACGTCGTAAGAAGAATACATCTTCTTGCCGTCCTTGAGAGAAGCGATGGCGAGGTTGGCGATGTCCTCCATCGGGAGGTTGAGGTACTTCCAGTTCTGTCCGTCGTAGACGTGACGGTCATACTCCACCTCGTATGTCTTGTGGTAGGGACGGCGCGGGTCGTTCATCACCATGATGAATGTGCCTTCGAGCGGACGGCCTACTGTGTAGTCGTAGAACTGTTTCGGTGTGAACTTGCGCGGTTCGCCTACGGGCTTGCCTTCCTTGTTGCGGAACTGGTATGTGAACTCCTTCACCGGCTCACCCATTGTCATGGCGAGCATGCGATACACGGTGCCGAGCATCTTAGCCTTGCGGTCCTCGATGGCCTTCTGCTTCTTTCCGTCAGCCACCATCTTGCGGAGCTCCAGACCATACTCGCGGAGCTTTGAAGATATGAGAGACGAAATCTTGGATGTGTTCTCAGCTGAGAAAGTCTCGGGCTGCACCTGCTTGGGCACGAGTCCGTACTTCGGAGCGAGGTCGGCTACGCCGCAGAATGTACCGCCGTCGTTGAGCGGGTTCTTGAAGAAGAACTGCACACGCACGTCGTCGATGGGCTTCTTGGCGTTGTCGATGATGCCCTGGAGCATGAGGTTTGCCTTCTCCAGCTGGTCGTAGAAGAAGAGATAGTCGTGCGAATACTCTACGACGAGGCTGTCTGCGTGCTGACGAGCGAAGTCAGAACGGAGCACGTTGAAGCCGGAGAACATCCAGCATCTTCCCGAACTCTTCTGGTCGTGGATGTTCTGTGACGGTGTCTCCACGCTGAAGTGGTTGTCGAAGGTGGTGCGGTTAGAGAAGTTCTTGGCAAGATTGTCAATCTTGTTGCTTGCCATTGCGTTGAATACAGCCTTCGGTGTGGCAGTCTGCATCTTCTCAATCTTCTGCATTGTTTCGGCAGAGATACCTCCGCCACGTGTCTGTGCGCCGGCTGTCAAAGCAAGCGCGAGGCAAATGCCCGTGAGTGTGGTTTTCTTCATTTAACTGATTAATTTGATTTTTTTATTTTTAAGAATGTTGTTGTTGGTTTTCTTTCTGCGCGTCTTTAGGCTCTTGCTGGGCTTCTTCAGGCTCCTGCTGAGCTTCATTCTGCTCTTTCTGAGCTTCTTGCGGCTCGGATTGCGTAGGCTTTGGCGGATTTATATACGCCTCGATGTCCCTTATGACGGCTGCAAACTGTGGCGAACCTACATATCCCACGTTTCTTCTTATGAGGCATTCCACGTCAGCCACGCTGGAAGAATAGCATGACAGCTCGTTGTGGCGTTGCGTGGTGTGGAGGCTCTGGTGCGTAATTTCTCTCTCACGCTCGCGCATCAGACGGTTGCACGTCTTCTTCAGCAGCGGCATCACCACCTTGTCGAAGAGGAAGTGGCCTTGTATATACATATATGTCTGGTCCGGAATGACGCCAAGACTCTTCATCGAATCCTTCACTTCGGCGTATGACGGCTTTGCGTCAGGGTGCTGCTTCTGCAGTTGCACAATCTTTCTGCCCACCCGTTTGCGCAGATTGTCGAGCGCAGCGGAGGCGTTCTCCGGCGATATGTTGCCCATTTCGATGGTGTGGAGGAAGTCGGAGATGGTGAAGTGTGGTGTGGCTCCAGTGCGGTATGACCAGATGTTCCACACGAATAGCGGGAAAATGGCCACGGAGAAGTCGGCGAGGAACCGGCGGAAGTCGAATCCAGCCTGGTCGTTCAGCGTCGCAGCCACGCAGACATCGTGGAGCGACGGTGCGTAGCATTGCATGTTCTCTATGGCGTAAGCGTAAGTGTGGAATATGTATGGGCTGGAGAGGATGACGTCCGACTGCTTTGTGGCTCCCTGTCCGAGGTAGTCATAGTCGGCGTCCACGCATGCTATCATGTTCTTGCCCACTCTTCCGTCCTCTATGAGGCTCATTATGGCAGCCTTCTTTCCCCGCTCCAGATGCTCCTTCCGGGATGGCAGCATCACCTCGAAGAAGCGTTCCTCGTTCTCAAAGCGTGAGAGCACGGAGCGCCAGAAGAATATGTCGTCGTAGCTCTCGACGTAAGCCACGATGCGTCGGCGCGACTGGCGTGAGTTGAGCCGGTTGGCAGCCTCGATGTATTGCGACGTTATGCTGTCGCGAAGACGTCTTGCCATAGTGCTTTCGGTTTTAGGGGTTATAGGGTGTGGGGTTATTTGGGGTTTACTGATTGTCCGTGATGTCGCTCACTTCGGTCACACGGTCTGCCCATCCGTTCATGATTACGGCTGGCGAGTGAGTGGTCAGGATTATCTGTACGTTGGGGTTTAGCTCGAGGATGAGGTCGATGAGGCGTTGCTGCCAGTCGACGTGCAGACTCACTTCCGGCTCGTCCATGAAGAGCACGTAGGGTCGCTGGTCTTCCACGAGTACCGTCAGGAGGATTACGAGCATCTGCTTTTCGCCGCTTGAGAGCTGGTATGGCGTCAGCGTTTCGCCTATCTGCGAGAAGCGAATCTCGTTCTCCGTACGTATGATGGTCTTGCCTGTGTCGGCGAAGAGGTCGTCAATGAGGTCCTGGAAGCGCTTCTTCGGAGCCGAAATGGTCTGCGCCTTCTGTGCTGCGTCAGGCGTGGCCTCCTGCAGGCACTGTATGATGCGGTTGCCGATGTTCACCTGATAGTCCAGATACTTGCGCTGAAGGAAGAACAGCTGTATGTCCAGCTCCGTAGCAAGGTCGGCAAGCGATGTGTTGAGCTTGTCGGCAGAGACAGGATTCACCAGCGGACGGTCAAACGATCTGATTACATCATAGCGTATCCAACGCGCATCCTCAGGCACCACTTTCAGGCGTACGCCCTTGAGCATGTGGCTGGGAAACTCGCCGCCTGCAGACAGTCCCTTCACCACCTTGTTGAGTATGGTGCTCTTTCCGACGCCGTTAATGCCGCTCAGGATGTTCACCTGCCGGTCGAGATTCCATACCACGTGTCGCTTTCCGCTCCACAATGAGTCGATCTCAATTTGTTGGATGTATTCTGCATATTTCATAGACGTAGAGTTTTTAGTTGGTTTCTTATTTTGTTGGTCCTACACCAATGAGTCGAGTTGTCTCTTCAGTTCCTTCAGCTCGTCGCGCACGGAGATGAGCGTTTCCAGTATTTCCGAGCTCTTGTCCACGCCGGCCCGGTTATGGTTGAGCATCTTTCGTGCGGCTGATATCTTGAATCCCCGCACCTTCACCAGGTTGTATATGGCTCTGATCTGTTCGATGTCAGCCTCCGTATACTGGCGTACGTTCTTGCCTACGGTCTTGGGCTTTAGTCGCGGAAACTCGGTCTCCCAATATCGGAGTGTGCTTTCGCGCACGTCGAACATCTCCGCCACCTCCTTTATGGAGTAATATAGCTTCACGTTCTTGTCTGTGTTTAGTGCCATGAGGAATAGATATATGTTTTTTAATACGGTCCGTGCCATCGACGAAACCGTTTTTTATTATATAATGTTCGAATTTATTTGCAAAAATAACCAAAACGGCGTACCTTTGCAAACGTTTTAGTAAGAATTTAAATACAAAGTACATAATATTTTAAATATGATGACAGCTAACGAAATCCGCGACTCGTTTAAGAAGTTTTTTGAGTCGAAAGGACACACCATCGTGCCTTCTGCACCGATGGTAATCAAGGATGACCCAACATTGATGTTCACTAACGCTGGTATGAACCAGTGGAAGGACATCATCCTCGGTACACGCGAGCCCGAACCGCGCCGCCGTGCCGACACACAGAAGTGCCTCCGCGTGAGCGGCAAGCATAACGACCTTGAGGAGGTCGGACACGACACTTACCACCACACCATGTTCGAGATGCTCGGCAACTGGTCGTTCGGCGACTACTTCAAGGAGGGAGCCATCGACTACGCATGGGAGTATCTGGTGGACGTTCTGAAGCTCAACCCCGCCGACCTTTACGTTACGGTTTTCGAGGGAAGCGAAGCGGAAGGACTGAAGCGCGACGATGAGGCTGCATCATATTGGGCAAAGCACGTTCCTGCTGACCATATCATCAACGGCAACAAGCACGACAACTTCTGGGAGATGGGCGATACGGGTCCTTGCGGTCCCTGCTCGGAGATTCACCTCGACTCGCGTACTCCCGAGGAGAAGGCCAAGACTCCCGGACGCGAACTCGTCAACAAGGACGATCCTCAGGTTATCGAGATCTGGAACATCGTGTTCATGCAGTACGAGCGCAAGGCCAACGGTTCGCTCGTTCCGCTTCCAATGCACGTTATCGACACCGGTATGGGCTTCGAGCGTCTTGTTCGCGCCATGCAGGGCAAGCACTCTAACTACGATACCGACATCTTCCAGCCCATCATCAAGGAGGAGGAGAACATCACCGGTCTGAAGTATGGCGTAAACGAGGAGACTGACGTGGCTATGCGTGTATGCGCTGACCACCTCCGCGCCGTGGCTTTCTCCATCGCTGACGGACAGCTTCCTTCCAATGCCAAGGCAGGTTACGTCATCCGCCGCATCCTTCGCCGTGCCGTTCGTTACGCTTACACGTTCCTCGGACAGAAGGAAGCGTTCATCTATAAGCTCATCCCCGTGCTCACAAACGAGATGGGAGAGGCTTTCCCCGAACTCAAGGCTCAGCACGACCTCATCCTACACGTTATCAAGGAGGAGGAAGACTCGTTCCTCCGCACTCTTGAGAAGGGCATCAACCTCCTCTCTGCCGCAATGGAAGAGCTGAAGAAGCAAGGCAAGACCCAGCTGGACGGCGTTCAGGCTTTCCGTTTGTTCGATACTTACGGCTTCCCGCTCGACCTTACTGAGCTTATCTGCCGCGAGAACGGTTTCACCGTGGATGCGGAAGAATTTGATGCTGAGATGAAGAAGCAGAAGGACCGCGCACGCAACGCCGCTGCTGTGGAGAACTCAGACTGGGTGAACATCCGCGAGGGCGAGCAGCAGTTCGTAGGCTATGACTACACAGAATATGAGTGTCACATCCTTCGTTACCGCAAGGTTACGCAGAAGAAGAACACATATTACGAAATCGTGCTTGACTATACTCCGTTCTACGGCGAGATGGGTGGTCAGGTGGGCGACACCGGCGTGCTCGTCAGCGAGGACGAGACTGTCACCATCACCGACACAAAGCGCGAGAACGGTCAGTCCGTTCACATCGTGAAGGAACTGCCGAAGAACCCTGAGGCTGACTTCATGGCTTGTGTCAACACCGACGAGCGCGACGCTTCAGCTGCCAACCACACCGCCACTCACCTTCTCGACTATGCTCTGAAGCAGGTGCTCGGCGACCATGTGGAGCAGAAGGGATCGTTCGTTTCGCCGACAACTCTGCGTTTCGACTTCTCTCACTTCTCAAAGGTTACTGATGAGGAGCTGCGCAAGGTGGAGCGTATCGTCAACGATATGATCCGTCAGGACATTGCTCTGGACGAGCATCGCGACACTCCTTTCGAGGAAGCCAAGAAGCTTGGTGCCATCGCTCTCTTCGGCGAGAAGTATGGCGACAAGGTTCGCGTGGTTCGTTTCGGACCGAGCTGCGAGTTCTGCGGTGGTATTCACGTTAAGTCAACCGGTCGTATCGGTTTCTTCAAGATTATCTCTGAGAGCAGCGTTGCCGCCGGCATCCGCCGTATCGAGGCAAAGACCGGTAAGGAATGTGAGGAGCTTCTCTATAACATCGAGGACAGCTTGAAGGCCATCCGCGCCCTCTTCAACAACGCCAAGGACCTCCAGGCTGTTATCGGCAAGTACATTGAGGAGCACGACGCAATGAAGAAGAACATCGAGCAGTTCCAGGCTCAGGCTGTGGAGCGCACCAAGACAGAGCTGGTGCAGAAGGCTCGTGAGGTGAACGGTGTTAAGGTTATCACCGCTGTGCTGCCTATGGAGCCGGCTGCTGCCAAGGACCTCATGTTCAAGCTGCGTCAGGCTGTAACCGAGAACTTGCTCGCCGTTATCGGAACCGTATCGCACGACAAGCCGATGCTGAATGTAGCAATGAGCGACGACCTCGTTAAGGAGCACTCTCTCAATGCAGGTCAGATGGTTCGCGAGGCTGCCAAGCTCATCCAGGGTGGCGGTGGCGGTCAGCCCCACTTCGCTCAGGCAGGCGGTAAGAACGCTGACGGTCTGTCTGCTGCCGTTGATAAGGTAGTGGAGCTGGCTAACCTTTAATTATATCTGACCAGATAAGGTCATTATTTGAAAAGCGATCAGGCAATGCAAATATCGTACAAACGGTAAAAAGGTGTTACAAAATAAAAATCGGTTTTAGAGATTTTTCTTGCCGTTTTCGTAGGGTTTTGCTTCGCTGTTGACCCCATTATATATAAGAAAAGCCTCTTTTGTCTTCCAATACAGCCGCTGTTGGAAGGCAAAAGAGGCTTTTTTGTATCATAACAGAGGCTGTATTGGAGTGGAAAAGTGGCTCTTTAGCAACCTTATTGTGCTTGTTTAGCTCCGTCATTCATTGCACATTTCTTTTCTTTATCGCATAACCGTCAGTGCGTCAGTATGATGTCGCTGCACGCTCAAAACTCGAAAATTTCGCACCAATGATTTCTTTGTGCGCTGAACGAGGAGTATTGAGCGTTATAAATGCAAATATAGTGTCTGTCATCAGACTTAAAAAGGTGTCTACTTCCTACGAATGCGACACCTTTTTGGTAGGAAGTAGACACCTTGACGGGGAAATGCGATACCTTTTTTGGGGGAAATTCCCTATATTTGCAAAATGATGGAAATAATAGAAACAATGCCAAGGATAGAATTAGCCCTGATTATCATCGGGGTGTTTGTACTCATATTATGCCTTATCTTCGGATATGCCATGATACATGAGTACAGGATGTATCTTGAGGATCATCGGAAGGCCCGCTACAGCTTTCGTGATTTCATCAAGAGAGAACGCTTTTATATCTTTCTGCTGTTGGCATCCATATTTATCTTACTGACCAACCTCTTGTATTTTCTGGAATGAGTTTCTGCTGTAGACCCTTGATTATATGGTGATATTCGTAATCTACATCTCCGCTTTCAGCAGTTGCCTTAGGGTCTAAGTATTTCATAATCATCTGTCTTTTAGGTATGCTGATGCAAAGATACATCTTTTTTCGATATTTCGTCAGTTGTCTGTATTTTGTTTTAAAAAAAACTCATAGCGTATTTCTTAGAAACGACAAGGGTCTATATGCCACGATGAACAGGTGGCGTATAGACCCTTGATTGTATAGCGAGAGAAGATTTCTACTTTCTTATATCCTATTCTCTTTCTTTATCCTTATTCTTCCCTTATCACCACTGTCACGCCTCGTGCAGCCTGCGCTCCCATTACCAGCGCCTGCTCGATGTCGGCTGTCTTTGACGGGCCTGAGATGAATGTGCCGAGTCCGGTCTTAGGCATGCAGATGCGGTCGTATGCCTCGTGCATGTTGTTCACGATGCCACTCTTCGGGAGGACGATGACCAGATACTCGCTGATGAAGCATACGGCTTTCTCCTTCATGTCCTGCGGAATCCATACGCAACCGTTCTCCGCCACTCCAATCTGTCCGTACACCACGCCTACGTCGGTGCCGTTGAGGTCTTGCGCCTCTGCCACGGTGTCGGGATTGATGGTGGCGATGGTCAGTTCGGCTATGTTTGAGGCTATGGTCTTTGCTTCCGGATAGGCGCTTCTTACGATGTCGTCGAGCTTTTCGCCCGGCTTAGCCATCACCACCTTGCTGCCCACCGACATGCTAATATCCACAAACTGCTTCACCGTGTCGTCATACGATATGCCGTCTATTGGTGTGTCAGGCATCGGATATTGTTCGTGTGTGTTGCGTCGCAACTTCTCCAATAGTTCGTCTTTGTATGTCATTGTTCTTTCTGTTCGTTAGGGTTCAGTTTTCCTTTCTTCCACATAGTCTGGAACGACTCCTTCGCAAATTTCGGCATTGCGTGTCCCACGCCCCAAGGATTGAGTGAGCGGATGTGCGTCAGGCTGTCCGGTATGATATTGGCAAGAGGAGCCATACGCAAGGCTGAAGAATAGAGTAGGGGATGATCGAAGAGCTCTTCCATTCCCTTAGACATGAATTTCTTCATCGTATTCGCCTTATGCAGCGAGTCGAGCTTCTGTCTCCACAGATAAACCTGCGAACCGGGATTGACCTTAGCCGGGCATACATTGTCGCACGACAGGCAGAGCGTGCAAGCGCTGACGTTGTCGGTATAGCGTGGCGCATCGTGCAGCATGCCAAGATTGATGCCGATGGGGCCGGGGATGAAGTAAGTGTATGAGTAGCCTCCCGAGCGGCGATATACCGGGCACGTGTTCATGCAGGCTCCGCAGCGAATGCACTTCAGCGTCTCCCAATGCTCGTCGTTGGCAAGGATGTCGCTTCGTCCGTTGTCCACGAGGATGACGTGCATCTCCGCTCCCTGCCTTGCCTGACGGAAGTGTGAGGTGTAAGCCGTTGTGGGCTGTCCCGTAGCAGAACGGCAGAGCAGACGCTGGAATACGGCGAGCGACTTATAGTCGGGCACAATCTTCTCTATTCCCATTGCCACGAGATGCAGCTTAGGAATTGACGTTGACATGTCGGCGTTGCCCTCATTGGTGCAAACTACGATGTCGCCTGTCTTTGCCACACCGAAGTTACATCCCGTCATTCCTGCTCCTGCTTCCATAAACTGGTTGCGCAGATGCTCGCGTGCGCATCTTGTCAGATAGGTCGGGTCATAATTGCCTTTCTCCTTGCTTATGCCCTTCTCCTCGAACATCTGTCCCACCTCTTCTCTCTTGAGGTGTATGGCAGGCATGACGATGTGGCTCGGCTTCTGATGGAGGAGTTGCAGGATGCGTTCGCCGAGGTCGGTCTCCACGACGTCGATGCCATGACTCTCGAGGAACGGGTTCATGGCGCACTCCTCGGTAAGCATCGACTTGCTCTTTACCATCTTCTTTACGCCGTGACTCTGCAGTATGTCGAGCACGATGTTATTAAAGTCGGCTGCGTCCTTAGCCCAATGCACAATGACGCCGCGGCTCTCCAGCTGCGTGCTGAACTCCTCCAGATAGTCAGCCAAGTGAGTTACGGTGTGCTGCTTTATCTGGCTGGCATGTTCGCGCAGCTCCTCCCATTCTGGCAACCCTGACGCCGTGTTGTCGCGTTTTTGTCTTAATGACCAGAAGGTGGCGTCGTGCCAAGAGGTCTTTTCTCTGTTGTCGTTGAAGCGTCGTGCCGCTTCGGAATGTAGTGTGCTCATAGTCCTGCTGCTAATATCTCTACCACGTGTATGAACTTTATAGGCTTGTTCTCCTTCTTTGCAATGCCCTGCATGTGCATAAGGCATGACGAGTCGGGACCGGTGATGTATTCCGCTCCCGTAGCCATGTGACGTTCAATCTTGTCCTCTCCCATGCGCTTCGACACGTCCGGCTCCTCAACGGAGAACATTCCTCCGAAGCCGCAGCACTCGTCCTTCCGCTCCGGCTCACGGATGGTGATGCCGTCAACGAGTTGGAGGAGGTCGATAATCTTGTTGAACTGCGGCATCTGTCTTTCTGACGGCGACGACAGTCCCAGTTCGCGCACGCCGTGACACGAGTTATGTACGCTGACGATGTGCGGGAAGTGAGCCTTGAGGCTTGTCGGTTTCACGACGTCATGCAGAAACTCCACCACGTCCATAATCTTCTTTGACGTGAGGCATTCGTGATTGCCTTTGGCAAGTCGTGGATGATAAAGCTTGACAAAGGCTGTGCACGATGCCGACGGTGCCACCACATAGTCGAACTCCTTGAAGAGATCGTCGAAGTGGCGTGAGATGTCCGTAGCCATCTTCTCAAAGCCGGCGTTTGCCATTGGCTGTCCGCAGCAAGTCTGCTTGAGAGGGTAGGTTACGTCGAGTCCGAGGCTTGTCAGGAGTTTGTAGGTAGCCACTCCTACTTCCGGATACAAAGCATCGACGTAACATGGAATAAACAATCCGATTTTCATAATGTCTTTATAGCTCTTTAGCGTGTTAAAAGTGTTTTTCTATTATTTGTTTTTGCGCGGATCGGCGAGTGTTATCACTTCGCAGTCCTTGAATTTGTCGCCGTCGATGGTCAGTCTTACGATGGTTCGTTCTTTCTGCCATCCCTGCAGTCCTGCAGCTCCGGGATTGATGTGAAGGAGTCCGAGCTCCTTGTCGTTCATGATCTTCAGAATATGTGAATGTCCGCTGATGAAGAGTTTGGGCGGACGTTCGTAAATCTGTTTTCTGATGCTTGCGTCGTACTTACCGGGATAACCTCCGATGTGCTTCATCAGAACGTCCACGTCCTCACACTTGAAGCGCAGCACTTCGGGATACATCATACGGAGGTCGCCGCCGTCGCAGTTGCCGCAGACGGCGCGCAGAGGTCTGAACTCGGCGAGGCGCTCCGCAAGGAATGGGGAGCAGATGTCGCCGGCGTGCCATATCTCGTCGCATGGCTCGAAGTAAGTCAGATACTTGTCATCCCAGAAAGAGTGGGTGTCGCTGATAATGCCGATGGTCTTCATTCCGCAGCCTTCCTTTCCAGAACTTTCCTTATGAAGCTGACGGCAAGTTCGGTTGTGCCGTCCATTCCCAGTCGGGACGAGTTGATGCAGAGGTCATAGCTTTCGCTCTTTCCCCATGTCTTGCCCGTATAGTAGTTATAGTATGACGAGCGTCCCTTCTCCTGATTCTCTATTATCTTTCGTGCCTCCTCTTCCGTGCAGTCGTGGCGCTGGCGTATCTGCGCTATGCGCTCATCGATGTCCGCCGTGATGAAGATGCTGACAAGATTCTTTTGTTCGCGGAGCACATATTCAGCGCATCGTCCTACGAAGACGCACGGTCCTTCCTCAGCCGCCTTGCGGATGGCGTCGCTCTGTATGCGGAAAAGATTCTCCTGCGACATCTCGTTATCGTAGAAGGCATTGTCCGAGATAAACGGCACGTGCACATGGAACATGAGGTCCAGAAATCCCTTCTTCTCGTCGTTCTTCTCGAAGCATTCCTCGCAGAATCCGCTTTCGCGTGCCGCAAGGTTGAGTATCTCCTTGTCGTAGAGCTTGCATCCGAACACCTCCGCTATCTTCTTTGCCACGACGTGTCCGCCGCTGCCGAGCTGTCGTCCGATGCATATAATGATATTGTCGTTTTGCATATTATGTGGTGTTTCTTGTTATAGTTTCTTATTATTGTGGGGCTATGCCTTCGCGCTTGCCATCGTGCGGAACTTGCGCACATACCGTATCAGGATTATAGTGGCGAGTATAGACGCTGTGGTGTCGGCTATAGGCAGCGAAATCCAGATGCCGTCCAGTCCTACGAAGCGTGGCAGGACGATGAGCAGAGGCAGCAGGAATAGCATCTGTCTGGAGAGCGAGAGCAGCATGCTTATCTTCGCCTTTCCGATGCCTTGGAAGAAGCCCGTCGTCATCATCTGAATGCCTACGAGCGGGAAGGCGAGCATGTTTATCTGTATGGCTCTGATGGATATGCTGATGAGTGTGGCATCGGTGGTGAAGAGGCGTGCGCACTGGTAAGGGAACAGGTGGACGAGGATAAAGCCGAACGTGGTGATGCTGAATCCAGTGCACAGTCCGTACTTGAGCAGTCGGAGCAGACGGTCGTATCGGCGTGCACCGTAGTTGTATCCCGTGATGGGGAACATTCCCTGGTTTACACCCATATTTATCATGATGAATATGAAAGCCATCTTGTTGGCGATGCCGTAAGCGCCCACTGCCATGTCGCCGCCGTACTTCTGCAGTCCGGTGTTGATGAATATCACGACGATGCAGGCGCACACGTTCATGGCGAAAGGTGACATGCCAATGGCGAAGATGTTTTTTACGATTTGTGACTCCGGACGGTAGATGCCACGTCGGAAGTGCATTATCTCATTCTTGTTGCTGAAGAGTCGGCATTGCCAAGCCAGCGCCACCGACTGCGATATCACCGTAGCCCAAGCGGCTCCACGGATGCCCATACCCAAGGGCCAGATGAAGATGGGGGCGAGGATGACGTTGAGGAGCACGGAGAGCATGGACGCTCCCATGGCGTGCTTTGGCTTGCTGGCAGCACGTAGCACAGCGTTCAGTCCGAAGAACATCTGCTGGATGACGTTTCCGGCGAGTATCACCTCCATGTATTCCCTTGCGTAAGGCAGCGTGTCCTTGCTGGCTCCGAAGAAGAGGAGGATAGGATTGAGGAAAGAAAGCGTGATGATGCTGAAGACGATGCCCACCAGAAGGTTCAGCGTGATGTTGATGCCGAAGATTCGTTGTGCCGTGGCATAGTCTTTCTGTCCCAGTTTTACGGAGATGCACGTTGCGGCTCCGACTCCTACGCCGGCTCCGAAGGCAGCCGCAAGGTTCTGGAACGGGAATGTTATGGCCAGTCCGCTGATGGCCAGAGGTCCGCAACCCTGTCCGATGAATATGCTGTCTATCATGTTGTAGAGCGAGGATGCCGTCATCGCTATGATGGCTGGTAGGGCATATTGCACTAAGAGTTTGCCGACCGGCTTGGTTCCTAATTCGAGTGTAGCTTTCTTGTTATCCATTTATGTCCTTTTTTCTTCCTTCCTTATATATAACAGGAGGTACGGCTCGAAGCCGTACCTCCTAATTCATTATTAGAATCCGTAGATTTCCTTCAGCTTCTCCATGAGCTTCTCGCCACGGAGGTCGGCGGCGATGATTTTGCCAGAGGGGTCAACGAGGTAGCTGGCAGGGATAGAGTTGATGCCGTAGGTCTGTCCTGCGAGAGTCTTCCATCCCTGAAGGTCAGAGAGGTGCACCCATCCGAGCTGCATGTCGTCCACAGCCTTCTTCCATTTCTCCAGGCTGTTGTCGAACGACAATCCCACTACGTTGAATCCCTTGCTCTTATACTTGTCGTACGCAGCCTTCACGTTAGGCATCTCTGCGCGGCACGGTCCGCACCAGCTTGCCCAGAAGTCGATGAGCACGTAGTTGCCCTTACCGCAATATTCGGAGAGCTTGTGCGGATTGCCGTCCATGTCGTTCTCGGTGATGTCGATAAACGGCTGTCCGATGATGCCCGCCTTCTTGGCAAGGGCAGCGAGATACTGTCTTGCACCAGCGAGCGCCGGGTGAGAAGCGTATGCACGTTTCGGGTCGAGCACCTCCTTCAGTTCAGGATATTCCAGGTCGTACACGATGTTATTGATGAAAGCGGCGGGGATGAGGTTGTCCTTGTTTTCATTCACAATCTCCTTTACGCGCTTCACGAGCTGGTTAGAGAGAGCTTCCAGCTTCGGCGTCAGTTCGGCAGCGAGTTTCTCCAACTCTTCCTTGCTCTTGCCAGCCTCCTGCGCCTCGCTGTACTGCATATACAGAGGAGCTGTCTGTGAGGAGATGGCGTCCAGCTCGCGGTCATATCCGTTGAGGCGTGTGTTAAGGTCAGAGCCCTTCAGTATCTTCGTTGCCATGTCGATGGTTACGGGAGTGCCGTCATTGAAGAACACGCTGTAGTCGTTCTTCGTGGCTGTGATGCCGAGCAACGCGTCCTTTTCCGTCTTGCCCTTCATACTGAACTTACCGTCCGTCACAGTGGCGCTGTCGATGGCTTGAGCCTGTCTGCTGCCCATTTCGATGATATACACCTTTGCGGCGTTATTACACTGTCCGCTTACGTTATATTCTGTTCCTTCCTTACTCTGTGCGCATGCAGCGAGCGCCACTATGGCACATGCTGCAAGTGATAGAATTGTCCTCATAATTTTCATGTCTTTTATTGTTTTTTATTTGTTGGCAAAAGTAACAATAAAAAATGAGATTGTTTGTCCGTTAGTATTTATTAAAAGTTAATTTTACGGTATATAATGATATGGTTTGTTTGTATGTCGGGCTTTTTGTGTATTTTTGCGGAAGTAAAGTATAAAGAATACAAGTAGTAAAACAAAAAGCAAAAAGATTATGAGAAAGACATTGTTAATGCTTGTGATGATGCTCACCGCTATGGCGGCATCCGCACAGAGCGTCAAGACATTAGGCGCTGTGGACAACGCCGTCATGCCGTGTGATAAGAAGCTGGGCTGCTGCAAGCAGGGCGAGAAGAAAGCAGGCTGCTGCAAGCAGGGTGAGAAGAAGCTAAACTGCGCGGTGAAGTGCAAGAAGGCAGAGCAGAACTGCGCGGTGAAGTGCAAGAAGACAGAGCAGAACTGCGAGATGAAGTGTAAGAAGGCAGAGCAGAACTGCGAGGTGAAGTGCAAGAAGGCAGAGCAGAACTGCGAGGTGAAGTGCAAGAAGGTAGAGCAGAAGCAGGGCTGTGGTGGCTGTAAATAAAGCCAACAGTCTCTCTAATATAATGTTATCCAGCTCCTATGGTGGGCTGTCCACAAATGAAGTGAGGTCTTGTTACGATTGTGACGAGGCCTCACTTCTTTTGTTACATTAGCTTGTTACGATCGATTTACGATGCTTTTAGTTAATAAATGTAAGGTTTGATTCTTTGCTTTCAAATGAAAACGTTACTTTTGTAAGCTAATTCAAGAATCGCAAAAGACAATAGAATGTTCTACGAACTTATAAGAAAGAAACGTAACGAGTGGTTGCAATCAGCAGATTGCACCGTACGTCCTATGCTCCAGTACATTGAGCAGCGAGGTATGATGCGTGATGCCCAGATTGATGCCATCAGAACATACCTTTATCTGAAGATAGCCTGCAAGGGTAAGCCTCTCCACCGACTCTTTGTGGAGGGATATTTCAATGACACGGAGACAAGCACAAAGGAACTGACGGTCGAGACACGTCATGTGCTCGAGACCAATAAGGCGGCGCTTGCCCTTTTTCTGTACTCATGCCTGAAGGACAAGAACGGCAGACAGATTGCTCCCGAGTTGGAGAAGTTTATCCGTCATCATGCCACCGAGATAGATTATGAGCAGACCCTGCTCGACATCTTCTATGGTGTCACCTATACCGACTATCTCTTCTCTCTTCCTATGGGTGCCGGCAAGACCTTCTTGATGGCAGCCTTTATCTACATCGACCTCTACTTCGCGCAGAACGAACCGGACAATCCGGTATGGGCACACAACTTCCTCATACTTGCCCCTTCAGCCCTGAAGTCAAGCATCATACCAAGTCTGAAGAACATCCGTGAGTTTAATCCGTCATGGATTTTTTCGGAAACGGAAGCTCAGAAGCTTAAGCGTCTGATACAGTTTGAGGTGCTCGACGAGCAGAAGTCTGCCAGCAAAAGCAATGCCGTGCGCAACCCCAACGCGCAGAAAATCAACACCCATCTGTATGGACGTGAAGTGATGGGCATCGTGGCACTTACCAATTCGGAGAAGGTGATTCTGGACCGCATGGAAGCGTCGGCTGTTGATGCGTCGGCTTTCTCGCATGAGGAGATGAAGAAGATTGAGATAGCAAATGAGCTGCGCTCAGTAATAGGCAAGATACCTCATCTTGCCGTATTCATAGATGAGGTTCATCATGCCACAGACGGCGACATCAAGCTGCGTAAGGTGGTGACCGACTGGGCCACAGCGAGCCACAGCTTCTGTAATGTCTTGGGCTTCTCCGGTACGCCTTATCTGGACAAAGCCGAAAAGACCGTCATTGGAGGCAGCTTCACCATTAAGAACACAAATATCAGCAACGTGGTGTATTACTATCCGCTTATGGAAGGCATTGACAATTTCCTGAAGCGTCCCGAAGTGAAGCACGTGGACGTGTCGTCAGAGGAGATAGTGCAGAGCGGAGTGCGTGAGTTTCTTAACAAGTATAAGGACACCGTATATGCTGACGGCACATGTGCCAAGCTCGCTGTCTATTGCGGACAGATAGCCACACTCGAAGACACTATATATCCGCTTGTGGCACAGATAGTGACGGAGTATGGGCTTAATCCTGCGGAGGCCGTCCTGCGCCGTCATAAGGGCAACAAGGAACATCCTGAGCCAGAAGGCTCTGAGGCAGCGTTTGCCTCGTTGTCATCGCCCCTTAGCAAAGTGCGCATAGTGTTACTGGCGCAGATAGGCAAGGAGGGATGGGACTGTAAGAGTCTTACTGGCGTCATACTGCCACATGAGAAAGCATGCCCCAACAACATGGTGCTACAGACCACATGCCGTTGTCTGCGACAAGTGGTAAGGGGAGAACAAGAGACGGCATTGGTGTGGCTCAACAAGACCAATGCCGACAAGCTCAACAAGGAACTGAAGCAGCAGCAGAACATCACGCTAAGCGACTTCAGCAGCAAGCCGCCCGTGGCGGCACGACGCATGGAGCGGTTCGCACGTAAGGAAGTGCCTGCCATCAGTTTCTATCAGATACGTGTGCAGTACAACACCATCGTAAAGGATACGCAACCCGACACAGCGGCACGCCTTGCTGACCCCGCTCTTCTCTGCAAGACGGACAAGGCATTGATAACCATACAGGATATGGAGGGTAAGGTGACTGGCTATGACGAGATGAACACTGCCAGCAACGAGCACCATTCGTTCAGCTGGTGGCTGCACCTTATTGTGCGCGAGTCGTTCGGCACACTCTCCATACCACAGCTCATGGAGCATGAGGCGCAGCTCAGAGCCATATACGACAAGACCAATGGCAATGAAGAATATGCCCATCACCAGATTCGCTCGATGATACGCCAAGCCTTTGTGCCAAAGCGCTCCTTCACCATCGTGGAGGAGGTGGTGCCTGATGAGGCAAGCATATTGTCGCTCGAACATGTCAAGCCTTTCAACGTAGCCGACCTGAGCTTGGTGTATCCTAAGGAAGAGGACGTGAAGGAGATTCTTGACTGGGACGCACATCCCGAAAAGGGCCAGCTTCAGCCTAAGGATCTGGAGATGATAGAGAGCATGAAGCAGATTCCGGGTATTCCGCAAGAAGCGGTGGAGGCGGCAAGGGCAGGACTGGAGTCGAAGCTGCCCAAAGACCCTCACCCAGAGCGCTTGCAGACTTATCAGTATCTGCCTTATCGCTTTGACAGCAGCCTCGAACTGGAGTATTTCACAAATGCTCTGCTTGTGGTGATGAAAGACCGCCGTCTCGAATACTATTTCAACGGTGACGACATGCTCACCGAATTCAAGATACGAACGTACCGCAAGACGGCAAGCGGACACTGGATGTATGACGGACTGTACGTGCCCGACTTTCTCATCGTGAGCCGCACGCCGGAAGGCGACATCGACCGCATCTGCATCATCGAGACCAAGGGTGAAGGCTATGCACCGAAGTTTAAGGACAGACTGAAGTTTATGGAAGAGACATTCGTGCCCAAGAACAACGAGCAGTACGGAAGAAAACGCTTTAGCTTCCTCTATCTGAAAGACACGGACGGTCATGAGGAGCGAGTGAAGAAAACAATAGAAATGATAAACGAATTTTTCAATTAAGCAACAGAATGGCAATAAGATACATACCATACAATACCGAACCCCTCGAAGGACAAGCACGCCTCGACTGCTTTGCCCGGACCAAGCGTATGCTCTACTATAAGGACAATGATAAGGTGATAAGCCGAATAGAGCGCGGAATGCCCATTTATGAAGTGGCTGAGAGCGAAACAGTAGGCAAAAATGCTGAGGGAAACATCGTCATGCACGGTGAGTGTCTTTCCACATGTGCCTATCTGAAGGACAAGGGCATGGAGGTGGATCTTGTCTACATCGACCCGCCCTTCGCTTCGGGTGCCGACTACGCCAAGAAGATATACATCCGTCGCAATCCGCTTGTGCAGAAAGCCATCACGGAGGCAGAACAGCAACTCGACAACGCCGATATGATGGCGTTCGAAGAGAAAATGTATGGAGACATTTGGGATAAGGAACGCTATCTTAACTGGATGTATGAGAATCTGATGGCAATTAAGGCGGTAATGAGCGATACGGCAAGCATATATGTCCACCTTGACTATCATATCGGACATTATGTGAAGATTCTTATGGATGAGATATTCGGAGAGGAGAATTTCAGAAATGAGATAATTTGGCATTATACTAATAAAATGACAGGCTCTCCATGTCCTCATGATTTTGTTTGTGAGCATGATACAATTTATCGTTATTCTAAGACGGATGATTATTTTTATACATTAATTAAAGAAGAACGGGAAGAGGCGGTAAAACAAAGCAAGCGAATAAAGGTTGATGGTAAAAACATGCGTGCAAGAGATGATGACGGGAATATTATTTACGAAATATCTACAGAGAAAAATGTTAAAGATGTTTGGCTAATTCCATTCATTGCTTCAACTGATTCTCAACGTGTCGATTACTCCACTCAAAAGCCCGAAGCTCTTCTTGAGCGTATAATCAAAGCCTCCAGCAATGAAGGAATGGTTGTGGCTGATTTCTTTGGAGGTAGCGGTGTAGCGGCAGCAGTGGCCCATAAGCTCGGCCGTAAGTTTGTTCATGGCGACGCTAACATCAACAGCATCCAGACGGCGCGCGACCGCTTGGTAAGCGCAGGAGCTGAGTTCACTATGATGAGAGTGAGAGACGGCGTAAGGCTCTTCCGCAATCCTGTGCAGACAATGGACAAACTGGCAAGCCTTATCACAGGTCTGAACACGGACACCAGTCTGGACAAGCGATTCTGGGCAGGTAGCATACACGACAGTCAGAAAGGACAGATGCCCGTTTATCTGCCAAACTTGCTGGACAGCAGCAGCCGCGTGATGGACAAAACAGAGCTAAACCATATTATACGTGAGGCATTGCCCGACCTTAGCAATGAGGTGAAGCAGGTGATAGTATATTACATCGACGTGGAAGACATGGAGGCTCTGCGCCAGTTCATACACGACGAGAACACGCAGACTGACATAGAGATAGAACTGCGCGACCTGAAGCAGGTGCTCGATGATGTGGTGACTGAAGATGAAGCCACATGGACGCTCTCGCAGGTGCAGGCAGAACTCTTCGCAAAGTGGCAGCTGAAGATGCTGACATTCCATAGCGACTATGTCATGAATAAGGTTTTGGAGTTTAATCTGAAAGGAGAACAGCAACATAACAAGAAAAAGGCAGATGGCAAGAAATCGTCGTTCAAGCGAATAGAGATTAGCGACGAAGGACTGGAGTGTATAGAGTGGCTGTCAGTGGACTGCACCAATGCACAAAAGGACGCACCGTGGCATAGCGACGCTGAAGTGAAGATAGAAAAGACGGGCACAGTGACCCTCAACGGCACGAAGACAAGACAGCCTTGGGACTGTACCATAACCTCAGACGCAAAGCCTCTGCGCCTGAAGGTACGCAATATTTGCGGAGACGAAACAATATACATATTGTAGACTTTTTGCTCGTTTTCGTATTTTTTTTATACCTTTGCACCCTCAAAGCACCCTCCCCATAATTGAGGAGGGTGTATTTTTTTAATTAATTATTTTTTTCATTCATCAATCAAATCTATGTACAGACAAAGATTCAACAGCATGCAGGCACTGCGCTTCAAGCATTTCACGCGCCGTAGCTATGCGCTGTTCAGCTGCATCGGACGAGAGGTGCTCATCTGCACACTTAGCGTGGCAACACTGACCTACGCCAAGGCAGACGGCATGAGTACAAAGCCCGTTCATCAGACTGCAGCTGCCGACACTCTGGGACATGAGGAGGTGAAGCTCGACGAGGTGCTGGTCACCGGATCGCGTGCGCCGCTTACTGCTCTCCAGTCGGCAAAGATCGTCTCTGTCATCACACGCGACGACATTCAGCGTGCGGAGGCAGCGAGTGTAAACGACCTCTTGAAGTTAGCCACGGGCGTGGATGTCCGTCAGCGCGGTGGCTTTGGAGTTCAGACGGACATCAGCATCAACGGCGGCACGTTCGACCAGATCACCATTCTATTGAATGGCGTAAACATCTCAAGTCCACAGACCGGTCATAACGCAGCCGACTTCCCTGTTTCGCTTTCTGATATTGAGCGCATCGAGGTTCTCGAGGGCGCATCGGCACGTGTGTTCGGATCGTCGGCTTTCAACGGAGCCATCAACATCGTCACGCGTCCAGACCGCGAGTCGTGCGTACGCCTTTCGGCTGAGGGCGGTTCGTTCGGATCCTTCGGAGGCGACTTCGGCGTAAGCTTGCTCACAGGCAGCGTCAGCCAGAAACTCAGCGGAGGCTATACGCAGAGCGACGGCGGAACGAAGAACAGCGACTTCAAGCGCCGCCGTGCATACTACACAGGCTCCTATACTTCAAGATACGCTGACCTCGTCTGGCAAGCCGGACTTTCGTCGCAGGACTATGGCGCCTCCACGTTCTACAGCGCCAAGTTTGATAATCAATGGGAGGCCATGCGCCGCATCATCACTTCCGCACAGGCTGACATCAAGCCCTTCGGCGACGAGCGCCTCGTCATCACTCCGCAGGCTTACTGGCACCGCGACGTCGACCATTATCAGCTCACACGCGGCAAGGAGGGAGCCAAGAACGGTGAGAACTATCACCGCACCGATGTCTACGGCGCCTCGCTTAACGCTCACGCCACATGGCTCCTCGGCAAGACAGCCGTTGGCATGGACATCCGCAAGGAGCACATCCTGAGTACGGCTTACGGCGACCTGCTTCCCGAGAACGAATGGAAGGACATCCATGGCACGGACCGCCGTTACGACCATTGTGGCGACCGCACCAACACCAGCCTCTTCCTCGAGCATAACGTCATCCTCGGCGGCTTCACCCTCTCTGCAGGTGTGCTTGCCAACCGTAACACAGGTCTGGACGGCGACTTCCGCTTCTATCCCGGCGTTGACCTCAGTTATCGTCCCAACGAGATGTGGAAGTTTTATGCTTCATGGAACAAGGCGCTCCGCGTGCCCACATACACCGACCTTTACACCAGCAATTCCGTGCAGCAGGGCGACACCGGTCTGCGTCCCGAGCGCACCTCCACCTTCAAGGCTGGCACCCGCTTCCGCACTCGCGGCGTTGAGGCTGTCGTAAGCGGCTTCTATTCGAAGGGCAACGACATCATCGACTGGGTGTACGAGACGGAGGAGAGCCGTAAGTATCATGCCATGAATATCGGCAAGCTTGACAACATGGGTTATTCCGTTGACGCCACGCTGAACATGACGGAGCTTCTTCCGGGTTCGTTCGTCACGCGTATAAAGGCTGGCTATGCCCGCATCCACCAGCGCCACACCACCGAGCAGCCCGTCTATCGCTCGCTCTACGCCTTGGAGTATCTGCGCCACAAAGCCACCTTCCAGCTCGACCATCGCATCTGGAGTCGCCTCTCCGCATCATGGGCAGTACGCTGGCAGGAGCGCATGAATCACTACGAGCCATACACAAAGGTGGACTGCAAGTTGCAGTGGACCGCCCCCACATACAGCCTGTATGTAAAGGCAGACAACATCACCAACCACCGTTATTATGACCTCGGCGGAGTTCGCCAGCCGGGTCTGTGGATAATGGCGGGAGGAAGCGTGAAGATTGGATTGTAAAAGAGATTTCGGTCATTAGGAATTTGCATTTGCCAATTTTCTAATGACCGATTTTTTATCGTTAGCCTTGACTTTTGGATAGATTTAACGGTTTTATGCCTTGACTTTTGGATAAAATCAGTATCTTTGCGTTGATAATCAGCAAATTATAGAAGAATGACATATATCTTCGTTATGTTCAGATTGTTTTTAATCATAAGTGTATTTATGATTAGCTCATGTTCTAATACACAGCCAACCAAGAAGGAGGCAATGATATCTTCGTCTTTACGTGAGCAACAGAATATGAAATCTATGATTCTGGTTATGGATTTCGGAGATTCAGAGTGTCAGATAATTAAATGTTGTGACTCGATGTTAACCTATGGTGTAGGATATGTTGAGACAGCAAATAAAATAATATCAGAAAGTGATGTTGCTTGGAATTCGTCTTATCCGATTATAAGGAAAAAACTCGGAGTGGCTCAACAAAAGACAATGCAAGTGGCAATTTCAAAATTGGACAATACATCCTATATTGATTCCATTATTGTTAAGGATAATGTTGAATACACCCTATACGTTAACAACCGTAAAGTTGCTTCTGGATACAAGGCTTGCATGGATAATTTCCCCGTAGAAATACAGACAGCAATAAAGCAAATGACTTCCTGGGCTTCTCCTCTTTATCACAAAGAGCCCAAGGCATGATAAACATTTATCGATTTTTATGCTATAAATGAATGTTTTTTCATATTTTTGTAGTCCGCATATTCATCTGAATAGAATCAGATGATGCTGAATGGCTGACATATTTGAAAGAGTCAAAGAAAGGAGAGCAATAATGAAAAACGAAAGACAAGACAAAGCAATGTTTGTATCGTTCTGTATCGAACAATATGCCAAGGCAAAGAATATGGCTACAGAGGATGTCGTTGATCTGTTTGAGCAATACGGAATCGCTGAACATTTCTGTGATTTTTATGATGTGCTTCATACACACGGTCACCAATGGCTGGTTGAAGAAATAGATAATATGATTAACGGCAGGAGAAAATGAGCAAAGTTTATCATGGCAGTATAGAAGTGGTCAAGAATCCTGAGATACGTGAGCCCAATCGCTCTCTTGACTATGGTTCTGGCTTCTACACAACAACTTCTTATGGACAGGCAAAGAAGTTAGTAGAGCGTAGAATGAAAAGCAATGGAGTGAAAGTCGGGTATGTGAATGTCTATGAATTGGATGATGAGATTATAAAGCGTATGAAATCGCTCATTTTCGAAAGACCAACAGAAGAATGGGTGGATTTCGTGATGAAAAACCGTACCGAGAGAGGCTTCACTCATGACTATGACATTGTGTATGGTCCGGTGGCAGATGATAGCGTATATACACAGTTCACGCTTTATGAAGGAGGTATCATCAGTATGTCGACCCTTATTCAAGAATTAAAAACCTATAAACTGGTTGATCAGTATCTTTTCCATACGGAGAAATCGCTGCTTGCCATTAAATTTATTGAATCCAAAGAAATAAAAATATGAGTGCAAAGATAACACAAGAGAACCTTTATTTGCTGTTGCCTCTCAAAATAGGATGGCTTGCTTCATGGCTCTCTGAAGATAAAGGCATAAGCATTGCGGATGCTGTGAAACGCATCTATCATTCGCAGCTATATAAAAAGCTGTCAACCGCAAGTACCAAATATTGGCATTTGGGACCGGTTGATTTGTATAACGAACTAAAAGCGGAGTTGTTGTCTCATGGATAATTTCCCCGTAGAAATACAGACAGCAATAAAGCAAATGACTTCCTGGGCTTCTCCTCTTTATCACAAAGAGCCTAAGGCATGATAAACATTTAGGTAATAATAAGGTAACCGCCATGCAAATATCGTACAAATGGTAAAAAACTGTTACAAAATAAAAATTGATTTTAGAGTTCCGGTTTGCTGTTTTTACGGTGTTTTGCTGTGCAAACAGCACCCGAGCTTAACAATAGCGCCGCTTTTACACTGCAATAGTGCCACTATTAGAGTGTAAAAGTTGCGCTATTGTATTACAACAGTGGCAGTATAGGAGTGTAAAAGAGGCTCTATAGCAACTCTATTATGCCCGTTCATATCCCTTATTCATTGCACACTTCTTTCTCTGCCAGCATAATCAACTGTATGTCAGCACACTATCGCTGCACGCTCAAAACTCAAGAATTTCGCACCAAAGATTTTGTTGTGCGCCGGGCTCATAGTATTGAGCATCAGAAATGCAAATATTGTGTCGGACGGCAAGGCGTCCGAATGAGGAGTTTTGAATTTTGAATTAGGAATTATTCTCGGCTTCGCCTACGATTTTGAATTATTCAGTTGTGAATTACAGCAGACAAGGCAAACTTAGGAGGCTATGGCGTCTCGCCGTAGCCACGCAGCCTCCCATAGCAGATTATCTCCTGAAGGTGACACGTATCTATCAGACACCCACTGCAAGCTCCGAAGGAGCGCAGCTTGCAGTGGGGGGCGTGATGGTGATGAAAATTTTATGAGCGATAATAAGAAACAGGGAGATTAAAGCTGATTTTGAAAAAACAGCTGTTTCATACCAGCAACAGATGATCAATAAGATTTGGGCGCAGGCTGGTATGAAGGTGTTGGCAGAGATAGCAGACATCTATCCACGTATGACGAGCATTCACGACAGCAGCCTATTTGACGATAGCTTTGCAATGGACTTCATTAATTATGGCGACAAAATTATCTATTGTGCTATGTATCTGTATGTTGGCTACATCAACGAGGCTACAAACTTTGCAGAAAGTCAAGGTGGCGGCGGTAGTGATACCAAGGATTGGGGACGTGAGAAGGACGAAGATGAGATAGTATGGATAAGATGATGCTTGCGACAGGCGACGAAGATGGTGAAGCCTATGAAGAGGAAAGGCTTGAGTAGATAAAATATTAAGGGAGGAGCGCATTCGAACACGCCCCTCCCAAATTATTTTACAACTCGCAATAATCTTGCGAATCACTATCCTTGGTAACGACTTGAATAGTGAGACGAGTGTGAACTATGCGAGTTGTGAGAACTGTGCGAATAGTGAACTGAAAAGAGAAACAATATCAGTACCATTGTTCTACTATAGGTTTGACATTTCTATAATCAGGCATGCATTGACCTATTGAAGCACCGATGAATGTCGGGTCACAAATATAGAAAGCCTTGCCTTTGTACATATATCCATCTCCATTCATTTGAGAGGTTGTGAAGTTTACTGCAGTACATTCATGCCCAGGATACTGTACGAGGTGTACGTCAAGTCCCAAGACGTTACGCACAAGAAACGCAAAAAGGATGGCCCTGTCTTCGCAGTCGTTCTTCGGATAATAAAAGTTTTCTTCTATGAAATAGGGCTTCTCATATCCATGTTGTTCTCCGTCTGTAGCATAGTCGAAAGCATATTGTACGAAATGAAGGATTCTATAGACCGATTCCTTTTCTGAACAACCTTGTATGTGTTCTTTAACCTGTGTAAGTAAAGATCGGTGGAAGTTTGAATCAATAGTTGACATAGCATAAAAAGGAATATCCATCTGGGGGTAACGGCGGATGGCCTCCATAGTTCCCTCATCAACAGAACCTTGTAATGAGATTTTGCCATCACTCATACTAAACCTATGCGCCACACCTGTCTTTATCCCTATATTTCCACCTCTAATGGTTAAGTCTATATTGCGCCCTTTGTCTGTTTCGTTAGGTAAACGACATGTATAAATTCCTGCATTTTGAACCTTGCTTGTAGAATCGTCATAAAAGACATAATATTTTTTACCATCAATAAAAAGATAGCTCCGCTCATATACCTGTTGATTGAATGGCACCAACAATAAAAGTTGATTTCCGCAACTTGACAAACGGATATCATATCCCATATTTACGAGGAGAAAATGTTGCAGTACTATTTTACTTGCAAGATTCTTACAAGTTGACTCCGTATAGTTCCTGACAAGCTCAAATGTAAACCAATCGTTGAGACCATACGCCATAGTTAGTGATTGCAAAGAGCGTATAACATCTTTCATAACTCTATCTTGTCGATAGGCGTTCCAAACCTTTGCTATTGCTTGATGTTCAATGCCATCAATCGTTTGTGCATGACATAAAACTGCACTTAGTTTCATTCCGTAAAAGGAAAAAGACATATTTGGCAAAGCACTGGGGGCAATAGGCTCCAAAGATATGGGGTTATCTGTTGGCGTTGGTTGTATCGTGGGTTTTACCTCGGGTTCAGACTGAACAGGTGTGACACCTTGAGGTTTTACGTCAGCCTTTGGTGCAATTGACGGTTTGGGTTCATGGTCCCTCTTAATACCTTTAAACTGTTCATATTCATCCCAGACACCTTGTAGATATTTTGCGTAGTTTTCCAACACTGTTTTTCTGAAGCTACCATAGTTATCAAGCACTCTTTTACGGAATGCTTGATAGTCTGAATTTGTGTTTTGTGCCATCATTGACGAAGAACACAACAGTAGTATAAAAAAATACTTACGCATAATTGTTATATTATAGTTTACCAGTTACCAATTCCAAACAAGCCTATCTCGGGATCAGGTTCAGGTTGCCATGTCCTAACCTTGATAATGGGCTTTTGAGGATCCTCCAAATCAACTTGCAAATAGAGATAGCCTTGGTCACCATAGTTGGTTGAATAATAGTCCTGCTTAATTTGTATGCCATACTCCTCACCATTCTTTGCCTTTCGAACGTCATTATTCGCAAATCGTATGTTTACAAACTCATTGCTTCTGAAACAAGCCTCCAAGTTCTTCATATACTGGTCCTTGCTATACTGAACTCGACGGATATGCCTCTGCGTATGGAATGTTACTGGCATATCCTTGCTCTGTCTGTTCGCAACAAGTCTTTCTGCTACATGACCTACTATAATGACGGCATCGTCATCAAATATTGTTTTGAGATAGTCAAGTCGCTTCAGTGCGTATGCTGTTTTGTAATTTTCAAGAAATTGCATAATTGTTTGACGAGCAATAGGAGTCCATGCGCCACGTTTCATGATGTCTTGTTTGGCTTTGCGGTCAAGACCGAAAGCAATACAGTCTATTTTCTGATTTTTGTCGAAAGTAAAGACCACATCTTCCACAAAGTCCTTTCTTAACCCTTTCTTGAAAGAGAATGACATTTGTATGCTTCTTGCAATTACATTGTCACGCAGTTGGCTAAACTGACAATCCATTGCATTGAGTATTCTGGCATTGCCATATCTTACAAGGCTTGTAAACATACTCCAGCCATCATCAGTAAAGAGAGTGCGTACAGCATCATAGTCGTGTCCCTTTATCGCATTAAGCACTTTGGTTAGCACAGCTCTATAAGAACCATCATTTGCAACAGGCAACATTGTATTATTTGCCCGTGACTTACCCAAAGATAGTGTATTGTCTGTACTTTTTTTAGCCTTTCCCATTTGCAGGTTTACCCTTGCCGCACGTATAGATTGCCCTTTTACGACATTCAGAACACTTTGTATTTCCTGATTGATGTGCGCTTGACCACGATAGGCGTATTCGTAGTTGATTTGAACGTTGTCAGGAACCAAGCCTTTACTGAATTCCATCGTTCCACGTCCGTCCTTCGCACTACAGATATTGCTCCAGTTGCGTCCGTCGAAGTAGGTGAAGTCAAGTGTACTGACGGGTTGACCTTTATACTTGAACATTAAATCGACATTTATGCCATCGTTACCAGTAACCTCAACGCTTAAATCCTTTAGGATATTTGTAATCTGCTGCGGAAGCCAGGTTAAAGGATACATTGTTTCTCCTGTTTCTTCATCCGAATAAACGACACTCGACGGTCGCTGCACAGATTTGAGCAAAGAATATGCCCAATAATAATTTCTTAGCGCATCGTCTATCTTGCAAGCATCTTCAGCAACCTTTCCTAAACGGATATACTCTTTTATGGTACGAATTCTCCCTTCAAAGATTTTGTTCAGTTCGCTTCGTTTGATAAATCGACCGATATGAGCTTGGTCGGGATTGTTATCTATGACAATGCGCTCTGTATTGGTCAAAGTGGCGGTTGAGTATGTCTGCACTTTCGAGGTTGTATAACTTGCTGCATCAAGTTTCCCATTGGTTGTACGCTCATCTTCTGTGATAGAGAAGTCGTTACTTACCACAACGGATATTTTGCTTATCAATGCAGCGAGTGCCTGTTGGTCAGCTTCCTCAACTGTCGCTCCCCAACCTTCTCCCGATAGATAAGTTTGGGTATTACGTATTACCTCATCCCAACTTTGCGAGAAAGCTGAAATGAGGCAAAAGTTCATTGTCAGTAAAACAATTATTCGTTTAGTCATTGGTTTGTGTAGAAACGGTTGTTGGTTTGAATCCTTCACGAACGAAGTCGCTTACCTTCTTTGCATATTTCTGGGCGGCTGCACTTTCTTTTGCAGCATTCTCGTATGCACGGATTCTTGCTCGGGTGGCAGCACTTTCGCTTACCACAAAGAATGTCTGCATCTCGTAACTTCCATCCTTGTTGCTGCGGATAACGGAGAAAGACTCCTGCAACTCGCCGTTGAGTTCCTTTTGCACAAGACTCTCGTAGGCTGCATAGAAATGGTCAAACTCTCCTGAAACGTCATCGCCATTACCAGCAATATCACTCACAATACGCCCTTTCAACTGTCTACCAGCCTGTTGGGCATAAATATTACAAGCATTGTTGATACAAGTCTGATGACCCACATTCTTTGACTTGAACTTGGAGCAGGTACCTACTATTTCGTAGGCGTCTTCTCCTTCTTTATTGAGCTTACCATAGTGGTTGAGAAGGGCAACGTCAAGAGAGCGAGACGAGCCATAAAGCATCCAGCCTCCCTTCTTAAATTCCTTCATCTTCACCTTGTACTCCTTCTTCAAGGCTTTGTTCAGCGCCTTGTTGTTCTGGGCATTCAATGCAGGCAATACCATGCAGAGTGCCATGAAAAACATGATAATCTTTTTCATTGTTGTTTTGTTTTTGATTACTTTTTCTCTAAATTTACTATAGACAAGTCATATAGTCCATCGAAGAATCTGTAAAGTTGCAAAAATCTCTCGTGTAAAATACGAATGTCTATCAATGTGCCAATATCTTTTATCTTTCTTTTTTCAAACAGAGTATTTAGTTTCTTAGGATACCTAAATGCTGTTGCTAAAGGATCATGTTGTTGTAATTCTAAAACGATTTGTTCCACACCTTCAACAGTTTCGTTAATGTCCTCTTGAGTAAGTGTATCTTTCACTTTATTCCACAGAGCTTCTAAGTTATGTTTATCACCTGTAACTTCTATATGATTGTTTGTTAGAATTAATTTCATTATAATTTCCAAATACATTCGCATACAGAATATAGCAGGATATATGTAACTGTCTTTATGAAGGTAATTTTTACCAAATTCTACTATGTTTAACAAAAATATCACTGTACTTGCATATCCTTGTTCAAAATAGATATCGTTATCCGTAGCAAGCAACATAATCCGTGGATCGCTTGGTTTATTTGACTCCACAAATAACTTATCCCCTTTTTTAGGAGGTATGACATTTCGAGTAATATCATCTATATCCTTTTGAGATAAAATGAAAATATCTCGAAGAACTTGTTTCTTATATTTTTTTGTAAGTTCCTTTATTTTACTTTTTCTCATCATGTATGATTTTATTTGAAAATGAAAATCAAACGAAATCCTACTCCTTGACTTCGATTACCGGAATCGTAACTATAAAAATTATCATATCCAGCCTTACTGGTCCCAAAATTTGTTGTAACATACGAATCTTTTTTAATATAAGAAACACTACTGCAATATCCTCCCCCACAGATATCTCGCTCATAAGAAGAACTTTTAGAGTCAGAGACAAATTCTCCGACATTTCCGCTCATATCATATAATCCCAATTCATTAGGTGCTTTAGTTTTTACTTTTTGCTTTGAAGAGCAGTTGGCGGAATACCAAGCAACATCTCCTGGAGTATTACTTCCTGCATAGGTGTAATTTTGAGATTTGTTTCCTCCGTTAGCAGCATACATCCATTGGTCGGCTGATGGCAACGAGAAATTCAATTTCGTTTCATTATTCAATTTTTCAATAAATGATGTAATTTCTGAATACGAAATATGATCTATGGGCAATTGTGATGTGGATGCTATTCCTTTGACAGACTGATACAATGCCTCTGTCGTTTCTGTTTCTGCCATCAAAAAGAAGCCACCACTATATCCTGCGACAGGTATCATTTTAAACTCTACGCCACTTGATTTGACATACAATCCACTATGCCAATTGTTGTGTGAAGACTCTGATGGAATAGCCATATACCCACTTTCGCCCACATTAAGCATGCTGCTTGTGCATGTACGTGTAAATGCATAATCAGAACCGACAAGACCAAGACTTCTGTCGTTGTCCGTGAAGTAACCATATATATAAGGTGTGCTTCCATTCGATGCCACGGTTGATGTAATCATGGCATTTGATGTAGAGAATTTGTTAATGGCAGGAGAGAACGTTGTATAGACATAAATACCTGTCGTATATATCTTTTCTCCTGACTTTCCGGTAAAACGAATGCGACCTGTCTTTGGAGACAATGTGGCGGTAACGGTCAAAGAGCCATTGCTATAAGCATATGTGGCATTCAAGTCCTCATAAATCTCTGAATTGGAATTCAACGAGACCAAAGAAGAACTGGAGGATGTTGCATTGACGAAATAACGTGCCTCACACTTCAGATTACTACCTGTTGCCAAGTTGCCATCATAGCTGACCGACCAGCCTGAAGCACTGCTATAGGTGGCTTCGCCTGGTATAAGTGTAGAGCCATTATAGAATGTAATATAAATCTTGTCTCCATCTTTCCATGAAGAGCTGGTCGCTCTTGTCTGAACTTTAGCTTTGGATGAACCTTGTTGGTCGAATCCAATGACTTTACCCACAAATTTCATCTTGACAGTTTGCTTGTCATTTTGATTCTCTACTTCTGACAAAACATCAGAAGAGCATGAGCCCAAAGCCAATACAATAACTACAGCCATGAGCATTTGGATAACGTGTACCTGTTTCATATCTTTTTCTTTTTATATTTCAACAATTAATAATTCCAATTACTATCGCTTGAAAAGTCGTTCTTTTGCATAGTACCTGATGTATTTGCTTTAGAATCGAGACTATGGTCTGATTTAAACCCTGTTATTGTCACCTTAGCACTCGAATTGGTGGAACTATCCCAACTTGTATCTGCCTTAAAACCTACCACAGACAACTTAGTACCACTTTGGCTACTCGTGTCATAATTGGTATCGCTCCCATAACCTGTTATTGTCAGACTTCCAGTTGAAGAACCATTGCTGTCATAATCTTTGTCTTCCTCAAAATCTTTACGCAGAAAAGTTCCTCCATAGTTTAATTGGGTGACAGTCAACGTAACAGAATAAGAGCCTTCCTTCAAATCGGTTAACGAGATAGTAATCTTGCCGATACGGGCATCCTTTGTGCCATTTTCCGATGCAGTGACAGTAAAGGAGTCTCCGTTTCTTGATATTGTCAACCAATTGTCTGAACAGTTTATGGAGTAAGTTCCATCTGTGGATATGGTCACAGCATTTGACGTGCCACCCTTGGAATAGAACAACAATTCATTTGCATCCACAGTCAAGTACCGTGCTTTTTGGGACACAAGGATATTCACACTTCTACCCAAAGCATCAAAATAAACATTTGCAGAACGTTTGTTGACAGAAGCATTGTCCGAAGCTGTAACTTTTACGTTAGCATTGTCTGTGCCATTAGGCGGAGAAATGGACAGCCAGTTAACCGTATCGTCTTTCCTTGCAGACCATGGCGCATTAGTAGTCAAAGTTACTTTAAGTTCGCCACCTTTACTTGTAAAATCAAGTAAGCTATTATCTATAGTAAAATATTTACCTTTTTGGACGATAGCTACTGTTGCGGAAGCATCACCCATCAGGATGTTTACAGAACCGCTTCTTTCCCCATCCGTAGAGTTTTCTTGAACGGTGATGGTTAAAGTGGAATTTCCTGTTGCCGTCTCTGGTGAGACTTTAATCCAATCGGCACTACTAAATGCTCGCCAAGTACCATCTGTAGCAATGGTGATTGTTTGCGATTCTTCCTTGTCATTGAATGTCAATGTCGTGACAGCCACATCGAAAGTTTTACCTTTCTGATGTACTTTAACTGTAGCCATTGCGCTTAAACCAGGTTGAGAAACTACAAATTCACCATCTCTCTCTGTTGTATTAGGATTGTCTTCGACTGTGACTTTTATTGCAGAATTCCCTGTCCCGCTTGTCTTGTCTACTTTTACCCATGACGGAACAGACGATACCTGCCATGAAGTATTACTATTGACTTGGATTGTTTGTGTCCCAGATGATGCCTCAAAATCATATTGTGATTTGTCGGTCTCAATATAAATACCTCGTTGTTTGATAGGAATTTGTATTCTTTCTTCCGAACCTATGGAAAGAATTACATATCCAGTCCGCTCATCAACGGAAGTGTTTGGGGATACGGAAATTGTTATGGATGACGTTCCTGCTTCTCCGCTATTCGGTGTTACATTAATCCAACTATAAGATGTAGATGCTGTCCATTTTGATTCGGAAGTAATTTCAACCTTAACCTCTCCTGCAGTATTCTCGAACGTCAAGGTCTCTGCAGAGGCATTGATGGAAGCTGGAGCTTGAGTTACAACAATCTTGTTGCTTGTCTGGTCAATTCCATTGTACGAAAACAGTATTGTTGTCGTTCGATATTGACTGGTTTCGTTTGCCGTAGCGTTGAGAACAAAACTGTTGCCCTTTTGGGACAGTGTAAGCCAATCTGCATCATTTGTCACAGTATAAGAACAATTAGATGTAATGTCAAATGTTGCTGTACAAGCGGTTCCTTTTAATGTAATATTTGATTGAGACACATTAATATAAGGCGTTGCAGCAGCTTGCGACACAGAAATACCCTTTTCATAATTCCAATCGCTGACATCCGCTTTTATATAAAAGATACCAGTTCTTGCCGCATTGGCATCTTTGTTTTCGGTTGCGCTGACATTTATATTTGAATTAGTCTGACCATTTGCTGCAGAAATAGTGACCCATTCTATGGCGTTGTCAACTTTCCAAGGAGTTTCCATCGTTTCAATGCCCACACTTTGGCTTGATGCCTGATTGGCAGAAAACGACAGTGACGTAGGGGACACTCTAAGGTATCTTGGAGTCAATGTAGGCTTCAATCCAAAATCAGACGAATATTTGTCTGAACACCCAGCAAATACTGTGCATACCAGCAATATGTATAATCCTATATGTTTCATCTTAAAACGCAACCATTAATACAAATTTCACATTAAAACCTTGTCCCCAATTCTTGATTTTAGAAGATACGGCCTCCAACTCTTTATATCCATTGGATTTTCCTACTCCAAAAGAATATTCAGGAGACAAACTCACTCCAAAATGATTGGTAATGATAGCCGACAAGCGCACTCCGACAAGCGCACTCGTCACATTGCTTCCATTTGCGGGTGTCACATTGCTCTCCTCTTGCATTGATTCTTTCAGACTCAGATAATTGATTCCCAATTGTGGGGTAATCCTGAATCTTGTTCCTGCAGCTATTCCATATCCGACCTTACCGCTTACCACAAGTTCTGGGTGGTAGATGCTTGAAATAGGTTTCGTGTCGTTTCCACTCCAATAAATAGTTTCACTATTCCCTGTCCCATAGAAAGCAGATGCTTCTATGTTTACGTTGGAAATATAACCACCAATAGTTCCGCCGAAAGAGACAAAGGTTCCTGCACGACATCCTGCTTCTGCGTAAAACTCATTCTTGTAGTTGTATATTCTGCTCAAGGAAATATCGACATTAGGACTGGAACTACTTAAATCCATCTTCTTTTTATAATCTTTGTATCCTACTTTTTGGGCCAAAACCTCATAAGAGCCTGTTTTCAGTTCTTTTTGGCATGGAGTCGTTCCTAAATTTTCTCCGCTGACAGACACTATGGCTCCAGTTGGGTCACTTCTAAATGAGAACATGGCTAATTGACTCAAAACTATATTTATATCGGTTGTTTTGTCTTGCTCTACTTTAATGTCTCGTTCTTCTATCTTGTATCCAATTTGTTTCACAATGAGTTTATGATGCCCAATCTGTGTTGCATATGGTGTGAGAGCGGTGTTCGAAGGGATAGAAACTCCATCAAGCATAATCTCCGCATTATAGGGGTTGGTGTGTACACTAATCTTACCCATAATAGGCTTTAAATCATTCACGACAAGTTGCTGAATATGGACAGAATCGTTTATTACGACCTGTCCTTCCTTGGAATAATACCTATCGGCTACCACCTTATAAGTATACGTTCCAAATGACAATTCCTGTGAAGCTTCACCCTTGGAATTTAATTTGATATTCATACCGTTTAGCGTAATTGAAGCATTCGCGGGAAACACTCTTATATTCAACTTTTGTTTTCTGGAGTCATCGTAATAGTTTACAAACACTTTATCCGAAGTTATCTCCATGATATAAGTCCTTGCCTTTTCGATGTTTATAGGAAAACTGTAATTTACAAGTGAACCAAGTTGTGGATGTCGGATACTAATGTGACGTACACCAAAAGGGACGTACACCCATATTTCTCCAATATGATTGTCATCAACCTTTTGAACACCTGCAGATCCTACATCAAACGAAAATCCTTTTTGCGTAGTTTGCACCCGAATCAATGCACATTTATCTCCATTCTGGTCTTCAACCAAGGCGCTTTTATTTTGAGCCGTAAGGTCAGACTCAGCCAGCACAAAACGTGAAACAGAAATCTTTTGTGCATGTACGAAAGAAGAAAATAAGAAAATGGCGATTAGAATTCCCCATCGCCTATGTAAGTTCAATATCTGATAGTAGCCATTACTCATTATTGCTCGGTTAATGCTGCTGGCTACCTTGGCAAAAATTATGTTCTTCGTTTATACATACGAAAAAAGCGCGGAGCCTGTTCTGTCGCTCGTTCCACGCTATAAAGGCTCTCGCATTGCCCGACAAGTCGAAACGAGCAACGCCGAAAGCCCCACGCCAGTGTAAGTATATAGAATGCACTCAGACAACGAACGACAGAATCGTCCGAAGCCAATGAGGGCTGTATATAATACACCACATGAAGCGTTCTTTGTTGCTTTGTTCTTGACTTGTCATTGAATTTGCGAGATTCTTATAGCGTCAAAACCAAAGCGTACAAAAACGCCTTATACCGTATGTATGTCTGCCCAACCTCTGCCCATTGGGGCTTTCGGTATGGGTATAGACGTTGCAAATGTAATACTTTTACCTTGAAAACCACTTTGTTTGGCTGGCAAAGTATGATTTTAAGCCTTGATTTAACATTATTAAATATAAATATGTCAAAGAATTCTACTTTAGCGTAATTTTTCTTGCTGAAAAGTTTGTACTATCAATGATTGTTCGTATCTTTACACTGTCAGTCCTCGCCAAGCCTCTCAACGATGCTCAAATCGTGCGAGGCGTTTTTTGTTTATACACATTTGAACATGGCGAATCTTATCCCCTTTACAAAACGGTTTGAATCTTCAGTAAATCTCGTTAATTTGCTTGAATCACGAGGTTTACAGATTTGTGACAGAAACAAAGCCATACAGTTTGTCTTGTTAACCAATTGGTTCGCTTCGTTTTTGCAACAAAATTAGCGCATTAGCTTGAAAATGTAAAATAAAATAAACCAATGGGCAACTTTTCTCAATTAACAAAGAATCATGGAAAAAAGTATGGTGGAATGTTATCACTTATTCCGATTTATTATTACTTTTGCCTCGCTTTTATATATAATAACAGAGATAACAACAAATTCAGGTATACAATAACATTTATGAATTATGGACAGACAGAAAGAAACTTATCGCGTTACGATAGCAGGCAGCATCATCAATATACTGCTGCTTGCCTTTAAATTTGCCGCCGGCATCCTTGGACATTCTGCTGCCATGATAGCAGACGCCATCCATTCGCTTACCGACTTCGTCACGGACGCCATCGTCCTTGTTTTCGTGCGCCTTGGCAGCAAGCCCACTGACCATGACCACGACTACGGTCATGGCAAGTACGAAACGCTTGCCAGTGCCATCATCGGCGTGTCGCTCCTCGTGGTGGGCATGATGATATGCTATTCCGGCGTAACCAAGACTTACCATGCTATGTGCGGCGAACCGCTGCAGCAGCCGGGATTCATAGCCTTGGCAGCTGCTGTGGCAAGCGTGGTGCTGAAGGAATGGGCTTACAGGTTCACGGTGCGCATGGGCAGACGCTGCCATTCGGAAGCGGTGGTGGCCAATGCCTGGCATCATCGCAGCGACGCCCTTTCGTCCGTCGGCACTACGGTGGGCATCGGTGGCGCCATCATTCTTGGCGAGAAATGGGCTGTGCTCGACCCGCTGACCGCCATCGTCGTCAGCTTCTTCATTATGAAGGCGGCATGGATCGTGCTCTCTAAAGCCGTGGGCGAGCTGACGGACGGCAGCCTGCCGAAGGAGACGGAGGACGAGATAGAGAGCATCGTGAATGAGGACAAGGAGGTCAGCGTGGTACACAATCTCTGCACGCGCCGCATCGGCAATCGCATTGCCATAGAGATGCATGTGCGTATGCCGGGCGAAACGTCGCTTTACGTGGCACATCGCCATGCCACCGAGATAGAGCAACGGCTGAAGCAACGCTTCGGTGCCGACACGCACATCAGCATTCACCTCGAACCGGTGAAGGTGAACGGACACTATGAGGATCCTGCTGTCAGGCAGGAACAGCCGCAGTCTTGACCGCGGTGACCTCAGCTTCGGCTGTTTTCTTACGGAAAATCTTATAGCCTAAAGCTGCAACAGCCACACTCATAAGTGGCGAGATAATGTTGAAGAAACAATAAGGAAGGTATGTGAAAGCCGACACGCCGAGCACCGTGCTCTGCGTCATGCCGCACGTGTTCCATGGCACCAGCACGGACGTCACGGTTACGGCGTCCTCCGTGGTGCGGCTGAGCAGTCGGCGCTCATAGCCTTCACGGTCATATATGTCGCGGAACATGTTGCCCGTAAGGAGGATGCACAGATACTGGTCGGCTATGGCCACGTTGAGCATTACGCCCGTGGCGGCTGTGGCACCCACCAACGACGTGCGTCCCTTCACCATGTGGATAAACAGGCGTGAGATGGCGCTGACCATGCCGCCTGCCGACATACATCCGCCGAAGCACATGGCGCAGATGATAAGCCAGATGGTGCCCATCATGCCGCTCATGCCGCGTGTGGCTACAAGGTCGGTGAGCATGGGTGAGGAGGTGGCAAGCGACGTGCTGCCGTAGGCGCTCTTCATGGCTGCTCTGAAGAGGGACGGGTCAATCTCGTGCAGGGCGTCAGCCTGAAAGACGATGGCGAAGCCCACTGCCATCACCGTTGAAAGAAAAAGCGTTATGACTGGCGGCACACGGCGTGCGATGAGAATGCCGGTGAAGAAGGGCACGAGCAACAGCCACGGCGTGATGCAGAATCTTTGCTGCAAAGCTCCGGTGAATGCTGCCACGTCAGTGGACTGCGATCCCTGGCAGAAAAAGCCTGCCACGGTGAAGATGATGAGGGTGAGGACGATGGACGGCACCGTCGTTATGAGCATGTAGCGGATGTGGCTGAACAGCGGCACGCCAAGCGCACCGGACGACATCGTGGTGGTGTCGGAGAGCGGCGAAATCTTGTCGCCGAAGTAAGCGCCGGAGATGATTGCGCCAGCCACCCAGCCTTCCGCAAAGCCCTGTGCCTTGCCTATGCCCATCAGCGCGATGCCAATGGTGGCGATGGTGGTCCATGACGATCCGGTCATCACGCTGACAAGGGCGCAGATGACGCATGACGAGACGAGGAAAGCATCCGGGCTGATGATGTGCATGCCGTAATAGATGAGTGTGGGCACCACGCCGCTTATCATCCATGTGCCGCCAAGCGCACCGATGAGAAGGAGAATGATGAGTGCGCTTGACACGCTCGATACGTTCTTCGTTATGGCTTTCTCAAAGCTTGACCATGGCACGTTGAGGTATGCCATGCCTACAAGCACGCAGAACGCCGACACTATGAGCAGGGTTATCTGCGAAGCACCCTCCAGTGAGTTGCTTCCGAAAGCGCGGATGGTGAGCGTAAGCATAGTGACGAGCACTGCCAGTGGCATCAATGCCATCATCACAGATGGCCTTTTCTTAAGATGCTGTTCGTGTTTTGTGTTTTTTTCGTTATTCATTATCCTGGAGTTTTTATGAGTTTTGTTATCTTTTCGTTTATGTGTTGCATAATTATGCAACATCCCTTTTCTTATGCAAAGTTACGAAGAATAGCCGTATCTACGAAGGATAATAATGAATAAAACAACGAAGATGATGAATATTTATGAAAAAACGAATGTTTGGTGTATAGATATACAATAGTTGAGAATTGATAGTTGAGAATTGAAAGTTATGATTACCTTTTATGCTTACACTATTAAAGAGTGATAGACAATACATATCATAACTCTCAACTTTCAACTCTCAACTCCCAACTTGATACAACTCTCAACTCATTATAGTGTTGCTCCGAAACGTGAAGTCGGTGTCGGAGCCGTGAAGTAATAGTTCTGGTCGTTGTGGATGTCGAGGAACATCACCTTCTTCATTCCGAAGAACGCCAGTCCGGTGGGGAAGATGCGCGAGAAGTCGGTCACGCCGCCAGAGAGGGCAGGGCTACTGTTCTGCACGTTGAAGTTCCATGAACGGTCGAAGGCGAGCGGTGCTCCGTTCTCCATGTCGTCCACCTCGCAGTTGATGTTCATCTTATCGCTCTGCTTGAAGTTCTTGAACAGCGGATTGAGTTGTCCTGCCACGCTGCTCTTTATGTCGAGGTCGCTCCAGATGCTGAGGTCGGCATCCTTTGCCATCTGCTTAACGCCGGTCTCAGTGGAAGCAAAGTAATAGTTGGGAGCTATGCGGGAGTGCTCGAGGTCTGCACCGTCCTTCTTGGGCTGCTTCAGTCCGTAGCGGCAGTCATAGACGAGATTGTTTACCAATGTCGGTGCGATGGCTTTTTCCAGCCAGATGCTGCCACCCTTCTTGTTCTTCGAACGACGCCATCCACAGTTGACGATGGTGTTGTTATATACAGTCATCTGCGTCAAAGGTATGGTTTCGCTGTTGCCGGAATTGGAGAGCTTGAAAGCATTGGTGCAGGCATTGTAGATGATGTTGTTGGCTACATCGAGCTTACATCCCGCCTTTACGTTTATTGCCTCGCCGCCGTCGGCAGCATTGCCGCTGTCCGCAAAGATGCAGTCATAAATCACGCCCTGACCGCCGGTGAAGTAAGTCTGGTCGTTATAGTTATCGTGCAGGAAGCAGTCTGCCATCACGAACTTTCCGTTGACGTTACAGAAGTGGAAGGCAGGTACGCCGCCGTCTATGGTGGTCTTGAAGAGTTTGTTCTGGAACGAGACGGACGATTCGGTTGGTGTGGCTCCGGCATAACCAAGGTCGACATGATTGAGCACCACCTCCTCAGAGTTATATCCGCAGATGATGCCTCCCCACGACTCCGGCTTCTTCGTGTCGGAAGTGAATGTCACGGGATGTTCGACTGTTCCCATGCAGTAGAGATTGCCGAGCACCACAATCTCGATGGGCACCTGCACGTCCGACTTGCATGTGACGGTCACGCCCGGTTCGATGTAGAGCGATGTGCCCACAGGTATCTCCACGCTTTCCGCCAGAGTGGTGTCTTTTGTCCATACCACTGATCCTGCGGGATATTCGGCAATGGCAGTCTTCAGCACATCCGCAGATCCTTGGTTTTCGGAACCGCTGCCGTTGGTGTTATAGTCGTAAGGATTGATGTTGTCGTTCTCGCATGAAGTGGCAGCCATTCCTGCTGCTGCGATGGCAAGCATTACAGCTATATTCTTGGTTTTCATATTGTTCGATTTATTTAATGTGAATAATACATATTATAACTATTAAACATTCGTGCGTGAAGCCTATAGTTTCACTATCACGCCCACAAGGAACGTCCTGCCATACTTGTATGTTCCCACGATGGTCTTATCCAATCGCTGTCCTTCATATTGCAGGTTGCTCTCGTTTACTGTCTTCAGATAACGTTCGCGCTTTGCGTCGAGCAGGTTGTTGGCTTTCATGAATATGGATACGCCGCAATCGAACTTCTTCTCAGCGCTGAGGTCCAGTCCGAACATAGCCTTGTCCCACTGATCGGCGTCCTTGAAGGGCGACACGAGAGCCAGCTTAGTGCCGGTATAGGAAGCGGCGAGCTGTGCGTTCCATCCATAGTTTGTGTCCTTGTAGAGCAGCGAGAGATTGGCTGTGTGAGGAGCCTGATTTACAAGCGGACGAGTCTGCTTCACTCCCTGCTTGTATTCCGCGCTACCCACGTTATACTCACGCTTCGTCGTTGTGATGGCAGAGTGGGTGTAGGTGTAGTTGGCCTTGATTCCGAAGTGACGGATGTATTTCACTACATCAATCTCGAAGCCGTAGTTCTTGGCGTTGCCGAGGTTGTCAGGCATATAGTAAGCGTCGGCTCCGCTGCCAAGCTTGCCGTCAGAAGCCACGAACACCTGCTCTATAGGATCTTTCAGATACTTGTAGAACACGCCGGCAAGCACCTGCTCAGTGGCAGATGGGAACCATTCCCAACGCAGGTCCACATTGTCGATGCGGGCACGCTTCAGGTTGGGGTTACCCTTCTCCTGATATTCCTCGCCCATGATCTGATAAGGTACTATCTCGTAGAATCCCGGTCGGTTGATGGAGCGATAGTAAGAGAGGCGCACGTTCATCTTCTTTGTCGGAGTCCACTTGATGGATGCTGACGGCAGATAGTCCCAATAGCTCTGTTCGCCAACCTGACCCATGTTGCGGAACTTCTGCAGCATGGTGTAAATCTGATTGGTGTGCTCAGCACGCAATCCGGCGTTAAGTTCTCCTGCCTTGCTCTTCAGCGTAACCATAGCGTATGCCGCGCCGATGTGTTCCTTCGAGTCGTAATTGAGCTGCGAAGCCTGTGAGTAAGGAGTCTTGCAGGTCCAGTCAATGGATGCAAACTGATCGAATCCATTGCCGTCCAGCTGTTGAGATATGTTTGCGGGGTTGAAGATGTACGAGTAGTAGCGGTTGCCTCGTTCCTTGCGACGATATTGTCCTCCCGCCTTCCACGTAGCGTCTACGCCGTGAGCGAAGTGTGTGTCGTAGGAGAAGTTGAGGTAGCCAGCCCAGTCCTTGTCCGTGTTGTGCTGGAAGCGGCGTTCCATGCTCTTCGGCAGCGTCTTCAGAATGTTCTTGTCAGCTGACCATAGCGAACCGTCCACTCCGTCCGGTGACTGAACGGTGTTGGTCAGAGTGAGGTAGACGCGGTCAGGGTCTTCCTCCTTTGCCTGCGAGAAGATGCCAGCCCAGTCAACGGTCAGGTCATGTGTGAGGTGATGCGTGCCCTTCAGATGTGTGGCGAAGATGGTCTGTGTCTGCGAGAGAGAGCGGGTTTCGTCGTCCTGTGTGTACGTATCAGAACCTATATACTCCGTATTGATGGAGTTGTTGTAGCGTACGCCCTTTGAGTTGGTGCGTATGTACATGTTATACCATTCCAGCTTGTGATTGTCCAGCTGCAGGTCCACCTTGGCATGAACGCCGGCAGTGAGGTCATGAGTGGAGTAGTAGCGGTGCTGGAGCGAATAGATGTACATCGCCTGTTCGCCAGACGCCATTTTTACTGAGTTGTATGTACGCTCCGTTCCGCGGAAAACGTTCTGCATGCTTCCTGCGAGCATGACGCCGATGCGGTCCTTCCAGAAGCGGTTGCCGACGGAGAGTCCGCCTATGAAGTTAGGGGCAGGAGTGGAGTGGGTGGTTATCTTGGTAGGACCATTGGCGAAGTCGGATGTCTGCGCCTTATAGTCCTTGCCGTTAGCTTCGTAAGGCGACTTGTGTGTGTAGTCGCTGCGGTCTGATGAGAGATAATCGCGTCCGTCCTTCCAGAAATAGTCGCTCATGCCTATGGCGGCATTCGCCTGTATCTGGAAATGTGATGGTGCGTCCTTCATCACCATGTCCACCACGCCACCGGCAGCGTCGCCCTCCATGTCGGCAGTAAGCGACTTCGACACTACGAGGCGGTCCATGAGGTCAGAGGGAAATATGTTGAGCGGTATGTATCGGTTCTTGTCGTCCGGACTCGGAATCTTCACGCCGTTGACCAGCGTATAGTTGTAGCGCTTGTCCATGCCGCGGAGTATGGCGTATGAGGCTTCGCCGGAAGCGTCGCGCTCCATTGTCACTCCCGACACGCGCTGCAGCACGCTTGCCACGTTGACGTCAGGCGACAGCTGGATGCTCTGCTGGCTCATCACGTTGAGCACGTTGCCGGCAGTCTTCTCCAAGTCGATGGCGCTGCGGTCAGAATGGCTCTCCTTGTGTCCCTTGATTACCACTTCACCAAGTTCCTTGAGGTCTTCGTCGAGCGATATGCTTACGACGCCCTTGTCAGACACCTCCACGGGAATCTCGCGGGTCTTGTAAGATACGTATCTCACCACGAGCGTATAGCGTCCTTTGTCAGGCAGTTCGTGCAGGGTGAACGAACCGTCCAGTCCTGTCGTTGTCTTCACGTCCGGCAACTCCTTTACCTCAATCACCGAGCCGATAAGCGGTTCGCCCGTACGATGGTCCTTGACTATGCCGTCGAGGGTGTGGGCTGAGGCTGCGGCTGATGAAGCGGCAATGAGAGCAGCGCTGATTAGAATTCGTTTCATGTTATTGCATCTTTTTGTTACGTTTCTCTCCGCTATTTGTTTTTTTCTATGCTGTGTATCACATTACCTTCCTTGTCAATCATCGACATTCTCAGCTGCTTCTTGTTGGCGGAGATTATGGAGAAGCCGTCGGCAGGCGAGCAGAACACGGTGCCGACAGTCTTCTTCACAGGACGTGCAAGCGAAGCGGATGAGTTGACCACGTAGTCGATGTTGTCGCCATTCATGCGTATATGCTGGAAGTTGTGGATGTGTCCGCAGGCATATATCGCCACATTATTATACTTGTGGAGAATGGGCAACAGCTTTTTCTGCATGTCGGTGCGCTCGTATTCAGCCTTCGATGTTTCGGCGTATATGGGATGATGACCTACAACGATCACCCAGTCTTCGTTGGCTGTCTTAAGTGTGCGGTCCAGCCAGTCGAGCTGTGCCTGATAGTCCTGCTTGCAAGCGTCAGGATACTTCTCGCTGTTCTCGCGATAACGGTCAATCAGTGGTGTGGTGTCGAGGAAGACGATGCGCAGCGTGGTGCCTTTGCTCTCGAACACCTTGGTGTAATAGCGTGCCGGCATCATCCAGCGTCGGCTCACCTTTCCGTAGTCGAGCACAGCCTGAGTGTTGCCGCGATATTCATGATTGCCAAGCACCGGGAACCAGTCGAGCATCAGTTCTGGATGCGAATAAACCTGCTCGAAGTTGGTGGTCCACAGTGGGTCGTTCACAGATGCCACGCCGTTGAAGTGATGGATGTCGCCGACGGCGAGCACACATTCCATGCCCGTGGTCTTCGCCATGTTTCCCATCAGTTCGGCGATGGGCTTCTGGTCGTAATAGCCATTGCGTCCGAGGTCGTTAGCCATGTAGAGTGTTACGTCGCCTTTCAGCTTTTTCCATTCTGTGGGTGTCTGTGCATGCAACTGCAAGCCGCTGATCAACATAATGGCTGTTGCGATAAGCGCAACGATGCCGTTTCCTGAAAATCTCAATCTTTTCATTGTTCTTTCTGACTGTTTATAATTTGTAATTATTGTTTCACGCCGCAAAATTATAAGTATCATGTTGCAATGGTATTACATAGACTTTAAGATGACTTAACAATCAGAAAAATCGTTAATCTTGGTTAATGTGCTTTCTGCTAATCTTACTATTCGGCAATAATGGCTATATTTGTGCTTACATATATTTAATATATAATAAACTCGCAGACTACGGAATGAATCAAGAAAAATGCTTAATAACACGCATAAAGAGTAAGTGTTAAGGGCGAAAGACGAAATTATTTCGTAATTTTGCAGTTGTTATGGGCTATTATGTATTGCCGTAACGTGTAACGAAGATCATAAAATATAATATCCAAATATGAATATCTTAGAACTTAGTGAACAAGAGATTGTAAGAAGACAATGCCTTCAGACCCTCCGCGATATGGGTATCGACCCGTATCCAGCAGCCGAATTCCCCACAAACGCTTTCAGCACTGACATCAAAGCCGACTTTAAGGACGAGGACGAGCCGCGTGAGGTGGTGATAGCAGGACGAATGATGGGCCGCCGCGTGATGGGTAAGGCAAGCTTCGCTGAGTTGCAGGACTCGAAGGGCCGCATCCAGGTTTATGTGGCTCGCGACGAAATCTGCCCCGACGAGAACAAGGATCTCTATAATACAGTATTCAAGAAACTCCTCGACATCGGTGACTTCATCGGTGTGAAGGGCTTCGTGTTCCGTACACAGACCGGCGAGATTTCGGTACATGCAAAGGAACTCGTGCTCCTCTCGAAGAGCCTCAAGCCGCTGCCGATCGTAAAGTATAAGGACGGCGTGGCATACGACAAGTTCGACGATCCTGAGCTTCGCTATCGTCAGCGCTATGTTGACCTCATCGTTAACGACGGCGTGAAGGACACATTCCTCCAGCGTGCCACTGTCATCCGCACACTCCGCAGAGTGCTCGATGAGGCTGGCTACACAGAGGTGGAGACTCCGACACTGCAGGCTATCGCCGGTGGCGCTTCTGCACGTCCGTTTATCACACACTTCAACGCTCTCGACCAGGATATGTATATGCGTATCGCAACAGAGCTTTATCTGAAGCGTCTTATCGTAGGCGGCTTCGAGGGTGTTTACGAGATTGGCAAGAACTTCCGCAACGAGGGTATGGACCGCAACCACAACCCTGAGTTCACCTGCATGGAGCTGTACGTACAGTATAAGGACTATAACTGGATGATGTCGTTCACGGAAAAACTCCTTGAGACTATCTGTATAGCCGTAAACGGCAAGCCGGAGCGTGAGATTGACGGCAACATCGTCAGCTTCAAGGCTCCTTACCGCCGCCTTCCCATCCTCGATGCCATCAAGGAGAAGACAGGATTCGACTGCAATGGCAAGACAGAGGACGAGATTCGCGCATTCTGCCTTGAGAAGGGTATGGACGTGGACGAGACAATGGGCAAGGGCAAGCTCATTGACGAACTCTTTGGCGAGTTCTGCGAGGGCACATTCATCCAGCCTACATTTATCACCGACTATCCCGTCGAGATGTCGCCACTCACAAAGATGCACCGCTCAAAACCGGGCCTCACAGAGCGTTTCGAGCTTATGGTTAACGGCAAGGAGCTTGCCAACGCTTACTCGGAGCTTAACGACCCCATCGACCAGGAGGAGCGTTTCATCGACCAGATGAAGCTTGCTGACAAGGGTGACGACGAGGCTATGATCATCGACCAGGACTTCCTTCGTGCTCTCCAGTACGGTATGCCTCCCACGTCAGGTATCGGCATCGGCATTGACCGTCTCGTGATGCTCATGACAGGCAAGACATTCATTCAGGAGGTGCTCTTCTTCCCGCAGATGAAGCCTGAGAAGAAGATGCCGCAGAGCACCATCAAGGAATGGGCTGAGATCGGCGTTCCTGAGGAGTGGGCTTACGTTCTCCGCAAGGCTGGATTTAATCTCATCTCGGACATCCGCGACGAAAAGCCGCAGGGTCTGCAGCAGAAGATAGGCGAGATAAACAAGAAGTATAAGCTCGGCTACGAGAAGCCTTCTGTGGACGAAATCCAGCAGTGGATTGAGAAGAGCAATGTTTAGGAAGTGTTCGTCTGCGAGCATTTCTTTAAACATCAAGCATTAACCCGTTAAACATCAAAGAGCGTGTACAATCTCGGAAAAATAGCAATTATTGGAGGTGGCAGTTGGGCGACTGCCATCGCCAAGATTGTGATAGGTCACACCCATCACATAGGATGGTATATGCGCCGCGACGACAGCATAGAGGAGTTTAAGCGCATCAGTCACAATCCTAATTACCTTACCAGCGTACACTTCAACACAGACGAGATATTCTTCTCCAGCGACATCAATCGCATTGTGGAAGCTTATGACACGCTGGTATTCGTTGTGCCCTCGCCTTACCTCAAGAACCACTTGAAGAAGCTGAAGGCAAGGCTGCGCGACAAGTTTATTGTGACCGCCATCAAAGGCTTGGTGCCGGAGGACAACATCGCATGCTCGGAGTATTTCCATGAGGTGTATGACGTCCCTGACTGCAATCTTGCATGTATCGGAGGACCGTCACACGCTGAGGAGGTGGCTCTCGAGAGACTTTCCTATCTTACCATAGGATGCTCTGACCGCGATAAGGCACAGGCTTTCTGTGAGGTGCTCGACTCGGAGTTTATCAAGACAAAGACGTCAAGCGATGTCATCGGCATCGAGTATTCGTCAGTGCTCAAGAATGTCTATGCCATAGCGTCCGGCATTTGCAGCGGACTCAACTATGGTGACAACTTCCAGGCGGTGCTTATCTCTAACGCCGTACAGGAGATGTCGCGCTTCCTCTCTGCCATCAATCCCATTGAGCGCAGCGTCTACGACTCGGTTTACCTCGGCGACTTGCTCGTGACGGGATATTCCAAGTTCTCGCGCAACCGCACATTCGGAACGATGATTGGCAAGGGATATAGCGTCAAGAGTGCGCAGATAGAGATGGAGATGATAGCGGAGGGATTCTTCGGCACAAAGTGTATGAAGGAGAAAAACCGTCATTATCACGTCAACATGCCCATCCTCGACGCTGTATATAACATCCTCTACGAGCGCATCAGCCCGCAGGTGGAGATAAAGCTGCTTACCGACTCGTTCAGGTAATGGCATCCGATAAAACGATTTCAGATATACTATATAAATTATAAAGCAATGAAAACTATCAGTTTAGACATTACAAAAGCTACCTCTTTCCTCGCAGAAGGAGCAGTCAATGCTTATGAGTCTAAGGTAAAGGCCGCACAAGAGGCTCTTGAGAACGGCACATGCGCAGGTAACGATTTCCTCGGATGGCTCCACCTTCCGTCTTCCATCACTCCTGATTTCCTCGCGGAGATTGAGGCTGTGGCTAAGACGCTGCGCGAGAAGTGCGAGGTAGTGGTTGTGGCTGGTATCGGCGGCAGCTATCTCGGTGCACGCGCCGTAATCGAAGGTCTCGGCAATTCTTTCGCTTGGCTTGTTGCTGACAAGAAAAACCCCACCATACTCTTCGCCGGAAACAACATCGGCGAGGACTATCTCTATGAGCTCACCACTTATCTTAAGGACAAGAAGTTCGGTGTGATCAACATCTCTAAGTCGGGCACTACCACTGAGACCGCTCTCGCTTTCCGTCTGCTCAAGAAGCAGTGTGAGGACCAGCGCGGCAAGGAGGAGGCTAAGGACGTCATTGTGGCTGTCACTGATGCCAAGAAGGGCGCTGCCCGCACATGTGCTGACAAGGAGGGATATAAGAGCTTCATCATCCCCGACAACGTGGGTGGCCGTTTCTCAGTGCTCACTCCGGTGGGTCTTCTTCCTATCGCTGTTGCCGGATTCGACGTTAAGCAGCTCGTTGCTGGTGCTGCTGACATGGAGAAGGCTTGCGCTCTGGACGTTCCCTTCGCTGACAACCTCGCTGCTCAGTACGCAGCCACACGTCAGGCTCTCTACACACAGGCTGGCAAGAAGATTGAGATTGTTGCCAACTTCCAGCCGAAGCTCCATTACTTCGCTGAGTGGTGGAAGCAGCTCTATGGCGAGAGCGAGGGCAAGGAGCAGAAGGGCATCTTCCCCGCAGCTTGCGACTTCACCACAGACCTCCACTCTATGGGTCAGTGGATTCAGGAGGGCGAGCGCTCCATCTTCGAGACAGTTATCAGCGTAGAGACTCCTAACGAGAAGCTCCTCTTCCCGCACGACGACGAGAACCTTGACGGTCTGAACTTCCTTGAAGGCAAGCGTGTGGACGAGGTCAACAAGATGGCAGAGCTGGGCACACGCCTCGCTCACGTTGACGGCGGTGTGCCTAACATCCGCATCAACGTGCCTGAGCTTAACGCTTACTACCTCGGTCAGCTCATTTACTTCTTTGAGAAGGCTTGCGGCATCAGCGGACTCCTTGAGGAGGTCAATCCGTTCAACCAGCCGGGTGTTGAGGCTTACAAGAAGAACATGTTCGCTCTTCTTAACAAGCCGGGTTACGAGGCAGAGAGCAAGGCCATTCAGGAGCGCCTCGCTAACGAAAAGTAACATAAAGGGGAAACATTGATTTCCTCACATTAATATATCAAATAGGACTTACAGACCTTGTGAATGAGGCCTGTGAGTCCTATTGTCGGTCTATGGGACTGACAAAAATATGGAAACAACAAGATGATAAAAGAAGCTATAAAACACTATCTGGAAGCCAATTCCTTCACGGAGTTTGCTCCTCGTGTGGTGCTCTTCGACATGGACGGAGTGCTCTACAACTCCATGCCCAATCATGCTGTGGCATGGCAGGAGGCGATGAGCCTGTTCGGCATCCACTTCACTGCCGACGACTCGTATGCCACGGAAGGAGCACGCGGCGTCGACACCATCCGCCATTATGTCCGCATGCAGCAGGGCAAGGAGATAACGCCGGAGGAGGCGCAGCGCATGTATGACGTCAAGACGGAGATATTCCATCGTATGCCGGTGGCTGAAATCTTCCCCGGTGTCCTTCCGCTTATGCAGAAGATAAAGGATGCTGGCATTACCATCGGTGTGGTGACGGGAAGCGGACAGCGCCCGCTCTTCAAGCGACTGCTTAACGACTTTGACGGTTTCCTCACCGAGGACCATATCGTAACGGCTTACGACGTGGAGCGCGGCAAGCCCAATCCTGACCCTTATCTGATGGGACTGCGCAAGGCCGGCAACCTGCAGCCGTGGCAGGGCATCGTCGTGGAGAACGCTCCGTTGGGAGTTCGTGCCGGTGTGGCTGCCCGAATCTTCACGGTAGGCGTAAACAGCGGTCCGCTGCCTGACGCGGCTCTTGCCGACCAGGGAGCCAACATCGTGCTGCAGCGCATCACGGAACTCTGCGACCAGTGGGAGCAGTTTATCTAATCTCATAGGATTTAATCCCCATAATTGCTTTATAAAATGACCCTAAACGAATTTCTTTCCGAGTGGGAGAGTGCTTCGCCGACGCTTGTTGTCCACACGAGCGGTTCGACGGGCAAGCCGAAACCGATGACCGTGGAGAAGTGTCGCATGGAGGCATCGGCACGCATCACCTGCGACTTCCTTGGTCTGCAGCCCGGCGACACAGCCCTGCTCTGCATGCCGCTCGACTTCATTGCGGGCAAGATGGTGGTGGTGCGCAGCATCGTCCGCCGTCTGAAGCTGGTCTGCGTCAAGCCGTCGGGTCATCCGCTACAGGGCATAACGGAGGCACCTGTGTTTGCTGCTATGGTGCCGATGCAGGTGTATAACAGTATGCAGGTGCCCGAAGAACTACGTGTGCTGCGTCAGATTCGCCACCTTATCATCGGAGGTGGAGCTGTCAGCGACGATATGGCGAAGCTGTTGCGTGAGTTTCCCAATGCAGTGTGGAGCACATACGGCATGACCGAAACGCTGTCGCACATAGCCCTTCGCCGACTCAGTGGTCCTGAAGCCAGCTCATGGTATACGCCATTCGCAAGTGTATGTGTCAGCACCAACGCCGACGGATGCCTTGTCATTGATGCGCCGGAGGTGTGCGCCCAGCCACTGGTCACTAACGACATCGTCGAGATTGACTCTGACGGACGCCGCTTCCGCATTCGTGGACGTCGCGACAACGTGATATGCAGCGGTGGCATCAAGCTACAGATAGAGGAGATGGAGGAGAAGCTTAGGCAACACACCGACGTGGAGTTTGCCATAACGAAGCGACCCCATCCCAAGTTCGGCGAGACGGTTGTGCTTCTGGCTGTCACCGACGACATGGAGGCGATGCGGACATTGTGTCAAGACCATCTCTCCCGATACGAACAGCCCCACGCCTATATATCCGTTCCTGCCATACCGCTCACCGCCACAGGCAAACCGGCACGCGCCGAGATGATGCGCATAGCGGCAGAGGCAGCGGTGGAATAACAACAACATTAAAAAGAAAGGAGCCTTATTATGAAACAGAATATAGTGATATCGGAAAATCTGGAGCGCAGCCTTGTTGTTGCCATTTCGGAATGTCAGCACGACCGCGTCTTTGTTCTTACCGACGAGACCACGAAGCGTCTTTGCTGGCCTAAGCTCAGCAGTATGCGTTGCATGCAGGAAGTGACGCTCATCACCATTCCCGCCACCGACACTAACAAGAACCTCGAATCATTGGCTCTCGTCTGGGACGCGCTCAGCAAGGGTGGAGCCACCCGCCATTCGCTGCTTATCAATCTGGGTGGAGGCATGGTGACGGATCTTGGAGGATTCGCTGCTGCCACCTTCAAGCGCGGCATCGACTTCATCAACATCCCCACAACGCTCCTCGCAATGGTGGACGCGTCGGTTGGCGGCAAGACAGGTGTCAACTTCAATGGACTGAAGAACGAGATTGGTGTGTTTGCTGACGCACGCTTCGTCATCATCAGCACGCTCTTCCTCGACACTCTCGATATGCCTAACCTTTGCTCTGGCTATGCCGAAATGCTCAAGCACGGGCTTATCAATGACGAGCGGATGTGGGCAGAGCTTGTAGGCTTCTGCCTTCAGAATCCCGACTTCGTACAGTTGCAGCGCATGGTGGGCGAGTCGATAGCCGTTAAGGAGCGCATCGTTCAGCAGGATCCGCATGAGAAGGGACTGCGCAAGGCTCTTAATCTCGGACATACCATCGGTCACGCCATCGAGTCGTTCGCCATGGAGCAGGGCAGACCGATGCTTCACGGATATGCCGTGGCGTTCGGATTGGTGGGCGAGCTTTATCTGAGCGTATGCAAGACAGCGTTCCCCGTCGACCGTCTGCGCCAGACAGCAGGCTTCATCCGGGAGGCTTACGGCACACCCGCCATCACCTGCGACGACTATCCCCAGCTCCTCGAATTGATGAAGCACGACAAGAAGAATACGTCAGGCATCATCAACTTCTCGCTCCTCGCCAACATCGGCGACGTAAAGCTCAATCAGACTGCCAGCGAGGAAGAGATAAAGGAAGCGCTCGACTTCATCAGGGAAGGGTAATATAGTATGAACAATATTTAAACTCTACATATATACAACAATGGATTTAGAGAAAATAAAGGAAACCCGTCTGCATCTTGACGGATTGTCTAACACACTTGGTATGGAATTTATCTCAACCCCCGAGCCCGACACCTGTCAGGCTAAGATGAAGGTGGACGAGAAGAATCGTCAGGTGTTCGGATTTCTTAGTGGCGGTGCCACGTTGGCACTTGCCGAGAACCTTGCCGGTGTCGGCTCTATGGCGTTATGCCCGGACAAGATCTGCGTGGGCATCAATGTCAGCGGCAGCCATGTCAAGGCGGTCATGGAGGGCGACACCGTTACTGCCACAGCGCATCTCCTCCATCGTGGAAAGACGCTGCATCAGTGGCATATCGACATCACGAATAAGGCTGGCGAACTGATTTCGTCGGTGGAAGTCACTAACTTCGTGATGAACAAACCTAACAAATAAAGCTAACTTACTGAACTTTTGCAAGTTCAATAACTAATTGTATTGAAACAGATGAACTTCGTTTATTACCGTCTGCCTCATACCCAGCAGGTGTTTCGTGGCGTGATGAGAAAGGAGCCTGAGGAATTGGCTTCGCTTGCCGAACTCAACGGGCGTCGCGGCTTTGTCATCGCTCCGTTCGCCCCGTCGGACGATTGCCCCATACTGCTGCTCGACGTGGAGTGGGAGCCGATGGAGCTGCCAGCAGATACGATGGCGGAGGCGTCTCTTGTGGATGCCGACTTCGCCAAAGAACAGGAGAGCTATGCCATCGACTTCGAGAATTTCCATGCGCAGCTGCGTGACGGGACGTTCAGCAAGATTGTCCTTGCCCGCAGCGCCAGACTTACCGCCACGGAGGACGTGTCGCCCCTTACGCTTTTCGCAAGGGCTTGCCGTCGTTATCCACGTATGTTTGTGGCTCTCTTCTCCACGGAACGCAGCGGCACGTGGCTCGTTGCCACTCCAGAGGTGCTCGTTCGCGGTACGCGTGACGAGATGAGGACGATGGCGCTTGCCGGCACGATGCGCCTCAATGAGGACCAGCTGTCTTTCGATACGGAAGGGGGCAGCGTCTCTGAGGCTGACATCCACTGGAGCACGAAGAACCGACAGGAGCAGCATTACGTCGAGACGTACATCACGGAGTGTGTGGAGCATTTCTCTGACGATTTCTCCGTGAAGGGACCGTCCACGGCGAGGGCTGGCGACCTGGTGCATCTGCGCTCCGACATCACCTTCAAGCCTTACTCGATGGACGTGCTTGGCAATCTGCTCAACGCCCTCCATCCCACGCCTGCCGTGTGTGGCATCCCTAAGGACACGTCACGCGACTTTATTCTGCGTAACGAGTCGTTGCCACGCCTCTATTACAGTGGATTCTCCGGCATTCTCAATCCTGACGGCGAGACCAGTCTGTTCGTCACTCTGAGATGTATGCGCATGGAAGACGTGAGCGGTGAGAATGCCGCCCCGCGCCGCTTTACGCTCTATGCTGGCGGCGGCCTCCTGAAGGAAAGTTCGTGCCAGACAGAATGGGACGAGACGGAGGCTAAGATGAATACAATGAGACAAACGTTCAAGAAATAAGAGTTAAAGTTCAAGATATAAGTTTATAAACTGATGTTCTGTAACAAGGAAAACGTAAACCTTCTCACAGCTCTGCTTGTCAAGTATGGTGTGACGGATGCTGTGGTGTGCCCCGGTAGTCGCAATGCCCCGATAGTGCATAACCTTAATGAGTGCGACCGTATAACGTGCCGCCCGGTCACGGACGAGCGTTCGGCGGGCTTCTATGCTCTGGGTATGGCTCAGGCCACGCATCGTCCTGTGGTGGTGTGCGTTACGTCGGGTTCGGCGTTGCTCAATGTGATGCCTGCCGTGGCTGAGGCTTATTATCAGCACGTGCCGCTTATCGTGGTGTCTGCCGACCGCCCCGCACAATGGATTGACCAGCTCGACGGACAGACACTTCCTCAGCCTGACGCTCTCGGACGCTTCGTGAGACGCGCCGTGCAACTGCCTGAATCGCATAACGACGAGGAGCGATGGTACTGCCGCCGCCTTGTCAACGAGGCTCTCTTCCTCGCCACTTGTCGTCAGCCGGCTCCCGTGCACATCAACGTGCCCATCACGGAACCGCTCTTTACCTTCGATGTGGAGGCGTTGCCGAATGTGGAGCGATGGACAATGAAGGCGGAGAAACGCCGTCAGCCTTATGCTTTCGAGGTTTTCAGAGCCCGCATTGCCAAGGCGGAACGTCCGCTTATCGTCATCGGTCAGATGCCGGCTGGTGTGTTTGACGGTCGGAAGCTGGAGCGTCTGATGGATCGTTACGTGGTGTTTGCAGAGCCGCTCTCCAATACGTCGGGCACGAATGTCCACTTCGATGAGGCGGTGAAACGTATCTCCGGCATGGCAGCTGATGAGGCACGCAGCTACAGTCCCGACTACATCGTCTATCTCGGTGACACCATCGTGAGCAAGGCCACGCGTCGTTGGCTGCGCAGCATCGGAGCGCCGTCATGCCTTGTCACGCCCAACGCCCTCGAACCGCACGATCCGTTGATGACGCTCACGGACATCGTGGAATGTCCTTATGGCGATGTCAGCAGCTTGCTGGACGCGTTGACGGTGACGCCGGCGAAGGATGAGAGAGGCTTTTACGAGCGCTGGAAGCTCTTGCTCGACGAGTGCGCTGAGCGTGCCGCCAACTATGATCCCGCATTTTCGCAGATGGCGGTGGTGAGATATTTCGAGGAACAGCTCGACGACCTTGACATGGACATCTTCGTTCATTACGCCAACAGTTCCGCCATTCGCCTTGCCTGCATCTACGCCAACCACTACGTATGGTGCAATCGTGGCGTGAACGGCATCGAAGGTTCGCTGTCGACGGCTGCCGGCTTCTCACTTGCCTCGACGGGACTGACGGTCTGCGTAATCGGCGACCTTAGCTTCTTCTACGACCAGAACGCGCTGTGGAACCGAAACCTTAACGGCAGTCTGCGCATCCTTCTCCTCAACAACCGCACGGGTGGCATCTTCCGCTCTCTGCCGGGTCTGAAGGACAGTCCGGCTGCTGACGACATGGTGGCAGCCACGCACGAGACAACGGCTCAGGGCATCTGCACTCAGAACGACATCGGCTATCTATCCGCAAAGAACATGCAGGAGGCACAAATCGGCATTGTGACGCTGCTGACGCGCCAGACTGACCGCCCCCTGCTGCTGGAGGTGTTCACCGAAGCAGAAGCTGACGCGAAGACAATGAAGTCTCTTGCTCTATAGACATGCAGACGTGTTTTTTAGACATGAAGTACATGTTTTTTAGACATGAAGACATGAAGTACATGATATTTTAGACATGAAGACATGATGTACATGTTTTTATAGATTTAAAAAGATTATTAATTAGATATTGAACTTTAACTTATGGAAAAGAATAAGGTAGTTGAGGCTGTGATTGACTGTGCTTATAAAGTGCGAGGGAAATTGGGGCCTGGCTTCATAGAAGCTGTATATAAGAATGCTATGATAATAGAGTTGCGCAAGCATGGTCTGAGATATGACGTTGAGAAGTCAATAAAGGTATACTACGACGACTATGTGGTTGGCGAATATAAAGCCGACATTATTGTGGAGGATATGTTGATTCTGGAACTGAAGGCTGTGCAGAGTCTCGCAACCGCCCACTCCGTTCAACTTGTCAATTATCTTACCGCAACAGGTATAGACGATGGATTGCTGGTCAACTTTGGAGCAGAAAAAATAGAGATTAAACATAAGTATAGGGTCTACACCCCGCAATTCAAATAAGACATGAAGTACATGTTTTTTAGACATGCAGACATGAAGTACATGTTCTCATGTCTTCCTGTCAAAACAAACATGTTCTCATGTCTTCTTGTCAAAAGCATAAGCAGCCGACCTGTCTTCATGTCTTCCTGTCAAAACAAACATGTTCTCATGTCTTCTTGTCAAAAAGCATAAGCAGCCGACATGTCTACCTGTCTTCCTGTCCAAAAAACCTGTCTTCATGTCAGAAAATAATATAACCAACTTACAACAATATGGAAAAAAGAAATTGGGTGCCCGTGGAGGGCTTTGATTTTAAGGAAATCCTGTTTGAGGAATATGATGGCATCGCTAAGATCACCATCAACCGTCCTCGTTATCGTAATGCCTTCACCCCTCGCACCACGTGGGAGATGTCGCAGGCATTCGCTTGGTGTCGTGAGGCGCAGCGCATCAGCGTTGTCATCCTTACCGGAGCCGGCGACAAGGCGTTCTGCTCGGGAGGCGACATGCATGTGAAGGGACGCGGCGGCTATGTCGGCGACGACGGCGTACCACGTCTTAACGTCCTCGACGTGCAGAAGCAGATACGCTCCCTGCCGAAGCCCGTCATCGCTATGGTCAACGGTTACGCCATCGGTGGCGGACATGTCCTCCACCTTATGTGCGACCTCACCATCGCCAGCGACAACGCCATCTTCGGTCAGACCGGACCTAAGGTAGGATCCTTCGATGCCGGTTTCGGTGCCAGCTATCTCGCCCGCATCGTCGGTCAGAAGAAGGCACGCGAGATATGGTTCATGTGCCGTCAGTATAGCGCCATCGAGGCAGAGCGTATGGGAATGGTGAACAAGGTGGTGCCCTTCGATCAGCTTGAGGACACCTGTGTGGAGTGGGCGCAGACTATGATGGAGCGCTCGCCGCTTGCCCTTCGTATGATTAAGGCTGGTCTCAATGCCGAGCTCGACGGACAGGCTGGTATCCAGGAACTTGCCGGCGACGCCACCATGCTCTATTACATGCTCGACGAGGCACAGGAGGGAGGCCGTGCGTTCCTTGAGAAGCGCAAGCCCGACTTCAGCAAATACCCCAAACTGCCATAACCGTCACACCTTATGAGCTATAAGATAGACATCGAGCCGCGCACGTTCCACTTCAAGCAACCGGCTGGAACGTCGCGCGGCGTATACACCACACGCCAGTCATGGTTTCTCACCGTCACCGACACGGAGCGTCCCGGCGTGAGCGGAGTGGGAGAGTGTGCCCCGCTCCCCGACCTCAGTTGCGACGCCCGTCCCGACTATGAGCGCACCTTGCGTTCGCTATGTGGTATGGTGGAGACGATGGGACGTGTGCCAGCAGATATGCTCCGCCCTTACCCCTCCATGCTCTTCGGTCTTGAGACGGCCCTGCTCGACCTCCAGAACGGAGGCAAGGGCACGCTCTTCGACACGCCGTTCACACGCGGCGAGGAAGGCATCACCATCAACGGACTGGTGTGGATGGGAAGCTTCGATGAGATGCTTGAGCGTCTTGAGGCTAAGATGCGTGACGGATTTCGCTGCGTGAAGCTGAAGATCGGAGCCATCGACTTCAACCACGAGTTGTCGCTTGTCCGCCATATTCGTGAGGCATTCACGAAGGACCAGATAGAGTTGCGCGTAGACGCCAATGGCGGTTTCTCTCCAGCACAGGCTCCGCAACGCCTGGAGCAACTCGCCCGTTACGACATCCATTCCATCGAACAGCCCATCCGTCAGCACCAGTGGCGAGACATGGCTGCATTATGTCGCGAAACGCCCATCCCCATAGCCCTCGACGAAGAGCTTATCGGCGTAAACCTCCCCGGCATGAAGGAGGAACTGCTCGACACCATCCGCCCCCAATACATCATCCTCAAGCCATCGTTACACGGTGGAATGAGTGGAGCAAGGGAATGGATAAGCATGGCAGCCGAGCGGGGCATCGGCTCATGGATGACCAGTGCCCTCGAAAGCAACGTAGGTCTGAACGCCGTAGCCCAGCTTGCCGCCGACATCTACGGCCCCGACATAAAGATGCCGCAAGGCCTCGGCACCGGACAGCTGTTCACGGACAACGTGGAGATGCCGCTGAAGATAAAAGGAGAGAAAATCTGGAGGTGTTAGCAGTAAAATCATGAATTTATCTATTGCCAGTAGATAAAAATCGGTGAATTTATCTATTGCCAGTAGATAAATCGCTGTATAACGTCATTTGCATTTAGCTACGCCATCTTATAAAACACAAAAAACGGCTATAGACGCCCCGCGTTAAAGGGACAGTCTATAGCCGTTTTTTGATAAAGTTTATGCTGTTATTACTTCACAATAACCTTCTTTGTCTTGCCGTCGCACTCTACCACGTATGCGCCGTTAGCAACATTTACCGATACGCTCTGTGTAAACTTCATGCCACTGTAGACAGTGCCACCGGCGGTGTTGTAGATATTGACGTGCTTGCCAGCGCAGTTGTTGACAGCAATCTTGCCGTTGCGTGCTTCAATGCTGATGCCGCTGTCGGTTGCTGTGCTGATTCCTGTTGTGGTTGTGGTGATCACGCAAGGAGCAGATAGCATTGACTCGCCTTCCTCGTAAACGACCGAAACCTGATACTTATATGTCGTATTAGGCTCAACAGCGTCAGTGTAGGTGGTCTTGGTGGTAGGAGTAGCGTTGAGCTTCATACCGTCGCGGTATACATTGTAACCTACAACATTGAGTTCTGCCGTTTCACCGCCTGCTGGGATATAGGTAATATCGTCTACCAGCATGAGCAGACACTGGTTAGAAGTGCCGCGGATAGCGAAGTAGTTGGTTCCGGCAGGAACAGCGAACGAAATCTTTGTCCACTCATAAGGAGCGTTTCCGTCGATGTTTTCTACCTTAGTGAAGCTCTTGGCGTCGTCGTCAGTTGTAGAAGTGAGCACCTCGAACGTCTCAAATCCGAAGTTGGGCACTGTGGTTCTCACGTAGAATGTGATAAGCTGTGCCTCGCCGCTGAGTTTCGGGGAGATAAGCCAGTTGTCGGTTGCGCCGCTTTCAGAGCTGAATGATCCCAATGCCTGATCGCCGGAGTGTGCCATGAAGATGTCGTAGCCTGTGGTTTCCAGGTCAAGACCGGCTTCTTTTGCATTGAATACCTGCCATGCCATAGGCTTGGTGACGTTCTGGTATTGTATGGCAGTGCCTTTATACTGGATAGCAAATGTAGGATTGCCGTCGGCATCATACAGTTTCCAGTTGCCGATATTGTCGATGATGAATGGCTCGTAGCTCTCGAAGTCCTCTGTTACCGGCTGAAGCTTCTGCTCGGCAGCAGGCTTGTCCCATGTCAGTACTATTCCGTCTGTGTATTTTCCGCTTACGTTGGTCGCTGTCGGATAGTCGCATGTGCTGACTGTTGTCTTCAGTGTCTTGGTTTTGTTGTTGTCGAGATACTCGTCAGCCTCGTAGTTGATGTATGCGTAGAACTCATTGTTCTCAGGCATAGATGCGTCAGCCAGAACGTGGAATATTGCGCTCATGCTCTCACCCGGCTCAATAGCCTTGCCCTCCATCTGCTGTATCAGCTTACCGTTCTGATAGAGTTCCACGGTGTAGTTGTCGGCAGTCATCGTGCCGTCGTTGCGCCATGTTAAGCTGAAGTCTTCAGTATTGCCAGCCAGCATACTTGCAGGACCCTGGAAACCAGTTGCAGTAATGTTGCAGTCGTGGTTGTCAATGACGTTCACGTTGTCAATGAATATGCTATGCTGGAAATTATCGGCACCCGTTGTCGCATCGTAAGCCACTGCCATCCAAGGCTTGTCCTTGAACTCGTCGAGTGGCACAACAATCTTGTTCCATCCAATTTCGCCTTCGAAGTTGTTGTAGTCAATCTCCTTCAGAGTCTTGAAGTCGATATAGTCTGTTGTAGCTTTGATTCTGAGCTTGATGTCGAACTTCATGCTTTCGTCATAGTAGACGTAGGTTACGAGTGCAGGCTTCGATGTATTTGCCAATGATATCTTACCGCTGAAGATAGAGCCGGTTTCGTTTGCAGCTTCACCCTGGAAGTATATCATTCCGCCGTCACCGTCATAAGTCTTCACGTTAGCTGCGTCCTTGGTCAGCCACCAGCTGCTTGAGCCAGTAGAAGTGTTGCTCCAAGGCTGCTGAGTGATTGTTGCGTTGGCGAACGACTCGCGGAACGGAACATTGTAGCGTCCGTTGCCCACTACGATATAGTTAGAGTAGGTAGCCTTGCTCATACCTGCCGCATTGGATGCGTAGACGAGGTAGACCTGCAGAATCTGTCCGTCCATCTCATTGTCAGTGAAAGAAGTTTCGGTGATGTTGGATGCCACGATGGTCTGGTCGTTGCCGCGCAGGACGGTATAGGTGAGTTTCGATGGGTCGATATATCCGCCGTCATCTCCTACGGTAGGAGCCTCCCATCTGATTACGGGGTATGCGCCCTCTTCTTTCAGCACTACGTTGTTCACCTGAGCCGGTTTGCTCACGCCGCAATATACCGACACCTTAGAGTCGAGGCTCTTGCCGTTTTCGTTGTAGGTATAAACCTTGTATTCGTTCATACCCTGATCTGCCTCCACAACCTTAGACACTTGCTGTCCTATACCAGGATTCTCGATGGTGCCCACCAGCTTGTCTTCCTTGTAGATCTCAGCCTTTGTCAGCGAGCTGAGATTGTCGCCTTCGAAAGTCTTGGTAGGTGTGGTAAAGTTGATAGTGGCGTTGAGTGCTCCCTTCTCACCTGCGGTGGCAGTGAGATTGGTTACGCGCTGCGGACATCCAAGCTCCGAAACATAAGTCAGACTAATATCATCGAGTCTAAGGTCGGACATCTGTGGTTCTGCCATAGCGTGGAAACCAATATGATAGTCGCCGTCTTTCTCCACCTTCACGTCGATGTCGAAGTCGTAAACCACGTCGGGAATATATTCGTCTGTCTTATACAATGTGTCCTTAACCAGAGTTGTCACCATATCTTCGATGGCTGTGCCCTGACCCATCTTCACCTCGAGACGGTCAGGATAAACGCGCTTTGATGAAGATGTGAAGGTGAGCTTATAGAGTTTGCCCTTCTGAAGATAGATAGGAGGAGTGATGAGCCACTCGTCCATAGGATTCTTGAAAGAGTATCGGCTCTGTGCCATGTCCCATCCGTCGCGGAAAGCCCATGTATAGCCGTCGTCGTATCCGTCAATGATGGTGAAGTTGTCAAGCGCTTCCTTGCTGTCGAAGGTCTCGATGTAAGGCACTAAGCAGTGGGTGCCCAGTTTTATGCTGTTGGATGTGGCTGCAGCTCCCACCAGTTCGCCCACATAAGGAGTCACGGTGTAGCTGTACTGGCTCAGTGTTTCAGTGCCGAGAGTTTCGGTAAATTCACAAGTGCTTAGGTTGTTGGCAACTACAGTGCCGTCGCTGTTTCTCACCACCTTGTATCTCATAGCCTCGGTGTCAAGATAGCCGCCGTTGGCAGTAGTCGTAGGAGCTGTCCATGTTAGTTTCACCTTGCCGTTGTCGCGGTCGGTGATTTCAAGTTTAAGGTTCTCCACTGCTGTTGGAGCGTCCTTGCCGATAAACATCTCCACCACTGTGGCAGGGCTGTTGCCTTCGGCATTGGCTGTGGTGACGCTAATCTTTGTAATGCCGCCAGGCAATGTCACTTCCTTGTTTACCGTAGCTCCGGCAGTTGTCTTGCCAGTAGCCACGCTCTTGCCGTTAGCTTTAATGTCGTAGGTGAGTTCGCCGGTCAGAGTGCCGCCTGCGAATGTGGTAGTAGGAGCGGTGAAGCTTATTGTGCCAGTGCAGCTACCGTTCTTGAAGTCGGCGTTAATAGCTGCCACAGCTGCTGGTGCTCCGTCTTCTGCCAATGGAGCCTTGATGAAGATGCCGGTATACTGTTCTTGGTCAGGGAAGCTCACATATTCTGTGGCTTGGCCTGTAGAGGTGTTCACCTTATAGAGACCGGTGGCACCGTTCTTGAGGCAAGCTGACCAGTACATCTCGTTCTTGCGAGAGTCGAACGTTGCACTTTGTGTAATAACGTCAATATCCAGACCGGTGGGTCCTACAAGTGTCTGGTCACCGTTGTCCTTGTTGATAGTGTAAAGGTTGGCATCGCAGTCGATGCCATAGATGATGCCTTCGTTGCTGGCTGCAATGGCTATCATCGGGTTATCGGTGTTTGCAAGTTGTGTTCGCTTGCCGGTATTAAGGTCAAGTGTTCCCCATACATAGTCTTTTCCATTGTCGCTTACGAAGAAGCCGTAAACGTTTTCTGTTATCGGGTCGTATGTAAGGTCAGTGGCAACATCCTGCATAGAGGTGCTGGTGTCGCCCAAAAACTCCCATGTCTCGGCGTTGTATCTCTCAAAATACACGAAGTTGTAGCCGTAGTAAGAGTAGAAGTAAGTGAGGTAGTAGGTGTCGCCAACGAGCACGCCGCCACCGTTAGGCAACAATTCTTCTTCCTGTTTGAGCAGAGTTGAGGTGTATTCTGGTGCGGTGAACGAGTACATGCCGTACTGTGTCTTATTACCCCATGTCGAGTTTGCCACCATACATCCGTTGACGGTCAACAGATTTTTGTTGTCAGCTTTTGCTTTTTTCTTTCCCATGCGCTGTGCAATGGCATCGGCGGTGAGTGCAGGATAAAGCTTGCCAAAAGTCTGTGCATTGTCTTTCTTGTAAAGACGTTTGTAAATCATCAGTTTGCTGAAGTCATCCGTACTGGTTTGTACTGCAACCTTTGCGGGGTTCTTGCCTGTGGTTCGTGTGAACTGTTTGTTTGAAACTCCCGTCGCAAACATTCCTAATGTCACAAATAGCAACATTAAGAAAACAAATAGCTGCCTTTTTTTCATAAAGTTCGGATTTTGTTGATTAATGAAAAAACGATGGCAAATTTAACGATTATGTTTATATATAATGATTATTTATGTGTAATAAATGTTAAATAGGAGTATTTTGTAGTGTTTTTCTTTGAATTAATGCTAATCGTGGTTGTAAATATCAGAAATAGTATGAGAAATAGAACAAAATACGAAATCGTAAGTTAATTATGTGGTAATAGTGGTAATTCGTAATTTATACGCTGCTTTAAAGCTCAATTGGCTCTTAAAAAAAAGAGTCAGGAAAAAAGGTTTGTTATTAATTACATTGGCATTACAAGCAGCCGTTACTAACATTTACCATGACAATATTTGCATTTCTAACGCTCAATACTATGAGCCCGGCGCACGAGGATATCTTTGGTGCGAAATTCTTGAGTTTTGAGCGTGCAACGATAGTATGCTGACATACAGCTGATTATGCTGCTGAGAAGAGAAGTGTGCAATGAATGACGGAGCAAAACAAGCATCATTGGGTGCAATAGTGCCACTTTTACACTCTAATAGCGCCACTTTTATCATGCAATAGCGCCACTTTTACACTCTAATAGTGGCAC
>OLRA01000195.1_pt1 | contig 85002 bp, 52 predicted proteins | sample 1673011 | NCBI WGS metagenome assembly OLRA01 (sample SAMEA3136746, study PRJEB25190) | human gut metagenome | reverse complement strand
GAGTGCATTTCATGAATCTGCTTTAAAGAAGATAACAGTATACGGAAAAGTGGAATTGAATGGAACATTTAAATATTGCAAAAAGTTAAAGACAGTAGTGCTAAAGGAAGGTGTGAAAGAACTAGGAGAGCTTGTATTTCATCAATGCCCGAAATTAAGAAGTGTGACGGTTCCCAAAAGTGTGAAAAGCTTGGTATGTATTTATGACAACATATTTTATTATCGGGGATTAAAGTGCAACCTTTCCAAGCTTACCATAAAAACGCCAAAGAATTCAGAAATGTATAGGTATCGCAAATTTTGGAAGAAACAATACAAAATAAAAGTGAAAGTTATCAAGTAGCATTTGCACTGTTGCTTGAAACATGAGTTGATAACTAAAAAGTGTATAACTTTAACAGGGGATGTGGCATTTATGCCACATCCCCTGTTAGCTGTTTCTATGCTTTGTGATAAGGGTGTTTATTTATTGATTACGGATACAGGTTCTCCCCGTAGATATGCCTTAAAATTATCAATGGCAATATCAATAGCACGCAAGCGTGACGCGCGGGTGAGCCATGCAATATGAGCTGTAATTGCAGCATTGTCCTGATGCAGCAGAGGATTGTCTCCCTTTGGAGGTTCATCCCGTATTACGTCCAAACCGGCGCCGTATACTTTGCCGGTTTGCAGAGCATCGACCAAAGCTTCCTCGACGATCAAGCCACCGCGTGCTGTATTGATCAGGATCGTACCATCCTTCATCTTGGCAAAGGCATCAGCATCAAACGTATCCTCCGTGGAAGGTGTTAGTGGTGCATGAATGGAAATAACATCACTTTCCGCTAACAGCGTATCGAAATCAACCTGCTCAATAAAGTCATATTTCGGATCTGTCTTTTTGTGACGGGAGTAGCTGATCACACGCATGCCAAATCCCTGCGCCATCTTGGCAAAGGCAAAACCAATCGCTCCCAGACCAAAGATACCACACGTTTTACCGTACAATTCAATCTGCGGTGTTAATACACGGCCAAAGGTTTCATAATCTTCATTGGTGGCATGTGCCCAATCAACACGTTTGACATCTTTGGAATGAAGATCCACGTGATGACATACTTCCATAAGAAGTGCCCATGCATATTCCGCAATAGTCTGTGCACCATAGATGGTGTTGGTGATCACCATCCCCTTTTCCTTTGTCATAGGAACATCAAATTCGCCAAAACCATGACCAAGTGTTGCAACATATTTGAGATTAGGATGTTTGCTTAAGAATTCTTCATTTATATTGCTGCCGTTGACCCACACGCCGATAGCAGCGTCGGCATCTGCGATGACGGGATGAAGTTCTTCATTGCTGGGATAGCCGTCAAAATGCTTGATTACCAGCTCATCGACTTCCGGTAATTCTTTTAACAGGTTCCACTTTAAGTCCATATCTTCTTTTGTAATGTCCGGCTGAAGCACCGGCTCCGGGATAACTACAACTTTCATAATAAGCCTCCATTCCTTATATCCACTTGCATGAGCAGCGGATACATTTTCGTGAAATCCAAATGTATATTATATTGGATTGATTAACATATTAATTCAGTCAATAGCAAATCATATGGGAAAGAATAAGAGAAGTTTGTAAAAAAGTCAATCCATTTGAATAAATTACGTAAAATTTGGAATCTGAACAAGTTTGTTTGTAAAAATTACAAAAAACGTCAGTTTTTGTTGACACCGCTTTGGATAAATGATAAAAATGTGCTTGTGTGAGAGATGCAAAGCAAAAATTTAATAGTAAGATCATAACGGCAAAGGCGCTGACAAAAAAGTCCCTTTGCCGTTTTCTTTTTGCAAAAGAAAGGAGTGGATGTATATGGTCAAATACATAATAAAGCGTGTGCTGCTCGGTATATTAACCTTATTCGTATTGATCGCGATCACATTCGCAATGACCAAGGTTATGCCGGGAAGTCCGTTACAATCCAAAAATATATCCGGTGATGTATTGAAAAAGATGGAAGCAACTTATGGATTAGACAAACCGCCGGTAGAACAGTTCATTATATATTGTAAGAACTTGCTGCATGGCGATATGGGAACCTCTTATAAGAAGGTTGGTAAATCCGTAAATGAGATCATCGCACAGACAATGATGCCAACGTTGCAGCTTGGTATTGTAACTTTTGTATTAGTATTAGTGGTTGGTGTCAGTTCGGGAATACTGATGGCACGAGCGAAGAGTAACGCAGTAAAAGGTGTTTGGCTATCGGCATTGACCTTTGGTGTCAGTGTTCCAAACTTTATCGTAGCATTGCTTCTTCTTATTATATTCGGTGTAGAACTGAAGATGTTCCCCGTGCTTGGTCTTACAACACCAATGCATTATGTGCTTCCGGCTATCGCCCAGGGATTGTATCCGATCTCAGCAGTTGCCAGACAGACACAGAATAGTTATGAAGAAGTTGTTAAGCAGGATTACATAACGATGGCAAAGGCGAAGGGAATCAGCAAACGGACATTATTGTTCCGGCACATTCTTAAAAATGCGATGCTTCCGGTCATTACCTATATGGGACCGATGATTGCATTCTTATTAACAGGTAGCGTCGTTATCGAACAGATCTACACAATACCGGGTATTGGTAAAGAATTCGTATCAGCGATCACCAACCATGATTATACGGTGGTTATGGGAATTACGATCTTTATCGGAGCGATCATTATTATATGTAACTTGTTATCCGATCTGATCTGTGCGGTTGTTGATCCTAGAGTTCGCAAAACATTGTAAAGGAGGGAACGCGTATGGATGTCATGGAAACAAAATTATTTCGTAAATTAGATGATGATGAAAAAAACGACGAGTTTATTGCTGTAGAGAGCAGAACGTTCCTTCAGTCGGTATGGCATGATTTTACCGGAAATAAGAGAGCTGTAGCCGGGGCGATCATTTTGATCATTGTTGTATTGATGGCGATTTTCGGACCGATGATGTGTAAATATTCTTATGCCGAACAGAATATGTCACTGAGAAATGCAAGTCCCAGCATGGATCATTGGTTTGGTACTGATCGAATGGGAAGAGACATTTTTGTACGAATCTTATTCGGTGCAAGGATCAGCTTAGCAGTTGGTTGTTTGGCAGCCGTGATCAATCTGATCGTTGGTACGATCTATGGTGGTATCGCAGGATATGTTGGTGGTAAGGTCGACATGGTCATGATGCGAATCGTAGATATTATTTATTCGGTACCGGCAATGCTTTACATTGTATTGATCATGTTGATCTTTGGGGCAAGCGTGATTAGTATCATGCTTGGTATATCGATCACCTGTTGGATCGATATGGCGCGTATCGTAAGGCAGCAGGTCAAGAGTTTGAAAGAACAGGAATTTACGATGGCAGCGTTTGTGTTAGGTGCAAGCCCAAGTCGTATCCTGATCAAACATTTGCTGATCAATACGATGGGACAGATCATTGTTACGGTAACTTTGATGGTGCCGCAGGCAATCTTTACCGAGGCTTGGCTGAGTTTCTTAGGTGTCGGCATTTCCGCACCGATGGCAAGCTGGGGTACTTTAGCACAGGATGCAAGACAGTTGATCATGACATATCCGATGCAGACGGTATATCCAATGATTGCAATTTGTATCACGATCTTCTCGTTCAACTTCGTTGGTGAGGGATTAGAAAAGGCGTTGGATCCTAAGAGAAAACGTTAAGCAATTTGTCTGGTGTCCTATATGTTGGACAGTATATAACGTGTCCGAGATTTTGGACAGCATTGGACGGCGAAGAAAAACGAGAGAAAGGCATGGTGATGGATATGAGTTTGTTAGAGATCAGAGGATTAGAGACAGAGTTTCAGACAGAGCAGGGCGTAGTAAAGGCACTGCGGGGAATAGATTATACCGTTGACAAAGGAGAAGTCCTTGGAATCGTAGGAGAGTCCGGTTCAGGTAAGAGTGTGGGAATGCTTTCACTGATGGGATTATTGGCACCGAATGGTACCGTAACCGCCGGAGAAATGATCTTCGACGGAGAAGACATTTCTCCGGTTAAGTATAAGACAAAGAAAGAGAAAAAAGAATATGAAAAGAAGATGAACGCGATTCGGGGCAACGACATCAGCATGATCTTTCAGGATCCTATGTCATACTTAAATCCGATCGTAACGATCGAAAAGCAGATGACAGAGGGGATACGGGCACATGATAAATGCAGCAAGCAGGAAGCTAGAGAGCGTGCCGTAGAACTGATGAAAATGGTAGGTATTCCGGCACCGGAATCCAGATTGAAACAGTATCCGTTTGAGTTTTCCGGTGGTATGAGACAGCGTATTATTATTGCGATCGCACTGGCCTGTAATCCGAAGCTGATCGTGGCGGATGAGCCGACCACAGCATTGGACGTAACCGTGCAGGCGCAGATTTTGGATCTGCTTCGCAAGATTACCGAGGAAAGTGATGCCGGTGTTATTATCATAACACATGATCTTGGCGTAGTTGCTTCCTTATGTGACCGTATCAGTATTATGTATGGTGGTAATATTATGGAAGAAGGAACGACGGATGAAATCTTTTATGATCCAAAACATCCTTATACAAAAGGCCTGTTAAATAGTATTGCTAATTCCAATGCAGATCATAGAGAACCACTTAAGCCAATTCCCGGTACACCGCCGGATCTGTTAAAACTTGGTGATCAGTGTCCGTTTGCTTCCCGATGCAGCGAGGCAATGGAAATCTGTACAAAGGCAACACCGCTTGTGACAGAATTTGGCGAGACACATAAATGCAAATGCTGGCTTCACTGCAAGGAGCGCTGGCAGGAAGTGATGAAGGGAGAGGATGCACATGAGTAACGAACCAACACCATTATTAGAGGTAAAAAATTTAACGAAGCACTTTCCCGCAGCACACGGCCAAAAAGTACATGCGGTGAATGGAGTTTCTTTTAAGCTGGAACGTGGCGAGACACTCGGCATTGTCGGAGAATCCGGCTGCGGTAAAAGTTCCATGGGACGTACGATCCTAAAGGTACATGAACCAACGAGTGGTCAGATTATTTTTGATGGAGTTGACATTACCGGGCTTAGTAACCGTAAAATGTTTCCTTATCGCAAAAAGATGCAGATGATCTTTCAGGATCCTTATGCATCCTTAAATCCAAGATTTACCGTTGGAGAGATTATTGAAGAGCCAATGATCATTCACAATATGGGTACCGCACACGAACGTAAAGTTATCGTACAGGAGTTGATCGAGACAGTTGGATTAAAACCGGATCACATCAGACGATATCCACATGAGTTTTCCGGTGGACAGAGACAGCGTATCGGTATTGCCAGAACATTAGCACTTCGTCCGGAGTTTATCGTTTGTGATGAGCCGATCTCAGCGTTGGATGTATCAATTCAGGCACAGGTTATCAACTTGCTTGAAAAGCTGCAGCGTGAAAAAGGATTTAGCTATCTTTTCATTGCCCATGATCTGGAAATGGTACATCATATCAGCCATAAAATCGGTGTTATGTATTTGGGAAATATGGTAGAGCTTGGATCATCCGATGATGTTTACAAGAAACCATTGCATCCGTATACGAGAGCACTTATTTCCGCAGCACCGATTGCTGATCCAAAGATGGCCAAAGAAAAGAAACGAATCATCCTGGAGGGCGAGGTACCAAGTCCGATCAATCCGCCAAAAGGATGTCCGTTTGCGGGAAGATGTAAGTACGCAACCGAGGAATGTAAGTCCCAAAAACCGGACACATATATGTATGATAACAGACAGGTTGCCTGCAACTTATATTCGCCAAAAAATTTGGCACAGTATAAGGCAGTTGGCAAAACTGTTGAACAAATTATTGCTTAAAAGATCTTTAAGGATCTTTTAGATATAATGAGTATGTTTTAGAAACATCGCTCATGCGTCAGATAGTGCGAAGTGCATTGTCTGCGAATGGATTAGGGTAAATGGGAATGCAACTGACACAATGTTTGAGACACAAGGAGGGAACGCTTATGAGAAAGACAAAGAAAATTATGGCGGCACTACTTACAGCGGCAATGGTGATAGGGAGTCTTACCGGCTGTGGTGGAGGAAACAGTGCAACAAGTACCAATGACAAAGGAGAAATTGCGGAACTGGTCAATGCGGTACAGCCGGAAAGTGGTGAGTATGACCCTGCAGGAGCTGCTGCTTACGAGTACTTCAGCGTACAGACGAACTGTTACGAAGGTTTTGTAAACTACGATAAGGAAGGTAAGATCGTACCTGCGGCAGCAGATCATTGGGATGTCAATGATGATGCGACAGAATATACTTTCTATATTAGAGACGATGAGAAGTGGTCCGATGGATCGGATGTTACAAGTGCTGACTTCGAAAATACGATGAAGAGAGCACTTGAGCCGGACAATGGTTCTTGGTACGTTGACTTCTTGTTCGTTGTTAAGAATGCAGAGAAGTGCTTTAATGGAAAATGCGACTTCAAAGATGTCGGCATCGAGTGTATCGACGACAAGACGATTAAGTTTACATTAGAAGAGCCATGTTCTTACTTCTTAGATCTTTGTAAACTGCCTACCTATATGCCATCTAATTGCAAATATGCAACAGATGATAATAAGGATTGGGATATGAATCCGGAACAGAACTTAGGTAATGGACCATATCATTTGTCTGAGCATGTGGACGGAGATCACGTATCTTTTGAGAAGAATAAATATTACCGTGATGCAAAGAGCACCAATGTATTAAAGATTACGGATAAGTTTATGGATGACGATCAGGCAAAAGCATCGGCATATCAGACAGGTGAGATCAACATCCTGCAGGGTGCACCTAGTGAGATCGCAGAATCTTATGAAGGCAAAGATGACTTGTCGATCCGAGAGGTTCCACAGACAAACTACATCTTATTCAATATTAATGAAAAACCATTTGATGATGTTAAAGTACGTCAGGCATTTTCACTGGCATTGAATCGTAAAGATATTGCAGCAGTCGTTGGTACGGCTTGCGAGCCGGGTACCAGTTTCGTTGGCAAGAATTACAAGAGCAAAGCCGATGGCAAGAAATGGGGCGAAGCACAGGGAGATCTGTTAGATGAAGATCTCGCAAAGGCAAAAGAGCTTTTGGCAGAGGCCGGTTACAAAGATGGCAAGGGCCTTCCAACGATCACATATACTTATCCGGCAATGAGTTATGAGGCAAACGTAGCACAGGTATTGCAGGCACAGTGGAAGAAACTGGGAGTAGATGTAAAATTAGAGGCAATGGAATATGAAGTATACGTTGATGAGCGTCGTAACGGTAAGCTGCAGATGGCAAGAATGCAGTGGTACGCTGATTACAATGATCCGACCAGCTGGCTCAAGATGTACCAGACCGGCAATGCGCAGAATGATGTGAAGTGGAGCAATGCGAAGTATGATAAACTGATTCAGGAATCTGACAAGAACTTAGATGAGGCAAGCCGTCAGAAACAGTTGATGGAAGCAGAAAAGATTTTAGTATCCGAAGATACGGTTATCTGCCCATTATTCAGCCCATCCAATCAGGACTTGATCGACCCATCTCTGACAGGTTATTATACAGATGGTCTCGCTTATACTTTTTTCTATAAGACAACGAAGAAATAAGCCATCTCTTACAGAGATGAATCCCAGATAAAGGAGGGGAGTGTAATGACAACAGAGAAAGTAAATGATCTGGAACTGGTAAAGTTATCTGATTATTTTACGCCCGGCAAATTTCGTACCATACCGGGTACCGCAATGACAGATCGTGGTGGTATTACCGAGATGCAGGCTGTGTTTAATATCAATACAGACTTTGCAAAGCGTTTGACCTTTCAGTTTTCTACCATGTTAGTGATCTATGGATTTGGCATATTGAATGATAAGCTGATCGAGATCAACAAGAGTAAGTACGTAGGATATAAGGAAGAGAATGTGTTGAAACGTATTACCTTTAATGACTGCGGGGAGCGGTTTGTCATGGTGTTGGAGCTGAGCGATGCACCGGATAAACTGCTGGCAGTAACAGCAGATGATGTGGAATATTTATTGAACAATTGTCTGCATCCGGCAACTTGATAACGAACTGTAATGGTATTTGAACATGGAGCCTATGCACGAATGTATTCGTGTGTAGGCTCTTTATTTGTTCAAGTCTCTGATGTAAGATATGGAAAGTTTGAGTAAAAAAATGAAAAAAGTTCTTGACAAATGGATGAGACTGCTATATTATAACATACAATTCATATATAAATGATATGAAAACAATGAAAAGAATCGTAGGAGGTGATACTTCCATGGATGCATTGATCACGGTTGAGGGTGTGGAGAAAGATTTTGGTAATCAAGTCAAAGCACTCGACCAGATTAATTTGGAAATTGCAAGTGGAGATATTTATGGAATTATCGGTATGTCCGGTGCGGGTAAGAGTACATTAGTACGATGTCTTAATTACTTAGAGAAACCTACCGCCGGTGTTGTCAAGATTCATGGCAAAGATTTATCGACTTTGAAAGGCAGACAGCTTCGCAAAGAGAGACAGAAGATTGCAATGATCTTTCAGCATTTTAATCTGTTGATGCAGAAGAATGTGTTGGACAATATTTGCTTTCCACTTGTGATCGCCGGAGTAAGCAAGAAACAGGCAAAGAAGAGAGCTGTGGAATTGCTTCAGATCGTGGGACTTGCTGATAAAGCAAAAGCATATCCGGGACAATTGTCCGGTGGACAGAAGCAGCGTGTGGCAATTGCCAGAGCATTAGCGAATAATCCGGATATCCTGCTTTGCGACGAGGCAACGAGTGCTTTGGATCCGCAGACGACACAGTCTATCTTGGAATTGTTGCAGCAGATCAACCATGATTACGGTATCACGATCGTGCTGATCACCCATGAAATGTCCGTGGTACAAAAGATATGTAATAAAGTTGCAATCTTAGAAAAGGGACATTTGGTGGAGACGGGAAGTGTTTCCAAGATATTTGCCAATCCGGAATCTGCGGTCGCTAAGAAGATGATTTTTGGTGAAGATACCAGTGTTCCAAAGATGGAAGGAAAGCATCTGGTGCGAATCGTCTTTAGCGAAAATTCATCGTTTGAACCGGTTATCGGTAATATGATCCTTCGATACAAGACACCGGTTAATATATTGCATGCTGATACCAAGGATATCAACGGCATTGCAACCGGAGAAATGATCTTGCAGTTGCCGGAGGATGAAGATATTGCAAAGCAGATGATCACATATTTACGTGATTGTAAGCTGACGGTAAAGGAGGTGGAAGCAGATGTTTCACTTTGATGCAGTTGTTCAGGAGATGATCATTAATGGTATTTGGGAAACGCTGTACATGACCTTAGCGTCAACCTTTATGGGATATGTGCTTGGGCTTCCACTGGGAATCGCTCTTGCGGTTACCGACAAAACCGGAATCAGACCACAGCCGGTTGTATATCGTGTGCTGGATGTGATTTCGAATGTACTGCGAAGTATACCGTTTATTATTTTGTTGATATTGGTGATTCCGCTTACCAGATTTATCGTGGGGCAGTCTTATGGGTCTTCGGCTACAGTCGTACCACTGGTTATTGCTGCTGCTCCTTTTATTGGACGTATGGTGGAATCATCGCTCAAGGAAGTAGATCATGGCGTGATCGAGGCTGCTCAGAGCATGGGCGCCGGCATCTTTACGATCATTTGGAAAGTATTGCTCGTAGAAGCAAGAACATCCTTGATCGTCGGTGTGACGATCGCACTTGGTACAATCCTTGGATACTCCGCAATGGCAGGCGCTGTCGGAGGCGGCGGTCTGGGAAATATTGCAATTCGGTATGGTTATTATCGTTATCAGCCGGATATCATGATCGTAACGATCGTTATTTTGATTGTCCTCGTTCAAATTTTGCAGGGAATTGGAATGTTGATTTCTGCAAAGCTTGATCGAAGAAAATAAATACCAGCTTTCGTATTGAAAGATTGGAACACAAAAAGAATTGGAGGAAATTTATTATGAAGAAGAAAGTAGTAGCATTGACATTAGCGTTGACATTGGCAGCAGGTTTGGTAACAGGCTGCGGTAATGCAAAAAAAGACGATAACAAAGCAGATAGCAAAACAATTACAGTAGCTGCATCACAGACACCACATTCTGAGATCTTGGCAGAGGCAGCTAAGACCTTAAAGAAACAGGGATATGATCTGAAAGTTACTGTATTTGATGATTATGTACAGCCAAATAACGTAGTAGAGAGTGGCGAATTTGATGCCAACTATGTAGAACATAAGCCATACATGGAGCAGTTTAACAAAGAGAATGGTACTCATATCGTTGATGCCGGCGATATTCACTATGAGCCATTTGGAATTTACGGTGGAACTAAGACAAAGCTCGAAGATGTTGCAGAGGGTGATACCATTGCAATTCCAAACGATACAACAAACGAAGCGAGAGCATTATTACTTTTGCAGGATAATGGTTTATTGACTCTTAAAGACGGTGCAAGCCTGACAGCAACCATCAACGACATTAAAGACAATCCTAAGAAATTAAAATTCCAGGAGCTTGAAGCAGCACAGGTATCCAAAGTAAAAGATGAGGTTGCTTATGTAGTATTAAACGGTAACTATGCATTAGAGGCAGGATACAGCGTTGGCAAAGATGCTTTAGCATATGAGAAGTCCGATTCTGAGGCTGCTAAGACTTATGTAAATATCATTGGTGTCAAGGAAGGTAATGAAAACAGCGATGCGATCAAAGCTTTGGTAAAGGTATTAAAATCTGATGAGATTAAGAAGTTTATCGAAGACAAATATGATGGAGCAGTTATCCCATTTGCGGGCTAATCAGATCCTCTAAAAACTCATAAGAAATTGTTAATAAGGAAATAGCCTTTTGCCTGTTTTGTGCAGGCAAAAGGCTATTTTTGCTATAGTAGCAATATGTGACCTGACAGAATCTTTTGAAGTGCGAAGTTTGAGTATATAAAAATGCATACAGAAAGATGACGGTTTTTGAAAAGAATATGGTAATATGATTATATAGATGAATAGAGCATAGCTAATTGAATGGAACAAGATGAATGATAGATTTAGGGGGAGACGTTCTATGAAGAAAAAAATCGTATTTATATTATCACTATCCTGCTGTATGTTTCTATTAGGCGGCTGTTCAGAAGCAAAGCAGGAAAAGCAGAAAACAAATAATCCTATCGCATATACTTCGACAGAATTTGAGACAACCGAGATTCCGGCACAGGAAGAGTCTTATGTTCTACATGCATCAAAAATACATTCTAAGTCACCCACTGCCTTAGAAACAGCAATCAATAATATTATTCGTGATGCGAAAGGATATGAAGATGAACATGAAAAATTTATAGGGTTCTTGGATTGTGCTGTAGATGATGAAAATTTACCTGCTTTCTATGGACAGCAAACGATTATTGTTTCTAAAAAATCAATCTATTATTGGAATATTAGTGCGAATAAAGTGGATATGAGAGGGTCTGCGCGGTATGTGTTTCCAGAGAACACCAAGGGATGCGCTTGTGTTCGATTTATAAATGATGGACAGCGTGTATCTGCTGCGGGATTAGAGGAAGTAGATAGTGCGATCGCGGAATTACTTCAGAAAAATCCGAAAGAACAATATGTGTTTCTGAATGGAATCTCAAGGGAAGAATATCCAAGTACAGAACCGTTATTGTTGAATGCCAAAAATCAGATATTATCCTGTGACAAAGGCAACCATTACGCCGTGGATCGTTTTTATGTGGTGGATGGTGACTGCTTTGGAAAGTTATCTGACATGGCAGTATCCTACGAGATGCTTTGTCGCAAGAATGACGAGTATGCCCAAATTCTTAAGAATTATTAAGATTGCCCCAAGGTCGTTGACGCAAGCAGAAATGTATGGTGTACTGGAAATGTAACAAAGAAATTTAGTGCTATGATGGTAGAATGGGAGGAGATCTTATGAATAAACTAAAAAAAATATTGGCATGTATGATAATTACATTGGGAATTTTGTATCTACCGGAAATTCATGCAAATGCATCAACAGTAACTATAGATGAAGCAACATTTCCGGATTCATGTGTACGCAAATTTGCACAAGAACAAGACGTCAATAAAGATGGTGTTTTGTCTGATGAAGAAAGAAATATAGTTGATTATGCATTATGGGATTGGTATATGGCAGCTGCATATGGGGTAGATGGAAGCCATTTAATAGATTTTACAGGAATGCAGAATTTCCCAAAAATCACCAAAGTTCGACTGCAATTGGGCTGTAAGGTCAATGGAAAGGAAATATATTGGAATTATAAAGCATCTAATTTATTCCAATGTTTTCCTCATGTAAAGCAATTGTCGATTGTTTCTTTTGGAACTAAATCAATTGAACTTAGTGGAGAATCTAATACATTAGAAGCGTTGGATATTTCTTTTGAAAATGAAATATTAAAAACTGGAGAAGTAGTATGCAAAATGTATGCGCCAAACATTAAAGAAATAGATATCACTGGAAATATCTCGACAAAAAGTTATTCTTTAGGAAAATGTTTTCCGAAGGCGAAGTACATTTATTTGTATGATACAAATGTTGGAAAATCTGGTACGTTAGATGGCTTTCAAGACATTGAAACGTTATTCATTAGTGGTAAAAAGGTAACAGACATGAATTTATCCTTTTTGTCGGGAATAACAATACATCGATTGGAAATTGAAAAAACTAAAATTAGTAAATTGGATATGGCACCTCTTCGCAAAACAAAATTGAATGTGTTAGATATTGACAATTGTCCGATCAAAAAATTAATGTTATTACCTTTGAAGAATACCGGGATTGTTAGTTTGTCAATATCAAATTGTTATATTACATCTTTGAATTTGAAAGAAGTATCCAACAAAACACTGACCACACTTTCTATCATTAATTGTCCGTTGAAGAAACTGGATGTTAGCCCATTGAAAAATACATTAGAAACGTTATATGTGGGAGACAGACAGCAGTTTTACACGAAATATCGGGAAGTATATAAAAAGACAAAATTTACTACACTTGATTTATCGATGATGAAAAAGTTAAAAGAGGTATATGGAAGTGGCGCTGGTTCTATTAAGACAGTGCGGCTTAAAAATCCAAAAAAACATGTAAGAGTTAAAACTTTGCAGGAATTACATTTATATGGGACTAAAATAAAGTCTATAGATGTATCAGGATTGACAAAATTAAAAAAACTTTATGTTGGTAATTGTACGACCAAGTGTAATATCAACAAGTGTACAAAGCTTGAAGAACTTGGTATTATAAATCGAGGAACGACAGATTTATCACTCAAGAGTAAAAGCTTGAAACACCTGCAGTACCGAGGCGGTAAAGTGAAAAAATTGTCAGTCAAAAAATGTCCTAAGTTATATGCAGTTACGATAAGGGGAACCAAGGCGAAATCTTTAGATTTTAAGGGCAATAAAAATCTGCTCTATTTATCGATTTATAATAGTAATATTGGTAAAGTGGTTTATCCGAAAGTAAAAAAAGCGGACTGGAGATATGAGTATAAAATACAAGATAAACGCTTTAGCTCTGACCCGATAACAAATGCTGAAGAAAGTGGGATTTTTACTTATGAGCATTACTTAGGTGGATACAATATAAATCAAGCAAAGACTGTGGATATATCTGCGTGGAAACGGTTGAGCAGCGCAATGAAGAAACGGCAATTGGCCAATGGTTATAAATTTGTCATGAAACAATATACACCGCGCCGGATTATTATTAACAAGAAGTTACGCAGTTCTGACAAAAAGTGGATACGTGCAGTAGCAAAGAAGATTAAAGCAAAAGTAATTATGTGGTAAGTATGAAGAAGCTTAAACTTACCAATTGCAAAAAATTACGAAGACTGGATCTTACACCATTTGATATGAAATCATTGGATATCAAGGGATCAACAAGGCGGATATTGTTTTGTTGATCCCTTTTTGGTTATTTGCGCATTATTATATCTAACGTGTTTATCATTAGCGCCGGATAGCACTTATTCCGCACTGACAACTTGTGATATGTCATCAGCCTGTTCTGCTAATAACTGTTTGACGTAATCGCGAATGAAGAAATCGTCCTCCGGCATTTGACAGCCGACAATATACATCCCTTCGTTATTCGAGCATCGGATGACATGTCCGGTCAATTCATTATGATTTGGCAGATCAAAATCATGGATCGTAACATGGATGTCTGCCCCCTTGTGATCTGTAAAGAAGGGATCCTTCGTTAGAAAAGCAAATCCATTGGCGCTGATGTTATCCATTGTGGCATCGATCGGTAGTGGTGCGATGCCGTCTGCGGACGTATTAGCAATAGTGATGCTGCAGGTGTTGGAAAGATCTGCACGAGGATATTTGCGGCGGTTATTGATCTTAGGTCGGGACTCGATAATGATCTGCGAGTCTTTCGTGATCAGTGCACGTTTCCAATGGTACAATACATTGCCGACGGTTACCTGTAATTCGCACTCTGTCGTTTTAGTGATTGGTGGGAAATTGTCCAAGGAAACAGTCAGTGTATTTTCGGTGCGTTCTACTATATCGCCATGATAATTTGAAGAATCCTCCAAAGTCACTGTGAATTTCATGCCCGGCTGTAAGTCCTCAACGCCCATAAAACCACCAATACCAAGCTCACACATCAAAGATTCAACGACCGTTTCGATCGAATTGATATTATTGGCGGATTCATCATATTTGCTCAGCATACGATGACTGATCTCGTTGGAATCGGAAATGTGTTTTGACATTTTCGTCATGATCGAGGATACCTGATCCATGTTGTCGACTAATTGGATATTGGATTGTTCCACATCTTTCATTGCCGTATCAATGATCTGAATATTCTCTTCCAATTGTGCGGTATCTTCGGATATTTTGGAAATGCTGGCACCAGCGGTTGTTACCTTGTTGAGAGTCATGCGGATCAATGATAACGTTTCTTCCATCGTGTGCATCATCTTGGTAGAGGTTTCTTCCAGATGCATCAAAGACTGACTGATCTTGCTGGAGGAAGCTTTTGTACCGGTGCTGAGGGTACGGATCTGTTCTGCGACAACGGCAAATCCCTTACCGGCTTCTCCGGCGCGGGCGGCCTCGATCGATGCGTTTAATGCCAATAGGTTAGTTTGGCTGGAAATATCCTCGATCGTTCCGGTTTCCTCTTTTACCATCGCAAAATCGTTTTTGAAGTCTTGCAAAGTCATTTCGATTTCCTGTGATAGTGCAGCCATATTGTTCGTTGTGTCAATGAGACTGTCAAGATCTTTGGAACTTACTTCGGTGTGCTTGCCGGAAGTGGCAGTCAGCAGAACCATTTTCTCAATCAAATAAGCAACATGATTGACCTGAGCCTTGATCTTGGCGGTCATTTCATTGGAAGAAGCCGTTGTGTCTGTCAGGTGAAGATTATTTTCTTCGACTTGCTGCATGCTTCGTGCAACGATCCCGGCTCCGTGTGTGTTTTCTGAAGCAAGTTCTCGAACGACCGTGACGCCATCCATAATGGAGTTACTTGCCTGTTTCACCTGTTCTACTGTTGTAATAACACGGTTTAGATCCGCTTTGATGCTGTCTGTCATGGCACCATCAGACTCATTCAAGTGCTTGATGGACATGACATAGCAGATATAACATAAAATAATACAGGATAATTGTAATTGATAGTCTTTTACATTTGTAGCCGAATTAAATCCGTTCATGTAACGATATACAGCACTGCCGATAATAATGATGGAATTCGCAATGCCGCAATTTATCATGAAACGCCTGTTTTTGTAGAGAACCAGCAGGCTCGTCACCGGCAGGATATAAGTAAAGGCGATGGGAGAAGCGGTGGTACTTACAACAAAAGTATAAAAGATACCATAGCCGATCACCAGATCATACTTATAAGTATCCGTTGTAAACCCTTTGACACGTAGTAATATCTCGCCAAGGATGATCGGCAGCCAGCACAGGATCAAAAAGATGATATAGTAATCTGCTTTTTGAAGGCCGTTAGCAACGTCACTGCCGTAATTAGCCGATAATAATAGCGCAAAGATCAGCCATATCTTGCGTGCTTTGCGGTTCGCCTTTTCCTTAAAAATGTTTTCGTCATAATTCATAATCGTTAACCTCATAGTTCTTTCCTATATTGTTATTTTGCGATTCACTGCTCATGTATTTCGGCAAAATACTCTGCAATTGCCTGAATCGTCTGCGTGCTTTCCGGCAGGAAAGGTTCAAATACACTAAAAGCGTGTGTAAGTTGTTTGTTTTTTGGAAAGTCAAGCAGGCGGTGTGGCATATTGTATTTTGTCAATGCCTTCTCAAACTTCGTGGTGTAATGATGTAAATTATCGTTCTTACTTGTTACCAGCAGACAAGGCGGCAGTGCTTGTACTAATTTCTGATAGGTTGGATTCACATACGGCGCAAAATCACTTTGTTTATAATCCGTGCCATATAAATATTTTGGTAAAGACAAGCCAATCTGGTCAAAGCGGTTGGTGTAAAACATACCGCTGATCAGCCCCAGTGCCTGAAGTGGTGCAGGGCATACAGACACTTGCGCGGCAGCAGCCATTTCGGCGTTGTTCTGCATGGCAGCACAGTAGGTTAATAACATGGCTCCCCCGCTGTCTCCGACACCATAGATCTCGTCAGTTTTACCATAATAAAGATTACCGTAGTCTTGAACATACCGCAGCGCCTGAAAGAAATCCGTGCACTGATGATAGAAGGTATATTCTGGGACGAGACGGTATTCGATGCTAAACACGACATAGCCAAGTTTGCATAATCTGGCACAAAAGTAACGGTTGAACTCTTTGCATCCCATGATCAGGCCGCCGCCATGCACATTGAAAATGATCGGAAGCTCTTTGTCCGGCGATTCAGAAGGTCGAAATACATCCAATCGGTGTGCTTCGTTCTGATCGTTCACATATTCGATATCAAGATACATGTCCACGCCGTCGGGGATGGAAAAACGCTTACGGCGATCCGGCAATGTTTTCATGAAATCTGTTCGCTGCTGCATGAATGCAGTTTCAATATAATTACTCATATGTATTATGTATCCTTTTCAAAATGTTCTAGCTATTATAATAAACCAGATTGCCGTCACAATCAATAGAACCGTCAAAAGTGCCAAAGAAATTGTAAAAAAGAATGCAAGAAAAGTGTAAGCCAATATGCTTGTATACATGTAGTAATAGCAATGATGAATATTTTCGATGGCAGATATTTGCTGCATCAGAAAGGGGTATGGGATGGAATAAATCGAAACAGTGAATAAAAAGTTAGATTAGTTTAGAATACGGTTCCAAGTATTTAGTAACTGTGTAAAAGAGCAAGCTGCATTAGCGGGGCTGGTCGATGGTAGTAGTGCGATTGACAGCCCCGTATTATCATACACATATTTTTGGTATAGGTCGTATGCTTTGCGTCCATTGGCATAGACAGCGGTTATGGAAGAGAGGGCTATGATCTTAGGAATATCATTGGGGATCACATTCCGAATAGAACTGTCACTAGACCCCTTGATATCGCACTCGGCGATCACGTCCCAGAGTGCGATATGGTGTCTATGTAATAGATCCTTTTTGTCCGCGATACTTTCCGGGACAGGTTCATTGCATAATTCAGCGATCACTTTCCAAAAGCGGTTGCGCGGATGCCCGTAATAAAATTGCTGTTCTCTTGATTTTACCGATGGAAAGGATCCTAAGATCAATACGGTAGAATCTGCATCGTATACAGGGGCAAATTCATGTACAACGTGAGTATATTCCAAGGTAACCTCTCCTTTCTGTATCCACGGCTTTTAATTTTCTATTCTAACTTCGTATTTCTCAACTACTATCCAGCCATATATTGCTTATTACTGACATAATAAGCAATATGTAGGCTGTCAGTAAGGTTTGGTATGTGAAGTTAGCGTTACTACGATTTTTTTCTGCGGTTGCAGCTATCTTCCAAGAAGAGCTGTACGATAGGATCAATCTGTTCCTTTGCAAAGCATGGAATGCTGGTAAAGCTATTCATCGCTCCGGCGAGGATATAGACGATCCCGTGCTGGAGATGCAGCAGGTGTTCTACCGGAGTCTGCTGCAATTCTATATATTGTATTTTGTGATAATCAATAAATTGTGTAGAGGAAGCAAACATTCCGTTTGTTATTGCAATGTAATTCTCACAAAGCTGCAATTTGTTGGCTTTGTAAGTGCCATAACAGCCGATCAGATATATTAACATTGCTAGCACGAAAGAGCCGATACAGCCCAGGACTGCCGGTAGACCGGTTACGCCAAAGACTGTAATCATAAGAGTCCACCCAATTGCTAAAAATACAAGCAGTTTGGCAGAATCGATGATCTTTTTCCGCCAGATCGCTTTCGGTGGACGGATTGGTGCAGTATCACTTTCGGTGAAATAAGCATCGAATTCCGGAAGCAGACGATGCAGTAATTCAGGTAAGTGTTTCTCTGGGATAGAGAGTAGTAAACGCGTGTTTTCTTCTTTTTCATCGCCCATACCGATATTTATAATATCGACAAAGCATCGCTTTGAAATACGGCTAAATACCGGACGCTGTACGATGATCGAACTGATGCGTTTGATTGGGATTTCATAGCTGGTGCGTTTGAACAGACCAAATTCCATATGCAGATGATCCGGCATACGTTTGATCCGGAAGCTGTAATAGCGGAAGAAATCACCGATCAGACTGCGCAGTGCTGCATAGACAAAGGAGCCAATGACAACGATTCCACCTAATGCAGTTGGGATCATTTGGATCAAGGAACCGATGCTGTGATCGCCGAAAACAACCATTTTTAAGAATAAAGCAATAATGGCGATCAGAGCGGCAAGGCATACGAGCAGACTTATAATAGAAGCACTGTAAACACAGTGGGTAAGCACTTGCTTGGTATTGTAAGCTACTTCGGATAATACCTGTCTGCTGTTTGGAGCAGCATTTGCTGAGGTTACTTGTCCGTTATCTGGGACAGAAGTAGGATCACTTATCTGACCGTCGTTTTGGACGGAAGTAGGATCGCTCGTCTGACTGTTATTTGGGACAGAAGCAGCAGCCCCTGCGGTTCCATCAAGCTGTTCGTTGGCAGCTATAGTTTGCGTATGTTTGGCAGCGGTTGCCCCCGCTAAGAGTCTCTCTCTAAGTGCCTCGGCTTTGTCTTTGCGAAGTAGAATGGTGACGTCTGTAGTATCGGCGGTACTTCGGCTTTCGGTATCGATCTTAACCGTACTGGTGCCGAGAATGCGTTCCAATAGATTACGCTCGATGTTGATATTGGAAATATTGCGCAGGCCAATCGTATTTACAGAACGAAAAATGGTATTTTTCGTAATCGTGATACTGGTTTCATCTACCGTGATCCAAGTCTTATACCAAACAATGGTGTTAACTGCCAGTCGAAATAGTATCACGGCAAGGATTACTAATATGATGATAAGCAGTGTGGTGCTATCAGAATTTTTGATATCGCCCAGTATTTCGTCAAGATCATCCAAGGAGGATATTAAAAATGTGATAATAATGACACCGAATACACCAAGCTGCTCTAACATTAGAGACGGGTGATTTCGAAACTTATTGTCCATTAGCACGTTCCTCCTCTACGATTTCGTTAATGCGCTGTTTCAAGCTGTCAGCAATATGTTCTGCTTTATCTTTTTCAAGAAATTTGATCGTTACGTCTCCGCCGGCAGTAGTGATTTCAACTTTGGCAAGGCCAAACAGGCGGTCAAGCGGACCGGAAGAAATTTCGATTTTATGAAGGCGGCTGATCGGCACGATCGTATGTGTTAAGAAGAGGTAGCCTTCCTTGATCTGTACTTCTTCATCGGTCAATCCGTAAGCATAACGCTGGTAGCGAAAAAGTGGGGATACGATCGTTTCAATGATCTCGAGTATCATAATAATGGCACAGATGATAGTAACCCATCCAATGACTGTTTTATTGGAAGTGAAAGCTTCAGTTCTGGTAAAGAAGACAATGACTCCCAGAACGGCGGCAATGACCACACAAACGATAGAGGTGACCAAATACATGCAGTATAATGCTTTTTTGTTTAACTTTTCTAATTTCATAAAAATTTTCAATCCTTTCTCTTGCTCTCTGTAAATGCTTTTCCGTGATACGCCCTCCCTTAACGCGTATTATCTCAAGTATAGCAGAACAAGAGATGCATGACAATTTTTGAAATGACAAATGCGTTGCAATTTGACAAAAATTTGATAAAATTGTGGCAAAAATATGTCATTGTAATAAAAATGTCATTTATTAGAATTTGGGGTTGTGTTACAATGTAAACGTAGGGAAAATGGTGCTAACATGTTTTGTCGCCTGATGGGTGACGCTGGTTTACGAAGGGGGAAGAGTCCTATTCAAAATAACCGGCATAGGATATCAGCACTGCATTATGTACTCTCAGAATCTTGAGTGTATATTATTAAGAAATGGAGGAAGCATATGGAGAAATTTAAGAAGCGTCACAAACGATTGACAAGCTTAGTACTTTCTGCAGCCATGATTTTTAGCTTGGTTCCGGGTACGGTAGGAGCAAAAGCTGAAACTCGCGTAGAAAAGCAAGTCAATCAGACAGCAGAGAGGGACACAAATAAGAAATCGGTTTCGAAAACAGCGTTGAAAACGATATCAGCGGATTTTAAGGCACAGAAGTTTGCAGAACTGTATGAGGAGGGGGGGCTTTCTTGTACAACAGAGGGGATTACATTTGACACTGAAACAGCAGCCGATAACTTGTTACTCACCGGTAAGAATAAGGTGGTATCCGGAGCGGCTATTACATTAAAGAACACATTGGATTTTGGCACAGACAAGGTGCAGCGTATCCAGATCGATGCATTGGCTAAGAAAGCGACAAAGACCTATATGGAAGTGTATTTGGATGATGCTGTTACACCAACTGTGAGAGTGCGAATTCCAAATCAGCCAAAGACAGACAATTGGACAAGGACCAAAGTTTACAGCTATGAATTTGCAGAGAATGAGAAACTGACCGGTAAACATACGGTACGTGTTCAGCTTCAGGATGAGACAACGGCAGCAGACAAAAAGACAAGCGTGCTGCTGCGTTCCATCCAGTTCGTGCAGGAAAGTATTCCGACCGTATCTTTTGATATTGATGAGTCTTTGGGAAGCATTAGCGAGATGAACGGTGATAGTTCACATAATACGGAATGCTATGGCAAGATGAATATCGATGTACCGGAAGGCTATGCAGCAGAGTATGGCAAGGATCCGGAGGCGGCAGCGAAGAAGACGGCTGGCAGCTACGATATGGAATATATACGCGGCCGGGGCAATTCAACTTGGACTGTCTCAAAGAAGCCATATAAGATCAAGCTGGATAAGAAAGCGGATCTGTTTGGCATGGGTAAAAATAAGCATTGGGTATTGTTAGCAAATTATTATGATAATAGTTTGGTACGTAATCGCCTGACCTATTATTTGGGACGTAAGCTTGGCATGGAATATACACCAGAATGTGTACCGGTTGACGTCATTATGAATCATGAGTATTTGGGCAGTTATTTGCTGTGCGAACAGATTCGTCTGGATGAGAATCGTGTGGATGAAAATAATCTTGAAAAGGCAGATAAAGGTGCCGATGTCAGCGGTGGTTATCTGTTATCCATGGAACCAAACGAAGAGACAGACAACGTGATCAAAACAAAGTATAATTCGTATTTGATCGAATCTCAGGAAACGGGAGCGTGTCAGTCACAGGCAAAGGCTTATATCGAGAATTACATGAAGAAGACAGAGGATGCAATTTATGGAGATGACTTCAAAAATGAGGATGGAACATCGTATCAAGACTTAATGGATGTGAAGTCAGCAATTGCCTTTTATTGGATGCAGGAGGTCTCTATGAATGGAGATGCATTTATTTCCACGAGCACCTATCTGTACAAAAAACAGGACACAGCGGATGCCAAGGGTAAGCTATATTGGGGACCGTTGTGGGACTTTGATTATGTAGCCTGGTCTTCCAATGACTATAGCGAAGAGGAAGATTCCTATAGCGGATTTGTTACTCAGAGAACATGGTTTAACCGCTTGATGGAAGATCCGGAGTTTGCACAGCAGGTAAAAGAGTATTGGGTAACGCTAGCAGGAGCATTGGAGGATGCCATTGCTGACGGTGGAATTTTGGACCGGTATGCACAGGAACTTGCGGTATCCGCAGATAACAATTTCAATAAATGGGGATTTAACGATTTTAGTGACGACGGGTATGACGATAACTATAACAGCGCAACAGGAAAGTTGAGCTATGCACAGGAAATTCAGCGTTTGAAAACTTGGATCGCAGATCGTGTTGATTGGATTGATAATAATCTGGACGATATTGCACCAAAGCCGGTTACACTGACTTACATGGTGGATGGTGAAGTTTACAAGAAAGTCACCACAACATCGACAAAGGAAAACGATATTCCGAGCGCACCAACCAAAGAGGGATATATTTTTACCGGTTGGTACTATGATAAAGATGATTTCAGTGTCAGACAGCAAAAGGGAGACATCTTTACAGAGGATACCACTCTAACAGCACAGTGGGAAGATGAGAGTAAGTTAGTACAGCCAACTAAGATTGCGTTGGAGCGGTCAGAGATTTATGTACCGGAGTGGCATGAATTCCATATTAACTATGGTGTAGCACCGTATAATGCCAACACAGCGAATGTTACGTTGACGAGTTCAGACAATACCGTTGTGCGGTTACAAGAATCAGATCATGAAGATTCTGATTATATAGAGTCAGACTCACGTGACTGGATGGCAGTCAAAGCAGGAACGGCAACGATTACCATTTCGGCAGGAAATGGTGTCTCTGCCAAATTGGTTGTCCATGTTATTCCGATTTCAGAATATTTTGAGAATGAGGAAGCATACACTGCGAAAGATTTCACTTTGGATCAAAATGATATTGTACTGAAAGTGGGACAGGAGAAGAAATTGAACCTGAAACTGGATCGAAACGAAGTCTATACATCCTTTTACTGGACATCCAGTGACGATGATATCGTTGAGCTTCTCGGCGGTGGTCTGATCCATGCGAAAAAAGCAGGTACAGCTTATATTTTGGTAACTATGAATGGAATAGACAAAACAAAGGTATGCCGCGTGGTTGTTCAGGATGGCACAGCCGTGAAACCAACGCCGACAAAGACGCCGGGTAAGGTAGTTCCATTGCCGCAGGAGAAGACAGAAATTATCCAAGTGGGAAATGTTCGTTATAAGCAATTATCCGCAAATACTGTCAAGATGACCGGTATCAAAAAGGATGTCAAGAAAGTGACCGTTCCTGCAACGATCAAATACAAGGGTAAAACCTACAAGGTAACAGAAGTTGCATCAGGAGCTTTGCGTGGCAAGAAGAAACTGCAGATCGTTGTTATCGGTAAGAATGTTACAAAGATTGGCGCCAACGCCTTTAGCAAGTGTAAGAAGCTGAAAAAAGTACAGATCACTTCGAAAAAACTTAAGAAAGTTACGAAGAAGTCCTTTGCTGGTATTGCGAAAAAGGTTGTGATCAAGGTGCCAAAGAGCAAGAAAAAAGCGTATAAGAAATGGCTTAAAAGTAAGAAGGTAGCATAGCGAATTTGTGATATGATGAGCCTCAGAGAAAAACAAGCGGCTGCGAAGCAGACATTTGCTTTTCTGCTTATGTTGCTGCACAGTGAGGTACAGGTGCCTTTTCTGCTTATGTTGCTGCGCAGAGAGGTACAGGTGCCTTTTCTGCTTATGTTGCTGCGCAGTGAGGTACAGAACCTTTTATGGGTATGCGATTAAGTGGTGTGATGTTGTATTTTGTATTTATTGTTTGCTGCTATTCAGAGTGATGCTGCAATTGTTATCGGCGAGACCAAATTCATAAGTAATAAGCTGGTTGTTCTCCTTGTTCTGTACTGTTTTGCGTACAGTAGTTGTGCGTATGAAGCGACTGGTATGACCGCCGGCATATGCATCGCGGCTCGTATCTTCGTAGATATACAGGACGCCATCCTTATTTAGAATATAATCATAAATCGCATCACCTTCTACCGTAAACTGCACGATCACTAATGCCTGCTTATAGGAAAGCTGCTTATTTTTACATTTTTGAAAACGTGAAACAAATTCGTTCAATATCGCAGTCGCAGTTTGTGTTTGCTTGGCAGAACTGTTTATGGTTGGAATCATAAGAACCTGTTTTCTGGCAGCGGCGTTCGCCGATGAGTATGATGCCGGGTACGATGCAAGTCGTTTTTGAATGGCAGCTTCGTTGGTTGAATACCATTTGGCATCCATTTTAGGGGCGGAAAAGGCTGTATCCGTGGACAATAATTTGGCACGGTATTTATAATTCTTGTCGCAAGTGATCCGTATAGCCTGTGTTCCGAGCAGCTTGCTGCCTTTGTATAAGCGCACGGTTAAACGGCTTGTGCCGGGGTTGAAAGACTTCGGTGCCCAGTAAATAATGTCACCGGGTTTGCAGGAAAGTTTTTTCGTTTCTCTTGTCATAGTCAGGCTGCCTTCGGATGAATTCTTGCCCCAAAGCTGTATGCTGCCATGTGAATCGGCTGCAACTTCAATGCGGATGTTTTCGGCAGAAGAAGACAATTCAAACGAAAATGGCATAGCCGGAACGGAACTCATGTAAGGAGAATATTCGCCAAGAAGGCATGGATTTCCCGCTTTCAAGGTGACTTTCTTGTAATCCTCTAAAGGTTCCGACTGTGATTGCTGCGCATCTTCTGCGTCAGAGTTCCCAGGCTGTATTTCAGCATTGCTTTTCGAACGAGAGTTTTCTGTAGGAGTTTCTGTATCGCCTTTTGAACGGGATTTCTTAGCTGTACCCTCATCATCAGTTTCGTCCGATGGTGCTTTTGTAGGGCTGCTATAGCAACCGTATTCCTTGCTACCTTCGTTTTCTTTTGCGTAGGCGATCACCTGCAGACCTAGAGAGGAGGCTAGATTTGCTATGGAGTTCGAATTGTCCTCCATCTCGTTTGTGGCAGCCCCGGAAGCATTACTATCGTCTGGATTTGGAGATGTGTTGGTAAATGCATAATCTGATGAATTTGTTGCGTTTGGATCACCATTATTTTGAGACGTATAATGATGTGCTAACAGGCATAGACCGATACCAATACCTACCATTGCAGCAGCGGGAAACATTTGTGGACGCAACAATTTTGCGCCTCGATGCTTCGTAAATGGTAAGTTTTGTGGTGCTGCCTGTGCGATCATCTCATCCGGCAGCTCGCCAATTGCCTGCAATAACAGTTCTGATTTGCGGTTATGGTCTTGCTCTCTCATCATACCCAGATCCCTCCTTCTTCTAAAACGCTTTTTAATTCCTTTCGCATGCGTGAAAGGATAGAGCGTATACTGGTTTCTTTCATTTGCATCATATATGCGATTTCGGCAGTATCTAACATATAAAAGTAACGCTGTAAAAAAATGATTCGTTTCTTTTTTGGTGAGCGTTCCAAAAACTGTTGGATCACGGTTTTTAGATGCTCTATGTTAATCTTTTCCTCAATTTCGTTAGAACCGGAAATACATTCTTCCAATTCTTCAAGACTAGCCTCCAAGTGTCCCCCTCCTCGTTTCGCGGCATTGTGCTGACGGTATTTGTCCAATGCAAGATTGCGGGCGATTTTTGCCAGATATCCTGCTAAATGCTTGGGCTTGCCGGGTGGAATAGAATTCCATACTTTGAGCCAAACAGCATTGACACATTCCTTAGCATCTTCTTCATCAATGATGATACGTCGCGTGATCTGCATAAGATATGTACTATATTTATCTTGTAAGTGTGCAAGTGCAGGCTCCTGCCGTTCCCAAAGAAGCGCTACAATATCGTTGTCTTCCATGATTCCCTCCTTTTTGTCAGTGTTGTAAATCCCATCTATCATACCATGAATAGGGAAGATTCTCTATCGTGGTACGATGCGCAGAAATCTGCGTTTATGGATGGTTTTTATGAGTTGCTCAAACTTCGCACATCAAAAATTATCATGCTGTCACGTATTGCTTATTATGTCAGAATACTAAGTATTTTGCAGCCACAACATAGCGATTTCTGCCGGCAGAGAACTATAGTAATTGCCTTGCCGCAATTATCTTAGTTCACTGCCGGCAGAACAAGTCAGCTTGTTGGCTGCAAAGTAGCTATTATTTTTGTGACATAATAAGCAATCTGTGACCTGGCAGTAGATTTGGATGTGCGAAGTTTGAGCTGGTTACATTTAAATAGACGCAAGGAAATGTTATTTGTTGCAAAGGAACGTCATTTTCTGCAATAAATTTATTTGGATTGATGAGAGATTTTTTGGTATCTATTTGGACTAGAGAGATTTTTTGATATCTTTTTGGAGGGGGATTGAATACTGTCATGGAGAAAGCCGATACAAAATAACTGGAAAATTGAAAATTAAGAATCCAGTCACCGAAGTAGGAGGAAAAAGCAAGCTGGAATGTCGGAAATGGAGAATCCAATCACCGGAATAGGTGAGGAAGGCAAGCTGAAATGTCGAAAATAGAAAAAAAAGTCAACTAATTGGGCAGGAAAGGCAAGCTGAAATGTCGAAAATAGAGAAAAAAGTCAACGAAGTAGCAGGAAAGACAAGCTGAAATTATCAAAATCATCAAAACAGTCAACCGAGGCAAGAAAAAGGCAAGCTGGAATCCTCAAAATCATCAAAACAGTCAACCAAAGCAAGGAAAAGACAAGCTGAAATGTCGAAAATAGAGAAAAAAGTCAACGAAGTAGCAGGAAAGGCAAGCTGGAATCCTCAAAATCATCAAAACAGTCAACCAAAGCAAGAAAAAGACAAGCTGGAATTCCCAAAACTAAAATTCCAGCCATTCATCTACTCGTATGCCTATATATACAACATAATAAGTGGATTTTATATTAATTTTACTCTGCAAGAGAATATATTAACGTCATGATTTATAGGAGAAAAAAAGACAAAAATATAAGAAAAGTATATCCACTTAGATTGCTTTGTAGTATAATAAAGGAAGTATATAGGAACGTGATGTGCATGAAGAATTTATCGTATTTGTTGTACGGGGGAGAGCGTATGTTCGTGGGAAAAGAATCTAATAATCAACAGAAAGGTATGGTGAAAACATGCGAAAACAAAAGAGAATATGGGCGTACTTGCTAAGTGCGGCGATGGTTGTAACATCATTTACAATGTCTAGCGCAACAGGAAAGGCAGAAGGTACAACAGAAAAAGGTAAGATCGTTAGCGTGATGGACAGAACCTCGACAAAGAAAGCGGCAAGTGTAACAGAAATAGGTAAGATCGCCAGCGTGACAAACAAAGTTTCGACAAAGAAGACGGCGGGGACAGATTCCTTCCAAGATCTAAACAGACAACAGATCACGGAGGCAATGGGTGTTGGATATAATTTAGGAAACTCCCTGGAAGCAAATAGCGGAGGAACTCCAAACGAGACAGCATGGGGGAATCCGGTTTTAAGCAAAGAATTTGTTTTGGCAGCAAAGGCAGCAGGATTTCAATCAATTCGAATTCCGGTATCTTATTTGAGCAAAATCGATGATAACAATGGATACAAAATTGATTCTGCATGGTTGGATCATGTACAGGAAGTAGTAGACTATTGTGTACAGAACGATATGTATGCAATCGTTAATATGCATGGAGACGGTTACACAACGGTAAGCGGTAGCTGGCTGCTCTGCGCAAGCAGCGATCAGACTAAGATCAAAGCTAAGTACAAGGCATGTTGGGAGCAAATTGCAGATCGTTTCAAAAATTATGATGAACATTTGATTTTTGAGTCAATGAACGAAGAATATGACGGAACCTATGGTACTCCAAATAAGACAGCATATAACAATATCAATGATTATAATCAGATTTTTGTGGATACGGTTCGTCAGACCGGTGGCAACAACGATCGCAGATGGCTGTTGATACCTGGTTGGAATACAAACATTAATTATACGGCAGACAATTATGGCTTTGTGCTGCCAACGGATCAGTATTTATCGTCTGATATTGCATCCGGTGAAAAAAGAATTATGATTTCTGTGCACTACTACGATCCATGGGATTTTTGTGGTACAGAATCAGCCGATAAAACACAGTGGGGCAGCGAGGCAACAAACCAATCCAAAGTACCGACTTGGGGCGATGAAAGTTATATGGCTTCGCAGTTTAAGAAAATGAATGATAAATTCGTATCACAGGGATATGGCGTTATCATTGGCGGGTTTGGAGCCATCAACAAAGCAAACTATGATAGTCGGAATAAGGCATGTCGAGCCGATTATTATCAGAAAGTATGTTATTATGCAAAACAGTACGAACTGGTGCCTGTTGCATGGGATAATGGATTCGATGGTGACTATGGTTTTTGTCTGATAAATCGGTATTCTTGTCAGGTAACGCATCAAGACATTATTGATGCAATGATGGAGATCTATCGTGCATCTTCCACGGCAACCGGGATAGCTTTGGATCAGCAGGAAATCACGATTCATGTTGGGGATGCGGGAACACAACTTAATGCAACCTTAACACCATCTGACAGCAAAGATGTTATTAAATGGACATCCGATGATGAGAAAGTAGCCACAGTAAATTCCAATGGTTTGGTCACAGCAGTGGGTGCAGGTACTTGCACAATTACGGCAGCGATTGCGGCCGGATGTCAGGCAACGTGCAAAGTGACCGTGCCAAAACCTTCCTATATACGGACAAAGCTGTATATGTTAGATACATCCGGCTGGACGACGATCGCTAGTGAACAAAGTGTAGATATTTCAATGAAAGACGAAGAATTCACGTTATCAGTTAAGCCGACAGACACGCAGCTTAAAAATATCGGTTCGTTATATATCAAAGATATACAGGCGGCCGAAGCGGCAGGTTCAGCACTTAGCTATGCAGTTATTACGCTGAAATCAATAACAGTAAATGGGAAACAGTACACGATCAAAGACGGCACGTATACATATGATAGCAGTTTGGAATCGGCAGCATCCGATGGACTGTCAAATAATGTGTTTGATTTTGCTTTTATTAATATTTGGGCAGATGTCATGACACATATTCAGGATGTGTCGGTAGAAAGACAGAAAAAAGCTTCCTTTAATAACGCTTCGTATCAGGGAACTAATACGGTGGAACTTACCTTTGCTGTTAGCGGTGCAAAGGTAAATGGGGCGGTAGAGCCAAGTACAAAACCGAGTGCAACGCCAAGTGTGAGCCCAAGCACAGAGCCAAGTGCAAAACCGAGTGCAACGCCAAGCGTGAGACCAAGCACAGCACCAAGTGCAAAACCGAGTGCAACGCCAAGCGTGAGCCCAAGCACAGAGCCAAGTGCAAAACCAAGTGCAATGCCAAGCGTGAGCCCAAGCACAAAACCAAGTGTGAATCCAAGTGCAGGTCCGAGTGCGACGCCATCGCATCAGCTGGGAAAACCAAGTGTAACGGCGAAAGGATTTGCTGTGTATGCTAAAGTTAAGGGAGCAGGTAAAATTGCAGTAGGTTCTCGCTATAAACTTGCTGCTAAGAAAAAAATGAAACTTACTGTTCAGTGGGTTCCGAGAAATGCTGCAAGTCAAAAACTAACGTTTAAGAGTAGCCGACCATCCATCGTGAAAGTAACGGCAAATGGTACTGTAAAAGCAGGCAAAAAAGCAGGCAAGGCAGTCATTACGATTACGACAGCCAATGGATTAAGCAAAAAAGTTCGTATCCAAGTCATGAAAAAGCCCGTCAAGAAACTTACCGTTAAGGCAGGAAAGCGTAACCTTAAGAAAGGCAAAAAGCTGAAATTAAAGGTAAAAGCAAAACCGGGCAAAAAGCTGGCATCCACGCAGTATTGCTGGAAATCTTCCAATAAGAAAATAGCTGCAGTATCTGCAAAGGGTGTAGTTAAGGCCAAGAAAAAAGGTACTGTGAAGATTACAGTTTATGCAACCGATGGCAGTGGCAAAAAGAAGAGCGTCAAGATCAAGGTAAAATAGGGATATCGAGGAATTAAAGAAAGATAAGTGTTGTGGGATATAGAGGAGACCGCCGATTGGCGGTCTCTTTTGCAATATAGGAAACAAAAAAAGTGTCCCATATTATAAAAGCACTCTGTGAGGATGCAATCGCGGTATAAAAGAAAATTACATAGGCAATTGTGTAACGTAAAGAGTGTTAAATGCAAGTTGTTCTAGTGCGTCTGCGAGATATTGCGTATGAAAACAACAATATTATTCATTCTTTTAAATTTTTATCGAAATATTTCACAAAGTTTTCCAATAAAAATTGTGCATAATATATAATTTATGTAAGGGGAGTTAATAGATTAACAGATTTCTGTAATGACAAAAACATAGAAAAATCAAACAATATCGATGGTTTGGTTCAATATAAAAGAAATGAAAAAAACGGAGAAATGTTTGAACATGGATGGTGTATGCTTACGACGAGATAAGTAAAATAGTTGCATGAAGAGGGAAGGAGTAAGATACCATGGGAAAAAGTAATCTTATTAAAATTGCAGCATTGTTGTTAGTGATGGCATTGGCAATCATCGCTTTAATTCCAGAAAAAAGTACTGATAACAATTTAACGGGGAAAGAGAAAACACAACAGATATTGATGGATGATGCCGGAAAATAGGTATTAATAATATTGTTATATAACGATGACCGTTTCGCATAGATTTTGCGTAATGGTCATTTTATATTGTAGACACTAAAAAAAGTTGTTGTTATTTTAACTAAAATTATATTTGAAATATTGTTGAATCCGCACAATATCAGAATATGAAATTGTCTCAAAAGTACATAATTCATCGAATAAATCATGTTTAATACTTCTTATGGAAATGAAAATAACGGAAAAGGGAATAGAAACGTTATGTATTACAATGAACATCTAGAGGCGTTGATAATTACACCGTAAACGAGGAGGACGATGATATGAGTAGGAAAAGTATTAGATTGAAAATCTTTCTTGCACGACTGCTTGTGGTAGTGATGGTTGTAACTAGTATACCATTTTATCAGAAGCAGGAGGCAAAGGCGGCTGGTAACTTACTTTGGCCGGTATCTGGAGGTAAACTGGGATGTGGATTTAATTGCTCTTGTGCAACCCATAGGGGATATCATAATGGAATTGACATTAATGGAGTTCCTGAGGGAACCAGTATAATGGCGGCGGAGAGTGGTGTTGTTATCTGTTCTAATAATACAACATCAGGAAGAACTGAAAAATGCAATCGTGGATGTCAGGGACAAGGCAATGGACATCATGTTGAGATTAAACATGCCAATGGAATGATTACACAGTACAATCATATGAGTCGAGTTGATGTATCAATTGGACAGAGTGTTACCCGTGGACAGGTAATAGGTGCTGTTGGGCAAACGGGAAATGCCTATGGGGCGCATTTACATTTTGTTGTATCAATTGGTGGACGTCATACGGCATGGTCAGGTACAGGTAACAGGGTGGTAAATCCGTTGGACTACCTCGGTGGTTCCAATCCGCAACCGGTTGCAAACGCTTCTATCCAAGCCGTATCATGTGACAAATATGATAATAATCTTGTGCCACGAGCAAAAGTATATAATCCAAATGGACAGAGAGTTACTACGGTAGGAATAACAATTCGAGATAATAATAACGTGATCGCCAGCAAGCAGGAAACTATGAAGCCAGAGGGGCAGTATTCACACTCTTCCAATATATGGTTTGATTGTAGGACGGAGTGTGGCGTCACATTGCGTCCGGGGCATGTATATAATTGGCAGATATATGCAAATGTTGGCGGTAAGACCCTTTATACCGATTGGATATATGACAGGACAACCGGTACAGAAAAACCAAATACACCGGCATTTAGTACTGCTAAGACACATTATGCGGTTGGGGATGCAGTAACGGTTAATTGGGGTGCTGATAGCAATGCTACAGGGGGGTATTCCCTAACAATCACACAGACAAAAGGTGGAACATATACGAAAACATTAACAACCAGTACTGCGAATGCTACTTCTTTGGCATTTGCATTACCAAGTGCCGGGGAGTATAAAATTACAGGTTTTGCGCGAGGAAGTTCTAATAGTGATGTAGCAACGTTAAATAAAACGATTGTTGCACATGATCCATGCAAAGTACGCTTCGTTGAATTTGACAAAGATGGACAAGAGAATCTTTTATGCGAGCAGACAGTAAAATACGGATATGCCGCAACTGCGCCACTTGGTATTTCAAGAAAGGGATATACTTTCTTGGGCTGGAAAGGAGAGTACAGCAATGTTACATCTGATCGTACGATAGAGGCGCAGTTCAAGAGAAATACATACAAGATTACATTTTGCGACAAAGATGATAAGGTGATCAAGTCAGAGTCCGTCTTGTTTGAAGACAGTGCAACTGCACCGGAACCACCAGAGGCTGAAAAAGGTTATGTGTTTGCTGGATGGGATTCTGAAGATTATAAAAATGTACAGGGGAATGCTACGATTAAGGCAACTTATGTATGGGCTAATGATGATCTTCCTGTTGTCATTACTTTGAACAAATGCGAGTTTAAGGATGACGGATATATTGTCAATTATGATATTAAAAACAATCCAAATAAGCGTACAAAAGGACGTGCCCTGGTATCTTTAAAGACATCAAAAGGGAAATTGTTAGATTCGACAGAATCAAAAGCTTTTTCTTTGGGGAAAGGAGAAGAGAAGAAAGGCATAGAGATTTATGTGCCATATGAGGGGGCTGCAACAAAGGCAGATTTATATATTATTAATGGTTTTTCCAAAGGAATCCCGATTTCAGAGGTGGCTACTATTGATGTGGCACGTAATTGGAGTGAGTGGAGCCCGGAGAAACCAGATGATAATAATGAAATTGAAACCAGAACAGAATATCGACATCAAGATAAGGAAACAACGACAACACGAACAAATGCCAATGCAGGATGGTCATTAGATAAGTCGGTCCTTGATGGAGATTGGAATTATGGCGCTTGGAGTGGATGGACAAGAAACTCAATTAGTGGATATACGAATGAGACATCCAAGAGAGAAGTGCAAACGCAAAATGTACAGGACTCTGCAGCACGTACATTATATAACTGGTATTATTACAGATATTATAATACCAATGCAAAAACATTTTATTACACCTACTCATCTAGTATGGGTGGTACCAGGTATGATTGGCAGACAGATTATTGTCTGCCGGTAATTGGGACTTACTCCGGTCACACAGGGTATAAACCTGCCGGTGGTAAAAACTTTTCTGCTGAGATATGGTTCTTAGCATCAACGCAAAATATAGCAGCTTCTTCGCATACTGAATGGAGATATCGTGATGCGACAAAGGGATATACATATTATTGGTCGCGTTGGAAGGATTGGACCGAGTGGAGCACGAATGAAGCAAAGGAAAGCAATACTAGTAAGGTAGAGACAAGAACAGCATATCGTTATCGTGCCAAGATGAAAGACGTAGAGGACAACTCCGGAAAGAGTTATACGGTATCAGGAACACTTGATAAGGAGCTTGCTGGGAAACAGGCGACATTATTGGTATACAAAAATGATGAACCATCAGATTCTAATAATGAATATGTGGGACAGGTTGCAATTGGAGAAGATGGCAGCTATGCATATACATTTATCCCTCGTCAGGCTATTAGCGCAAAAACAGGCGATTATACTGTAGCGCTTGCGATAGAAGGTGCTGAGAATCCGGTATTTTTGGAAAAGATCATTGCTCCAAAGCCGGAATATACGGTTACCTTTAAGGATGATGAAGGAAATATCATTGATACACAGAAGGTAATGGAGGGAAGTAGCGCAACTTCGCCGAAAGTACCAGATAAAGAGCATTATTCCTTTGTGGGTTGGGACTTTGGCTTTACCAACGTTAGAGACGACATGGAGATTACGGCACAGTATGTGAAAAATAAATATAGTGTTGCTTATGTAAATTGGGAAACCAAAGAGGCAGAAACTAAAGTGTTTTCTTATGGTGATCCATTAGACTACCCGGAGGAATCAGTTATTGAGGGCTATGATTTCGTTGGCTGGACAACATTAGATGGTAAGAAGGTTAATGAGGTGACTGATAATTTGGTGTTGATGGCAAATTATAAAATACAGACCTATACGATTAATTTCTATGATAAAAATGAGAAATTAATTAATTCTCAAAAGGTAGAATATGGTAAAGATGCTATCGAGCCAGAACATGAAGATGTTGATAAGATGGATTTCAAAGGATGGAATACCTATGGATTTATCCAAGTCAAGTCAGATCTGGATGTATATCCGGTATATGTATGGAAAGAAACAACAGAGACGCCATCTTGTGACACAAAATCAGGTGTGTTTACAGAGGCAACGAAAGTAAAACTTTCTGCAGAAAAGGATGCAACTATTTATTATACAACAGACGGCACCACGCCTAATGTATTTAGTAATAAATATACAGGGGAATTAACAATATCCGCCAATACATATCTTCAATTTGTGGCTGTTGCACCACAAAAGAATATGAGTGAAGTACAGGCAGTATCATTCCTTGTGGCATCTGGAGAAGATGATCAGGGGGCATTGGTGGTGAAAAAAGAAAAGTATAAAATGGATCGAGGATCTGAAACCAAGATCACTTATTTCTTGAGTCACGATAATCCGAATATTGGTGTGAACTTTTACAGTTTGGATGATAATATTGCCACTGTAGCAGAGGATGGAACGGTGCATGCCAATAATGTTGGAACGACACAGGTATTTGTTAGTACGAAAGACAATAAGTATGCAGATTATTGTGAAATTGAGGTTACAACAGATGATGTGGATGTAGAATCTATTTCACTAAATAAGACTTCTGTGACAGGAATAAAAAATGAAACGATTCAGATGCAGGCTACTGTTTATCCTGAAAATGCAACAGATCAGGAAGTTGATTGGTATGTAGATGATAATAGTGTAGCATCTATCACAGATCAAGGAGAGCTTACTATTCTTAAAAAAGGAACAACGAAGCTTCGTGCATATGCAAAATCCGGAACATGCATTGCGGAGTGCGATGTGCAGGGATTAAATGAGTATCAGGAAAGTAAGTTGCAGATGTCTACACAGTACATGTATTTGTATGAAAATGATCTGGATATTCTGTATGCATATTATAATGATGCGGCAGTAGAATGTACATGGACAAGTCAAAATGAAGATGTGGCTACGGTAAAAGATGGTGTAATAACAGCGAAAAAGGAAGGTCATACGGTTATCACAGCAACCGCAGAGGATGGAACGCAGGTAACAAGTATGGTTATTGTAAGCAAAGAGAAGCTTGCAGAACCTGGCGCCTCACCAGAACCGACTGAAAGTGCAAAACCGACTGAAAGTGTAAAGCCGACTGAAAGTGCAAAACCGACAGTAACGCCAGTTGTCACACCAGGACCGACGGCAGATGCGAGTGAAGAGCCGCAAGTAACACCAACGCCGACAGTTTCGCCAAGTACACAGCCGACAGTGACTCCTAGCAGTAGTCCAACGATTGCCCCATCCAATAAGCCTGTAGTGCAGCCTACAAAACGACCGAATTACAAGAAGCCGGTTGTGAAAGCACCGGCGAAAGTAAAGGGCGTGAAAGTAAAGAATCTCAAGGGCCGTAAACTGAAAGTTTCATGGTCATGGGATATAACGGATGGCTATCAGATACAGTATGCTATGAACCGGAAATTTACGAAGAAGAAAAAGACAGTCACACTGAATTCTTTGCTGTCTAAGAAGACGTTCAAACATCTCAAAAAGAACAAGACATATTATGTACGTGTTCGAGCATTTAGGGAGTCTGGAAATGTTAAGAAATATGGTAAGTGGAGCACAGTAAAGAAAATTAAGATTAAGAAGTAAAGTTGCTTCATAAGATTCGTAGCGATGACCGTTTCGCATAGATTTTGCGAAACGGTCATTTTATATTTATGGAAAAAATTGAAAAAAGTTGTTGTGATTTTTAACGAAATTTAATTCAAATAATTGTCAAATATTCACAATGTTTATGGAAATAACCATTTCAGAAATACGTATTAGATTGAATTTATCATGCTTTAGGGAGATCACAAAAATGAAAATAACGGAAAAAATAGACAACATCACCTATATTACAATGGGCATTGTTATGGAGAAATGAAATTTATGGAAAAAGAGGTGATAGAATGTTTTGTTCAAAACTGATATCACAAATTATTAGGCTGTCATCTGTTTTAAGATGATTGCATCAAACAATATGATATTGCCATGCTTGACTACTAATCTTGCTACATACAAATGACAATATTTTAATCGGGAGGCGAAAAAATGTGGAGACATAAAACGTTACAGATTACTGACGCCATGATTACCAGTAAAGGAGAACGAAAGGTAAATGAAGATTTTTGCGGTTGTTGGCAGAGCAATCTGAAAAGATATTATGTGTTATGCGATGGTTTGGGTGGTCATGGAAATGGGGACGAGGCATCTCGATTTGTTGTAAATAGTATACAGCAAGCCATTTGCAAGCATAAGCTATCAATGAATGAAAGTATTGCATTTGCACAGGAGCAGTTGTTACGTAAACAAGAGCAGGAAGGCAAACAAGACAGCATGAAGACAACTTTGACTTGTTTGGAAATCGCAGAGGATAAGGCATGTTTTGCTCATGTGGGGGACTCCAGGGTGTATTGGTTTCAGAAAGGAAAATATAAGCTTCGCAGTCAGGATCATAGTGTACCACAAATGCTTGTCAACAGTGGAAGAATTACTGAAAAAGAGATTAGAAATCATCCGGATCGAAGTAGATTGCTCCGCGTTATGGGGACAGTGTGGGATAAACCTAAATATCAGATGAGTGATCTGATCGAAATTAGTTCCGGCAGTTCCTTTTTACTTTGTAGTGATGGATTTTGGGAATTGATTGAAGAAAAGGAGATGGCTAGGTGTTTGAAAAAGGCACAAACGCCAGCAGAATGGTTGCATATGATGGAATCGCAGATTCTGCAGAAGGGTCAAGGGACGAATATGGATAATTATACAGCGGTAGCTGTGTACATCAGATAAGGAGAGAAAGATGGTAGTTAAGTGTAAAAATGGACATTGGTATGATCCCAATATGCATAGGACATGTCCACATTGCAAAAGGGCAAGTGAGCAGTTGCGCTTGACATTAGATGATGTTGAGGAAGATGACAAAACCGTATCTATTGCAGATGTTGATGTATCTTTGGGAGAACAGCTTGAAGCACTGGATATTTTACATAGTACAGAAACGAATGGTAATCAGGTGCAGGCGGAAATAAAGAGCGAGCAGCAGGAAGAAGATCGTACGATCTCATTTGGCTTTTTTGGTATGGATAGTGAACAGCCACCCGTAACAGGCTGGTTGGTTTGTATTCAGGGCGCCCAGAGGGGAAGTGATTTTCGATTACATTCCGGAAAAAATTTTCTTGGTAGAAGTCCTTCAATGGATATAGTATTGGCAGATGATAAAACGGTGTCGAGGGATAAACATTGCTCAGTGGTATATGACCCCAAGGGAAATCATTTTTATTTGGCACCGGAAAAAGGAAATATTGTATTACGAAATGGCAATATGGTTGAAAGGGCAGAAATATTACAAGAGAGGGATACATTACAGTTGGGAGAAACAATATTACAGTTTATTCCATTTTGTCAGGAGGATATTACATGGGAAGAAGAGTAAGAATCATATTATTATTTGTGGCGTTGTTTGTGTGTCTGCCTGTGATCAATGGTCAGGCGGCAGGAGTGACATCAAACTACAATATTGAACAGGCGCAGGGAAATGCACCAACGGTAAAAGCGTATATTAATGGTGCTAAGACATCTGACAAGATGGTTTTAAGTGCACAGGTTACTGGTACAGAATTCCCAAATGGAATTGCTATGCGGCAGGAAGGTGTTCAAAGTTTTGAGAGAAGTGGAGAGGCAATGCATTACATTGTGTTATTGGACAATTCTGCATCAGTAGATGAAAAACAGTTTGCAGTTGTAAAAAAACAGTTGGTCAAATTTCGACAGACAATGAAGGATAAGGATGCCATAGAGTTATATACGGTTGGCTCTAATGCTTCACGAGGTAATAAAAGTAAAGTGGCTGTCTCTAATGGAAAGAACAATGTAAAAGCAGATTGTGAAAAGATTAAAAGAATTAAACGAAATAAGGGGAAAACTGTATTGTACCGATCTCTTACACAGATTTTGCAATCTGCAGACAACGCTAAGACTAGAACGGTTATTTTAATAATTACAGATGGAGAAGATGACAGTCAGGGAAAAAACAATAAAACATATGAAGTAAATCCGCTGGTCAAAACAAGTAAGATACCTATTTATGGAATTCTTCTCAAAAATGTTAGCCGAAAACCAAATAAGGAAAAAATGGCGAACACAAGGAAAAATATATTAAATGAACAGGTTAGTCGAGGCTATTATGCGGAATGTGCTTCAACAAAAAGTGTCGCCAGAGGGTTTGCACAGTTACAAAAGATTTGGAAACAAACTTATGTCACCGTTTTTCGTGAAGAAAATAATAGCAATAAGATTACAACAAATGCTTCTTTGGTGATTTCGTCAAATGGGCAGGAAGCAAGACTGACATCCGGTGCGTTTTCCTATAATACTATTGGAGAGGATGATACAGTTGCACCGGAATTATCTGCAGTCAAGAAAACAGGCAGCAAGTCAATTGAATTTTGTTTGAAAGATGATAAGACGGCAAAAATATTTGGTGCAGAGAAGAAAGAAAATTATACGGTTAAATCTTCTGATAGGAAGGTGTGGAAAATTGCTAAAGTTCGCCAAAAAAGTGCGGTGGATGATAGTTATGAACTTGTTTTTGAAGATGAATTATATTCCGGAAAGTATACTTTGGAGTGCACTGGTATTACAGATGATTCTCAGAAAAAAAATGAGATTAATCAGAAGAAAGAGTTCGAGTTTCAAGGTTTGAATGGCAAGCAGGAAAAAGTAAAAGATGTTATCACTTCCTATTGGTGGATTTTATTGATCGCTGTTGTGATTATTTTGGGAATTGTGATTGTCATTGTGATCAAGAAACGACCTCAGAAGATTGTGGAAGTGGATCCGGAGAGTTTGATCAAGGCGGAATGCAAAAAAGTGCGTTTGACGATCACGGATCGTACCGGAGCAGTACGGGATGTAGATTACAACATAGAAGGAAGCATTTTTGTAGGACGTTCAGATATTTGTAGTATCGTATTTGATGATGACCGTTTGTCAAGACAGCATTTTGCAATTGAGGTAACAAAGATGGCATGTTATATCGAAGATCTTGAGACGACGAATGGAACTTTTGTAAACGGTGTAAAAATCACCGGGCGTAGGATGCTATTAGATGGTGATGTAATCACAGTAGGAAGGGAAAAAATTGTTTTCCGTTTGATGGATGGCGGAGGTGATATGTAGCCATGCAGAGAGATCCGAGAGCACTTCTGGAAGGCTATATCTTGCGCAGTCGGTATCGTGTCGGCAAGGTGTTGGGTGTTGGAGGCTTTGGTATAACATATCTCGTTGAGGATGAGAAATATCATCGTCAACTTGCAATGAAAGAATATTATCCAAAGGAATGGGCATGCAGAGGTTTGGATGGAAGGCAGTTGTTTCCAAGGGACCAAAGTAAGCTGGGGGTATACAGGCACGGATTAGACGTGTTTTTTCAAGAAGCAAAAATTTTGCAAAGCTTGCAGAATGATCAGGTGGTTGTCAATGTATATCACTTTTATAAAGAAAACAATACTGCATATTTGTTGATGGAATATGTTGAGGGCGATACATTGGCAACGCTTGCGAAAAAGAGGGGAAAACCGTTTGTGGAAGAAGAGTTGCAACCGATTATCAAGGATATTGCAACGTCCCTGGAACATATTCATGAGCATGGTTTGCTGCATAGAGATGTCAGTCCAGACAATATTATGATCGATCATTCCGGCAAAGCAAAATTGATTGATTTTGGTGCTACAAGGCAGTATGCCCTGGATGAGACAACTGATTTATCCGTTGTTGTAAAACCTGGCTTTGCACCGGTAGAACAGTATTCTCGTACCGGAAAACAGGGACCTTGGACAGATGTCTATGCATTAGCAGCAACATATTATTATTTACTAACTGGCAAAAAGCCGTTGTCCGCTGTCGAGAGAACGACTGGCAGCAAAATGAAGACCCTGCGGCAGCAATGCCCAGAGGCAAGCGAAAATACTAATCGTGCCATAGAAAATGCATTAAAGTTGGATTACTCTCAAAGGACGCAGTCTATGCATGATTTTTTGAAGCAACTGGATGCGGGATATCAGGGAGGACAAATACCATATATCAAAATGCAAACTATGGGTAATAGACGCAAGTTTCGTTTTTTATCTGGTCAGAGGATTAGGATTGGAAGAGAGTGTGACTGTGATATTTGTTTGATGCAAGCGGATATTAGTCGTATTCACTGCGAGCTTATTTATGATATGAAAAGTAAGCAGTTTGTGGTTACCGATTGTTCTAGCAATGGAACTTATACAAAGCTGGGATTAATTGGAAAAGGAAGGTATGCAATCTTAAAACCAGGAGATTCATTTTATTTGGTTTGTCCAGAAAATTGGTTTGATTTGGAGGTGAAATAATCATGTTTGGTAGGAAAAGAAAAGAACTGGAGAGAGAAAAGCGAATGGTAACGGCGCAATCTTCCCATAAAATTGTACGTAAGGTGCCAGAGATTATTGCGTTATCGTATACTGCTACCGGAAACCGTAAATATCAGCAGGATGCCGTGTATGTTTCTGGTAGTCGTAAGATTGCAGGAAATCGCAAGACAAGGGTTTTCGCGGCGGTTTGTGATGGAATGGGGGGAATGGCAGATGGCGGTCGCGCAAGTAGTACAGCGATTCACATGTTTAGAGAGGGGTTTGAAAAAATAGAAAAAGAACCCAATATTCAAATTCCGACTTTTTTTCGTCAAGGAATTCGCAGTGTTGATGCAGTGATCAGTCAATTTCCTAAGGAGGCTGGAAAGGGTTCCGGAACAACACTTGTGGCGGTCATTGCTGAAAACAATCGTTTATATTGGGCATCTGTCGGTGACAGTCGCATTTATATATTGCGTGGCAGAGATATGATTCAGGTAACCAGAGATCATAATTATATGTTGCGTTTGCAGCAAATGGTGGATAATGGACAGATGACTTTGCAGGAGGCACAGGCAAAAAAGCAAAAGGAAGCATTGATTAGTTTTTTGGGAATTGGAAATGTTACCTTGATGGATATTAATGAACAACCATTTGAAATGCAATTTGGGGATATTGTGTTGCTCTGCAGTGATGGAATTACTAAGACGCTTCCAGATGATCAGATTCGTGACATTATAAAAAATGATGCGGTATCTATGAAAGAAAAAGCCAAGATATTGGTAGAGGCGGCAGTTAGAGGAAACACACATTCGCAAGACAACACATCCGTAGCGATTTTGCAATATGTAGAAACGGAGATTGGCGTAAGTCGTCCATCTTAAAAAGTACACAAAATTTATGATTAAGGTATTAACTAGTCCTGACTGGGATGTTAGTTACTTTGATCGTCACATAATTATTTATATAAGATAAAGGAGGACACAATAATGAATTTAAGCAGATGTGAGAATGGACATTTTTATGACAAGGAGAAGTATGCGTCTTGTCCGCATTGCGCGCAGGGAGCAGGTACAGATGAGAGCATGACAACAGTATTTGATGAAAATGGGGAGGCAAATGCCGTGGGGGAGACCCAGTCTTTACAACACCCCCCGATTAAAAATAATAATGGAAATGTTGGTGCTGTAGATATGACAGAACAGGTAAAACCTAGACTGGATATTTTTGATCAGATACCTGGGCAGGCGGTTCCTAATGCAGGCTTTGAGATGCCACCGATGCCAAACTCGCCTGTTGCTCCGCAGGTGATGTCGGGGTGGAATCAATCATTGGCAGGTGGAACAGATGTAACTGCACCGGCAAATTCTAACGTGGGTTCTGCTATAACGGGTATGACAGAGGAAGATGATGATCATACAGAAGCGTTTTATGGAGATCTCTTTGCGGTGACACCATCATTAACGGAAACACCGGAGACACAGATGAATGCCTCAAGTACACGTTCGACACGTAGTAGCACACCTTGTGTAGGATGGTTAGTTGCATTAAGTGGAGGACATCTTGGTCAAGATTTTCGATTAAAACCGGGTAAAAATTTTTTGGGTAGAGATCGATCGATGGATGTAGTGTTGGATGGAGACAAGAGCGTGTCTAGAAATAAGCATGCAATTATTGTATATGAACCAAAGCAACATTTATATTTGGTGCAGCCAGGTGAATCCAGTGAATTAGTATATCTTAATGATGAGGTTGTTTTGAGTCCGGTCAAGTTAAAAGCATATGACAAAATTACGGTTGGTGAAGTGACTTTATTGTTTATGCCATTATGTGGTGAGCAATTTAATTGGAGTCAGATGTTACAGAAAAAATAGGAAGGGGGAAGGACACAATGAACCGTTTGGCTAGATGGGTCCGGACGCTTGGTGGCATCTTCTTATTGATGCATTTGGTATGTTTTTTTCTGCCATTTTTAATTGTTAAACAGGAAAATTATCCAACCAGAACATATTCGGCATATTCCGAAGTAAAACGATTATTTGCACATGGTATTACGCAGTTTGGCAGTGGGGTAGATAATAATGAGATAGCTCTGTTGATTGGCAGTGTGATCCTACCGTTGTTACTTGCAGTTATTTTTGGGGTTTGGGCGATTTTTGGAAATAAGACGCAGAGGGTTACCGGTGTAGGATCTATTTTAATTGCGCTTGCTGATGGAGTGTTTTTATGGAGACAATCAATGTTTGCACCAAAGCATGTGTATGAAGCACAGCAATTTTGTGCGGGAATTGGTAGAAATACCTTGCTCGGCATATGCATCGCTTGTGCAATATTTGGGGTGGCAGTGTTAATCTGTATACCTCAAAGAAAAAAGCTAGAGCATAGAGAAGAAATTCCAAATGTGCAGTCCATGAAAGAAGAACAGCTAAAACCTCGTTATGAATTTGTTGATGAGGCAGAGGAGAAGCGAAAGTTAAAGATGGAAAAGGAGAATGAAGTGATACAGGAAACGCCCAATATTCCGGCAGGATCTTTGGTAGGCATAGCCGGCATGTATGCAGGAGCGGTTATTACTCTGCAGCCGGGAGAAATCTTAAAGCTGGGCCGAGATAATTCTAATGATCTAATCTTTGATCAAGCAGATCGTATAAGCCGTAACCATTGTCAGATCCGTTATATAGCCGAAACAGGTTGTTTTCAGATATTGGATTATTCCAGCAATGGTTGCTTTGTTGATGGCAGAGAGGAATGTATTCCTCAGAATATCGTATTTGAGTTGCCTACAGGAACGATTTTAGATATAGGAGATAATACCAATCGCTTTCGGTTGGTATAGTGTTAGACAGAAGGGATGAAAAGATATGGCAAGCGAATTGTGCATGAATTGCTTCAGTGTGAAAGGACAGTATGAAACCTGTCCTTTCTGTGGATACCAAGAGGGTACGCCACCCAAACAGCCGCATTATCTTACACCGGGAACGATTTTGGGTAATCATTTTATTGTTGGAACATCTATCGGTGTTGGCGGATTTGGAATCACCTATCGCGCATATGATACTACGCTCGGTGTTATTGTTGCGATTAAAGAATTTTATCCGGTAGGATTAGTGAATCGTTCTCCGGGAGAGCGAAAAATCGGTTTATTATCGGGAGAAAAACAAATACAGTATCAAGAACAGCTAAAGCGTTTCCTGATGGAAGCGCAGAGTATTGCGCAGTTTGGAAAAGCCAAAGATATTGTCAATGTATACGACTACTTTGAGGAAAACAATACTGCATATATCATTATGGAGTATATTGATGGTGTTTTACTCAAAGATTATTTAGAAAAACAAGGTCGAATGGAAGTGAAAACGGCGTTGACTATTATCGAACCGGTCATTGAGGCAGTAAAGAAGATCCATGCACAAGGTATCATTCATAGGGATATCAGTCCGGATAATATTTTTATTGCAGATGAGGAAGCAATCAAGGTATTTGACTTTGGGGCAGCCAGGCTCAGTGATAGTAAAGAAGGCATGGCAGCGGAAAAAGTGATCAAAGTAGGTTATTCTGCCCCAGAGCAATATCGTGATGTGGCTTTGCAGGGATTTTACACAGATATTTATTCGGTAGGTGCAATTTTGTATCAAATGGTGACCGGAATCAAACCGATAGAATCGACAGAACGTGAGTATAAGGATGAACTTATGTCACCTAAAGAGTTAGGAATAGAGATTGATAGTAATCTGGATCGAGCGATTATGGAAGCATTAGCGGTCGAGCCAGCATTGCGTTTTCAGAGTATTACGCAGTTGGATGATGCCATTCATGGCAAACGAGTGGCGGAATATCCTAAAGATAAGATTAAGCGAAAAAAGCGAAAAAGAAATCTGATCATTACATTTTCGTTTTTGTTTTTGGCATTGATCCTTACGGGAATTGCCTTAGTCAATACAGTGTTTCAAAAACCAAGCAAGTTATTTGAAAGCAATGTGACAAAAGATACGGTGATTATTTGGGTGGATAATGCGGATACCAAGAAGGAGTTTGAAGAGATTGCACAAAAAATGGTGGAAATCAATGATGATGATTCTGCTGCGGTCACACAGATGAAAAAGGAAAACAGAAATGTGACCTATCAGATTGTTGATGTGGAACAAACATACCATAAGGATATGGACACGGTACTGCAAGAACAAAAGCAGGCAAAAAAGGCATTGCCTACACTGTTTGTATCAGATCATGTTAAAAATCCGGAGCAGTATGGGCTGGTGTCGTACAAAGATACAGTATATCAGGAAATGCAGCCGGAAGATTACTACTATTTGTCGGTATATCAGGATAGCCATCCCTCTATGTATGAAATGCCTACTTCTTTTGATGTGTTGTTATTTTATGCCATTGGTGAACAACAGGATGACAGTTGGAAAAATAAGCTGGAAAAGAGAGGAATTCCACAAAGCAGTTTGCTTGGAAAACAAAAGATAGCGAACAAAGAAGCAGGGACGATTCCGTTGGAGCAGATACAAAAGGCAAACCAAGACAAACAGGAGCATACATGGTGTTCTTTGGAAGATGCCGTGACACTTTCTGTTTTTGAAAATCAAGAAAGTATTGATAACAAAGCAGGAAAATTAACATTTGAGGGAAACTTTGTTGGAAGTTTGTCTACCTGGATCAATATAGCAAACACAACGGAAGCAGCATGTAAATGGAAACAAACGACGCAAAGGGATGCAACAACCTTGTATGGAAACAGCATTTTGGCAGGAGCTGGATATCGAAGTGTTTTGAATAATGCAAAAGATGGCAATCAAACTATACCATATGAAGTTTATGTGCCGACGGTTGAAGACAAAATGTTAGTAAAATACAGCGATCGTTTGGCAGTTACGAAAGAGGCAAGTGATAATCAGCAGATTGCAGCGACGAGGTTTGTTTATTTTGCGTTGGAGCAACAATATTGTGTCATAAATGCAGATACAAGATATCCGATGTCTAATGTATGTTTGCAATCGGATAGCGGGGAAAACGCAAGTGCTTTTTCGACATTTTTTGAGATTAACAGGGAGCAGGAGGCGGTGCATCATTTGGTTCAGGATTGCTCTTATCCATGTATGCTGATAACTAAGGGAACAGGAGATATTTATCGATTTGCTTCATATGCTAGTAAGCAGCAGATTAAGTCGAGGTTTTCCGAAAATCAGATTAAGGAATTGTGTCGAAGTTATGACAAGGGAGAAGAAAAGTAATGAATGAACAGATACAGCAGACAATGTATATAGAATCATCACAACCCAAGGGACATGGTTTGAAGATGATCGCAATTTCCGGGACAGATATGCAGGAGTATGATCTGTATGCATTTGGTAAGGATCGTCTTCTGTTTGGACGAGATGCGTCTCAATGCGATATTGTGATTGACAATGATATTGTATCGCGTGTGCATGGAAAGATAAAAATTGTGGATGACCAGCTATATTTGGGCGACTTAGGAAGTACGAATGGGATGAACCTTTATTATGAGGATGGATATATCCGAATGCAGCAGAAGTGTTATTATGCAAAAAAATCAGGAGATATGATTTTACATATTGAGGGTCCGGCTGTCTCGGAAATAGAAAATCATGTGGTTATTGTTTTGACACAATCGGATGAGAGAAGCATTTGGAAAAGAATTCCATTATCCGGAGCTGATATTACAATTGGAAGGGATCCCAGAAATTCCATTGTTATGGAGAGCATGGGATTCTCAAGAAAACATGCCTTGATCCGTCCATGTCAGGATGGCTATATGATCTTTGACAACCAGAGTATGAATGGTGTTTATGTGAATGGCAGAAGAATCCAGGGCAGCGAGTTAGTGCAACAGACGGATATTGTGCAGATCGGAGGAGCATTATTTTTTCTGATTGGAGGCTGTCTCGTATACCAAAGTGCGAGTAATGGTGTGTCTTTACAACTTCAGGACATTAATAAGATTGTTGGAAGAGGAAGTGGAAGAAAAAAGATCTTAAACCGTGTTTCCTGTGAGATTGGTAGCAATGAATTTGTTGCGATCATTGGAGGATCAGGAGCAGGAAAGACAACAGTCATGAATGCGATGAGTGGCTTTGACAGTCGCATAGAAGGTAAGGTGTTCTGTAATGGTATTGATTTAAGACAGAATTTTTCGGCACTGAAAAACATGATTGGTTTTGTCCCACAGCAAGATATTATTTACGAAAATTTAAAGTTGCGCAGAATGTTGGAGTATACTGCCAAAATGAAAATGCCATCGGATGTTTCACCAAAAGAAAGAAAGGAACGGATCCAAAAGGTGTTAGATATGGTGGGACTTAGAGAACATGCGGAAACCTATATTCGTAAGTTGAGTGGCGGACAGAAGAAGCGAGCCAGCATTGCTGTAGAACTTTTGGCTGATCCGGGGTTGTTCTTCTTAGATGAGCCGACTTCAGGCTTGGATCCCGATACGGAACAAAGTTTGATGAATACATTAGCAGAGTTATCTAAATCAGAGGGAAAGACAATCATTATGGTAACACATACCACACAGAGTATCCATTTGTGTGACAAAGTAATCTTTATGGGTCCAGGAGGAAAGATCTGTTATTGCGGATCACCACAGGGGATTTACAGTTATTTTCAAAAGAAAGAATTGGTGGATGTCTACAATGAATTGGGTGGTAATGTAGATTATTGGAATACGCAATATCTACAGGCGTATGGAATACAGTCGCAATCGTCACATACCGTTTCAGAGGCATCCATGGAAAAGATGAGACAGAGTGCTTCCAGACAAGTATCAAGCATTAGACAGTTATTTGTGTTGACAGGTCGGTATTTTGAACTGATCTGGAATGATAAGCAAAGACTTTTGTTGCTGATCTTGCAACCATTAATTATTTCCTTGTTGTTGACAGTGGTTGCCAAGAAAGATGTATTTAAAATTTATAATGACACACAATCCATTATGTTTGCACTTACATGCGCAGGTATATGGATCGGATTGTTTAATACGATACAGGAAATCTGTAAAGAAAGACCAATTTTAAAGCGCGAGTATATGGGTAATTTGCATTTGTGGACATATATCTTGTCAAAATATATTGTGCAGGGCGTGTTGTGTGTGCTACAGTCTACCATTTTGACAGTAATCTTTTTGGCAGCAATGAAACATTCCCCTAAAGCAGCAGTTATATTACCAAAACCACAGTTGGAAATATGGTTTACAGTTTTCTTGACAATATATGCATCCGCTGCGATGGGATTGATCGTCTCAGCTTTTGTAAAGAATAGTGATCGTGCAATGGCTGTTGCACCATTTGTTTTGATCATTCAATTGCTCTTTTCAGGAGTGTTGTTTGAACTTGAGGGGGCTGCGCAGAAGATTTCGACGGTGACAGTCAGTCGCTGGGCGATGGAGTGTCTAGGAAATATTACAAATCTTAATAAACTTGATATGGCTGTCAAGAATATGCCGCATGAACCAAATGATTTTTACAATCGAGGAGTTTCACATTTGTTGCAAACCTGGGGCATATTAGGATTGGTAGCAGTTATATGTGGCGTGATTAGCGTCATTGTTTTGATAAGCTTGAAACGAGATCAGCGATAGATAAAAAGATGATTATAAAATGGTGCTATGTAGCATTGTTGGAAATGGAGGACGAAAATGAATATAGAGTACAGAAAATTAATTGCATGGCTGCTTAGTGTAGCATTGTTTCTTAGTTGTTTTGGCACTGGAGAAGTGTGCGCGGAGGATAATGGTAACAGCGTCAGTGGGGTAAAATATACCGTGTCTATAGCTAATGCGACGGAATCACCGACCATTACACCGCCAAGCGCAGAACCGACAGCTACGCCAAGCGCAGAACCGACAGCTACGCCAAGCGCAGAACCGACAGCTACACCAAGTACAGCACCGACTGCGCATCCGACGGTCCAACCATCAGCACCAACGTTGACATGTGGTTCAACAGTTGATGCTATTCAGGTGGTCAAGCAGAATAGTACGGTAAATTTATCTGTTACAGTTATGTTAAGTGATAGTAATAAGGAGCAGTATACTTATAGTTATGAGTGGAAATGGGCTGGAGAGAAGCAATCATCTAAAAACAATACATGTGTAGTAAAACCTCGAAAGAAGGGGGTGTATGAGTGGACATGTACGGTTACTGCTATGAATTCAAACCAAACACAAAAAGCATCCGATACCATATCAGGTGTAATATGCGTTTGTCAGTCATCTGGTGGTGAAGTGGTGTTGACTAAGAGCTTGAAAGCACAGAATCTTTGCAAAACAGTATTTGGAGTAAAATCCGGAGATACACAGTCAGGTGTTAAGGTAACGGTAACGAAGTTGACTGCACAGGGGAAAAAAGAAAAGAAATGTTGGAAAATTACTAAAAGTAAGATAATGGCAAAGAAGTATCTTGCCAAAGGCACTGTTAAGATGCAGATGAAATTCCAGTACAGAGGGAAGTCCCTGACAAAAACAATACAAGTAAAACTTCGCACAGGTATTCCTGCTGGGAAGGTAACATTTACCTTGAAAAATGGTGGAAAGAAGATTACATGCAAATATTCTAAAGAAATTGTTCATATTGTGAAGAATCGTAAAAAATATGGTATTAGGGATGTAGATGTAGCAATTCGCTATTCTATGAATGGAAGGAGTTATAAGCCGGTACCAAGTCTTGTGAAAGGCTATTTCAATGTGAAACGATTAAATAAGAAATGCTTTATTACGACAGCAGGAAAATATCGGATAAAAAAATTTAAGGTGACTCTTCGCTATAAGGTAACAGGAAAAACGCAGAAGAAAAATATGAAAGTCATAAATCGTCTTGCAAAATAATAAAGACACCAATGGAAGGAAGCAAGAGTTCCATGCATGCCTGCTCTGCGACATGCATGGGATGAGAGAAGCAACGAGCAGTGCAGAAAAGAGGGAAATATGAAACTTTGTATGGGATGCATGGAGCAGATGGAGGATCAGCTGACAATTTGTCCGCATTGTGGATATGATGAGACTAGTGCAGTGCAGGAAGCTTATTACTTGATACCCGGTACAGTGATCGGGGGCAAATATATTGTAGGTAAAGCGTTAAAGTATGGTGGTTATACAGTCAAATATATTGGCATGGATGCAGAGAACAATCGCAAAGTTATGATTGCAGAGTATTTACCAAATGAGTTTTCAACCCGCTCGGAGGGAGAAGAGCAGGTAACGATTTATTCCGGTGATGCAATGGAGCAGTTTGGGCAAGGATTGATCACTTTTTTGAATGAAGGTAATCGTATCTGCCAGCTTGGCAGTGTATCGGGAATTGCATCAGTATATGACTGTGTAGCACAAAATGATACGGGATATATTATATCGGAATACCTGGAAGGTCACACATTGCAGGAAGTATTGGATGAGGGAGTGACATATCAACCTAATGAGGCGGTGCAGTTAATCTGTACAATTTTACGGGGATTGGAGCAGGTACATCCAATGAATATTATTCATTGTGATATCGCTCCTGAGACTATTATGTTGACAAAAGATGGACAGGTGAAATTGTTGGATTTTGGTGCTACTCGCTATGTGACAACGGCTAATTCCAAGAGTTTAGCAATTATTTTGAAGCAGGGATATGCTCCAGAAGAGCAGTATCGTAGTCAGGGGCAACGTGGTCCATGGACAGATGTGTATGCATTGGGGGCAGTGTTATATCGTCTTCTTACAGGTAAAGTACCGGAAGAGTCGGTGGAGCGAGCTTTGGATGATGAATTGCAAGAGCCATCTAAATTGGGAGTATCGCTACCGATATCGGTAGAAAATGCACTTATGAATGCCCTAAATGTTTATCAGAAGGATCGTACATCATCTGCTTCTGTATTTTTGAAGGAGCTTACAGGAAATGATACAAAGCGTATTAAGGTCAAACAGCATAAGAGAGAGACTGGTAAGCTGCCAATTTGGGCAAAGGGTCTGGTAGCTGTTGTAATATGTGCAGTTGTTGCGGGTGGAATTGTTATTGTGCAACAAAGTAGAAAAGATAATAAGAGCAAGGTTGTCACGCAGAAAGAAACAAAGTTTTCGACCGGAGTAAATGGTAGCTTTGCAGCTTTTGAAAAGCAATGGAAGAGTTATGGTTTTAACATGGATCATGTGCAAAAAGAATATTGTTATGATGCGAGTGTGACTGAGGATATGGTCAAAGAGTTTGAGGACCTGACTAACGGAAGTTTGACGGAGGGAGCACAGGTGCCGGACAGTGAGCCAAAAACAGAAAACAAAATGATCGCTAAGATTGTGATTGCCAGCAAAGATAAAGTAACATTCCAACAGGACTGGGTGGAAAATTGTTATCAGACAAAGGCAGACACGACTTATGATAAAAAAGGATATCCAAATGTTCCGGAAGATGCCGGTGATGCATCGAAAGCCTATGGAACGATAAAAACGGTATTGTATGATGGAAAGGAATATGGCGAGAAAAGTTTAGAAAAGCTGCCTAATCCATTAAATATCAATGGGTTGCGGGTGAAGATCTATACAGGATCATATTATTCTCTTCCAGCGGATAAGAGCAAGAAGGAAGCATGGTATCTGGGACAAAATGTGAAGAATCTACGTTTTTATTATGGAACAAAAGATTATAAAGGTAAGAAACAGGTACTGTCAACGGCTTATTATAAACAGGATTACATAAGCTTCACCAAAGCAGAGGGAACGATTACAGAAGTAGCATCTGAGAGTCTCAAGGCAGGTAAAAAATATTCCGGCAAGCGAGAAAGCGGCGTGTTATTTCATGTAGTTGGAAAGAAACTGGCATTAGGAAATATTACCGTGGCACAATTGGAAAAAGAATGTCGTGATTATGGGATTCATTTGAAGAAAAATGGACATGGAAATGATGAAATTATATCCAAGGTAGATGCTAATACCTGTCAGACCGGCAAAACTTTGGTGGTGCTACAGGCGGCTCCAAAGGTGGTAGTAACACCTGCACCGGCTCCAACGAAGGCTGACTCAACACCGATCCCTAGAACAGATAATAAGAGAAGCATGCCAAAACGAAATAATACAACGAACAATAACAACACAGACGGCAACAACTTTGGAAATTAATAACCAAGACTAAGGAGGAATACATTATGCGGCAATGTTATAGTTGTATGCAATTTGTGCCCAGCGATAGAGCACAGGTTTGTCCGCATTGTGGACAACCATTAGAATGGTCCTGTGATACTACTAGATTTTTACGCCCAGGTAGTTTGCTACAAAATAAGTTTGTAGTAGGTAAGGTTCTTGGTGCAGGTGGTTTTGGCAATACTTATATTGGGTGGAACCGAATCTTGCAATGCAAGGTAGCCATTAAGGAATATTTTCCAAAACATTTATCTGACAGAATTCCGTCCGGTGGAGAAGTGACAGTATCCGGAACGGTAAATCAACAGCGTTTTCGTACCGGCCTGTTGCAATTTTTGGAGGAAGCAAGAAGTATTGCTACCTTGCAGGATGTGAAAGGAGTCGTCCAAGTCTATAACTTCTTCGAAGAAAATGGCACTGGTTATATTATTATGGAATATTTGGAAGGTATGGATGTTAAGACAATCTTAAAACATCGTGGACAGCGGATGGATTATGAGTGGAGCAGACGAGTCATCCTAACAGTGCTGCATACTTTGCGTGAGGTTCACAAAAGAGGGATTTTGCACCGGGATATTGCTCCGGATAATATATTTGTTACCAATGAAGGTGTGATTAAACTTATTGATTTTGGAGCAGCAAAACATGCCACAGCTTTGGCAAATATGCATACAGATATTGTGTTAAAGGCGGGATATGCGCCGATTGAGCAATACAGTAAGAAAACCCAGCAAGGTCCCTATACGGATCTGTATGCGGTTGCGGCTATGTTTTACCGAATGCTTACCGGGGTTAAGCCGCAACCGGCAAATGAGCGTATTACGGAAGACAAGTTGCAGAGTTTGTCAGAACTTGGAGTAACCATTCCTAGGCAGGCCGAATATGCCATTATGATATGTCTGAATGTTATGCCACAATATCGATTGCAAAGTGCACAGGATTTTATGGAAGCATTGGATGGTCAAAATTTTGTTCCTGTGTACGAGCCGGAATGGATATTACCGGAGGTGGAAGAGAAGGAGACACTTGGCACACGATTACATAAAATGTCACCTTGGAAAAAGGTATTGGCAATTGCCGGATTGGTGTTGGTCATTGGAACTGCTGCATTTGGTACTGTGACAGCCATCTCTACGATGCGGACAGAGAAAAAAGAGAAAGTTTATAGTGCGGAAGATATGTTACCACAGTATGAGTCCAAAACGGAGACGGAGGCAATAGAAGACTTGAAGAAATATTCTTTAACACCGGAAATTACTTATCAATACAATCCGGATCGTACAGAGAACACAGTGATAGAGATGCAACCATCTGCAGGAACCCAGATTTCTTCTATCGATTCGGTTCAGCTGACTGTTGAGAGCAGTCAGAAATTGACAATGCCAGACTTGACAGGAATGACTGTTTCACAGTTACAAAGCACTTTGATAGATTTGTGTAAAAGCAAATATCAAAAGAATATGCTTTCCTATAATTATACAACGGACGATACAGCAAAAGACACTTGTTATGCACAAAGTAAGAAAGGCGATATGCAAGTAGATGAGTTAGTGCAGTTTCGGACGCAGATATCTTGGGGGAAAGAGAGAGATTTTCAAGCAGAAATGCCTAATTTGAAGGGGATGACAGTGGATCAGGCAAGAAAGACTTTACAAAGGAGAGGAATCACAAGTAAAGTTCATGTGTTGCAACGAGTAGTTAATGATGTGGCGAAAGGCAAGGTGCTGAGTCAGAATATCTCTGCAGGAAGGACATTGAATATAAATAAGGCAGATAGAGTCAATTATAATGTTCCAGCTAAAATAGAAGTAACTCTCAGTGATGGACCGACTCGGACGTTAGCACCAAAACCAGAGAAAAAACAAACAGCAACACCACATGTGACATCTGTTCCTAAAAAAACAAAAAAAGGTAATGGATTTTCAGATGAACATGACATGAGATCCGATGTTGTTATTGAGAATTAAAGCAAGGAGAGATGTAAAAGATGGGAAAGAAATTAGTAGATCCAGATAAACTATGTATGGGGTGTATGCATAGTATAGACAGAACGGATCGACCATGTCCGGTATGTGGATTTTTGAAGTCATCATATGTGCAACCGGAAAATAGCATGCCCTTGTATGAGATTATTAAAGGAAAATATTTGATCGGTCGTGTTATTGGAATAGGTGGTTTTGGGATTACTTACATTGGTTGGGATTTCTACCAGAGTAAGCGAGTTTGTATTAAAGAATATTTTCCACGTGGTGTAGCGGCACGGACAATGACGCACTCGGTGTCACAATATGGCACGTATAGTGTTGATGTACATACACAAAATACCACACAAGCAAAACATGCATATATGCATGGCTTGGAGGCGTATATTCAAGAAGCACAGATGCTTTCACAGTTTTATTTTATGCCAGGGATTGTTTCTGTGCGTGATTTTTTCTATGGAAATCATACTGCTTATATTGTTATGGAATATATAGAAGGAATTAATTTAAAACAGCTTGCGAAACAGGCAGGAGGTGTATTAGAAATTAATTTTTTGTGTGATTTACTGCGAGATGTGTTATGTGCTTTAGATGCGGTACATAAGGTGGGAATTGTACACCGTGATATTAGCCCGGATAATATTATGATAACTAGAGAATGGCAGGCGAAGGTTATAGATTTTGGGGCAGCCAAAGAGTATCTCGTAGCACGTGATGAAAATATTCTATTAAAACATGGATATGCACCGATAGAACAATATGATCGTAATGGATACCAAGGTCCTTGGACAGATGTATATAGTTTATGTGCAACAATATATTATCTTTTGTGTGGCAAAAAGCCGCAAAGGGCATATGAACGTGTTGATGAGGATAAATTGCTGTCCCTATCAGCTATGGGAGTGCATATTGATCCAGCTAAAGAACTGGCAATTATGCATGGATTAGCGATTTATATGGGAGATAGAACACAATCAATGCCGGAATTATACAAGGAATTGTTTGGAACAGAAATGCCAGGCTATGAACAAAAAGCAAAAAACACAGACTCGGTTGAGTTAAATCAACGTAGCCGTGAAGATGTCGCCATAGAATATTTACGGCAACAAAAGGAGAGACAAAATGATGGGATGCGAAATGGAAAAAAACAGATGTAGGATATGCTTTGCACCCATGCAACAAAGAGGAAGTACTTGTTTGTTTTGCGGTAAACCGGATGGAGCAGGAAATAGTTTATTGGATGGTTGGTATACTGGCATGGAGTTGGAGAAGCGATATACGCTTGGTGGAATTTATAAGCGTAATGTTTCTGATGTTATTTGGCGTGCGTTTGATCGCATTTTAGACATTCAGTGCTTGTTAGTTAGGCAGGTAAAAAGCATTTTTTCAGATCAAGTATCTAAGTTGGATTTAGCTAAGGCAGAAAGCGAGGGATGTAAAATTTTAGGGTATCGCTTGATTGCGGGAGAGCCTGTATTGATTTTATCATTAGCAGATAAGAGAGAACTAGGTGGACAATTCCGCTTGCAATCATTTTTGTCTGATACACCGGGAAGACGAATTGATCCAGTCAATATTCTTGATGAACAGCCCAATGTACTACCGACAAATACGATATTACAGGGTACATATCGTGTTATTGCCCCAGTTGGGATTGGTGGATTTGGCATTACTTATTTGTGCGAAGATATCAATTTAGGAAGAAATGTTGCAATTAAAGAATATTATCCGATGCAATGGGTGCAGCGCGAAGGGACGTATGTTTGCTTGAAAGCACAAAAGTATTTGCAACCATTTCGTTATGGCCTAAAGGCATTTGAAAAGGAGATGAAATTGACTGCTCTTTTTTTACATGAGTCGTCTATAGTGACAATTTATGATGGATTTCAGGAAATGGATACATCTTATATAGTTTTGGAATATTTGGAGGGCATGAGTATTGGAAGAACATTGCGAAGAAGAAAAAAGCCGTTTTCGGCAGAAGAATGGCAGAGAATATGGCAGCAGATAATACAGGGATTGTATATTATGCATCAACAGGGAGTGTTGCATGGAGACATATCACCGGGAAATATTCTGTATCATGATGATGGAAAGGCGAAATTGATTGACTTAGGTGCTGCAAAAGAGTGGAAGAATCATGAGCCAACAATGTCAGCAGCCTTTTTGAAACCAGATTATGCATCGCCAGAACAGTATCAAACGGCCAAAACGGGGCAAATAGCTACGGAGGGACCTTGGTCAGATGTGTATTCGCTTGGTGCAACGACATATTTTTGCTTGACTGGACGAAGGCCACCAGATATTTTGCAGAGATTACAAGAGGGACAACAAAGGATTGTTTTTACAGCGAAAGAACGTATGAAAATCCCTAAAAAATGGAGAAATATTATACTGCAATGTCTGGAACTGGATTATCATAAACGACCACAAAGTGTAGAGGAATTAGCACAGATTTAATATAGGATAAGTAGAAGTGGTGAGTAGTGAACGGTGTTACAGAAAGGGGAATATTATGGAAAAACAAGGAATGAAATGGCAGGTTATTGTGGGGGCCTTATTGCTATTAGTTTTGGTAGGAAGCTTGTTTTTGCCAATATTTAAGATTACTGGAGATAAATATATTGAGGCGGCAATACAGGCAAATAAGTATGCGGAACAACAGGATCTAGATGCAGCAAAGGAGGCTGGTTCAAAGAAAGTAACGGATAATTATAAGCGAAAGACAAAGAAGAGAAAAGAAACAGCAAAAGAATTTGACAAGGAGATAAAGAAAAGTACAGGAAATGTTTCAGGAATCCAATGGATCCGCTGGTCGTTTTCCTCAAAAAAAATATCAGTAAAGGGAGTTACTTATGTAAAGGAAAAAGATAAGAGAAAAGAAAAAAATACTGATAAAAAGGATAATAGCAATGACAGTACAGAGAATGCAAAAGACATCAATAAAAGTGGTGTGAAAACAGTCTGCCGTATGATGTCTGTGCTATTACTATTACCTGCAGTATGCGCTTTGATGAATATGGTTTTTATGGTGGTATGCCGAAAAACATACAGGATGTGGATGCTTATCACAGCATTCATGGAAGTAGGGTGCATGGCGATATTTTATTTTGTCACTCCTGGAATAATCTGGAACAAAAGTTCAAGCTATATTAATAATGCAACCTTGCTAAGTGAGAAGACACTCCGTATTAAGGGAACCGGAAAGACGATGGTAGCAGCATTGATGGAACAGTGTCTTTCATTAGAGGTATATGTGGGGTTGGTGGTAGCAGCATTGTTGTTGATTTTTGTGATATTGTGTTTTACGGTTTGCCGTCCTGCAACAATTGAACAGGAAATCAATCCGATAAAAGGTGATTTTGATCCGGGAGAGTGGGGGATTGATAATATTCCGAATGGAACATCAGGAAGTAACTTTGAATTGTCAGGAGAAAGTGGTTTTCGCGACTTCCCTAAAATGGTCGGAAAAATATATGGAATTAGTGGACAGTATCAGGGGGCAGAGTTAGAAATTCAAGATGGAGAAGAAATTATTTTGGGCAGAGACCCGCAATATTGTGGACTTGTATTCAGAAATCCGAAAGTGAGTCGCAGACATTGTGGTATCAGATATGATGGTCCATCACATCAGTATCAGGTGATAGATTATTCTTCTAATGGGACAAGGTTTGTGGATGGTGGTGTAGCTAAAGCAGGTATATATTCTACTGTTCCAGAGGGGACTGTATTGATTATGGGTGGCATTGAAAGAATTCGTTTGGGTGGTTGAAAAAAATTAAAAATAAGAAAGTGGAGGTTAGTGTATGTTTTGTAGAAAATGTGGAGTAAAGTTAGCAGACGGTGCAGCGTTTTGTAACCATTGCGGAACACCGGTGACTAGACAACAAAATGATACGAGATCGTATCAAAATCAAATGGATGGATACTATGGGCAGAGTAATCATTCAACAAATTATAGACAGTCGGGAATATCTGGTAGCAATGAAACGTCGAAGGGGGGACATGTTACAACAATTTTTCACAGTATGATGCATCAAAAGGATAAGGGCACAATATGGGAGCTTGCCTTATGGATTATTGTATGCGTAGCATCATTGATTGCATTATTAGCTGGTATTTTAGTAGATGGTGAAATGTCCTATCTCGGAGGAATTCAGATTTGCTGGATTTTATTATTCTTTTCAGCAATAGGTTACGGAGTATTGCTTTTACTACAGTTACGGGTTTGGTCAGTGCTTTATGGAATCACTGTGTATCCGCTGCTGTTTTTGATATTTTATTATTTGTGTGAGAATAAGTTGACGTATTTGTTTTTAGGAAGTGATAAGCCGGTTGGTCCAATTCTTCTTTTTATTATGGCATTTTTAACCGCAATCGGGTTAGTGGTTTGTGTCATGATACATACTTTTTCGCAACAGTATCATTTGCAAAAAGTCATCATGATTTTATCTATCGTTACTATGGCATTGGTGTTTTTGCTAAGCATTGGCAGTTATGCGTTTACCAAACATAGTTATAAGTCACAGAGACAAGAACATTGGGAAAACTATTATAAAAACTATGATGATGACTATGATGAAGATACTTATAGTTCTGATAGAACAATGAGAAAACAGGTAGATAAGCAATTGGACAATGAGATGGATGATTTTAATACGGTATACAAAGGTGCATCCAATGGAATGGGTTCTATAGCATATGTGTTGTTGTGCCTAATTAGTGGAATGTATGCAATTGTCTTTTATTGCGGTATGTTAGACAATCAAAAGCAAAAAATTTTATTTGCATCAATGGCAGAAAATGTATCTGAAAGAGAAACTGCAGGTGGTATGACACAAATGGATATGCCTGTATTAGAGTATCTGCAGGGAAGTTTTGCAGGAAAAAGTATGGTGCTGCAAGGGGAAATCATAATCGGTTCGGATCCTAACATTGCTCAGATTGCAGTACCGGATGAACTAATCAGCAGACAGCATTGTCGTATTCGATTTGATGTTCAAAGAGGCTGTTTTGAGGTATGCGACTTATCAAGAAATGGTGTGTTTTTACAGGGGGGTGCACGATTACAGACTGGTATGTATGTTGCATGTGCTAGAGGCACAATCTTGTTTTTGGCAAGTAACAGACAAGTGATAAGATTGCATTAAATGACGATGAAGGAAAAATATTTTAGGCCTATATGAAAAATGGGACAGGTGAAGTGAAAACCCAATAATAGAAAGACGGTGATCAAAAATGCAATGTAAAAATTGTGGAAATATTCTTGCACAAAATGAAAATTTTTGCTGCAAATGTGGTTTTCCTGCATTTGCAGCAAAACAAACAGTGCCAACACAGATGACGAGATCCATGCAGACAAAAACGGAATCATTTATGTTGGAATATATTGTGGCAGGATTTTTGTGCTTTTGCCTAACAGGTGGTATTCTTTTGTACATATTTCTTGGTGGAGGTTCAAATACAGGTGGATCAAATCATAGGAAAAAGGCGGAGATAACCAAGGAACCGCCATATATTGCATTTGAAAACGATAAATACGCATTAGCAGTCAAATGTGCAGAGGATATGAGCAAATATTTAGAATGCAAAAATATAGATAAGGAGCAAGTGGAATGGTCGGCAGATTCTGAACATGTACAAGTAGGATCTAACGGAATTGTTGCTATACAAGACTATAATGTAACCTCTAATTTGACTGCCAAAAGTAAAGAAGACGCCTCTGTTATAGCGAGTTGTCAAGTGAGTACTTTGTCTGAAAAAGAGGACTTTCAGAATAAGGTGATTTCTTATAATTCGGATGAAACGAAGAACCGAAAGACTGAAGACGGTATGGTTGTGGTTCAAAACGATAACAGCACAGAAAGTAAGATTTCTGTGTATGAAGATAAACAGAAACCATCAGTGGTAAAGGATCAATATAAATGGGATCGCAAGTTGTTTTATCGTTTGGAGGCAGTAGAAGGTCAGTCAGGTGGTGGAGAAATTAATGATTATCAGATTGCCAGAAAGCAATTTATTAATGCAGACAGCGGGAATGTGATGGAGTATGAAGTATATAAGCAACCGCAGAAAGGCACTATTAATAAAGTAGTAGCGATTGAGCATATGGATGCTAATCTCGAGGTGACAGAATATTATTATACCAACAAAGGAAAGGTAAATTTTATCTTTCAATATCTGACGGAGAATTATTTACCAACCTATGCAAATCCGTCAATAGAAGGCTCTAGATATTATTTTGACAAAGATGCTATGGTGAATTGGCGTGTCGTCAAGGAAGATGGTAGGATTACCAATATCAGTCATTCAAAAGCCGAGCAAAAGCGCCTGAAAAAATCTGGGCATAAAGTCAAAGATTATCGAAAGGTATCAGAACAAAAACAGCAGCAGTATAACAATTTGGAAAAGAAGGTATTAAACGCAGCATATAATACTTTGATGAAAGTAAAAGATTATGAGGGAATTAGTACTATTCGTGGTCAGGTATGTGATGAGTCTGAACAGCCGTTATCAGGAATCAGAGTTAATCTTCACTCCGATACCTATGACCTAGATGTATATGAGGAGCAGACCAATGATGCTGGATATTATGAAATATTTGTGCCATCACAAAAAGGGACATATGAATTAGCATATACACAGAAAGATACTGGAAAACAAGAGCATATGTATCATGTTGATCTCGATCAGGATGATCTGGGAGTGGATCAGGAAATTGTGCATATGGTATCAGATAGCGAACAAAAAGAGTATACTGTACGTTTGTGTGATGCCACAAAGGATTCCTATGATAGCGCAAGTACGATTGAAGGTGCGCAATTAATCTTTCGAAGCGGATATAGTAATAAAGAGGGGCAGCAGGTTCAATCTGTGGTTACAGACGATAATGGATATGCCTTTGCGATGTTAGCACCTGGAATGTACACTGTTGAATGCAGAAGGTCCGGATATATGACAGAGTATCGTAATTTGTTTTTTTCAATGGACAGCAGTATTGAGAATTTAATTTTGCTGACACCTAGTCTGTCAAGAGGGGAGATGCGTATCGTCTTGACTTGGTCGGCAACACCGAGTGATGAAGATTCACATTTATTCACACCGGATGGAGATCACATTTGTTATTACGACAGGGAGTTGGAAAATGTTAATTTGGATGTCGATGATACGGATGGCTATGGACCGGAGACGGTAACGATCGATAATGTTAAAAATGGTGTATATAAATATTATGTAGCTGATTACACACATTGTAGTCATGATGAGGTCACTAGCAAAGAGATGTCGGAGTCTGATGCGACCATTCGAATATATACATATCGTGGGTTGGAAAAAACATTCCATGTTCCTAAAAATCAAGAAGGAGTTATTTGGGAAGTGTTCTCTATCCGAAATGGACGGATTGTTCCGGCACAGAGATATTACGATTCGATTGAGGATAAAAAGTGGTGCACGAGGAAATGATGAAAGAGAGGTTAGAAGTATGAATAATAAATCTAAAAAGATAATGAGCATATGGCAATTGATTGTAGGAATTGGTTTGTCAATTATAATTCTTGTATCAATGTTTCTTCCGAGGATTCATTTATCTAATTATAAAGTAATTGACATTACGGAAGATGTAGCAAAAACTATTTTACAGAAAATGGATAAGGCAACAAATTGGATCAGTGATTATATTGGAGACTATGACATTGATGATGTGGTTGACCAGATTGAAACTCAAATGGATAATGTGAGAGATAAGGTAGATTATCGGGAAACAAGCATGAATTCTGTAAAAATAATTTTTGCCAAAGATGGACAATATGCAAAATTGATTTCTGGTTTAAGAGATGGTTCAGAGTCGAACGAACTTTATGATGAGATTAAAGATTCCTTTAATGGAATTGGGGAAAAAATGTTAGCTCTTCGTATTCTGATTGCGGTAATTATTTTTTCTCAAATTGGTATGATTGTTGTATTGTTGTTTACATTTTTACGTAAAAAAAAGAATTATATGGCAGTGATTAGTGCATTGATCAGTTTTGGTATTATTTGTGCTACAAATGTTTTGTGGTACGTTGTGACTCCGATTGTTGCATGTAATAAGCTTATGAATGATGTTAAAAAAGTTGATATTTGGAATACTGGAGTCGTCGAGGAGATTATCAACAATAAAAGATCTACGTTTTATCCGCTTTGCATGAAAGTGTGGTTTCAATTGACTGGAATAGGTGGATATTTGTTGTTGATATGCGGATTCTTAATGCTTGTATTCGCCATCCTATTGTTGTTTGGCAAGGAAGAAAGCATAGAGAGTTCAATAGGATATGGTGAAGATATAAATAATTGCTGGAGTGATCCCCAAAGCGTTAGAATGAACTCTCAATGGAGTATCCAACATTGTGACGACAGCAATAATCAGTGGAAGCCACAGACTGCAGCATCGGATATAAATCAATGGAGAATGGAGCAGGGGGCTGCAAATACGATTCCAACACAAAAGAATGGGGGACTTGAGGTGTTAAATGGATGTATGGCAGGAGCTAAATTGGAGATAGTTCCGGGAGAACAGATTATAGTGGGAAGAGATCCAGCCGTAAGTGAATTAGTTTTGATGAATGCTAAAGTTAGTAGAAAGCATTTTGTGATGAAGTTTGAAGCGCAAAAAGATGGATATCAGATTTTTTGTTATTCTAAAAACGGACTATTACTATCGGATGGAAGAACGATTAGAGAAAAACAAACTGCCTTTGTGAAGCGGGGAACAGTCATAATTTTAGCAGACGGGGCTGAGCAACTTCGCTTGCGGTAACGCGACTATAACAAGAGATATGATAATTTAAGCAGAATAATGAGAAAATAGGTTTTTGTTAAACTATATACAGGTTAAATAGTTATTTACAAAGACCTAATTTCTTATTAAATAAAGGAATGTTATAAAATAGGATTTACCATTATGATATCTGAGACGGCACGGGCATTGGATTCGACGTATAACCGCACACAATGGCACCGGAGCTTGCAATTGAAGATCTAAAGGAAATTTATCGTCAAAAATAATAGAACCCCCATACTTTTCACACCCTATTTTGACCATTCACGCCACGTGGGCACCCCCTCCCTCCAAAGATGATATAATTTCTACATGGGGAAATCAACTTTCCAGCCGGTAAATGTGATAGGAATGCGGTGTGGCAGGTTGAAGAAAGTATAGTAATGTATGAGGTTTTGTTTTGCAACAGACAATGGAAACAATAGAAGAAGGAGGGAACCTATGAATTTACACAAGGTTATGAAGCGTGTGATCTGCTGTGTGCTGACGTTGGGAATGGTCTTTTCGTCAACATCCTTTGAGGGCATCACAATCAAGGCAGCATCAGTAGACTCACAGTCTGTGGTAAGGGAAGGAGAATACACGACAGGTGTTTTTTCAGGATGCTACGGTATTGATCAGTTGTTTGACTATATCATGAGTACCGGTAGACTGAATGCACTGCCATATGATGCATCGTGGGGCAGTGCTAATGATTCCGAGGGTCAGCAGCTGACAACGGAAATTATGAAGGAACGTTATTTTGTTCTCAAGTATTCCGGTGACGAGGATTATCCGATCGCACTGTGTTTGTACGATGAGAATGGTACACCGGTCGTTGTAGATCAATCGGATCGCTTGCTCGAGGGATCTCGTATCGGACTTGAGAAAAATGTCACACTGACAGCCACTGCTAAGAAGTATATGAAGGAAACGTATGCCGATGGTGTGGAAGGTGTTATGGCACTTTGCAAGGTCGGAAAAGCGGATTCTAACGGAATGTATTTTATAAGCAAAAATAAATTTGGTTATTACCTGAGCGGCAATCAGGGGCGTGGTATTGGAGAGAAGATTGCATGGGAATCGACTGCGAAGAAGGCAACCGTGAAAGAGCTTGCTGCAATGACGGATTATTCGTCACACCAGTTGACTGCCGGTGAGTTTGCAGTCATGTATCAGGCAAATGGTGAAGCGGTTACGGATATGCCGGAAGATCAGGTCAAACAGGGAGGACAGCCGTTGACGTTGTCTTCAAAAGTGCCGAAGAGAAGTGGATATACTTTTACCGGATGGAATACACGGGCAGACGGAAGCGGCACCACGTATGCAGCCGGCGGCACGTATACTTCCAATCGAACTGCGACCATGTATGCAACGTGGGATCGCCATTATGAGTCTGGTCTGTTTAAGGTAAAGTTAAGCAGCAATCAGTTTTTTGATAATGTAACGTCAGCAAATAAGATCAATGGTTATCCATATGATGCTTCTTGGGGAACGGCCAACGCCTCAAGGGGACATCAGTATTCGGAGAAGCAGGTAAAGGATCGTTATTTTATATTCCGTTATAGCGGAGATGACAGATATCCGTTTGCACTGTTTATGTATGAGAAAAATGATAAGCCGGTTGTTGCCGGCACGTCTAAGAATCTGCCGGACAAATCTTTAGTCGGTACAGCGGATAATGTATGCTCGACCGCTAAGGGCAAAAAATATATGAATAGAGTATATGAAGATGGTATTAAGGGCTTGCTGTGCATGGGTAAAGTTACGAAATATGATGAGAATGGAATCCAGTTTGTAAGCTCGAATGGATTTGGCTATTATATGTCTTGCAACAGAGGATATAAAAAGGGCGACTACATTGCTTGGGAGAAGCCGGTAACAAATGGGATCACGCCGGAGGTTATGGATGCGGTCGATACGTTTTCGGATAAAGCAATGGCAGATGGCGAGTATGCATTGAATTACAATGTGAACACTACGGATAAGGTGATCGAATCGCCGAATACGCAGTGTAAAGAGGATACTTATAATTCGGTGCTTACGGTGGAAGAGCCGAAGAGAACAGGATATGAGTTCATAGGTTGGAATACCAAGAAGGACGGTACCGGTGATATGTATGAGGCCGGTTCCCGTTATGAGGGTGAAAAGACCTTAACGATGTATGCTACTTGGGAAAAGAAAAAGAAGACCCCGCTTTCTGTGGAGGAAAATGGAGAACCTATATCAAAAATTTATAGACTTTCCAATCGGACGGCGATTGCCAAAGCAGTAAAAAATGCAGATGATGCGGATACCTTTTACAATGAGCTGAATCAGGCTACGATGGTACGTCATTTGGATATTAAGGGCGGTGCATCGGAAGATGATGTATTTACGGCGGTCTCTTCAAAGGAAGATATCTTAGATTGTTCGGTGAGGGGACGAAGCTTACGTTGATCGGCAAAAATGAAGGTTTTTCCTATGTGACGATCACGGATGAGACCACAGAACAGATCTACCGTCTGAGTGTTTATGTGACAACCTTAAAGGATGCGCTTTATATTATCAGACCTGTCACGGCTGACAGCTACAAGTCCTATTTGGCGGACAATGACAAAGCAAGCTATGCAGCAAAGGCAGAGGTTAAGAAGAACGTTAAATGGACACAGATGAATACTTCCAATCAAACGGTGAAACAGTTATCCAACGGAGATGCTGTGGTATGGAAGCTGGGAACAAGTTATCGTGATGTCGGAGTAACTTGTGGCGTGTGCAAGTCCGAAGTACCGTTAGAGGATTTGAAGAGTGGTGAGAGTGATGGCTCTTATCCGATCAATATATATCCGGTATCGTCCACTTACAAACAAAATGTGACGTTAAAAGGATATGGACATGATGATGAGGATATTGATATTACAGTTCGATCCTTTATCGTGGATCTGGATGGAAATGTGATCGCTTCCGCCAACAAAACAGAAGCGAAGAAATTGTCCAGGAGTTCAGAGACGATCACATTAGAGTATGAGGATGTGCAGGAACTGAAGGACGCCGATGTGTTAGTGGAGGTCACGGCAAAGGATGATGCCTATGCGGCACAGCTTGTGCGTTATCCATTGTATCGAGACGGATATCAGGAAAATACCGGAACGTCCATATGGCTGCAGCCTTGCTATGGAACGAATGACTGCGTATTAACATCCCGAGATCAAAATTATGAGTTTGTTCGCGATCTTACGCTTTATAAAGGATATGATAAGAAAGTGATCGTATACTCTCAGGTTTCACAGAAACATACGGTTTCCATGTTTATTAATGACAAGGAGATCCCTAGCGTTTCTGAGAGCGTGGCATCCGTCGATGGTATGAAATATGAGTGGAAGCAAACAGAATTTGCGATCAACACCAAAAACGCAGCAGTAGGTAAGTTTACGCCGCAGTATCAGATCAAAGCAGCGAGTGGAGAGGTGCTTGCAGATCAGCCGGCAGACTATACCGTATGTAATATTTCAGAGATTGGTAAGCCGGCGAAGCCGACAGAGGTAAACTTCTGTGGAACGATCGAGACGCCGCAGATATCAGCCGGAGAGGTCATTAACCGTAAGTTATCCTTTAATATTCCGAAGGTATTGCCAATGAAGATCGCATACCAGGATACCGACAATCCGCTGAAGAAAACCTTTATGGTTGCCATTGGTACAGCGGGACTCGATGAAAATAATGTTGTATCGGTAGTGACAGAGACGATCAATGATCTGCGTGACAATAAAGTGTCCAAGACGCTGTCCGGATATGCATTTGGTACGGCAGACTATATTGATGGCAAATGGATCTTGACCTATACCGGTGGTGGTATTGCCGGAACACTGGGTTATGAATTTGGTTTTAATAACAATACGATGGTTGGCATCATCCCGATCTATTATGGAATCAAAGTGGGATGTACTGTCAGTGTCGATGCGCTGCTCAGTGGCCAGAATCCATATCATGATAAGTTCGTTGGTATGAATTTCCAGACGAATAATCTGACGGTTACCAGTGAATATAATTTTGTATCAGACATTCTCGTAGGCGTAGAGGGTTATGTATGTGCCAGTGGAGGAATTGGTTTTGATGGTAAGATTGTAAAGATCAAGTTTGGTCCGGTTGGGCGGTTGTCTATCGGATATGACAATCGTATCGTTACATTCAGTGATCTTAAGAAGACTAAAGCCTATTATGGTGGCTGTTTGAATTTTACCGGAAGCATCTCCTTAGATTTTGAGTACAAAGGATTATTTATTCGGTATCACAAACAAATATGCGGAACTGGCTTCAGTAAGGTACGAACGTATCAGGATTGGGACAAATTCCCGGCAGGGCGACCGAATCCGTTGGACTTTGCAAATATGAGTAATGAGACTACCGGTAAGGTGGTACGGTATTCTTCGAAGAAGAAGGGCGCAGATTGGACACAGTATATCAATCCGGATGTGCCGCCGGTGCTTGCAGCCAATGGCAACAGTATGGCACTCACCTATTCAGATACGCTTGAGGATCTTGTAAGTATCAATCCTGCGGTTAGCACAAAAGAAAGCGGAGAATGGACGAAACCGGAAGTACTTACTTCATGGAGAACAGGAGGCAAATCGGAAACGGTTAATTCAGTAGATTATGCTTCTGATGGCAGCTTAAAGGTATTAGCCTTTGATTCTGCCGTATATGATTCTGATATTGATTCGGATGGAAACGTTGACAGCAAAGAATTAAACGCTACGTTTAACTCCTCCGAGATCCATGTATATGTTAATGGAAAGCATACGACGCTTACTGCAAATAATGTGGCCGATATGGCACCGGAAGTAGCAGTAAACAACGGAAAAGCAATTGTAGTATGGCAGAGTGATACCTATAATCTTGCGGATACAGATGCGGAAACACTTCAAAAAGATATGATGGGAGAAAAGAAGATCTGTTATAGTTACTATGATGGAACAGATTGGAGTGCACCGGCTTATTTGGAACGTGGCGAGATTAAGGGAGCCCAGGCGTATGATGTAGCACTGTCTGACGATGGTACGGCGATGGTATTGGCAACCATGGGCAGCAGTGAAGAGGTGCAGGAGAGAGAGCTTTATTCATATATTGTGAAGGATGGAGCCCAGAAGAGTGTAAACCGAATCACCTGTAATGATGCGGGAGAGACGCAGCCACGTGTGAAATATGTAACGAACGACGGTGGTATGTTCTTAGCAGCATGGAAGCAGTCGGAATACAAAAAAGGTGAGCTTACAGATTCGTATTTGGCATTACAGGGGTATCAAAAAGACGGCAGTGCTAATGCAGTTTCTATGAAAGACTCCGGAGAAGTTACGGAGAATTTTGATTTTGCCAAAGGTGGAGATACGATCGGTGACACTGCTGTGTATTGGCAGTCGGCAGGCGATGACTCTAAGATGCATACGTATGTGAAATACTTGAATGCAAAGACGGGTACGCTGTCGATGCAGTATGAGATTACCGGTACGGCGTCTGCTAATGAGATGTTGGTAGGAGGCAGTGTGGTAGTAGATGGTGACCGTTTTACAACAGTTTCATGTGCGCAGACATCAACACAGTCTGAGACGACGAAAGATACCGATCTGACGCAGACAAAGGACGAGGAGCAGCCGGCAAGACTGATCACCGGTACGAAGACCATTCAGAATGAGTTATCAGAGGTATCGGCAGATACTTTTGGACAGAATGTGGAGCAGAATAGTACGATCAATGTGACACTGTCCTTTGCAAATGCCGGACGGAAGGCTATGGATTCTGTCACAGTGAAACAGTCAGGTACAACGGTTGCGGATGCGCTTCCAATTCATTTGGAGAGTGGAGAGCGTGGTCAGGTGAGCTTTAGTTACACACTTGGCAATACCTTGCAAAATGAGACTTTTGAGGTTACAGCAGACAATGGAGCAACTGCGAAGGCACAGTTAACACTGCTTGGTACGGATATGGTACTTGGTAATCCGGAAGTGGTAGAGAATCTGCAAGGTGGAGAGCGTATTGTACAGGTCGTTATCAGCAATGCCGGTACAAAGGCGTTGACAGAGGATGATACGCTCCGTGTTGCCTTGACATCTGTCGATAAGAAAGCAGTGACTGTGAAGCCGACAACTGCCGGTGCATCATTTGATGAGGATAAGAAGTTGATCGTTATTAGTGGTAAAGATGCTATGGAAGCGATCAACCGTGGTGAATATGTGTTACAGTTTAACTACACACCGAAATTTACCAGTGAAGCCAAGAATGTATCAATATCGTTGCAGGCAACAGCATACAATGGCAGTGCTGCAGCAGAGGAACTGAATCTGATCGATAATACGGCAGCCTTTAGTATTGTAAAACCTTCGAAGCAGTATGACAGACCATTGACGTTTACTTCAGTCGTTGAAGATGGAAAGCTTAAAGCATTGGATGTATATAATCGTTACGAGAAGAAGGTTGCAAGAACCATTATCGTATCCAATGGTATCGAGACGAAGAAGATCAATGTCACGTTGGGAGCAGAGGAGGGCAAGACGTATGATGTTGGAATGGATGCAACGCCTGATGTTTCCTATGAGATGGAAGGTGATGATCCGGTTGTCATTCCGACACCGGAGCCGGAAGATGATCCAAATGTGACCCCATCTCCTAGTGGCGAGCCGACACAGAATCCGGTTGCAACTGTTAAGCCGACGAAGAGACCGGTTGTTAAGCCGACGAAGAGACCGGTGCCAACACAGACTGTCAAACCAACACATACGCCGCTGGTGAGACCGACTGTAAAACCAAGTGATAAGCCGAAAAAGGCGGCACCAAAGATTGTCGTTGGCAAAGCGAGATTCTTATCGGTTAAGAACAAGGCTTCCAAGAAGTTAGTCATTTCCATGAAAGTAGTTGCCAGAGCGAATGGATACTGCGTGCAGTATAGCACGAACAAAAAGTTCAAAAAGGCTAAAACGAAACTGACGAAGAAGAGAAAACTGACGATCAAGAAGCTGAAGAAAAAGAAGACCTATTATATTCGTGTACGCGCTTACCGATTAGATGAAAAGGGAAAGAAGATATTTGGTCCATACAGTAAAACGAAGAAGATAAAGATCAAGAAATAAGAGAGTTATCTTGTTTGTCCTGTGTTCCGCACAGGAACAATGATCCTGTGCGGACAATACTTATAAACCCTCTTTCTAAAAAGCATAGTCAATTCGAGAGATCGAAAAGACTATGCTTTTTTGCTTTAATAGGAAATTGCTGTTGTGTAGTGTGATAAAAGCGCTGGCTTTGCTTTTTTGCTTCTTGTATCGGCTGGCGATTATCGGTATAATAAAAGGAGTTTAATCTGAACGGATGGAAATATCCTGTAGATTTTTATGGTGAATGAGTAGAATTATGGTAAGGGGAGCATTATGAAAATAAGACAAAGGCGAATTGCGTGTATTGTGGTACTGGCATTATTGTGTTCGATGCCAGGTTTTTCAAATAGCATGATCCAAAAAGCGGCGGCTGAGGAAAATGAGACAGTGTGTGGTACGCCAAATTATGAAGCGACAAAGCAGTTCCAGGGGAAAGACGATGACTTTCGTGTAGGGATCAGTTATGTGTCAGAGAATTGGGATGAGGTGATCTTTGCAGATTTTACAACTACAGATGTGATGCAGATCACAAAAGAGGGAGATTATACCATTTCTTACACGACAGCATTGGATGATGGAATGAAGATGATCTGGCTGGATACCAATCTGTATTCGGGAAGCAAGATGAAAGTAGACGTTACCGGTATGACGATCACATCTGCGGACGGTACACAGAAGAACGAGTATTCTTTTTCTAATGGAAAACTGTTGCACCCGGGAAGTTTATGGGGATATCGTGATTCGGATGAAGAAAAAAATTACGCAGCAACGATTCTAAATCCGTATTTGGCATATCATTATTATGTTGCTGATTATTGCAACAATTATCGAGAAGAGTATACGTCATATGGTTTTAATGAATGGGATATGATCGATCTGTTCAGCGAAAAGATACTGACGTTAGGCGCCGGCTCTGTCATCGAGGTGGCGTTTACGGTATCCGACGTTTCAAAGAATACCAATACGAATGGAAATGGAAATGCGAATGGGAACGCGCACGAGAAGCCAACGGCAACGCCGGCACCGTATATCGATCACGAGCTTTGGGCGCAGAAAGGCATACACGCCTATGTATCCTACCAGATGGATTCGACTTGGGATTATCGCAGTAGTTTTACCAAAGACACCTACCTATCCAGTTATTCATATATTCGAGCAAATGGTAAGGAAGTGGATGCGGCAACGACAACCGTGAAAGATGTGTTTATTAACCGGGATGGTGAGTATACGGTTGGCATTAGTGGAATTAATTTAAGCGCGTCTCAAAAGTATAATATACTGCAGATCGCAACGGATCTGTCTGTGAAGACAGAGAAAAATGGGACAGGAATCTATTCCGGAGTTAACATTTCTAATGTCTCTCTGAAAGTAGATGGTGTGACGGTAGAACAAGGACTTACTCCGGTTTTATTGGAAAACGAGGACGCTGCCTGTTATGCATTGACATGTTGCTGGGAAACTTGCGGACCGTTATATGCGGCTGCCAGATATGGCAATATTGCGGTACCGATGGACAGCATAGAGATCACGTTTACGATCACCGGTCTCAAGGCGGCGCTCAATGATCTGAAAAACGGAACATATCGGGATCCGATGACGGGTAAAAAGGTAGCAAATGATACGATCACGCAAGAGGACATTGATGCTTCAACGGGGATAATTCCGATTGCAACGGTCAGACCAACCGTGAAACCACGTGCGACAGCGAAATCAAAACCAAAGAAAAATGCAGTATCCAAAAAGATGACGACATCCAGACAAAAGGCTGCCAATAATATGATACGTCCAAAGATCAAAGCAGGTGCAGGACGGGTCGGCGCGATCCGCTATATTTCGCTGCGATTGTGTAAATACAAGGGCACAAATGTTATAATTTATTATCGCATGAAAAAAAGAGGTTGGAAGAGACTGCCGTTAACATCCAGTTCGATCCGAAAAAATCGCCGTCGTTTTCGTATACGCTGCAGCAGCCGCAGACAAACATATTATTTTCGGGTGAAGACCTATCGAAAAGTGCGAGGAAAAAAAGTAAAAAGTGTGTATTCTAATGTTGCGAAAGTGTCGATACGATGAAGAATGAAAAAAACGGAAAAATTTTAATGGGTATCAAGTTTGTGATATAATAACTCCAAAATCCAGATGCTTCGCATCTGTCGTGCATTGCACTTTATGATTTTGTCGTTCACAAATTCTGCGCAAGTGAACAAGCTCCCTTGCGTTGCGAATTTGTGATATACTATTCTTAAAAATGTAAGCATAAGTAATGAATAACAAGGATGGACAGCGTATGACAACAGAACGAATGACATACTGCATGGGGTGCATGAAAGCCTTTCCCAAGGGAAAAGACAAAAGATCAACTTGTCCACTGTGTGGGTTTTCTCTGGAAAGTTATGATAGAGCACCACGTTGCATTCGTCTGGGGAGTATATTAAAAGAACGATATTTGATAGGCAGAGTTCTCGGTGAGGGGAGCTTTGGAATTACATATATTGGCAGGGATATGCTTCTCGACCAGATTGTAGCGATTAAAGAATATTTTCCGATCAATCATGTGAGCAGAGATATGTTGGAAGAGGAAAGTGATACGGGAAACACGGTATATGTGTATGCCGGGGACGAGGACGAAAGTTACAAGAATGGTCTGGAAAAATTTTATAATGAGGCAAAGATCTTAGCAAAGTTTCACGGCATCGCCGGCGTGGTTTCTGTTATTAATTTCTTTTATGCGAATGGAACAGCTTATTTGGTTATGGAATATGTAGACGGGAGCACGCTAAAAGAATATATCAAAGAGCACGGTCCGATTGCCGGAGAGCGTGTACTCCAAATGATACATCCGGTGATCAAAGCATTATCTGCGATTCATAAGACAGGGATCATTCATAGAGATATCAGCCCGGATAATATATTAGTCAATCAAAAGGAAGAGTTAGTCTTAATTGATTTCGGGTCAGCCAGAGCAGAACGTCAGACTATGACACAGAGCATGACGGTGTTATTTAAGCGCGGATATACGCCGGAGGAGCAGTATCGCGGCAGAGGTAATTGGGGAGCTTGGTCTGACGTGTATTCTTTGTGTGCGACAATGTATTTTATGTTGACAGGGATCGTGCCAAACGAGTCGATTGAGCGAATGATCCATGATGACATCAAGCTGTTGCGGGATATGCCACATATTCGGTTGTCTGCGACAGAAGAGGATGCGATCATGCGAGGCATGGCGGTCAAAGCAAATCGCAGATTTCAAAGCATGGAATCATTAGAAGCGGCACTGTATGAATCGAGAGGCTGGGTGCAGCGAGTGGTATTGTATTTTCAGCACAAGAGCAAACGCGTACTGTTGGCAGGGGGCGCAGTGGTGTTGGCAGGAGTGTTAGCTGTCTGTGCGCTTTTGACAACGGGCGGCAAATTGTCAGCCATTGGATCACCTGTGGCGTCAGGCAGACCAGGCATGACAGAATCAAAGACTGCTTCCGGACAGGCGATTCGTACCGATCATGCGGATGAGACGAATGCGAAAGCTTCCGCAGGGGCACAGAATAACAATCCCGCAACATCGACAGTGGGGGATCCGCAACAGACAGCGGATGCAAAGCAGACAGTGACGCCAAAGAAAACGGCAAAGCCAAAGCGCACCACGAAACCAAAAAAGTCAGCGAAACCGAAGCGGACTGTTAAGCCAAAAAGCACTGCAAGATCCAAGGAAACAGTATCTCCACAGAGAACTGTAACAGCGACGAAGAAACCTTCCAAGTCTAAGAAAAAGTTTGTTGGTGTCATTCCTTAATGAATAAAGACAGTAAGAAGAAATGGAGAACGTACGGCATGAATACAACAAGACGCGATGAATCAAAAAAGAAATTTTATGCGGAAGTAAAAGATATCCTGAAGAAAAAGCACCGGGAGAGTAGTTGGTATATGATGGAACTCATGGGTGTGGAGGGGAAGGAAGAAGCAGACCGTAAAAAGGCATTCCGCATTATGATGAATAAGCTGACCGAACCATATCCGGCTTCCAGACCAACAATGCGCCGGTGGTTTGGGATCAATGGCATGGCTACGCCAAATCGAGCTCAGGCATACATGATCAGCTTTTGTTTGGGATTTAGTGTGCAGCGGTTGAATCATTTTCTGCAGGAAGGAATTGGTCAGCCGGCGGCACAGTATAATGATTACAGAGAAGTTATCTTTTTATATTGTTTGGATCATCATTATTCTTATGAACAGGCACTTAAGATGATCGATGACTATGAGAAATCGTTCCAAACGCAGACGCAATTAATACATACGCATAGTACGAATCAGCTCATGCAGGAGTTTGCCTATCATAAAAACAGCAGCAAAGAGGCATTCATGAAGTGGATGCGGGAAAACAGCCAATTTTTCAAGGGATATAGTCTGACAACTCTAGACTATCTGAATACTTACAAATATATGATAATAGACGTGATCAGAGAGGATGCAAAACGCAGCCTGGATAATCTGATCCGCGAGACAGATTTTGCAACATGGATCAGGATGAAATGTTCTGCGGAATCTGAAAAGGAGTATCAGTTGATCGAGAAATATATCGCCGGAGCCAGACGCAAGAAAAAAGATGTAAACAATGATGTATTGGAAATGCTTCACGAATTGAATCATATGGTCAATTCTAAGAAGGCGTATAATTCTACGATCATTGAACTGTTTTCAAATGAGGTAAAGCAATCACCCCTGCCGGAATTAACGTCCAAACATTTGTCGGATATGCTAAATACTCCTTTACAGAAAGAGCGGAAAATACGCACCAATATTGCGCTGAATGTACTTTCCGATATGGAGTCAAAGGAGGCTTGCCCGGAATGGATCGGTCGATTTATTGCAGATTACACGAAGGATAGTTATTATGCGGAGACGGTCTTGGAGGCTAAGGTCTGGGTCGAGAAATTCAGCAAAGAACATCATCGAAGATGCCAGCTCATTCAGCGCGAGGATTTTCTGCCGATGATACTGTATGTTGCACAAAAGCAATATCAAAGTTCGATCGAGCAAAAAGAGAGCAGATATGAGCAGGGAGAAGCTCTAGATGTTTTTCGTGACATGGTCAACAGCACATTTGCAGCATGTGGTATGCGTAAATGGAATCCAATGTATGAGTTGGATGCATTGCTGGCAGCCTGCTATCAGGAAGATGAGATGTTTTATTTTGGCGAATTATGTGATGCGGTAAATAAGGCGCAGGAACAGGTTTTGACGGCAGGTCATGCGATGTAGTAAATCCGTAGAAATAGGTTTTGACGGCAGGTCATGCGATGTAGTAAATCCGTAGAAATAGATTTTGCCTGCAGATCGTCAAAAAATGTGGTAAAATGATAGACAAGTGAGCATGTCAGACAACGGATACCTTTTGCTGCTGCCTTGATGCGGTTGCTGGCAAAGACGTCTGAGATGGGAGGATTGTTTATGCGTTTATTTACTACATTACATAATTATAAAAAGAATTATTTGGCAAAGGATTTGATCGCGGGCGTTGTAATGGCGGCAGTGTCTATTCCGATCGCCATGGGATATGCGGAAGTATCGGGCCTTCCGGCCGTTTATGGGCTGTATGGTTCGGTACTTCCTATTCTTTTATTTGCCTGCTTTTCGACATCGCCACAGTTTATCTTTGGCGTGGATGCCGCACCGGCAGCAATTGTTGGCGCCAGTGTGAGCTCCCTTGGAATTGCATTTGGATCTGCGGAAGCAATCGATTATATTTCCATGATCGCCTTATGCACCGGATTGTGGTTGTTGCTGTTTTATGTATTGAAAGCCGGAAAGATGGTAGATTTTATATCGACACCGGTTATGGGTGGTTTTGTCAGCGGCATTGCTGCGACGATCATTTTGATGCAGATACCAAAGGTACTTGGTGCTTCCTCCGGAACAGGGGAGCTTCCGGAACTATTGCACCATTTATGGAAAACTATGCATCACGTGAATGGGATGTCAGTAGTATTGGGGTGTGTTTCTTTGCTGATCATTGTAATAAGCCGTAAAATAGCGCCGAAGTTTCCGATGGTCGTTGTTGTGATGGTGGCGGGTGTGCTTTTGACGAAATATGCTTCCTTAGGGCAATATGGCGTGCGTATGCTTGCAGATGTAAAAAACGGTCTCCCGTCATTTCGTCTGCCGGATTTGGGCGGAGTAAACATGACGCAGGCCGTCGGAAGAGGACTTATCGTGGCAGTGGTGGTGATGGCAGAAACACTGCTTTCTGAAAATAACTTTGCTTTTCAAAATGGATATAAGATCAAAGACAATCGTGAAATCTTGGCATGTGCTGTCGGAAATTTTGGTGCAGCCGTTGTTGGATGCTGTCCGGTCAACGGGAGTATTTCACGTACTTCCATGAATGACCAGTATGGCGGCAAAACGCAGTTAGTTTCGATCACAGCGAGTTTGACAATGGTATGTGTGTTGCTGTTTGGTACCGGATTTATAGGGTATTTGCCGGTGCCGGTGCTTACCGCTATCGTGATATCAGCCTTGATGAAAGTGGTGGAATTTGATCTGGCGGTGAGATTATTCCGCGTGAGTCGGATTGAATTTTATATTTATATGGCAGCTTTCTTTGGTGTACTGATGCTTGGAACAATTTACGGCGTTATCATTGGTATTATCTTATCTTTTGTAGAAGTTATTCTGCGTGAAACAGATCCTCCACGCTGCTTTTTGGGGATTATTCCGGGGCGGGATGGATTTTATGACCGCGCCAAAAATCGTTTTGCGTATCCGATCGATCATGTTGTTATGTATCAGTTCAGTGAGAGTTTATTTTTTGCAAATGTCAAAATTTTTGTGGATGATATTGAGCAAAGTATTACGGATGACACAAAGGTGGTCATTGTCGATGCCGGAGCTGTCACAAATATTGATATTACAGCGGCGGATCGGTTGGAACAGCTTGCAGACAGTCTGCAGGGCAGAGGCATTGCATTTTATATGACAGAGCATCACGAGGGGATCAACGCTAAGTTGCGAAAGCTTGGCAAAGGGCAGATGATCCAAAAAGGATATGTGCGCAGAACAATTACGGCTGCTTTACATGATGCAGGTATTAGGGAGCCTTATCCGGTAACTTCAATGCCGGAGCAGAAACGACAGTTTATTATGAATATTCCGGCAGAAGCAGAAAATACTTTGGAAGAATTTGCGTGGGCATTTGGAGAAGATACGGTTAATGAGATTGAGCGGCGTGTGCATATTGTGTTGGAACATATCCATCAGATGCCGGATCTCGAGCAGTTGGCTGAGCAGGGAATCGAGGAGTTGATGGAAACATGGCATACGCTTGGTGCGATCGATGAGGATGAATTCCTGCGTCGTATGGAACTTCATATGGACGAATTACCGGAGCATATGACAGAAGAACATAATCGCAGAGTTGTGCTGGAATTGATCGAAAAACGTCGTCGTCATATTGCCAGACAGCTGCAACAGGACAATCCTGAGATTTTAGAGAAATTGAAGGCTAGCCGTGTGAAGTTGGAAAAACGTCTGGAAAAACAACAGCCGGAGGCCGCAAAACGGCTGCGCCGGCTGGAAGAAAAACTGCATCATAAATAAAACAATGGCATAGAGACGCAACTGCGATCCAATACCTTAAATGAAATTAGAGACGCAACTGCGATCCAATCCCCGAAATGCAATTAGAGATGCAAATAATATCTAATATACGAAAGGGATCAGAGGCGGAAACGATATCCGACGCCCCAGATCGTTTCAATATATTTTGGCTTTGAGGTGTTTTCTTCGATCTTTTCGCGTATTTTTTTGATGTGTACGGTAACGGTTGCAATGTCACCGACAGATTCCATTTCCCAAATCTTCTTAAAGAGTTCTTCTTTGGAGTAAACATGGTTTGGATGTTCTGCCAAAAAGGTGAGGAGATCAAACTCTTTGGTGGTAAATGTTTTCTCTTCACCGGCAAGAATGACGCGGCGGGCTGTTTTATCAATAACCAGATCGCGGATCTCAATGACTTCATTTGTCTCCTGCCCGGCAGAGGTGAGCCGTTTGTAGCGGGACAGGTGCGCTTTGACGCGAGCTACCAGTTCGCTTGGACTGAACGGTTTGGTCATGTAATCATCAGCCCCCAGACCTAAACCGCGAATCTTATCAATGTCTTCCTTTTTGGCGGAAACCATAATGATCGGTGTGTTTTTCTTTTCACGGATCAGCTTACAGATCTCGAAACCATCCATGCCGGGTAACATCAGATCCAGTAAGATTAGGTCGAAATCTTCATCGATAGCTCTGGCAGCACCCTCACTGCCCTCATGTTCGATCTCTACATGAAATTCGCTTAATTCTAAATAATCTTTTTCTAATTCTGCAATGGCAGTGTCATCTTCAATGATCAAAATATTGCTCATGAATGTACCTCCTTAGGATAAATCAGTGTTTTTTGCTTTTTTCAGGGTAAATATAATGCTCGTTCCAACGCCTTCTACACTTTCAGCCCACACTTTACCGCCGTGTGCAGAAATGATCTGCTCGACGATGGAGAGTCCCAGACCGCTTCCACCTGTTGATGAAGTTCTAGAGGCATCGGCGCGGTAAAATTGTTGGAATATATATGGTAAACTGGCTGCGGCAATGCCGGGGCCTTCATCCTCAATGTGGATCCGTATAAATTCGTCTGGTGGCAATGCAGGCTCAATCTCGGAACCGTCCTTGTTGAGCTGTCGATACAATGGCGGCTGCTCCGGTTTAGAGGGTTCTTCGGTGATAATAACGTGCAGGGTAGACGGTGAATGATCCATATATTTTTCAGCATTATTCACGATGTTAAAGATCACTCGTTTTAATTTCTCGGGATCTGCCATCACCTTGGTGTCTGGCGGCGTAGAGTTAAACATGGACAATGTCATGCCGTAACTCTGCAGATCAAGGGAAAGATCTTCCATACAATCCGTAAAGTAATCGGACAGATTGATTGGAATGAGATCATAGTGAAGTCTGCTCTGTTCCATTTTGGCAAATAGAGAAAGTTCTTCGACCAAATAGGTCATATCGTTTGCTTTGGCATAAATGGTATGCAGATATTTGTGCTGCATTTCCTCGGTGCCCGCTATGCCGTCCAACAGTCCTTCGGAATACCCTTTGATCGCTGTTAATGGCGTCTTTAGATCATGAGATACGTTGTTTAGCATTTCACGGGTGGCGTCCTCGTAATGAATACGTTCATCCATCATAGATTTTAAGCGAATACGCATTTCCTCGAATTCCTGACATAATTCACCAATTTCATCCGACGATATCGGATGGATCGGGTAATCCAGATTACCGGCACCAATTTGAATCGTGGCAATGCGCAGTATGCTGATCGGATATGCGATACTTCGATAGAGCCAGATCACGAGGAGCAGCGCGGTGATCAAAATGATCGCTAAGAAAGAGTAGATCAGATCAAATATCGCTTTTTTCCAATGAGGTGCCAGAGATGCTAAATTGGTCACCAAAAAGAGCTGTCCCTGTGTTCCGTTGGAGAAGTAAAAGTCTTTTTTCTTAGTTACCATTGAAGCACCTTGATCCATATATACAATGTTGTCGGTACCTTTTTCATATTTAATAAAGCCTGGGAGCGTTTCCATTCTTTTGTGCTGCTTAGAATTGCCGGTGAATGTTACTTTACCGTCTATTTTCAAAATGAGGAACGAGTCGCGGCTTGCCAAATGGTCATTTGCTTTCTGGAGATAATCAGTATCGTAAAAGCGATCCGGGTTCTGGTCTGCCGTCTGCACTAGGGCAACATAGTCGTTCATCGTTACATTAAAGATGATCGTGATCGGATTGAGAGATAATTCGTAGTCCGAAGATTCAATATCGTAGTTGCTTTTGAGAAATGTTGTCTGTCGTTCCATCACGAAGTGTACGCAAAGTACGCTCATGCCAAATGGAAATAAGATCATGATCAAAAAGGCAATAATAAGTTTGGTACGAATCTTCATAGTCAATCCCCCACAGTGGTCATGAAACCACTATCGTAAAGCTAATTGCTGGTTTCTTTGCTGATCGTGTGTACAAGTTTGCTTGGCTCGTAATTGTCGGTTCCAAACAGTTCTTTGTGCAGTTTCTTTACATTGGATACGAGTGTCGTTGGGAAGTCATAATATATACCGTCTCGCCCGCGGTGACAGCTTAATTTGTACGGAAATCCCTGTTGATCGCCAATCTCATAAAAAGGCAGGTACTTCATGAGTGACAGGATGTCCGATGTCGATAGGCTGGTGTATATCTGCGGAAAGATCTTATTCATGGCAGAGATCAGCGCAGTAGGACTCGATTTTTTTGCCTTGGCAAAAATAGCCTGAAGGACGGTTCGCTGTCGTTCTGCACGGGTGAAATCGCCACCCTTTGTATAGCGTACGCGGCAGTAGCCGGTAGCCTGTACGCCGGTCACTGTCTGTTTGCCGGGATGCTTGATCTTGGTATATTTTTGACCATTGATCTTCGCAACGTCGTGACCATAGGCGTTTACCCATTTTAACTCTTCTTTTTTGATCGTGAGTTCAACACCGCCCAATTCGTCAATAACATTCGTTAAAGCACTAAAGTTTACCGTGACAAAATCTTTAATATTCAGATCAAAGTTTTTGTTGAGTGTATTGACGGCAAGATCAGGACCGCCATACGCATAAGCGTGGTTGATCTTAGTGCAGCCATGATCATGGATCTTTACATAAGTGTCCCTGTAAATGGACACTAACTTGACGTCGTGTGTTTTATTATTAATGCTTGCTACGATAATGGAATCACTTCGTGTATTCTTTCTTAGGTCGTTGGCACGGGAATCCACGCCGAACAGGGCAATATTGGTGTAATTCTTGATATTTGCATCCTGTTCCCCGCAAAGTGTCACATCTGATAGCGGATGATTTTCAATCGTATTCAGTGATTTTACCAAATAAACAAATATGCCGCCGACACATAAAGCAACGATCAGTAAAAGGCATAGTAAAAAACGGCGGATCGGATGGCGGCGTTTCTTATTACGTCTACCTGCTGCACCAACAGAGCGCATATCTCGTCTGCGGCTGTCTGTTACATTGCCGGAGCGTGCGTTATGACTGCGGCTGCCGATGAAACTGCCGGACCGTGCGCTATGACTTCGGCTGCCGGTTGAGTTGCCCGATCTCGTAGTTTGTCTGCGCTTTGCGTTGGTACCTGATCTTTTTGTCGAACCAGTCTGACGAGCTCGTCTGACCGGCTCGCTGTAATCTTCATCCTCATAATATCCCGCGCTGCGGCGTGTTGCATAGTCAGCGTTGCGTCTGCGGCGCACTGCCTCCTGCGTACGCTCATTGCGGCGACGGTAATCTTCATAATCCTTTGCCATACCTCTATCAAACCCTTCCTCTTGTTATTAATAGGCATTTTTGTTGGTGTTGCGTCCAAAGAATGTTAAAAACAGTATTTTAAAATCCAACAAAAGTGTCCAGTTTTCTACATAATATAAATCGCATTCAATACGTTTGGTAATGGATGTGTCCCCGCGGTATCCGTTTACCTGTGCCCAGCCGGTCATACCCGGGCGAACCTGATGCTTGATCATATAACGCGGGATCTCTTCCTTAAATTTATTGACAAAATATGGTCTTTCCGGTCGAGGACCAACGAGACTCATATCACCCTTCAGCACGTTAAAGATCTGTGGAAGCTCATCCAAATTGGTCTTACGCATAAATTTACCAATGCTGGTAACACGAGGATCATTGGCTGTTGTCCAAGCCTTTTTCTCAGCAGACTCTTCCTGCACACGCATAGAACGGAACTTGTACATGGCAAATTCACGGTTGTGCAGTCCGACACGTACCTGCTTAAAAATAAGCGGTCCCGGTGAGGTGATCTTGATGATAAGAGACAACAGTAACATTGGAATGGCAAATATGATCAGAGCCACAATGCCGCCAAACAGATCAACGATACGCTTGATCGCATTGTTAAAGGAGGAACTAAGCGGCACATGGCGCACATGAATGACAGGGATGCCATCCAGATCCTCTGTATATGGTTTTGTCGGGATGATATGATTATAATCCGGGATAAATTTTGTATGGATTCCCGATTTTTCACAGGTTGCCACAATCTTTTCCAATTTGAAAAACTCCTGGATGCGAAGTGTGATAGCGATCTCATCGTACTTGTTGGTAGCAAGCAGATCGGCAAGTTGTCTGGTGTTGCCGATCACGTCCACATTTCGGTAAGATTCCCCGACCGGTTTGTTATCGTCCAAAATACCGTGTACATAATAGCCCCATTCCGGGTGAGCACGAAGACGGTCGATATAGCCCTCTGCCATACGGCTGTATCCAACCAATAGGATATGTTTTAGGTTTTTGCCGCGTTTGCGCAACAGCTTCAATATGCTCATTACGATCAGACGGAAAATGTAATCTGCAGTCAGGTTGATCATAATAAACATGGTCAAAAACAGACGGGCGTAATCAGTCTGCTTGATAAAGTACAAAATCGCTGTACCGTATACGATACCAAACAGGTTTGCCTTGATCAGGCAGTAAAGCTCATGACGTTTGCTGTTGGTTCGCTTTGGATCATATAAGCCGCAGAAACGGTATATAATGATAAAACATGGGATCAAAAATACCAATGTGTTGAGATATTGATCCAGCCGCAAATAATATCCGATGGGCGGACTGATAATGTGGTGACGGATCAACGGACTCCAAAGCTCGTTAAAACGCAGTTCGTAAGACAGCAGGAATGCTGCTGCAATAATAAGGGCATCTATTATAATATGAAATAAATTCAATAATCGTTGATTTTCTCGTATCAATGTAATATAAACCTCCCGCTTTTATTAATCTATCAGCTACCACAGTATTATAGTATTTTCTTCCATTATTCGCAATATCCAACTGGGATTTAACTTTTTCTTAAAGAAGTTTTCACAATAAGAACACAAATCACTGGTAGACTTACAGTCAGAAACTAAGAACAGCACATGAGATTCTTAGTTGTAAATGGTTAGAGCGTATGAGATACATTCGACAATCTGACCGACGAAAAATGTACGCTCGGAGTGACTCGTTTTGAGAAGATACCGAGAGAACGTAAAATAGAAATGGAGGGTTAGATATGGAAGAGAACAAAAGAACAGATTCAGGATACACAGGTGAGTACGGTAATCCGGTGGAGCACAACGATGCACCACAGGTAGAAACAGAAAATGCGGCGGCTTACAGTGAGACAGCGCAGTCTGCTTCTGAGCAGGGCGCAAGCGCACAGGCAGAGCAGAGCAGTACTTACAGCTACTCTTACAAGAATGGAGAGGGCACAAGCACACACTCCGGAGATTATTATGGCGGTGGAGCTGCACAGCCAAATAATGAATCTGCGCAGCAAAGCGGAGCCGGTCCACAGCAAATGAATGGTTACGGTTCACAGATGAACGGTGGCCCACAGCAGATGAACGGCGGTCCACAGATGAATTTCAGACAGCCGAACCAAAAACCACCGAAAGCAAAGAAATCAAAACAGCCGGGCAGCGTAAGTACCGGAAAGAAAATTGCATTTTGCATTGCATGTGCCGTTATCTTTGGTGTTGTTTCCGGAATATGTTTCCAAGGCGTTCGCTATGTAACGAATCGCTTCCTGCCTACGACAACATCATCTACCACGAAATTGCAGTCAACAACAGACGGTAAGAGTGCGAGCACAGCACAGAGCACCTCTTCTCCTTCGACTACGCAGACAGGAACCACAGACGTTTCCGGTATCGCGGAGCAGACTATGCCGGCAATCGTTGCTATCACAAGCACTTCACAGGGTGCGAACTATTATGACTTGTTTGGACAGCAGTATCAGGGACAGGATACGACCAGTGCCGGTTCCGGATTTATTGTAGGACAGAATGATAAAGAATTGCTGATCGCAACCAACAATCATGTTATAGACGGTGCAAAGACAATTTCTGTACAGTTTATTGATGAGCAGATTTACGAGGCAACGGTAAAAGGAACAGACAGCAGCAATGATCTGGCTGTTATCGCAGTACAGACATCTAAGATCAAAGAGAGCACGATGAACAAGATCCGCGTAGCTGATCTTGGCGATTCGAGCAAGATTAAAGTTGGTGAGATGGCAGTTGCTATCGGTAACGCACTTGGTTATGGTCAGTCGGTAACGGTTGGTTATATTAGTGCAAAAGATCGTGAAATTTCAGAATCTGAGAGTGGCAGCTCCAGTTCTTCCTCCTCTAATACGATCAAGGCAATTCAGACCGATGCAGCTATCAATCCTGGTAACAGTGGTGGTGCTTTGATCAATATGCAGGGGCAGGTTATCGGTATTAACTCTGCTAAGATCGCAGCTTCTGAAGTAGAAGGTGTTGGATATGCGATCCCGATTTCCGTCGCAAAACCGATCATTGAGGATCTGATGAATAAAGAAAACCTCAAAGATAGTGAAAAAGGCTATTTAGGAATCAGCGGAAGAACGGTTTCTGACGAGATGGCAGCCTACAATATGCCAAATGGTGTTTATGTTGCAGAAGTATCTAAGAATGGTGCGGCAGACAAAGCAGGCATCCAGAAAGGCGACATCATTACATCCATTAATAATATGGAAGTCCGTTCTATCGAAAGTCTGCAGGAAAAAGCCAATAGCTACAAAAAGGGAACTCAGGTAGAGATCATTTTGCAGAGAAGTGATTCTGGAACGTATAAAGAAAAGAAAGTGAAAGTTACACTGCAAGGTTCCAGTTCATTAAACGGTTTAAGTTCCGGCAAATCGTCCAACAATGACAGTCAGAGCGGCAATTCCGGCAACAACAGCCAGAATGGTAACAACGGTCAGAACGGCAGCAATGGCAACAGCGGTCAGAATGGCAGCAATGGTAACAACGGCAACAACGGCAACAACAGCCAGAATGGCAACAATGGTAACAACGGAAATTCCGGCAGCGACAGCGGATCCGGCAACGATTGGTTCGGATTTGGAGATTTGTTTGGTAACTAATAGATACATGATAGAAAGACTCTAATAAGAAACTCAAACTTTGCACATCCAAAGCTGCTGTCCGATCACATATTGCTTGTTATGTCAGTAATAAATATGATATTTTGCAGCCGACAAGCTAACTTGTTCTGCCGTCAGCGAACTAAGATAATTGCCGCAGAACGCAGAGTTTTTGTGTGATTTCTTATTTTG
>OLRA01000194.1_pt1 | contig 85117 bp, 94 predicted proteins | sample 1673011 | NCBI WGS metagenome assembly OLRA01 (sample SAMEA3136746, study PRJEB25190) | human gut metagenome | reverse complement strand
TTTTTTGTACATTTTTATTTTCAACTTTTTGTACATTTTTATATTGACTTTAACATCTAGATCCTTGCTTTTTAGATTTCATCAATTATAATGTTATGTTTAAACAAAGTTCACCTTTGTTTGTTATCTGTATTATAAATCGGTGAAATTTTAACTAATGATTAACATAAATATTGAAAAATTTATATTAAAAAGTTTTAGAAATTTTTAATAAAGAAAAAAGATAATTTTCATTATCTCATTCTAAGCATATCGTTTTCTGATTTTACACCTAAATTATATGCTTTAATATCTTCTAAATCACTAGCAATTTGATCTCTTTCCGCATATGTTACAGGAATTATTCCTTGTGCTTTAAATATATTTTTTAAAATTTCTTTTTCGTAAACTTTAGTTTCACCAGATAATGAAACATTTTTTGGATCTTTTGCTATTTTAGAAATATATTTTTTATTTAACATATCCATTTTTAAAAAATCTGATATGAATTTTTCATGTTCATTTCTTGATGGTTCTTTTGGTAATACAACATAATACATATGTCTTTTAGTATCAACTGTAAGACCCATTATTGAACTATTTCTTTCCACTTCTTCTTCATTTGCGTACACATCAATATCATATGTACCATTTTCTTCATATACTTTTATCATAAATATATCCCCCCTGATTGGTTTAGTATACTATCATACAAGTTAATATTTGTCAATTTTTTCAAACCTTTTAATTGAAAAGTATTATTAATATGTTCTTTATAATATAATTATATTCATAAATTTAAAAAAAATAGACTGGTAATTTTATCAGTCTATTTTAATGTTTTATATCTTATTTGCTCTTAATATATAAAAACCATTATCTCTTTTTACAATTTCAAAATTATATATATCACTCATATCTTTTATAAGTGTTTTTGCACCTTGATCTTTTCTTATTACTATCCAAAGCTCACCATTTTCATTTAAATAATTAGATGCACCCCTTATTATTTCATATACTTTTGTTTTTCCTGCATGTATTGGTGGATTTGTAATTATCATATCATATTTATTTTTTATATTTTCATATACATCACTAATAAATACATTTGCATTATCTATTTTGTTTTTTAACAATGATTTTTTTACTAAATTAACTGCCTTTTCATTAACATCAATCATATCCACAGTATAATTTTTATTTTGTTTTGAAATATATATTCCAATAGGTCCACATCCACATCCTACATCTAAAAAAGATAATTTATTACTTAAATCTATATTTTCTAGTAAAACTCTTGTTCCATAATCAAGACCTTTCTTATTAAAAACACCATTATCCGTATAAAAAGCAAATTCAGTATCTTTTACTTTTGCATTTATTTCATTAATGTTTTCTTTTAAATTCTTATTATTAGTAAAATAATGTTCCATTTTTCTTCACCAAATATATTCTATCATAAATAAAGAAAAAAACATAGATTTCTCTATGCTTTAAACTTAAGCTATTTCTACTGAAGCTCCAGCTTCTTCTAATTTAGCTTTGATTTCTTCTGCTTCTTCTTTAGAAATTTTTTCTTTTACAGCTCCACCATTATCAGCGATATCTTTAGCTTCTTTTAATCCTAAACCTGTGATATCTCTTATAACTTTGATAACTGGGATTTTAGTAGCACCAGCACTAGTTAATGTAACAGTAACTTCTGTTGGTCCTTCATCTACTGCTGCTGCAGGAGCTGCTGCAACTGCAACTGCACTTGGATCTACTCCAAATTCTTCTTTCATAGCATCTACTAAGTCTTTAATTTCTAAAATTGTCATTTCTTTTAATGAAGCGATAAAATCTTCTCTTGTTAATTTAGCCATTTTAAATTCCTCCTAATTTCTTATTTTTTATTATTCACTTTTTTGTTCGCTAAGTAAATTTAAAGCGATTGATAAATCTTTGACAGTTCCTATTAGGCCACCAGCAAGCATAGTAAGTAGTCCTTCTCTTGATGGAATTGTAGATAATGCTTTGATTTCATCTAGAGATGTTACATTGCCATCAACTATACCACCTTTAATTTCTAAAGCTGGATGATCTTTAGCAAATGTACTTAATGCTTTGATTGGAGCAATAGCATCGCTTGAATAAGCAATTGCACTTGGACCTGCTAGGCAATCGTCAAGATTATAGTTTAGACTATCAAGTGCTCTTTTAGTTAAAGTATTTTTCCAAACTTTGTACTTTGAATCACTTTCACGAAGTATTTTTCTAAGTTCAGAAGTTTCTTCAGCTGTAAGACCACGATAATCAAATAATATGAATGAAGCGTTATTTTTAGCTACTTCTGTTATTTCATCAACAACTGTTGCTTTTGCTTCTACTATTTTTTGACTAGCCATATTCTTCCTCCTATCAAATTTATATCAAAAAAGTCTTTGTACTAAAGACAAAGACTTAAAATAAGTATTAAGTAATTGTCCTCGGTAAGAAATATTAAGCTTTCGCTCTTACTGTCTTAGGTACAGAAAAACTTTTTGATAAACTAATTATATAATTATTTTTATTATTTGTCAAATGAGCTTAAATCGATTTTAATTCCAGGACCCATTGTTGGTGCTACTGAAATATTCTTTAAGTATTGACCTTTAACTGTAGATGGTTTTGATTTAATTATAACATTTACAAAAGCATCTAAGTTTTCAACTAACTTATCAGCATCGAATGATACTTTACCAATAATAGCATGAACGTTACCATATGAATCTGTTCTGTATTCAACACGTCCTTTTTTAATATCATCAATAGCTTTTTTAACATCTGTAGTAACTGTTCCAGTTTTTGGGTTTGGCATAAGACCTCTTGGTCCTAAAACCTTACCTAATTTACCAAGCATTGGCATCATTTCTGGTGTAGCAATGATTACATCAAAATCTAACCAGTTTTCTTTTTCGATTTTTTCAACTAAATCAGCATCTCCAACAAAGTCAGCTCCTGCTTCCTTAGCGATTTGTGCTTGATTTGTTTTAGATAAAACTAAAATTCTTTTTGTTTTACCTGTTCCATTTGGTAATACGATTGCACCTCTTAATTGTTGATCAGATTTTCTAGTATCTAGATTTAATTTCATAGCTACTTCAACTGAACCATCAAATTTACTTGTGCTAACTTTTTTAACTAGTTCTACAGCTTCTTCTTTTGTATATGCTTTACCTTTTTCTATTTGGTTTAAAGCTTCAATATATTTTTTACTTTTCTTTGCCATTTTACTTTCCTCCTTTGTGGTTTTAGCGGATATTCCTCCCACATAGGTTTAACCTATATGATAAAATTCCTACTCAGTTATTTCGATTCCCATATTACGTGCTGTACCAGCAATTATTTTTTCTGCTTGTTCAACTGTATAAGCATTTAAATCTGGTAATTTAGTTTCAGCTATTTCACGTAATTGAGCTTTAGTAATAGAACCAACGATTTCGTTAGCACCTTTACTTGATGCTGATTTTACTCCTGCTGCTTTCTTAATTAAGAATGCTGCTGGTGGAGTTTTTACTTTGAAATCAAATGATCTATCGTCATAAACGAATACCTCAACTGGTAATACATCTCCCATTTTATCTTTTGTAGCGTCATTAAATCTGTTACAAAAATCTGGTAATGCGATACCTGCAGGTCCTAACGCTGTACCAACTGGTGGTGCTGCTGTTGCTTTACCAGCAGGAATTTGAAGTTTGATCTTTTTTACTATTTCTTTTGCCACGAAAAACACCTCCTATTATTTTTTTTCGTGAGTGGTCAAACGGACTATTTGCCTCCCAACTTAAATCTATATATATAAAAATACATAGCCGGTTATTATATTATCACTTTTCTTTATAAAAATCAAGTGACTAATTATCATGTTCTATTTGAGTTAAGTCTACTTCAACAGCAGTTTCTTGACCAAATAGATCTATATTAACTTTTGCTTTACTATTTTCTTTATCTATTTCAAATACTTTACCAACCATTAATTTGAATGGTCCATCTGTAATTTTAACTCTATCTCCAACTTTTAAGTCAACAATTACTTCTTTAGTACTCATTCCCATACTATTTAGTATTTTCTCTATTTCATGTGGAAATAAAGGGAATGGTTTAGCACCTTTACCAGATGATCCTAAGAAACCTGTAACACCTGGTGTATTACGAACAACATACCAAGCTTCATCAGTCATAATCATTTCTACTAAAACATAACCTGGGAACATCTTTTTTGTTTTTTCTTTTTGTTTTCCATCTTTTATTTCTATTTCTGTAGTTTCTGGAACAATTACTCTAAAAATGTAATTTTGCATTCCCATAGATTGAATTCTCATTTCTAGTTTTTCTTTAACTTTAGTTTCATGTCCAGAATAAGTATTTACTACATACCATTGCTTTTCTTCCATCTTCACACCTCTATATTAAATCATTTATTTTTTCAATTAAGCTACTAAAATCTATCATTTTAATTAATGATACAATATATTCAATTAATACAAAGAATATTGCAAAAAATATAATAAATAATATAGTAACTATTACATTCTTTAATAAATTCTTTCCTTTACACCATCTTATCTTATCCAATTCTTTTTTCATATCAGATATAAATTTCTTAATTTTACTCATATATACCTTCCTCAAATCAAAATAAAAAACACTTTCGTGCATCTACCACGATATTACCATAAAAAAAAGGATTAGTCAATCCTTTTTATATTATTTATCTTAGTTTTTATCCTACTAAGCGCACCATCTACTGATTTTGTAGTTGTATTTAAAAGGCTTGCTATTTCTTGATAAGTAAATCCTTTTGCTCTTAAAGTATAAACTTCATATTCTTTATCAGTAAGTACAGTTTTAATTTCTTTTAAAATTGATTCTGCTTCTTCTATATTAATAAAGGAATTTTCTGGATTTGCAATATCTCCATCAGAGAAAAGTTCAACAAAAGTTCTACCAGAACTATCTATTGCTGAATCAATTGATATAGATTCATTTAATACTCTATGTTTATCTCTTGATACATTCCTTATAAAAGATAATATTTGTCTTTCAATACAAATAGCTGCGAATGTATTAAATTGGACATTTTTTTGCTCTTTAAAGTCATGTATTGCTCTATTTAATCCAAGCATACCCTCTTGATATAAATCATTCATTTCATAGCCTTTATTCTTTATGAAAGGGAAATATTTAAGCACATAACTTTGTACTGTTGGTTTATATTTTTCAAAAAATACTTCTTTCGCTTCTTCATTTGATTCAGAAATTAAATATAATAATTCATAATCATTTTCATCATTATACATATTATCCCTGCTTTCTTTGTCTTACAACCTCATATATTGCAATACCTGCGGCCACTGATGCATTTAAACTATTTATTTTTCCAAACATTGGAATACTTATTATAAAATCACTGTTATCTCCAACTCTTTTACTTACTCCTGTTCCTTCAGCACCAATTACTAATGCAGTTTTTTCAGCATATTCTACTTTTGTATATTCTTCTCCATCCATGTCTGTTGCATATATCCAAAAACCATTATCTTTTAATTTTTCCATTGCGGAAACTAAATTGTTAACTTCTACTATTTTAATATTGTTTAATGCACCTGCACTAACTTTCATAACTGTAGAATTAACTTCGACACTTCTGTTTTTTGGAATAATTATGTAATCAACACCTGCTGCTTCAGAAGTTCTTATAATTGCTCCAAAATTATGAGGATCTTCTAAATGGTCTAAAATAACAACAAAGTTACTATCAAATACTTCATTTAATTCATGGTATTCATAGTCTTCAATATCAAGTACTATACCTTGGGCTCCTTTACCATATTTTTCGTCCATTTCTCTTTTATCCATATTAATAATTTTAATATTATTGTTCCTTAAATAGTCTAAAATATATTTATTATCAAAATTCTTTGTTACAAAAACTTTTTTAATTTTTGTTTTACTGTTTATAACTTCAGTTGCTACATTCTTACCAAATACTAACATATCTCTTCTCCTATTATTATTTTCATTAATTCATCTATTCTTGTTTTATCTTCTTTTAAATACAAATATCCAAATAAACACTCAAAAGCAGTTGCCCATTTATAAGTCACTATATCGGTATTTTTTGGATGAGAATACACTTTTGCATTTCTTCCTCTTTTTACTTCTATAAGTTCATCTTCCTTTAAATATTCATTGTCAATTAAGTAATTAATTATTTTGGCTTGTCCTTTAGCAGATACATATTTAGTTACCTTACTTTGAAGAGTATTTACTTTACTAATATTTTGTTTAATAAAGTATTCTCTTATTAAAAGTTCATATACACTATCTCCTAAATAAGCTAAAACCAAACTATTTGTGCTCTCTATATTCACTTTTATCCCTCTCATATAGCCATATAATAACACATTTTTAAAAAAAATCAAAATAAAAATACCATTAATCTGGTATTCTTATAATTATTTAGTTTCAATTATTCCATAATTTCCATTTTTTCTTTTATATAATACACAAACCTCATTTGTATTAACATCTTTATATACAAAGAATGAATGACCAAGCATTTCCATTTGAATTATTGCTTCTTCCTCATCTATTGGTTTTAATTCAACATTCTTTCTTTTTACAACTTTTTCATCTTCTGATAATTCATCAACTAAATCATATTCAAAATCATTTATTAAAGTTTTATTAATTTTTTTATTTATTTTCTCTTTATTTTTTCTTATTTGTCTTTCTAATTTATCAACAATCTTATCAACTGCGGCATATAAATCCTCATTTGTTTCTTCATTTCTAAGTGTAAAATGCTTTGTAGGAATTGTAACCTCAATTGTTTGTTTTTTACCATTTACCTTTGTTAAAACATTGGCTTCAATTTCATCTGAGTCTTGAAAATATTTATCAAGTCTTGCTAATTTGTTTTCAATATATTCTTTGATTGCATCTGTATTTTCCATTTTTGCACTTCTAATAATATATTTCATTCATATCATCTCCTTTTAAAAATTATAACATAAATTTTAAAAAAACCACTATAATATAGCAGTTAATTCTTTTTCGTTTACAGTTTTTACGTCTGTAGCCTGTAAACCTTTATCAGTTTTTATTAAATTAAATTCAACAACTTGACCTTCAGACAAAGTTTTGTATCCATCTTGTTTTATAGATGTATAGTGAACAAATATATCTTCGTCTGCTGAACCATTTATAAATCCATATCCTTTCTCATTATTAAACCATTTAATTATTCCTTTTGACATCATATATTCCTCCTTCTTATGTCTATATTTATGATACCGCTATATATACGTGACATTCAAGGAAAAGCGTACCCAAAAATTCGACAAAAATTGCGGTCAACAATTTAATTTTATCACTAATATATATGTAAAAATTAAAACTCGACAAAATTAGATTTTTTTTGAGTTTTTTTTTCATTTTTTTAGTATTTTTTTAATATTTTTTACAAAAAAGTTTAATGTTTATTCATTATTTCAAATTTTTATATACAACACAATAATGGTGGTAATATGTTGACAAGGAGTAGTTATGAAGAAATTAATTATAAATAAATGTATGGAACTTGTAACAACATATAATAAAGATTTATCACAAAGAGATATTGATAAAATTAAATATGGGTTAGAAGGTTTATATCTTACAATAACAAAATTAATTTTCATTATAATTGTTTCAATAATATTAGGTATATGGAAAGAAACGTTACTATTAATACTTATATTTAATGGTATTAGACTTACTGCATTTGGAGTACATGCAAAAAGAAGTATTGATTGTCTTATATCATCAACACTATTCTTTATATTATTTCCATTCTTATGTATTAAACTTACTATACCATTAATTGTAAAAATAATATTATTTATACCACTTACTGTATTAATTGGAATATTTGCTCCTGCAGATACTGAAAAAAGACCACTTATAAATAAGAAAAAAAGAAAGTGGTATAAAATATTATCAATAATAATTTCAATAATATATATGACTATAGCTATAGTAATAAAAAACAATATTCTTAGTAATTGTTTCATATTTGCAATAGTTATACAAATTATTATAATGCTTCCTATAACATATAAGATATTTGGAGTTAGTTATAATAATTACAAAACTTACGAGGTTAAATAGTTGACCATAAATTAAGGAGGGAAATTTATGAAAAAAGCTTTAGCTATTGCTTTATCGGCAATTGGTGCAGTTCTTGGTACAGTTGCTACTACTGGATGCGTTATGGTTTTATTTGATGAACCAGATATGCCAAAATCTCTTATTGATTAATTATTTAAAAAAAGTTCTCAAAAATATGAGAACTTTTATTTTTTATAATATATCATCGCAGTTTGAATAAATTTATCACTTTCTTTAGAACTAAATGTTTCTATTTCAGAATTTGTTTTAGCAATATCTTTTACTATTGAAAGACCAAATCCATGACCAACACCTTTTGTTGTAAATCCTGATTTACCTACTTTATTTATATCTGTTTTTTTATCATATGTGTTTGAAATAATTAATAGAAGACAATCATCTTTATCCTTTAGTTCAACCTCTATCTCTTTTTCTTCTGATTTTAGAGCTGCATCTATAGCATTATCTAGAAATACACCTAATAATTTTGTTAAGTCACGATATGTTTTCAAATCAAAACTTTCTGTATCTTTATCTTTTAAATTTTGATCTACATATAGATAATATTTTATATTATTATCCTCCATTTTACTTAATTTATGATAAAGTAAACCTTTAACACCACCATCTGGTAAGAAACCTAATTGTTTAACTGTATAATTTTGACCAGTTTTATGATCACCAATAACTTCATCTAAATATTCTGATAATCTTTCAGGCTTATTTATGTAACCCTTTATAACCATTAATTGATTATTATATTCGTGATTTTTCTTACCTTGTTCATTTATAATCTTTTCATATCTTAACACATATTCCATTGATTCATTATATTTATCTTCCATAGCTTGTCTTTGAAATTTATTGTATATAACATAAACAAAAGATACAACTACAAATATTATTATTACAATATAAATATAATATTCAATCGAAGAATTCATCTTGTATCTATTAAATGTCATTAAAAGAACCATTAATATCATTACCAAAATAATATAAATCCAATCTTTATTGTTTTTCTTTATAATTTCATTTAACTTTCTAATATTTTTAGAAACAAATTTAATTTTTGATGTAAAATAAACTAACAAACTATTCAATGTTGAAGATATTAATAATGAAAATGGTAAATTAGAATAAGCAGATGCATCAAATTTAAACGAAAATAATACAGCAACAGATATAATAAATTCGGATATAAATGCAAGCATTTCATATGACAAGGTATAATATATAGAGTTTGAAATATCCTTCTTAAAAATAGTTAAGTATAATACCATCGTTGTAAAAATTATTGTTAAAAATAATTTTGTTATACCTTCAAAATATACACAATTTAGAATTAATAACGGAATAAAGATTAACAAATATATTATAAATACTTTTTTATCTCTCTTTTGACTAGAAATATTTAATATTGTAAAATATGACATTATACCCGTAATGCATACACTCAAAATAACATTCAATAAATTCATATTACATCACTCCTTCTTTTTTAGTTACATCATATTTGATTTCGCTATTACATGAATTTAGTGCTCTATTTAATACGGAGGTAAGATTTTTTTCATAATCATCAAATTTTGATACAAAATCAAATAGCATTAATTTTGATTTTAACGTATATGGTAAATAGTCAACATAGGATGTTGAAATAATTATAAAACTATTTAAGTCTTTTTCTCTTATATTAGTTGCAATATCTATACCTGATACATCCTCAAGTTCTATATCCAGAATATATATTTTTTTACCTATATCTGATTTAATTAACTTTTTTAAATCATCACAATAATTACTAAAAGAATAAACCCTATAATTGATATTATTCTTAAACATTACCCTATTAATAATATCAATATTTCTTTGTAAAATTATTTTATTATCTTCACATACTACAAAATTTATCATTTTTCCTCCACCACTATATAATTATACCATATTTTACCAATTTTTATAAAAACATAAAAAAATAGGAAAAAATCACTCTTTTTCCCCATTTTTTTCTATTTTTTCTTTTTCTTCTTTATTTTTTTTATTAACTTTATGAATTATATCATCTTTTATCGTCTTTCTATCAAAGACTATATCTGTTGTAAGTACAAACCATAGTACAATAACAACTAGAATAGCATATATTATTTGACCTAGTTTTGCATTTTTTATTACATATATTATTGACGCACATGAGAATAGTATATCTACTAAATATATTATTAACACTGTTTTTACTTGACTAGACGTCATTTGAAGCAATTGATGATGTATATGTTTCTTATCACCTTGAGTTGGTGATTGACCTTTTATAATTCTTCTTATTATTGCGAAGAATGTATCAAGTATTGGTACCGCTAATATAAGTAATGGTATTATTACTGATGTTATTGTTACATTTTTAAATCCAAGTAATGATATTACCGCAATCATATATCCTAAGAACATTGATCCACTATTTCCTAAAAATATTTTTGCTGGATGAAAGTTATGTACTAAAAAACCTAATGTTGCACCTACCATTATTAGTGATAATGATGCATCAAGTCCATTATATATTCCTGTATAATTTATAATTATTGAAATAGTTACAAAAAATATTGTTGCAATTCCACCTGCGAGTCCATCTAATCCATCTATAAAGTTTAAACAATTCATAAGTGCTACTATAAAAATAATAGTTAAATATGGCGCAAATGCACCAAAATTTAAATATATTCCATATGCAGATACATCCTGCATTACTATATTACCATAAAAAACTACTACTACAGCACTTGCTATTTGACCAATAAATTGAACTGATGCAGGGAGTCTTTTTATATCATCAAATAATCCACATACTAATATTATAAATCCACCTATTAATATTGAGATCATTTGTGGTGTCTGATTACAGAAAAGCATATATCCTAATAAGAATCCTGTGAATATAGCAAGTCCACCCAGTTTTGGCATTATTTTACTGTGGATATGTCTTCCACCAGGGATATCAACCGCACCTATATATAAAGCAAGTTTTTTTATGAATGGTACTAAACACGCAACAAACAAAAAAACTATCGCAATTATTCTTAGGTTATCTAATAAATTACTACTCATTTTATCACCTACTAATAGAATTATACCATATATATAAATGAAAAAAAATAAGTATTTTACTTATTTTTCAAGTAATTTTATATTATCTAACATAACCTTAGTTCCATCTACTACACATGTAAGTGGAGAATCTGCTATTTTAATTGGTACTTTTAATTCTTCTTCTAGTAGTTTTTTAAGTCCATTTAATAATGCTCCTCCACCAGTTACTACTATTCCATTTGTGACAATATCTGCTGATAATTCTGGCATTGTTTCTTCTAATACTGACTTTGTAGCAAGTACTATTTTATGTATTGATTCATGTAATGCTTCTTCTACTTCTTTTGAGCTTATTGTAATAGAACTTGGTAAACCTGTTATCATATCTCTACCTCTAATAAGCATTTTTTCCTTTTTAGCATCAGGATAAACAGTACCTATTTTTATTTTTACATCTTCACTTGTTCTTTCACCAATTAATAATTTATATTTATTTTTTACGTATTTAATTATTTCTGTATCAAATAAATCTCCTGCAACTCTAATTGATTTACTATTTACTATATCTCCTAATGAAAGTATTGCTATATCTGTTGTTCCTCCACCTATATCTATTACCATGCTTGCAGATGGAGCACTTATATCAAGGCCTGCTCCTACTGCTGCAACTTTTGGTTCTTCTTCTACATATACTTTTTTTGCCCCTGCACTTTCTGCTACTTCTCTTATTGCATTTCTTTCAACCTGCGTAATATTAGATGGACAACAAATAAGTATTCTAGGTCTTGTAAAAACTCCTTTTACTTTTATTTTTTTTATAAAATTATTAAGCATTGCCTCTGTTAATTCAAAGTCTGCAATTACTCCATCTTTTAATGGCCTAATTGAGCGAACTTTTCCGGGAGTTCTACCTAACATTTGATGGGCTTCTTCACCAACACTTAATACTTTTTTACTTTCTGTTTCTATTGCAACTACGCTTGGTTCATTTATGACAATACCTTGTCCTTTTACGTATATTAAAACATTTGCTGTTCCTAAATCTATTCCTATATCTTTGCTTAGCAAGATATCATTCCTTTCTTAATTTTTCATATTTCATTTTAGTAGCATTACCGCCATTTATATGTCTTATTTCTAAATGTTCTTGCATAATTTTATCTACTTTTTTAAATAAATTTTTATCAATATCAAAAAGTCTTTCATGTAAATCTTTATGTACTGTACTTTTACTTACATTTATTTTTTTTGCTATTTCTCTTACTGTTAAATTCTCCTTTAAAATATATTCTGTTTCTAATCTTATTCTTTTATATATTTTACTATTCAAGTTAAACACCCCTATAGTAAAATATATATAAATATTATTTTTTTATGATTATTTTATTGTCCATTATTTTTTTGTTCTAAATATGTTAAAGGATTAATATATTTTCCGTCACTTATTACTTCAAATAGTAATCCATTTTCTATTTCTTCACCTAAATTTAGTTTACCACTTTTACCAATTACATCACCTTGTTTTAAAAGTTGATCTTTTTTTATATTTACTGTGGATAATCCTTCATAAGTTGTGATTAAATTATTTGAATGTTTTATCTCAACTATATTACCTAATACTTCATCTTTTTTTACATTTACAACTGTTCCATCTAATATAGTAACTACATCAAATGCTTCTTTTGATTTATATAATACACCTGAATTTTGCATATATGTATCATTATAATATATAAGTGCATTTTGTTTTTCTTCATCACTTGCATTTGTATCATAGAATTTTTTTGCTATTTCTACATTATCACTTTTAAATGGTTTTATTGTTACTTCTGTTGTTTCTTCTTTTACAACGGGTACATTGCTTGATATTATACTATTATTAACATATGTATAATTATCATCTGCTTTTGATACTTGTTTATTTTGAATAGTATCTACTACTGATAAAGATAATACTAATGCTGTAAACGCTAATGCATATACCATTGGCATTACAAATGGTTTTAATTTTCTTTTTCTTTCTTTCATTTTATCCACCTCATTTTAAGTTTGGTAGATTTTTCTTATTTTATACAATTTTTTTATAATTTTTGTAAATTTGTACCTTGATAATAATATTTAAGTATTTCATCATATGTTTTATGTCTTTTTGCAAGTGCATTTGCTCCATATTGGCTCATTCCAACACCGTGACCAAATCCTTTTGTTGTTACTGTTATATTTTCGTTATTTTTTTGAATAGTAAAATCATTTGATCTAAGTGATAATCTTTTTTGAAAATCTCTTCCTGTAAAAGCTTTCCCATTTACCATAATACTTGATATTCTACCTGATTCTGTTCTTACTATATCAGTTATGTTTAATTCATCACTTTTTTCTAAATTTAATCGTTTATAAAAATCATCTAATGATACTATTTTTACTGTGGTAAAGTTCTTTGTTTCGGATTCATCAAAACTGCTATCTACAACTTTTAAGTATGGTAAATCTTTTCCAAATACATTTTTATTATCTTCTGTTTTTCCATTACTTGTGGAAAAGAAAAATGCATATATTACTTCATTATTATATGAAACATATTCTCCTTCTGTTTCATTTACACATTCCTTTATTTTTTTTACATATTCATCATAATTATTACCCCATTTATTTCTTAATTCTTCATCTGTTTGATATACCTGTGATGATGTATCATCTTTTACATCATATTCATAATTTTTATGGTTTTCTATTTGTTTTAATGCGTAGGTTCTTGCCGCTACTGCTTGTGCTTTTATTGCTTCTTTTTCAAATGAAACAGGTACTTCTCCTGATACTACTCCAACTAAATAATCTTCTAAATTAATTTTTTCCACAGTATTATTTTTTGTTAGAACTCTAACTACTGTTTCATCTTTATTTGAATTAAACCCAGATTGTATATGTTGCAGTTTATACTCATAAAAAAACTAGTAATTATAAAAGGTATAAATATAACACTTATTATGATTACTGCTATTTTTTTCATAGTCTTCACCCGTTAAAGTATATGTTAATTTAATCTTTCATATTCACTAATTTTATTAATTCTTTTTATATGTCTTTCTTCATTACTAAATGGTGTATTTATAAACTCTTCTATCATTCTTTTTACTTTATCATAATTTACATCACTAGAAAACGCTATTACATTTGCATTATTATCTTTCTTTGTTACTTTTACATCTTTAATAGTTGTAACTCTTGCACATCTTATTCCTTTTACTTTATTACATGCAATACTTATTCCTATTCCTGAACCGCATATTGCAATTCCTAAATCTACTTTTTTATTTATTATTCCTGTGCATAACTTAAATGCATAATCAGGATAATCCACACTCTTATCTGAATCTGTTCCAAAATCTACAAATTCAATGCCTTTCATATCTTTTATTATTTTTTGTTTTAATTCATATCCTCTATGATCTGACGCTATTCCTATTTTCATTTTATTCACCCATTATTATTATAAAACATTAAAAAAAAATAAACTAGTATTTAGCTTATTTTTCTTCTGATTTAAATCCATATTTAGCATTAAATTTTTCTACATTACCTGCTTTAGATGCTCTTGTTTGTTTTCCAGTATAAAAAGGATGACATTTAGAACAAACATCTACACGAATTTCTGGTTTTGTTGACTTTGTTGTAAATGTTTCACCACAAGCACAAGTAACTGTAGTATCCATATATTCAATATTTCCTTGTTTTGCCATTTTTATTTCTCCTTCCGCCATAACTATTTTTTTAGTCATAGAATTACTAAAATCTTTAATATTATAACAATTTAGCGTTGTTTATGCAAGTATAATTGATCAATTTTACGATATAATTTATTAAAAATTGCAATATTACCCTCATTTGTTATATAAATATTGTTTCCTTTTGTTAGATAATCTTCATTTTTATTTAATACATAAAATAAATTTAAGTAATCTATGTCATTTGAATGCATTAATAATTCTAATTTTTCATTTATATATTTATAATATTTATCATTATCTTCATTTCCTGTATCATTATATATTCCAAGAAATATTATTTTTCCTTCATTTAAATCTTTTACTTTTTCTATTAATGCTTTAATATCTTTATATACCTCATCTAGATAATTATATATTTCATTATCGTTATTTGCATTACTATCAACTTTTGATAATTTATAATTTATTTCATTATTTCCTGTATTTATTATAAGAACATTTGTCCTTTTTAATATATTTTGTATATATATATTATCTATATTTACATTATTATTAATGTTATTTATCATATCAATTGTTCTTATATTTTTATATGTAAATTCTTTTGAATAAAAACCAAAATTATTCTTTTTTGACAATTCATCATATATTAAATCAGAAAAATTTTTGGATATAATATTATTTGAAAATAGTTCTTTTTCTCCTATTATTGTATAATTTATTTCTTCTTTATTACTCTTTACATAAGAAATAAATATAATGCCTGTAAAAAACAGAAATATTATTAATATTTTCATCTTCATATACCCACTCCCTAGTATTACTACTAGTAAATTATATTTGAGTTAGTTCTATTTTAGCACCTAAAGATGTAAGTTTTTCTGTTATATGTTCATATCCTCTTAATATATAATCTGCATTATTTATTGTTGTTGTTCCTTCTGCGATAAGGGCTGCGAGTACAAGTGATGCACCCGCTCTTAAATCTGTTGCATTTACTGTTTTTCCTCTTAATTTTGTAGGTCCAAATATATATCCTTTATTACTATTTATCTCAACATTTGCACCCATCTTTTTTATTTCATATAAATTTTGAAATCTATTTTCATATATAGTTTCTTCTATTACACTTCTACCTTCTGCTGTAGTCATAAGTGAAGACATTATCTGCTGCATATCTGTCGGAAAACCTGGATATACTTGTGTTTTTATTTTTACAGCTTTTAGCTTATTTTTATTTGATACATATATTGATTCATCCTCTATTTTTAAATCTACGCCCATTTCTAATAGTTTTTGTGTCAACGCTTCTAAGTGTTCTGGTATTATATTTTCTACTACGAGGCTCTTACATGCACATGCACCTATCATTATATATGTTCCTGCTTCTATTCTATCTGGTATAACTTCATGTACTGATGAATGCATATTTTTAACACCTTTTATTCTTATAGTACTTGTTCCTGCACCTGTTATTTTTGCTCCCATACTGTTTAAAAACATTGCTATATTTACTATTTCTGGTTCTCTTGCAGCATTATCTATTATTGTTGTTCCTTCTGCTTTTACTGCTGCAAGCATTATATTTATAGTTGCACCTACACTTGCAAAATCTAAATATATATTACTTCCTTTTAATTCTTCAGCACTAATAATTATATTATTTTCCTCATATTCAATTTTTGCACCTAGACTTTCAAAACCTTTTAAATGTAAATCTATAGGTCTAGATCCAATACTACATCCCCCTGGATATGAAACTACTGCTTTTTTATATTTACCTAGAAGAGCTCCCATAAAATAATAAGATGCTCGTAATTTATTAGACATTTCTTCTATAATTTCTCTATTTTGCATTTGTTTTGTATCTATTCTATATGATTCTTCTTCATAATTATCAACTTTTGCACCTAAATAATTTAATATATCTACTAATGCATCTACATCTGATATATCTGGTACATTATGTAATGTAACTGTATCATCACATAATATTGTTGCAGGAAGTAATGCTACCGCACTATTTTTTGCGCCACTTATTTTTACTTTTCCTTCAAGTTCTTTTCCTCCATGTATTTTTAAAACCTTCATATTTACCTCCTATATCTAATATATGTCGTATTAATATTTTAGCATACTTTAGATAAATAAAAAATATAAAATGTAAAAAAGTAGACAAATGTCTACTTTTTAGTTTACATATTAATTATGCTTTATAACTATATGATTTTGATTCTTCATTTTGATTATTCATTGCTGCTTCAACCATACTTAATATTTGTTTTTTCTTTAGTAATTCTGATTTTAATTCTGTTTTATTAGTATCTTTTGCTTCACTTTTTTGACTCATATTATTTTCTTGTACTTTTTTAATTAATAAAGCAACTTCACTACATTCTGTTTCTATATATTTTCCTTGTTCACTTTGAGCAAGTAATTTTCTTAATTCTTTACCATCTGCAAATGCAACATCATCTGTTCCAGTATAGTCATATACTTTATTACCATCTTTATCAACACTTACTGATACATTTGAAATTAAATATATAGTAAATCCTTCTGATGATTCCATTTCTGGTTGGTTTGCTGATACTGCATTTAATATTGCAATTATATTTTTTTCATAATTACTTACAAGCAATTTTTTAGATGATGATAAATAATCATCGTCAATTATAGCATTACCTTTACGATAACTTATAGCTTCTGCATCTACAAGTTTTGCAGCATCTTCCATAGCATTTTTTCTATCTTCTTTTGAACCAGTTGCATTAGCACTATAAACTTCATCTCTTAAATTTTCAGTTCTAATTAAGAATTCTTTTATTGTTTCATTATCATTTGATACAAGCTCTGATACCCTTGGTTGATCATATATTTTTAAAGTATCTTCATCTTTTTTGAATATATGTTTATCTATTTGATAATGCATATTATTTGAAAATATCATTTGGTCTATTAATGCATATGATGATCTAATATCATCTGGTGTAATACCTTCAAAATCTTCATCTAATATTTTAACTAATTTTTCAATGTCTGATGGTGTTACATTTATATCATCATAAAATTCTTGATAAGTTTCATATGAATTTAATGCAACTTCTTTATATTGTTCTCTATTTGATTCTAATTGTGCTTCTTCTGGTGATATTGTTGTTTCTTCTAATTGTTCTAAAGTTGTTGCTTCTGTTGTTATATTTGATTTTTCTTCATTTGATGCTTGTTTTGTATTTGAATTGCATCCTGTTAAGCCACTAGCAAGTACCATTGCTCCTAATGAGGTTGTTACTATTTTTTTCTTTATATCTTTCATCATTTTGTTACCCCCCTTAACAATTTTTTGAAGATGTATAATAAGTTAATACAGGCCCTGAATCTTCTACTGATTTTGTTTGATTCATATTTGCTAGTTCTGTCATTATTGCTGATTTTAGAGCAATATAATTATTTTTTAATGAACTAATATATGAAATATCATTTTCATCTTCTTCTATAATTTCTGGATCTTTAAAGTCAGGTTTCTCTTCTGTATCCTTTGGTGTATTATCCTCTGTTGTTGATTCATCTATTTTTGGTGCTTCAGTTGTTGGTTCGTTGGAATTATTTTTATCACCATCAACATAAGTAACATCTTTTTCGTCTTCTTCTATTTCGGTTGGTTCTTTAAATTCCGGTTTCTCTTCTGTATCTTTTGGTTTATTATCTTCAGTTGTTGATTCATCCTTTTTATTATCATCTTTCTTAGTATCATCTTTTTTAGTATTATCTTTTGATTCTTCAATCTTAGATGGATCTTTATCAGATGGCTTTTCTTCTTTTTCTACAACAGTTACTTTTTCTTTATCATTCTTATCGTCGTCTTTTTTTGGATCATCTATTTTATCTTCTGGTTCTTTGTTTGTATCTTCTGTTGTTGGTTCAACTTTTTCTGGTATTACTACTGTTTTTACTGTATCATCTGGTTTTGATGGTAAAGATACGTTTTGAATTTCTCTTGTAGTAACAGTATCTTCTGGTTTTCCACTAGTTGGTACACCATTTTTTTCAGCATAGTCATCTATAGTTTCACCATTACCTTTATATTTAAGATTCTTATATGATTCATCTGTTTTTATTTCATCATTGCTAAATGATTTCTTTTTTACATTTGACTTATTTTTTTCTTTTGTATTTTGTTCTGTAGTACTATCAAGATTATCAGTAATATTATCCATTTGTGCAGTTTGTTCCTGTCTAACAGGATTTTGCTTATCTTTATTTTGTTTTTTTAAACTTAATCCTACTAATCCTCCGATTGCTAAAGCTGCAGCTGTTATACCTATAGCAAGACGTTTATTAAACTTTCTAAATACTAAAGAGCCTTGTTTTTCTTCTTCTTTTTGTTCTTCTACTACTTCTTTCGCTTCTTCTAATGATTTTGAAGCTATTATTGCATCAAATAAATCTTCTTTATCTTGATATTCTTTTTTATTTTTTAATATCCATTTAGCTCTTTTTACTTCTTCTTCATCAGAACTATAATTTGCTTTATCTTTCATTTCTTTTTCATCATATTTTGCAAAAAAGTTTTCTGAAGCATTTAAAACTGCTTTTTGATATTCATATTCTTTTTTTAATTCTTCCATTAATTCCTTATTATCTTCTTCTTTTGCTTTTTCGTAATCTTCACTAATTTTTAATATTTTTTCACTTATTTTAGATATTGACATATCTCTGTGAGCTATCTTAACTTTTTTCATTAAAATCCCCTCTCTTTCGAAATAACGTGCTATATACTAACACAAAAGGGCCATTTTGTCAAATAAATTAAGCTAATGAAAAAAATCAAGAATTATCCTGATTTTATTTAGTATATTTATCAATAATTTCTTTTATAAAAAATGTATATTCTGCATCACTTGTCGTGCTTTCATCTGCTTCTACTAAACATAATGGTGGGAATAATACACACCACCAATTATCTCCTTCACCAGTACCTAAAGTTATAACTAATGATTCATACATTCCTTCTTTATATGTTACACTTTTATATTTCTTTTTTGGAAAATAATTATAACCATAATTTATCTTATAATCTTTATCATATCCTAAGTTTTTTAATGTTTCTTTTGTTAAATTATCTAATAAATCAATATTATCTTTTAATATTTTTCTTGTTTCTTCAATTGTTTCTGTTCCTTTTGTTAGTTCAAATATTTTATTTTGTACAACATTTTTAAGTTGAACTTTTATATTTTGGTCATAAATAGTATTGCTGTTTGCGATTACCCTAAATCTTATTGCTTCATCTGGAATTATTGTGTCCTCTGCTTTAACACTTGTAAAAACATATATCATAGATATTATTGCTAGAATTAAAACTATATACTTTTTCATAAAAAAATCATCCTTTCACTCTATGTATGGACGATTATTTTAATTTTATTCAAAATTATGTATAAAAATCATTCTATCTCTTTTTTCTAAGTCTTTTTTTACTATGACTTTTGGATTATTCAAATATTTATATGCATATGATGTAACACTTTCTGCTTCACTTTCACCTATTTCAAAACATATTAAATATTTATCTTTTAATATATTTTTAGCGTTTTTTATTATTTCTTCATAAAAATATAATCCATTGTTATTCGCAAATAATGCTAAATGTGGTTCATTATTATATACTATATCCATTATTTTTTCATCCTTAGAAATATAAGGTGGATTACTTATTATACAATCAAATTTTTTATTTATTCCTTTATAAATATCTGTATTTACAAAATTAATATCTGCATTATTTTCTTTTGCATTAGATAAAGCAACTTCTAATGCATCACTTGATATATCACTAGCAGTTATATTAACATTTTCTAATTCTTTTTTTAAAGTAATACTAATGCATCCAGATCCAGTTCCTACTTCTAATATATCTACTGGTAAACTAAAATATTTTTTTATATATTTTATAGTATTTTCAACAAGTTCCTCAGTTTCAAATCTTGGGATTAAAACTCTTTTATCAACATTTATTTTATATCCAAAAAAATCTACATTACCAACTATATATTGAACAGGTTCACCCATTTCTAATCTTTTTATTGCATTATTAATATCCCCATTATAATATTTTTTTAAATATTCTATATCTGTCATTATTCTCCTGCAAGTTTTCTTCTTTGGTCTTCATTAATTAGAGCTTCTATTATTTCATCTAATTTACCTTGCATAATTCTATCCAACTGCATTATTGTTAAATTAATTCTATGATCAGTTACTCTATTTTGTGGATAGTTATATGTTCTTATTTTTTCTGCTCTATCACCTGTACCAATTTTACTTCTTCTTTCGTCTTCTATTTCAGCATTTTGTTTCTTTTGTAAATCTTCATATATTTTACTTTTTAATACTTTCATGGCTTGTTCTTTATTTTTAAGCTGACTTCTTTCATTTTGACAAGTTACAACTGTATTTGTTGGTAAATATGTTATTCTAACTGCACTATCTGTTGTATTTACTCCTTGTCCTCCTGCACCACTACTTCTATATACGTCTACTCTTATATCACTATCTTTTATTTCTATATCTATATCTTCTACTTCTGGAAGTACTGCAACTGTCGCAGTTGATGTATGAACTCTTCCTTGTGATTCTGTACTTGGAACTCTTTGAACTCTGTGCGTTCCTGATTCATATTTAAGTTTTGAGTATACATTGTCTCCCTTAACCATAAATTCTATTTGTGAATATCCACCACTTGTTCCTTCCACAGCATTTATTATTTCTATTTTCCATCCCATATTTTCTGCATATCTACTATACATTTCAAATAAGTCTCCTGCAAAAAGATTTGCTTCATCTCCACCTGCTGCACCTCTTATTTCAACTATAGTATTTTTGTCATCGTTAGGATCTTTTGGAAGTAATAGTACTTCAAGTTCTTTTTCTAAATTTTCTTTTTCTGTTTCAAGTCTTGATATTTCTTCTTTTGCAAATGCAGCCATTTCTTTATCATCAAGCATTTCTTTTGCATCGTTAATATCACTAACAACTTTTTTATATTCTTTATATTTTTCAATAATATCTGCAAGTGATGCTTGTTCTTTAGATAGTGAAGTCATCTTTTTTACATCACTTAAAACTTCTGGTTTACTAAGTTCTTCTGTTAAACTATTGTACTTTTCTAAAGTTGCTTCTAATCTATCTATCATTTTTTCACCTACTCTTCTATATCGTCTTCATCAACTATATTTAAATCTTCTAAATCATCTTCAATATAATCATCATCTGATTCATCTGTATAATCATCTTCTATTGCATCATCTTCATCAGTTGTTTCTTCTTCTTCATCTTCGCTTTCTTCTTCGTCTACTACATCTACTGCATCATCTTCACCATCATCAACAACTACTTTTACAACATGATTTTCTTTTAAATCCCAATTAACACTATCTATTAAAATAAATCTTTTATCTGTTGTAAGTGCTGTAAAAAAGTCTCCTATTTTTGCTTCAAATTCAGCTTCTGATAATTCAAGTAAATTACATACTTCTCTAAATAAATTTGGAGTATTATACTGTTTTTTATCTTCCTTAATAATTTCATATGCTATATCAGTATAGCTCATTAATTCTAAATCTAACTTATCTTTTTCTCTTATGCTCATATTTTTACCTCTTTCTTATTATTTGCTATATTTATATTCTTAAAATTATTATTTGTTCACTACATTTTATTTGGCATTTCAATACCAAGCAAATAAGTTCCTTTCTTAAGTATATTTCCAACCATATTTACTAAATATAATCTTGAATCTCTTTCTTCAAGGTCATCAGATAATATTTTATTCTCATTATAGAATGAACTATATGCTTTTGCAAGGTCTATTAAGTATCTTGAAATAATATATGGTTCATTTTTACTTGCTGCTTCTTTAATGGTATCACTAAAATTATATATTATTTTTGCCATTCTATACGATAAATCATCATTTATTTTATTTATATTTACATTTTCTAGTAAAATTTTACTATTTGACTTTTCTAAGACACTATTAATTCTTACAAACATGTATTGAATATATGGACATGTTTCTCCTTGAAAATTAAGCATTATATCATAATCAAATAATTCATCTTTTATTCTACTATTATATAAATCATTAAATATAACTGCGCCTACTCCAACTTTTCTTGCTATTTCATCTATATTATCTAAATTAGGATTTTTTTCTTCTATTATAGATTTTGCTCTTTTGATTGCTTCATTTAATAAATCTTCTAATTTTATTATGTTACCTTTTCTTGTGGATAACTTACCACTTGCGACTTTTACCATTCCGAATGATACATGAATTAATCCATCAACATATTTTTCATCTAAATCAAGATATTTTGCTACTGCAAATATTTGTTTAAAGTGTAAATCTTGTTCATAACTTGTAACATATATACATTTATCAAAATCATATGTTCTTGCTCTATAAAGTATAGCTGCCAAATCACGAGTTGCATATATTGATGAACCATTTGATTTTTGAATGATACATGGTGTATTTATTCCATCTTGCTCTAAGTCTACTACTTTAGCACCTTCAGAATTAGTTATTTTATTATTTTTTTCTAATATTTCTAATACTTCATTTGTTTTATCGCTATAAAATGCTTCTCCTTTATAACTATCAAAACTTGTTCCAAGTAAATCATATGTTTTCTTAAATTCTTCTAAACTAAGTTCTTTAAATCTGTTCCAAAGATTCATACAATATTCATCTTTTTCTTCAAGTAATTTAAAATTATTTCTGCATCTTTCTAATACTTCAGGATTTTCTTCACATAATTCATTTATTCTTATATACATTTTAGTTAATTCATCAATTGGATTTTCATCTATATTATATTCATCATGCCAAAGTTTATAAGCTTCTATTAACTTACCAAACTGTGTTCCATAATCACCTAAATGATTTATTCCAACCACATTGTATCCAAGTTCTTTATAAATTCTATATAATGATTGACCTATTACTGTTGATCTTAAATGACCAATATGAAAAGGTTTTGCAATATTTGGAGAAGAATAATCTATTAATACTGTTTTATCTTGTCCAATATTTGCTGAACCAAATTTTTCTTTTTCTTCATCAAATGAATTTATTACTTCTCTTATTAATACTTCTTTTTTGATATAAAAATTTAAATATCCACTTACTGATTCTATTTTTTCTATAAAATCAGTATTATTTATTTTTTCTTTTAATTCGTCTGCAATCATCATTGGAGATTTTCTTAAAGTTTTTGCTAAACTAAAGCATGGGAAAGAATAATCACCATTTGTTTCATCTTTTGTTAGCTGAATGAAAGAATATATTAAATCATCTTCCATATTCAATTCTTTACTTATTAGTTTAGATATTTCTTTTTTTAAATCAAGCATCTTTATACCTCCTTTAATACAATTTCATATTTAAAGTTACCAGAATATTCATCAGATAACCATAAGTCGTATTCAATTATAATTCTATCATTATCTATTTGTAAATGATTTGTTTTTACTTTTGTATCAATATAAAAGTTTAAGTTTTTGATAAAGTACTTTGATTCTGTTTCTTTATCTAATACAAAATTAAATAATAGATTTGATTCATTATTATCTCTTTCCATAATAATATTACCATTATCGAAAGAAATATTTATATTTTCATCTATATCTTTTATTTTTAAATATTCATCTACTTTATAAACTGCTTCTAAGTTTTCTTTTTTTAATATTTCATCATTATTTTTTATCTTATAATCAATATATACTTTTTTCAAAAAAAATCACCAATCTTTTTTTCAAGTAGCATTATATCATATATATAGTAAAAATGCACTCATATTTTTTCTTTTTTTTTACATAATAATAAAGGAAATATAGGTGAAATTATATGAAATGGAAAAGAATACTGCTAAAATCGTTTGTTTTTTTTAGTTTTTTTATATGTATATTATTTACATTTATTTACTTTTATATTAGTCTTTCGCCTAAAATGGACTTAAAAAAAACTAATAATATAATTATTTATGATAAAGACGATAATGTAATTTATAAGGGAAATGGTTCAAAAGAATGGATTAGTTTAAAGCTAATTGATAAAGATTTAATTAATGCGACTATTTCTATTGAAGATAAAAGATTTTATAAGCATAATGGATTTGATTATGTAAGAATATTAAAATCAATGTATAAAAATGCTAAAAATGGCTCTATTATTGAAGGTGCATCTACTATATCACAACAATATGCAAGAAATTTATATCTTAATTTTGATAGAAATTGGAATAGAAAATTTAAAGAGGCATGGCTTGCATTAAAACTTGAAATTAATTATTCAAAGGATGAAATACTTGAAGGATATTTAAATACTATTAATTATGGTAATGGTGTTATGGGAATACAAAATGCTGCTAAATATTATTTTAATAAATCTGCAGAGGATTTATCTCTTGCTGAAAGTTCTATGCTCGCAGGTATTCCAGGCTCACCACAAGAATATTCACCTATTAATAATGAAACTAAAGCTAAGAAAAGACAAAGGGTTATACTTGATTCTATGGTTACTAATGGTTATATTACAAAGAAAGAAGCAGATACTGCTTATAATGTTAAATTAACTTATCATGGAAAGAAGGATACATTAAATTTATCTACTTTAATGTATTATAAAGATGCCGTTATGAATGAACTTGATAAAATTGATATTATTCCAAATGATTATTTAGATACAAATGGAATAAAAATATATACTAATTTAGATGTTAATGCACAAACATATCTTGAAAATGCTGTTACTGGAAATATTAAATCTGATAGTGATATTCAAACATCTAGTGTAATGGTTGAAAATAAAACAGGTAAAGTGATTGCACTTGTTGGTGGTAAAAATTATGAAAAAAGTCAGTATAATAGAGCAGTTTATTCAAAAAGACAGGTTGGATCTACTATGAAACCATTTCTTTATTATGCTGCACTTGAAGATGGTTTCACTGCTTCTTCTACATTTTTATCAGAGCCTACTACTTTTTCTTTAGAAAATAATAAAACTTATAGTCCTGCAAATTTTGGAAATATATATCCATCTAAACCTATTCCCCTTTTACTTGCGATTGCTTATTCTGATAACATATACGCAGTTAAAACTCATTTATTTTTAGGCGAAGATAAAATTATTGATGTTGCTAAAAAAGCAGGTATTAAAACTAAAATGGAAAAAACTGTATCACTCCCTCTTGGAACAGAGGAATTAAATATTATGGAGATGACTAATGCATATTCTACTCTTGCAAATGAAGGAGTTAGAAATAATTTATATCTTATTAGAAAAGTGAAAGACTTAAAAGGAAATTCTTTATATAAACATAAAAGTATACCAAAGACAGTTTTTGATTATAATTATACTTTTGTACTTAGTACTCTTTTAAATAATTGTTATGATAGTACCTTAATAGATTATAATGCTCCTACATGTCTTACTATTAAACCTAAACTTACTAAAACTTATGCTATTAAAACTGGTTCTACTGATTCAGATTCATGGATTATGGGATATAATAGGGATTATACTTTAGGTGTATGGGTTGGATATGATAAAAATCAAAAGATAAAAAGTAGTGATTCAAAAATATCAAAAAATATATGGGCTGATACTATGGAAAATTACTTAAGGGATAAAAATGATTCTTGGTATGATAAGCCAGAAAATATTGTATCAGTTTTAGTTAATCCTATTACTGGAAATCTTGCGAATAATACATCTAAAAAGAAAAAAATTGTTTACTATATTAAAGGTACACAACCTACAACTTATGATAAATAATAAAAGATAACGTGCATGTTATCTTTTATTTTAAATTATTAATTTCTTCAATTGATAGACCTGTTGCTTTTGATATGTTTTCAAGAGATATATCCATTGACAATAAGTTTTTAGCAGTTTGTTTTATACCTTTATTTAATCCATGTTCTTCTGCATATTCTATTTCTGCTTGTTTCTTTTCTTCTTCTCTTTCTTTTTCATCATATAATAATGATAATGCTTCATCTTCTGATAATTTGTCTAATCTTTTATATATTTTATCCATAATTTTATCTCCTTTCGAAATCTCTTTTAATTTTTCTCTATTTGATTCTTTAAACATTAAGAAGATTTTTTCTCTTCTAGTTAACTCATCGTTATTATAATATTTATTTTCTATATATTCAAGGTCTATCTTATATTTTTCTAGTCCATAATCTTCTACATTTCCATCACTATCTTGAAACATATATTTTCTTATTGACTTTTTTTCTCCTTTTAATTCTTCTCCTTCTTTATAACTTGTAAAACATATTTGAACTTTATTCTTTGGATTATAATGATTTACTATTTTATGTATGTATTTATTATTCTTTTTATTTGAGCCTGAATAATATCTTCTATCCATTTCTAAATTTATTACATTATCTCCTATACTTATTGATAAATCTGACTTTTTATCTGTTTCAATTATATTTTCTCTTACATACTCACTATTTATTATTACTCCATTTTTTATTACATCTTCTTTTGATATACCAATTACTAGTTCTATTATTTCTGCGAGTACTTCCTTTTCTTCTGTTAATACTGCTTTAAATACTGCATCAAATGTTCCTGGTATTACCTCTTTTTTTCTTAGTTCTGGATTATTTGTATATCCTTTTATTGTAACCAAAGTTCCTCCTTTATTATTTTTGGTCTTTTTTATTCATTACAATATTTATTGTATTATTATATACACTAATAAGTATATCCGAGTCTTTATATTTTTTTACTTTTTCTGGATTTATTAGATCTTGACTATCTAAAAGAATTCCTCTTTCAATTATATCTTCTTTTGGTATTCCTGTGACACCATTTATTATTTCTGCAAGCATATCTTTATCATTTTCAAATAATGTCTTTAGGTTATGTTCTAAATTTGACAAAATAACATCTAATTTTTCTTCATCCAATACATAATTATCTTTAATTGTAACCATAATATCCTCCCTTATATTTATGATAAGAGTTATTTAATTTTTCCTCCTTTCTATTTTCTAAAAATAACCCTTTCATATGTTATATTCTCCGTTACAATTTATTTTTCCCCTAAATATTTAAAAAAATATGATTTTTTCATCATATTTTTAGTTTTCATCATCTACTTTTATAACAAATTGATATAATCCATCAAAATCATATTCTTCTAATTTGGCTTCAAAACCTAGTTCTTTTACATCTTCTACTACTTTTTGAATTTTACTAATTACGTCATCTATATTTTTTTCTTTCTTAGCAATTGATAAAGATGGAACATTTATTATATCATTATCAAAATCACTAATTACTTCTATATCGTCATCATTTTCTTTATATTCTTTTATTGGATTACTACTAAATGTTGGTATTTTTTCTATTTCTTCCTCATTTTTGTAATCATTTGAAATGTTTGGAATATTATTAGAATCAAATGTTTCTTCTATTCCTGTATTAGATAAATTAGGAATGTTAATAAATTCTTCTTCTCCATTTAATTTTCTATTAATTAAATCTTCTGTATCTCTAACATTTAATCTTTTTTCTATTATTTCATCTAATACTTTTTTTTGCTCTTCTTTATTATCTAATTTTAGTAAACTTCTTGCATGTCTTTCTGATATTTTATTATTTAAAAGAGCATCTTGAACTTTTTCATCTAGATTTAGAAGTCTTAACTTATTTGATACTGTTGATTGATTTTTACCCATTCTAGATGCTAATTGATCTTGTGTTAAATATCCTCTATCAAGCAATTTTTTATATGATTTTGCTTCTTCTATTGGTGATAAATCTTTTCTTTGTATATTTTCTACAATGGCTACTTCAGCAGATTCATTATCATTTAAATCAATTATAACTGCTGGTACTTTAGTTAGTCCTGCAATATATGATGCTTTATATCTTCTTTCACCCGCTATTATTTCATATTTATCGCCAATTTTTCTTAAAACTAGAGGTTGTATTATTCCATGTTGTCTTATTGATTCAGCAAGTTCATTTAATCCTTGTTCGTCAAATGAAAGTCTTGGTTGAAATCTATTTGGAATAATATCATCTAATGATACTTCAATTATTTCTCTTTCCCTTTCGTTCATAACTGCTCCCTACCTTTTATTCTTACTTATTATTGTACAATAAAAATCCATATTTTACAATGGATTTTTTTTGATTTTATCAAAAACTCTTGGATACTTAACATTTGTCTTATTTACTTTTTTTATCTTTATTAAGTTTCTAACAGATCCTTCTTTAGGTAAAAGAAATGATATTATTTCTTCTTTTTTTGAACCTAATTTTTTCATTCCGGATTCTGCTTCTTCTATTTCACCCTCTATATTTGCTTTCATAGGAATAAAATAACCATTTTCTTTTACAAGAGGAATACATAGTTCATCTAATAAATTTAGTCTAGAAACTGCTCTTGAAGTAACTAAATCAAATTTTTCTCTATTTTCTTTAGCAAAATCTTCTATTCTAGAGTGTACAGTAGTAATATTTTTTAACTCTAACTCTTTGATAACCTCATTTAAAAACATAACTCTTTTATTTAATGCATCTACAAGTGTAATATCAATATTATCAAATACTATCTTTAGAACTATTCCAGGAAATCCTGCACCTGTTCCTGCATCGCAAACCTTAATTTTCTTATTTAAATCATATGCTTTTATTAATGTTAAACTATCATAAAAATGTTTTAAATAAACTTCTTCTTTATCTGTTATTCTAGTTAAATTTATTTTATTATTCCACTCTATTAATAAATCATAGTATTTATCTAATTTGTTTAGTTTTTCTTCTGTTATATCTATTCCAAGATTTTTTAGTGCTAAAACAAATTCATTCTTATTCATTAAAATACCTCTTCATATAAACAGATAAAATAGATACATCTGATGGATTTACTCCACTTATTCTAAGTGCTTGTCCAAAACTTTCTGGTCTTACTTCTTTTAATTTTATTCTTGCTTCACTAGCTAAATTAGGAACTTTATCATAATCAATATCTTTAGGAATTTTTTTGTTCTCTAACTTTTTCATTTTTTCTGCTTCTTTTCTTGTTTTTCTAATATATCCTTCATATTTAATCATGATTTCTGCTTGTTCTAATTCTAGTTCATCATATTCTTTACTTAATTTATCTTTTACATCATTAATTGATACTTCTGTTCTTTTTAAATAATCATATGCAGTAATATTTTTTTCATCTTTTATTTTTATATTCTTTAATTCTTCTATTATTAAATCTATATTCTTTTCTTTTTCTTTTAATTTATTATATTGTTCATCACTAATTAAACCTACTTCATAACCATGAGTTCTAAGTCTAATATCAGCATTATCATGTCTTAGTAATAAACGGTATTCTGCTCTTGAAGTAAGCAATCTATATGGATCTTTTACACCTTTTGTTACTAAATCATCTATAAGTACACCAATGTATGATTCATCTCTTCCTAAGATTAATGGATCTTTTCCTTCTAGTTTTAATCCTGCATTTATTCCTGCGATTAATCCTTGTCCTGCGGCTTCTTCATAACCACTTGTACCATTTATTTGACCTGCAGTAAATAATCCATCTATTATTTTAGTTTCTAGACTTGGTTTTAAATCTCTTGAATCTATCGCATCATATTCTATCGCATATGCATATCTAAGTATTTTAGCATGTTCAAGTCCTGGTAAACTATGTACCATTTCTTCTTGTACATCATATGGCATACTTGTTGAAAAACCTTGAAGATATATATCATCATAATATTTACTTTCTGGTTCTAAGAATAATTGGTGTCTTTCTTTATCTGCAAATCTTACTACTTTATCTTCTATAGATGGACAATATCTAGGCCCAGTTCCTAATTTTTCATAAAAACCACCATACATACTAGATTTACCTAAATTATCTCTAATAATTTTATGAGTTTCTTCTGTTGTATAAGTTAAATAACATGGTTCTTGGTTTTCCACAGTATAATAAGGTTTATTATCAAATGAAAATGTATATAGTTTGTCATCCCCATCTTCTCTTTTAGTCTTTGAAAAATCTATTGTACTTCTATCAATTCTAGGTGGAGTTCCTGTTTTAAGTCTAAGTAATTTAAATCCTAATTTTTCTAGATTTTCACTTAAGTATAAAGAAGGTCTTGTTCCTCTTGGTCCTGAAACTGTTCTTTTATCACCAACTAATATATTTGCTTTCATATAAGTTCCAGTTGTAAGAATTACAGCGTCACACATAATTTCTTTTCCTGTGGATAATTTTATACCCTTTATTTTATTATTTTCTACTATTAAATCTTCTACTATTTCCTCAATTATATCTATATTTTCGTGTTCTTCTAATATTCTTAACATTTCTTTTGGATAAGTAATTTTGTCACCTTGCGCTCTAAGTGATCTAACAGCAGGTCCTTTACTACTATTTAAAAGTTTCATTTGAAGTAATGTTTTATCAGCAACTTTACCCATATATCCACCAAGTGCATCTATTTCTCTTACAACTATTCCTTTTGCAGAACCGCCTATTGATGGATTACATGGCATCATCGCAATTGTATCTTTTGAACCTGTAACAAGTAATGTTTTGTGACCTTTATTGGCAGATGCTAGTGTAGCTTCACATCCAGCATGTCCGCCACCAACTACAATTATTTCATATTTCATTTTAATCAACCTTCTTTTTTTGCACTTGTATTATACTACAAGATTAAAAATTACACAATAAAAAACAATTACAATATATTCTACTGTAACTGTTTAGTTTTTTATATATCTTCTTTTAACTTTATAACCTCTTCTAAAGACAAACCTGTTATTTCTGCTACTACATCAATATTCATATTTCTCTCAAGCATATTTTTAGCAGTTTGTTTTATACCCTGAGATATACCTTTATTTAATCCATGTTCTTCTGCATATTCTATTTCTGCTTGTTTCTTTTCTTCTTCTCTTTCTTTTTCATCATATAATAATGATAATGCTTCATCTTCTGATAATTTGTCTAATCTTTTATATATTTTATCCATAATTTTATCTCCTTTCGAAATCTCTTTTAATTTTTCTCTATTTGATTCTTTAAACATTAAGAAGATTTTTTCTCTTCTAGTTAACTCATCGTTATTATAATATTTATTTTCTATATATTCAAGGTCTATCTTATATTTTTCTAGTCCATAATCTTCTACATTTCCATCACTATCTTGAAACATATATTTTCTTATTGACTTTTTTTCTCCTTTTAATTCTTCTCCTTCTTTATAACTTGTAAAACATATTTGAACTTTATTCTTTGGATTATAATGATTTACTATTTTATGTATGTATTTATTATTCTTTTTATTTGAGCCTGAATAATATCTTCTATCCATTTCTAAATTTATTACATTATCTCCTATACTTATTGATAAATCTGACTTTTTATCTGTTTCAATTATATTTTCTCTTACATACTCACTATTTATTATTACTCCATTTTTTATTACATCTTCTTTTGATATACCAATTACTAGTTCTATTATTTCTGCGAGTACTTCCTTTTCTTCTGTTAATACTGCTTTAAATACTGCATCAAATGTTCCTGGTATTACCTCTTTTTTTCTTAGTTCTGGATTATTTGTATATCCTTTTATTGTAACCAAAGTTCCTCCTTTATTATTTTTTGATAAGAGTTCTTCAATTTTTCCCTCCTTTCAATCACATAGAAATAACCCTTTCATATGTTATATTCTCCACAACTTTTTACTTTTCCCCTAAATATTAAAAATTTTTTAGTAAAAATATTGTTAGAAAAAGATAATTAAGGTATAATTAATTCAACATCTTATAAAGAGCGATGGAGGGACTAGCCCAATGAAATCGCACCAACCTATTAAATTAGGTGGTAATGCTAGATTCTATAAGATAACTTTTTACACTCAAGAAAGTTATCTTGGGTGTTTTTTTATTAGATGTAAAAAGGAGGAAATATATATGATTGAAAAAGTAAACCCTGGTCATCCAGACAAGGTAGCAGACAGAATTGCAGGGGCAATAGTAGACCTTGCGTACAAAAAAGAGGAAAATCCAAAGATAGCAGTTGAAGTTTTAATTGGTCATAATGAGTGTAATGTCATAATTGAAACTAATATTGATATAAAGAAAATTGATATAGTAAATATATTAGAAAGGATTACAGGCAGTAATAAAATTAAATTAAATTTAAAAGTAGTACCACAAGATGAAAAGCTTGCTAAAAATCAAAGTGAAAGAATTAAATGTGGAGATAATGGTATTTTCAAAGGTGTACCACTTAATAATTTAGAAAAACAAATAAGTAAACTAGCAAGAAAATTATATGATAATATTCCATATGATGGAAAATACATTCTTACAGAAGATCAATTGATAATCTGTCAATCTAATGCAACGAATGAGAAAATACAAAATATAATAAATGAAGTAATGAACACAACAAATCTAAAAATAATAATTAATCCATTAGGAGAATGGGAAGGTGGCACAAATGTTGATACTGGTGCGACAAATAGAAAACTTGGTTCTGATATGGCTCAATCTGTAACAGGTGGAGGAATTCATGGTAAAGATCTATCAAAAGCAGATGTAAGTATAAATATTTATGCGTTTAAGAAAGCTCAAGAAACAGGTAAGGAAGTAGAACTATTCTGTGCAATTGGGGATGATATGATTGATGGAAAACCTTATAATGAAATTGTTGAAGAAGCTAGAGAATATATTAATAATATTGGTGGATTTGAGAAGTTTGCCGAATGGGGTTTATATTAAATAACGTTTAAAATATACAAAAAAACAGGATATCCTGTTTTTTTATGAACTTAAATTTATTATATTTGCAAATTCTTTTTCATTAATGGACGCTGAACCAACTAATAATGCATTTATTTCATCGTTATTAACTATGTCAAGTACATTATTTGAATTAATACTTCCACCATAACCTAATGTTAGATTATTAAATTCTTCATCATATTTTTTACAAATTATATTTTTTATTAATTTTATTATATCTAATATTTCATTTTTATTTAATGCATTACCTGTACCTATTGAAAATATTGGTTCATAGGCAAATATTATATTATTTATGCTTTCTTTTTTAATATCTTTTAATATCATATTTATTTCATTTTCTAACGACTCATTTGATCCAATACACACAATAGGTTTTATATTATATTTTAACGCTAATATTAGTTTTTTATTTATTTCCTCTTCTGTCTCATTAAAATATAATCTTCTTTCATAGTGTCCAAGCAAGACATAATCTGTTTTTATAGATTTTAACATTTTTACTGATATTTCACCTGTATATGGACCTTCTTCTTTACTATACATATTTTGAGCACCAACATAAATATTAGTATCATTTACTATATTTGATGCATAAGGAATATCCACATATGGAACACATAATACAATTTCATTATTACTTTTTATATCTTTCTTTAAATTTTCAATATATAAAGCTACTTCTTCTGGAAGCAAATTCATTTTAAGATTACCAATTATTACCTTTTTATTCATAATTATCTCGTATAATCAATCTTATAAAAATATTAACCTATTTGATTGATCCCTTTCTATTTATATTTTTTTGATATATTATACTTCCAGAAGTATAATATATTTCGCACTGTGGATTTGTTTCTATATTTTTACAGCCACTTTATGGACTGGTTTAAGGAGACTCAGACCACAGGTTTTTAATTTAATTGTTAATTAGTTAGTTAACACGATAGTTTTACTATTGATGTTTTATTAAGTTACGAGATTAAATAATTAAAAATTCTGTGTCAAACATATCAGTGCAAAAAACTATTTTAGGAGGTGCTTATAAAATGATATATTATGTTGGTATTGATATATCAAAGTACAAACACGATTTCTGTATTATCTCAAATACAGGCGAAATTATTGTAGAAAATTCTTCTTTTGAAAATAACAAAAAAGGATTTCAATCTTTTCTGGATCAATTGAAACCCTATAATAAACAAGATGTCCAAATTGCTTTTGAAGCTACTGGACATTACACTATGAATTTGGAATTGTTTTTAACTAATCAAGATTATTCATTTATGAAAGTGAATCCTCTCGTCGTTCATCAATTTTTAAAAGCTCGAAGCTTACGTAGGACTAAAACAGATAAAGCAAATAGTTTTACTATGGCTAATTATCTGATGTCCATCCAATACAAACCAAATTCATTTTTATTATACAATATCTACACATTAAAGTCACTATGTAGATCAAGAGAACAATTAATTAAAGAAAGAAGTAAATTCGAATTGTTATTAACCAACGAATTGGATAAATCTTTTCCTGAAATAAAACCTTTCTTTAACAATACTATTTCTACTACCTTACTATTTATTTTAGATAAATATAAGAATGTAGAACATATTTCCTTAATGAAAGATTATGATTCTATTAGATCTGTTTCTCATGGCAAGTTTTCTTATGCTAAGTTCACTAAACTTAAAGAACTTGCTAAAAATTCTATTGGTTTTCATAATGAAAATACCGATTTACTTATTTCTACTTATATCTCTATTATCAATAACTTTAATAATAATATTGATCCAATAAATAAACAAATTTCTACAATTATCAAAGAACTCAATCCCAGAATGTTAACCATTCCCGGAATGGGTGAAATATCTGCTGCAATTATTTTATCTGAATATGGCGATATTTCTAATTTCTCTAGTCCAAATAAAATGCTTGCTTTTGCCGGTTTAGAACCTAGTATTATTCAATCTGGCACATTAGAATATAATGGCAAGATGGTTAAACATGGTTCTGGTCATCTTAGATATGCAATTATGAATATTGCAATGTCTATTTTAAGATATTTACCTACATTCTATGACTTTTACTCAAAAAAACGTTCTGAAGGTAAATGTCATAGAGTTGCTTTATCTCATGTTTGTAAAAAACTTATTAGAGTTATTTATACTCTCGAGAAAAACAACATTGATTTTGATCCGTCTTTATTGAAATAATCAAAACCTGATTTTTTTCAAAATTTCACTCATGTGAAATCTTTTTGGCGTGGGTTTCTTTCCATTTTACATCATACTATTAAAAATTTCTTTTTTTCTATTGACTTTTAATAGTTAGTCTCCTTATTTTAATATTACATCTATTATAGATTCTTTACTTTTTTCATTATAAATAATATCATAAAGCGTATTTATTATTTTAGTGTCAATATTATACTTTTGTGATATATCGTGCGCTATTTTTAAAGCATCAAGTCCTTCAATAACCATACCTATTTCTTCTTTTATTTCATCTATTTTTTTACCTTGTGACAAAAGTGTTCCACATCTATTATTTCTACTTTCATTACTTAAACATGTCGTTAATAAATCTCCAAGACTTGATAAACCATAAAATGTTTCTTCTTTAGCACCTAATTTTATTCCTATTTCTTTTATTTCTTCTAATCCTTTTGTAATAAGAATAGCGTTCATATTATTTCCTAAATTAAGACCATTAACTAATCCTGATGCGATTGATATAATATTTTTTAATGTTCCACCTAATTCTGTTCCAATTACATCATCACTTAATTCTATTTTAAATTTATCTGTTTCAAAATTATCTTTTATTTCATTGTTATAATCACTATTATTTGATGCGAATACAATCTTTAATCCCATATCATTTATTACTTCTTTTGCTATACTTGGTCCAGAAATTACTCCGATATATTTTAAATCTAACTCTTCTTTTACAATATCTGTTAAAAATTTATTAGTTCCTATTTCCATACCCTTTGATGCGATTATTATTTTTTGATTTTTAACATATTCTTTTATATTTTTACATATGTTTCTAATTACACTTGATGGCGTTACTAAAATTAAATATTCTGAATCATCTATTACATCTTCATAATTTGTATAACACACTATTCTTTCATCTAGTTTTGAATTATCAATAAACATACATCTATGTTCATTATTTATTACATCTGCTTCTTCCTTTTTAAAGGACCATATTTTTACATTATGATTTTTTATTAATACGTTTGCGAGTGCACATCCAAAGCTACCACTGCCTATTATCCCTATATTATTCATTATTTCCTACTTTCCTAAACAAAAGTTACTAAATAATGTATCTATTAATTTATCATCATAACTCTCGCCTATTATTTCTCCAAGTATTTCACAAATTTCTTTTATATCTATTTCAAGTAAATCAATTGGTACATCATTATTTAATGCATCTTCTAAATTTTTCGATATTTCTACTGCTTTCTTTACAAGTGATATTTGTCTTGAATTTGATAAATAAGTAAAATTTCCTAAATTAATTTCTTCTAAATTAAACATATCATTTATTTCATTTTTTAAGTTTTCAATACCACTATCTTTTAATGCTGAAACTTTTACTATTCTTTCATTTTTCAAATTACTAATATCCAAATTATTTTCTAAATCTATTTTATTTATTACTATTATTCTCTTTTTATCTTTTGTATATTCAAGTAATTTCTTATCTTCATCAGTTAATTTTTCATTATTATTAAATACAAGTATTATTAAATCTGCATCATTTACTAAACTTAATGATTTTTCTACACCTATTTTTTCTACTATATCTTCTGTTTCTCTTACACCTGCGGTATCTATTATATTAAGTAAAATTCCATTTACTCTTATCTGACCTTCTACTATATCTCTTGTTGTACCCGCAACGCTAGTTACTATTGCTTTATCTTCTTCTATAAGTTTATTTAATATAGAACTTTTACCAACATTTGGTCTACCTAAAATCAATGTTTTTATTCCATCTTTTATAAGTTTTCCATTTTCTGATTCATTTAATAGTTTTGTTAATTCTTTATTTATATATTTAGACATTTCCTCTATTTTTTCTTTTGTTACAATTTCAATATCTTCATATTCTGGATAATCTATATTAACTTCAATATTTGCATTTACTGTTACTAAATTTTCTATAATATTTTTTACTAGTTTTGATACTTTTCCTTCCATTCCACTTATTGCTAGTTTTCTAGATGTTTCTGTTTTTGATTCTATTAAATCCATTATACTTTCTGCTTCTACTAAATCAATTCTTCCATTTAAAAAGGCTCTTTTTGTAAATTCTCCTGGTTCTGCGAGTCTCGCACCTTCTAAAAGTAATATTTCTAGTACTTTATTCGTTACAGCGACACCACCATGTGAATTTATTTCAACTATATCCTCTTTTGTAAATGTTTTTGGTGACTTCATTATACTTACCATTACTTCATCTATTATTTCACCCTTATAAACTATGTGTCCATAATTTATAGTATGAGATTCTTTTTTAGTTAAATCTTTATCAAATATTTTGTTAACAATATCTATTGCGTCATCTCCACTAACTCTTATTATTGAAATTGCTCCTACTCCTAATGCTGTTGATATTGCACATATTGTATCGTTCATAAAAAATCACTTCCTTTTTTATTATATCATGTATGATAAAAAAAGAAACCTATTTAGATGGTTTAATAACAACACATCTATTAGGTTCTTCTCCTTCACTTTCAGTTTTTACACCCCTATAATTACTTAAAACATCATGAACTAAATGTCTTTCATATGAATTCATTGAATCCATTTTAATTTCTATTCCTGTTTGAACTACTTCTTTAGCAAGTTTTTTTGCCATATATTCAATGTTTTTTTGTTTCTTTTCTTTATAGTTTGATGCATCTAATAAAATATTTACATGAATGCCAGTTTTAGCATATATTGATTGATGAAGTATATTTTGAATTGACATTAATGTTCTTCCATTTTTACCTATCAATATTGGATTATTATCTGAGTATAATTTAATTAGTATATTATTCTCTCCTCTTTTTGTTTCAAGTTTAACATCTAATCCCATAGCATTTACTAAATCTGTAACAAATTTCTTTGAATATTCTAAAACATCAGTTTTAAGAATTGCTTTAATTGTTACTTTTTTCTTTTTTAATAATCCTACTGTTTCTTCTTTTGTTACATATAGGATTTCATCTTCTTTAACACCTAATTCGTTAAGCATTTTAAGTATTAATTCTTCTTCGTTTTTTCCTTCATATAAATATTCTTTCATATTACTTTACCTCTTTCTTTTTACTTGTTTTAATAACTATTAAGTTTTGAACAATAGTAAATAATGTTGACGCAATCCAATATAATGATAATGCTACTGAGAAATTAAGTGACATTATTACAATCATTACAAGCATGAAATTCATCATTGTATTTGGATTTACATCATTTGTTTGAGGTGTTGGAGCTGTTGTATTTAATTTTTGAGAAATAAATGTTGTCGCACCGATTAATATAACTATAATTGCATATTCAATATGACCTGATGTAATTGCTTTAAATGGTGTTGTTCCAAGTATAAGACCAAATAAGTTTTCTTCAAATATTACTGGTACTCTATTTATTGCTTCTAAGAAACCAAATAATAATGGTATTTGAATAAATGCAAATAAACAACTTGAGAATGGATTTATATCATATTTCTTATATAATGCCATTGTTTCCATTGATTTTTTAGTCATTGAATCTTGATCTGTTTTATTTTCATATTTTTTATTTATTCTATCCATTTCTGGTTGCATCTTCTTCATATTTTCTGATTGCATAGCAGTTTTTTTAGTAAATGGCGCAAGTATTAATCTTATTATTATTGATAAAATTATAAGTGCAATACCATAACTTTTTACTAAACTACCTATTTTTAATGTTAACCAAGCAAGTGGTTTAACTACTAAAGTTTCCCATAAATTATTGTAATTTGCATCACTTGGTTTAAATTTATCACAATCTGGTAACTTAGATATATCAATTTGTTTTTTATATTTATTATATTCTTTTACTAAGCCTTTATTTGTTGGTTTACATAATATATTTTCATTTAAAGTTATTTTAACTTTTTCATCTTCATAAGTTACAACCTTTTTAGTTTTTGGATCTTTTAGTGTTGTTGTACAACCAGTTATTATAAATATTGATAGCACTACAACTAATATTTTCATTATCTTGCTTTTTTTCATAAGTTTCTCCTAATCTGTTACTTTCTTTAATAGATCCATTAAATTTTTCTTAATTTCACTATATTTTATTTCATTAATTTCTTTTTTTATTATTATAACATAATCAGTATTAGAATTAAATACTAAATTGCTTTTATCTATAACATCTTTTACTTGTCTTTTTACTTTATTTCTAGTTACAGCATTTCCTATTTTTTTAGATACACATACCGCGAATCTATATTTTCCAACATTATTTTCATTAAAATAAACATTAAAATATCTATTTCTATAGCCTTTTTTTGAATCTAATACTTTACTTATATCAAAATTTTTTTTTATTATATTAGTTTTTTTCATTTTTTCACCTACTTACAAAAAAAACCACTAATAAAAAGTGGAATTATTTAGATAAAGTTTTGCGTCCTTTTTTTCTTCTATTATTTAATACCTTACCTTTTACTCTAGAAAAAAATCCATGTTTTTTTGCTTTTTTTCTATTATTAGGTTGAAAAGTTCTTTTCATTTTTGCACCTCCAAGTTCATAAAACATTACAATTATATACATTTTTTTATATAAAGTCAAATGTTTTTTATATATTTTAATATATTTTATTAATATGTCAACCATTTTTTGTTACAAATATTTAATTTAATATTGTAGATTTTCAAATAAATATTCATATTATAGCATATATATTTTTTTTAATTCATATATCTTAATGAGATTTTTAATATTAGGAGATGAATTTAATTAATGAAAATAAAAACCGATTCTAGGAAAGTTAAACCTGGAGATACGTTTATTGCGATAAAAAATGTAAATACTGACGGACATGATTTTATTGAAAGTGCTATTAAAAATGGTGCCTCTAGAATTATATGTGAAAAGGGTAGTTATGGTGTTGAAACCATTATAGTACCAAATACAAAAGAATATTTAAATAATTATCTTTATAAAAATTACTATCCTAAATTTAAAGATATGAAATTAATTGGAGTAACCGGTACTAATGGTAAGACAACGATATGTTATTTAGTATATCAATTATTAACATTACTTGGAAAAAAATGTGCATATATTGGTACTATTGGTTTTTATTGTGGAAACAAACAAAAAACATTAAATAATACGACACCAGATACTGATGTACTTTATGATATGCTTCTAGAAGCAAAAGAATATGGATGTGAATATGTAGTTATGGAAGTTAGCAGTCATGCACTTGATAAAAATAGAGTATTTGGACTTGAATTTGATGAAGTAGCATTTACAAATCTTACACAAGATCACTTAGACTATCACAAAACTTTAGAAAATTATGCAAATGCTAAAAGAAAGTTATTTGAGAAAACTAGAGGAGAAAAGATCGCTATTATAAATAAGGATGACCCTCATCATGAAAAATTCATGTTAAATGAAAATAAAAATATAACTATTGGTAAAACTGATGCTGATGTTTTAATAAAAGATTATTCTTTATCACATTTGCACACAAAAATAGAATTTAGTTATGAAGATAAAATATATAATACGCAAATAAATATGGTAGGTAGTTATAATGTGTATAACTATTTAACTGCACTTATGCTTGTACATAAATTAGGATTTAGTATTGATAGTATTATTGATATTACCAAAGATTTAATGGCACCTGCTGGACGTATGGAAATGATTAAATATAATACAAATAGTGTATTTGTTGATTACGCACATACACCTGATGCAGTTATAAATGTTTTAAAGAGCGCAAATGAATATAAAAAGGGTAGGATTATAACTATTATTGGTTGTGGTGGAGATAGAGATAGAACAAAAAGACCAATAATGGGAAGAGCAGCAGAAGAAAATTCCGATTATGTAATATTTACTGATGATAATCCAAGAACTGAAGATGAAAAACAAATTATGAATGATATAGTTACTGGATTAAATAAAAATAATCATGAAATTATTTTTGATAGAAAAGATGCTATTATAAAAGGAATGCAGATGTTAAAAAATAATGATATATTAATGATACTTGGAAAAGGTCATGAAGATTATCAAATAATAGGAAAGAAAAAAATTCACTTCAGTGATAAAGAAATAGTAAAAAAATTTTTAAATTTATAAATATTTATTATATAATAGTAGTAGTAAATTTAAGAGTAGGTGATATATTTGAAAGAAATATTAGTAAAAGATATTATAAGAGAATGTAATGCAAGTCTTATAATGGGTGATGAAAATCTAAAAATAGAGAATTTTTCTAAAGATACTAGAGAAATTAATGAAAATGATTGCTACATAGGAATTAAAGGTGAAACTTTTGATGGTAATTTATTTTATGAAGATGCTTTTAAAAAGGGTGCGAGTGCTTGCATACTTGAAAAAGAATCTGTCAAAGATATAGATTTTAAAGATTACAATGGTAAAACAATTATTCTTGTGGATAATTCTATTAAAGTTCTTCAAGAACTAGCAGCATATAAAAGATCATTATATGATATACCTGTTATCGCAGTTACAGGTAGTGTAGGTAAAACAAGTACTAAAGAAATAATATCAAGTGTATTAAGTACTAAATATAATGTTTTAAAAACAGAAGGAAACTATAATAATCATATTGGTCTTCCTTTAACTATATTAAAATTAAAAGATCATAATGCTATGGTTCTTGAAATGGGTATGAATCATTTAAATGAAATAACTTTGTTAAGTAAAATAGCTAAACCAACTATCGCAGTTATTACTAATATAGGTACTGCTCATATTGGAAATCTTGGTTCTAGAGAAAATATATTAAAGGCTAAACTTGAAATTACTGATGGACTTAAAGAAAATGGTACTCTTATTATAAATAATGATAATGATATGCTTCATAATAATTTAGATAAAATTAATGCTAATATAAAAACTATTGGTATAAATAATAAAAGTGATTATATGGCAACAAATATAGTTGATGAAATTTTTAGTAGTAAATTTAAAATAAAAGATACTGATTTTGAGGTTAATGCACCTGGTGAAGCATTTATTTATAATAGTTTAGTTGCATATGCAGTAGGAAAAGAACTTAATATAAGTGATGAAAATATTAAAAAGGGTATAGAAACCTTCAAATTACCTAGTAATAGACTTGAAAAAATAATAAATAAAACTGGTACTACAATAATCAATGATACATATAACTGCAGTTACGATTCATTAATTAATTCTATAGATATGATTTCCAAATCTAATTATAATAGAAAAATATTAATGATAGGTGATATTTTAGAACTTGGTGATTATTCAGAAGATATACACAGGAAAATAGGTGGTTATATATTAAATAAGGATATTGATGGTGTAATACTAGTAGGCAATGAAGTAAAATTTATAAAAGATGAACTTATTAAAAATAACTTTAATAAAGATATAAATATATTTAATAATGAAAGTGATTCACATGAATTTCTTAAAAATTATCTAAAAAAAGATGATATTATACTTTTAAAGGGCTCAAATGGTATGAAATTATTTAATACTGCTGAATACTTAAGACAGATTTAAACATCTGTTTTTTTTAATATTTTGACAATTTTTTACTTTTTAACAGTTTTTTGTGGAAAAATATTTATTTTTTCTTTATAATATATAGTCAAATAAAGTTATCAACATTTTCCACAATAATGTGGAAAAATAATTGTTGTTTAAAAAGTACCTGTTAATTGTAAATTTGTGGAAAATGTGGAAAAGTATTGTAATCCCTTATTTTATATAGAGTAGTTTCCACATTTTATGTTGATAAGTGTTGTTTACTAATTTTTAGCCTTGAAAATGAACAAAAATGAGTTATAATAAGTTTATAACTTTACTATCTAATCAGGGGGAGGTGATAGTTCATGAACATTGATAATATATGGAATAAATTTCTAAGTATAATGAAGACTAAATTAAATAGTTTATCGTATGATACTTGGTTTAGCACTTCAAAACTTGTTGAATTAAATGAAGAACACGCTGTAATCATTGTTCCAACTATCGCTCATAAAAAACATTTATCTGAATCATACATTGATATAATCAGTGATATTTTCAACAGTATAACAGGAACTAATTTTAATTTTGAGTTTGTTCTTGAAAATGAATACAATAATAAAAAGATTACTGTAAAAAAAGAGGAAGAAGAAGAACTTGGTGTACCTTATAATAGTTCAGAAAAGGCAAATTTAAATCCTGATTATGTTTTTGAAAATTTTATAGTAGGTGAGAGTAATAGATTTGCACAAGCAACAGCGCTTGCTGTAGCTGAAAATCCTGGTAAAATGTATAATCCTTTGTTTATATATGGTAATAGTGGTCTTGGTAAGACACATTTAATGCAAGCAATTGGTAATTATATTGTAAAAAATACAAATAAAAGGGTATTATATGTTACTAGCGATCAATTTATTAATGATTTTTTAGGATTAAATAAGAAAGATAAAGACGGAACTAATTTTGATTATGTAGATTTATTTAAAGATAAATATAGAAATATTGATGTACTTATAATTGATGATATACAATTTTTAGGAAATGCTCCTAAAACCCAAAATGAGTTTTTCCATACATTCAATACATTATATGATGATAAAAAGCAAATTATTATATCATCAGATAGTTCTCCAGATGATTTAAAACATTTAGAGGATAGACTAAGAACAAGATTTAACTGGGGATTAAAAGTAAATATTTTTCCACCGGATAATGATTTAAGAAGAGAAATATTAAGAAAAAAGATGGCAAACATGGATTTTTCAAGGCATATAAGTGATGATGCGATTGATTATATAGCAAATATGTGTCCATCAGATGTAAGAAGTTTGGAAGGTGCATTAACAAGAGTTTGTGCTTATTCTACAATATTTTTTCAAGAAGAAATAACACTTGATTTAACTATTGAAGCATTAAAAGGTACTATAACACCTATGACTAACTTTAAAAATGATATACAAAAGATACAAAGGGTGGTTGCAGAACATTATAATGTATCAGTCGAAGACCTAAAATCAAAGAAAAGAGTCGCAACTATTGCTTTTCCAAGGCAAATAGCAATTTATTTGTCGAGACAACTAACGGATGAATCATTTCCTAAAATTGGTATAGAATTTGGCGGAAGAGATCATTCAACAGTTATGCATTCATGTGATAAGATTGAAAAAGAAAGAAAAGAGAACAAACAACTAGATAATATTATTAATGAAATCATTTCAAAATTAGAATAATACACAGGAAAATATAAAAATGCACATGTTTTATCAACAGTTATACACAGGATAAAAAATCGTAAACCTTTATAAAATAAATAAATATAAAGTTTTCAACTTTTTCAACAGTAATAATAAAAATAACATATTTAAATAATAAATAATATGATATAATCAGTTTAGGAGGGTTAATATGAAATTTAGTATTAAAAAAGAAATATTATTAGAAAATTTAAATAACGTATCAAAAGCAGTATCTACTAAAAATGTAATACCTGTACTTGGAGGAATTAAATTTAATTTAACAAATGAAGGATTATTTTTAACAGCTACTAATAATGATATAGATATAGAATGTTTTATTGATAAAAAATATATAGATAATATAGTTTCCACAGGAACAATTATTATTCAAGGTAAATATTTACTTGAAATAATTAGAAAATTACCTGATGGTCTTATTAATATAGAAATAATAGATGGATTAAAGATATTAATTTATACACAAAATTCTAACTTTAACTTAAATGGTATTGATTCAAGTGAATTTCCAAATATAAGTTTAGATATATCAACAAATCCTATTATATTAAGTAAAAAAGTTATTAAAAATATAGTAAATCAAACATTATTTGCAACTTCAATGCAAGAATCAAGACCAATACTTACAGGTATCAACTTAAAAATAGAAGGAAATAAGATGGAATGCATCGCAACTGATTCTTATAGACTAGCTAAAAAAATCGTTGAATTAGATAGTGCTGTGGAAAACTTAATTAATATAGTTATACCTGGTAAAAATATTGGAGAACTTGCTAAAATATTAAATGATAATGACGAAAATGTAGAAATTCATATTTTCTCTAATAAAATTTTATTTAAGTTTGATAATATTTTATTCCAATCTAGACTTTTAAATGGTACATTCCCAGATACATCTAGATTAATTCCAGATACTTTTGAACTTGAAATTAAAACAGACTTAGATGAGTTATATAGTGTAATCGATAGAGCAGCGCTTTTAACAAGTGAAAAGGAAAAGAATGTAATAAAGTTCGAAACTAATGAAAACGAGGCTATAGTAAGCTCAAATACACCTGAAATAGGACGTGTTGAAGAAAGACTTGCTATAACTAAAAATAATGATAAAGAAATAAAGATTGCATTTTCTTCTAAGTTTATGATGGAAGCATTAAAAACAATAAATAGTAAGGATATTAGAATATTATTAAATTCTGATATAAAACCAATAATTCTTAAAACTGATGAAGATGAAAACTTAATTCAATTATTATTACCAATAAAAACATACTAAAAAAGAAAGAAATTTCTTTTTTTTTGCTTATTTCGACAAGATTTTTAAGAAAAGTTGCTATTAATAGAAGAAATTATTTTCGAAAAAGGAAGGAAAATAATAAATTTAGGGGGATAATTATGAAAAATTATGAAATTAATAGCAGAACACTAGCAATAGTACCAGTAGGTGAAAATCTTACAAATGTATTAGAAGAAGACAATGAGTTTATGATAAATATGAATTCTATGAAAATAATTGAAAAAAGTTGTGAATTTTTTGGAAGTTCTTATATGGGAAGAAGAACAGGAACAAAGGTTTTAACAGGTATTAGCCATAAATCACCAATTATAATTGAGGAAAGTACAAATATGATTTATTTTCCAACTACATCACCAAGATTAATTGGATGTATTTGGATAGCATTAGATAAGATAAAAGAATATAGAGAAGTTAATGGAAAAATATTAGTTTTTTTCAAAAATGGAAGGAAGATTTTCATAAATATTTCATATGGATCTTTTGATAATCAATACCTTCGTGCAACTAAACTTGAGTATATATTAAGAAGCAGAAAAAAGTTAAAAAATTAGGCTGTTTTTTTTCTAAAAATCCTATAAAAAATACCTTTTTTGTGGTATAATTAGTATGTATGTATAGGAGCATTATTTATGAGTCAAAATGAAGTAAAGGGCATAAAAATAGGTTTAAAATGTTTTTAAAGAAAATTTCTTTAGTAAATTTCAGAAATTATTCACAAATTAGTATAGATTTTGACAAAAAGATAAATATTTTTATTGGAAATAATGCTCAAGGTAAAACAAATATCCTAGAAAGTATATATGTTTTATCTATTACAAAATCCCATAGATGTAGTAAAGATTCATTTTTAATTAAACAAGGTGAATTGTTTACTAAAATAACTGGTGAAATTGTACATGAAAACTCATTAAAAAAGTCTTATGAAGTTTTAATTAATTCAAAAGGTAAAAAAGTAAGTATTAATGATATTCCACTTAGAAAAATGAGTGAATATTTATCAAATATCAATACTATTATGTTTTGTCCGGATGATCTTGAAATATTAAAAGGTCCACCACAGGGTAGAAGATACTTTTTAAATGTTGAAATAGGTCAATTTTATAATAATTATTTAAAGTATATTAATGATTATAATAAAGTTTTAAAAAATAGAAATGAGTATCTAAAAACAAGTAATAAAATAGATAAAGTATATTTTGATGTACTTACTGATGAATTAATAAGATTAAATATTGAAATTCTTAATTTTAGAAAGAACTATATTGATAAGATAAATTATCATATTAAGAAGATTTATAAAGATTTAACTAAAAAAGAAGATATTTTGGTTAAATATGAATCTTTTGTTGATATGAATGGTAAAGATTTATATGGTTTAATAAAAGAAAAGTATGATAAAGTGTATTATCAAGAATTACAACAAAAGACTACTTTAATTGGAGTACATAGGGATGATTTTTCTATATATTTAGATAATGTTAAAATTAATAATTTTGGTTCACAAGGTCAACACAGAATAGCAATTCTTTGCTTTAAACTATCAGAAATAGAAATGATGAGGGAAAACAAGTATGTTAAACCAATATTACTTCTTGATGATATTTTTAGTGAATTAGATAAAGAAAAGAAAGAAAATATTATTAAATATATAGATAATGATTTACAGGTTTTTATAACATCTACGGATATAAATAATATAGATACAAAATTGATAGAAAAAGCAGACGTTTTTTATGTAGAAAATGCAAAAGTATATGAACGAGGTGAAAAAGATGGCAGAGAATAATTATGATGCTTCAGCGATACAAGTACTTGAAGGACTAGAAGCAGTAAGAAAAAGACCAGGTATGTATATTGGAACAACAGATGTTAAAGGATTACATCATTTAGTTTGGGAAATAGTAGATAACTCAATAGATGAGGCTTTAGCAGGCTATTGTAATCATATTGAAATAACAATAAATAAAGATAATTCAGTAACAGTTGTTGATAATGGTAGAGGTATACCAGTTGGTATTCATCCAAAAACAGGAATATCCACAGTAGAAACTGTTTATACAGTACTTCATGCAGGTGGAAAATTTGGTGGAGGAGGATACAAGGTATCTGGTGGACTTCATGGTGTTGGAGCATCTGTTGTAAACGCTTTATCAAGCTGGGTTGTAGTAACAGTTTATAAAGAAGGAAAAATATATGAAGTAAAGTTTGCTGATGGTGGAAAAACAGTACAACCATTAACTGTAATTGGTGCTTGTGAAGAAGATAAATCAGGAACAACAGTTACATTTAAGCCAGATGCAGATATATTTGATACTGATATATATGATTATGAAACTTTAAAAGTTAGAACAAGAGAACTTGCATTCTTAAATAAAGGTTTAAGATTAACATTAACTGATAAAAGATCAGGAGAAGAAAAACAAGAAACTTTCCATTATGAAGGTGGTATAAGTGAATATGTTAAGTTCTTAAATAAGAATAAGACACCAATTCATGAAGAAATAATTCATTTACAAGGTGAAGAAGCAGGAATTATGTTTGAAGTTGCTATGCAATATAATTCAGGATATACAGACAATATTTATTCATTTGTAAATAATATAAATACACATGATGGTGGTACACATGAAGAAGGTGTTAGAAGAGCCTTAACTAGAATTATTAATAATTATGCTAGAAAAAATAACTTCTTAAAGGATAAAGATGCAGCTTTAACAGGTGATGATGTTAAAGAAGGATTAACAATGATAATATCTTGTAAACATCCAAATCCACAATTTGAAGGTCAAACAAAAGGTAGACTTGGTAATTCAGAAGTTAGAAAAATAGCAGATAATGTTTTTGCAGAAGGTTTTGAGAGATTCTTAATGGAAAATCCAGAAGAAGCAAAGATAATTGTTGATAAAACAATGACTGCTGCAAGAGCTAGAGTAGCTGCTAAAAAAGCAAGGGAATTAACTCGTAGAAAAAGTGATTTAGATGTAGTTAATTTCGGTGGAAAACTTGTTGATTGTAAAGAAAAAGATCCATCTGTTTGTGAAATCTTCCTAGTAGAGGGGGATTCTGCTGGAGGATCTGCCATTAAAGGTAGAAATTCAATGACACAAGCAATACTTCCACTTAGAGGTAAAATATTAAATGTTGAAAAAGCAAGATTAGATAGAGCTTTATCAAATGAAGAAATTAGAACAATAATAACTGCATTTGGTACTGGTATTGGTGAAGAATTTGATTTAAGTAAATTAAGATACCATAAAATAATAATAATGACTGATGCCGATGTTGATGGATCACATATTAGAGTATTATTATTAACATTATTCTATCGTTTCTTTAGACCAATTGTAGAGGCAGGACATGTATATGCTGCTCAACCTCCATTATTCTGTATTAAACATGGTAAAACAATTAAGTATGTGTTAAATGAAGAAGAAAGAGATACATATTTAGCATCTTTAAATCCTAATACAAAATATGATATTTCTCGTATGAAAGGTTTAGGAGAAATGGATGCAGAAGAATTAAATGAAACAACAATGGATATAAATCACAGAATTCTTAGAAAAATAACTGTTGAAGATACAATAGAAGCAGATGCAGCATTCTCTAAATTAATGGGTGAAGAAGTAGAACCTAGAAGACAATTTATTGAAAATAATGCTGTATATGTACAGAATTTGGATATATAGGAGGTAAATCATGGATCATAGTAGAGATAGATTAGAAGAAAATAACATAGTAAGTGAAATAGAAACATCATTCTTAGAGTATTCAATGAGTGTTATAGTAGCCCGTGCGTTGCCTGACCTTAGAGATGGTTTAAAGCCAGTTCACAGAAGAATTTTATGGTCAATGTATGAATCAGGTTATACACCAGATAAACCTCATAAAAAATCGGCACGTATTGTCGGTGATGTTATGGGTAAATATCATCCACATGGAGATTCAAGTATATATGAAGCAATGGTTCGTATGGCACAAGATTTTAGTTATAGAAATATGCTTGTTGATGGGCATGGTAACTTTGGTAATATAGAAGGTTATGGGGCAGCAGCAATGCGTTATACTGAATCAAGACTTTCAAAGATTTCACTAGAATTATTAAGAGATATTAATAAAGATACAGTAAATTTTATACCAAACTTTGATGAAACAGAAAAAGAACCTGAAATATTACCTTCAAGATTTCCAAATATTCTTGTAAATGGTACTATGGGTATTGCTGTTGGTATGGCAACAAATATTCCACCACATAACTTAGGTGAAGTAATTGATGGATGTATTGCTTATATAGATAATCCTGAAATTGATACACTTGGATTAATGGAACATATTAAAGGGCCTGATTTTCCAACAGGTGGTATTATTTTAGGAAATAGTGGTATTAAAAAAGCTTATGAAACTGGTAGAGGAACCATTACTATAAGAAGTAGGGCAAGAATTGAAGAAGAAAATGGTAAACATTATATAATTATTGATGAAGTTCCTTATGGTGTTAATACAATGGAACTTAAAAATAAGGTTGCAGAACTTGTCCACAATAAAACTATAGAAGGTATAGCAGATTATCATACAGATTTAAAAAATGGTGTAAAAATAACCATTACACTTAAAAAAGATGCAAATGCACAAGTTGTGTTAAACAATTTATATAAACATACACAATTTCAAACTAATTTTGGAATAATATTCTTAATGCTAGATAAAGGTGTTCCAAAAACACTAGGATTAAAAGATATTATTTCAAAATATATTGAATATCAAAAAGAAGTAATTATAAGAAGAACAAAATTTGACTTAGATAAAGCAGAAAAAAGAGTTCATATATTAGAAGGTTTAAAAATTGCACTCGATCATATTGATGAAGTAATTAAATTAATTAGAGGCTCTAAATCAGATGAAGAAGCAAAAGCAGGTTTAATGAGCAAATTTGGTTTAAGTGAAATTCAATCAGATGCAATTCTAGAAATGAAGTTAAGAAGATTAACAGGATTAGAAAGAGATAAAATTGAGAACGAATTAAATGATTTATTAGAAAAAATTAAAGATTTTAAAGCAATTTTAGCGTCAGACGAACGAATTTTCGGTATAATTAAATCAGAATTATTAGAAATTAAAGATAAATATGCTGACGAAAGAAGAACAAGTATTGATATGACAGCTATTGATTATATAGAAGATGAATCATTAATACCTGTAGAAGATATAATTGTTACATTAACGAACAAAGGTTACATAAAAAGACTTACTACAGACACTTATAAAGTACAAAATAAAGGTGGTGTAGGAGTTAAAGGTATGTCTACTAATGAAGAAGATTTCGTAGAAAAAATGGTAACAGTTAAGACTCATGATTATATATTATTCTTCTCAAATAAAGGAAAAGTATATAAAATAAAGGGCTATGAGATACCAGAATTTAGTAGACAAGCAAAGGGATTACCAATAATTAACTTATTACCAATTGAAAAAGATGAAAAAATTAATTCAATATTAAGTATTTCAAAAGATGATAATAGTGATTATATTACATTTGTTACTAGAAAAGGATTAGTAAAGAGAACAAAAATTGAAGAATTTGATTCAATTAGAAAAAGCGGTAAAATCGCAATTACATTAAAAGAAGATGATGAACTATTGTTCGTTACAAAAACTGATGGTAATAATGAAATAGTTATTGGTTCATCAAATGGAAGATTAGTTAGATTTAATGAAAATGAAATAAGAGTTATGGGTAGAACTGCAAGTGGTGTTAAAGGTATTGAAATACCAGAAGATGCTATTTGTGTAAGTGCTGAAAAGGTTGATCCAACAAGTGATATATTAATTATTACAGAAAATGGTTATGGAAAACGTACAAATATTGAAGAATATCGTTTAACTCATAGAGGTAGTAAAGGTGTTAAAGCATTAAATGTTACAGAAAAGAATGGTAATTTAGCTGCTGTTAAGAACGTAAATGACGATGAAGAGTTAATGATTATTACAAATAGTGGAATTATTATTAAAATACCTATGAATCAAGTATCTAAAATGAGTAGGGTAACACAAGGTGTTAGATTAATTAACTTAAAAGAAAATCAAAAAGTTACAACAATTGCTACTACAAAAGATGAAAATGATGAAGAAAATACTGAAGAAACTGTTAAATAATGGTTTCTTTTTATATTTTAGCGTACAAAAAGCGAACAAAATATTTCCCGGGAAATATTTTCGAACAAATTACAAACATATTTAACTAGTATAACAAACATATTTAACTAGTATAACAGACTTGACAAATATAGAAAAATATTATATATTTTAATTGCACAACGGAAATATTGGAACCAGGTCAGGATAGAAATATAGCAGCCTTAACATTCCCTTTTCGTGTGTGCATTTTTTTATACATTAATTTATGTAAGAAAACACAACACGAATATATGTATGTTTATTATGGAGAAGTTATGGAAATAAATAAAATTGAACAAGAATTATTAAAACTTATTACTAAAGCAAAAGATAAGAATGAAGTTCCTATCGCAGCATTAATAGTAAAAAATGATAAAATAATATCGAAATCTTATAATAAAGTTAATAAATCCAACAATATATTAGATCATGCTGAAATACTGGTTATAAAAAATGCATCTAAAAAGCTTCATAATTGGAGATTAGATGATTGTGATTTATATGTTACATTAGAACCATGTTCAATGTGTAAAGAGGTTATAAGAAAATCAAGAATAAAAAATACTTATTATTTTATAAATCAGAATGAACATTTAACAGAAAAAGAACCTAATTTTATTAAAATAGAAGACAAAATAAATTTTTCTAATAAATTAACTCAATTTTTTAAAAATAAAAGATAATGTTTCACGTGAAACATTATCTTTTTATATTAATTTATATAATAAAATTTAAAACCTCGTTTTATAATATTTAATTAACCTATATTTATCAAAGCAGAATATATATTATAGAATGTTTCACGTGAAACATTCTAAAGAAAACAATTTAAAAAATTAAAGATGATTCTAAATTAATAATCAAATTATGTATAACGATTTATTAAATCATATTTTATGATGTTCACAGATTAAATTTAATTAATATAGATAATGTTTCACGTGAAACATTATCTAGTTAGTATTTTTTTAAAATATAAATAAAATCTATTGTATATATGACAATAATTTTAATAAAAAATGTATTTTTTAACTATATATGCATAAAGTTTGTATATTTTTGATAGATTATGAATAATTATATAATTACTTATACAATGTTTCACGTGAAACGTTGTATTATTATAAAACAAAATAATTTAAAACGATAATTGAATTATTAATAATAAAAAACATATTAATAATTTTAATAAAGTGTTATTAATAATAGCGTTATTTGACTTAAAATAATAAAAATAATCGGTATATTGATTCTTTTAATTAATAAATAATGTTTCACGTGAAACATTATTATATTTGTATACATATTTTAAATACAAAAGATTATGTTATGATTATCTAAATATAAAATAAATTAGTTAAGTTTATTTAAAAAAGGTAATTAAAAACAATATTTATATATCAACAAATTAATACAATATATTTTTTAATAATCTATATAAATATATATTAAAAAGTATATATATTATTACTATTAATGAACTCTTATTTTGATTACATATATATAAAATTATGTAATGTTTCACGTGAAACATTAATATATAATTAATAGATATTTATTGATAAAATATAGTGATAAATGTTACTAATTTTTAATTAAATATGCTATAATTAAATAGATTTATAAAGGAGGTTTTATGAAATATCAAGCACTATATAGAAAGTATAGACCAAAGACATTTGATGATGTATATGGCCAACAAATAGTGGTACAAACATTAAAAAATGTAATTAAAAATAATAAACTTACACATGCATATCTATTTGTAGGACCTCGTGGAACGGGTAAAACAAGTATTGCAAAAATATTTGCTAAAACAATAAATTGCTTACATCCAGAAGATGGTTTATCATGCGAAAAATGTGATATATGTGTAAGCAATAATTTAAATGAAAATGTTGATATTATTGAAATGGATGCTGCATCAAATAATGGAGTAGATGAGATACGTGAAATTAGAAATCATATTACATTACTTCCAACAGTATCAAAATATAAAATATATATAATCGATGAAGTTCATATGTTAACAACAGGAGCATTTAATGCATTATTAAAGACATTAGAAGAACCACCTGAACATATAATATTTATACTTGCAACTACAGAACCACATAAAATACCTTTAACAATTATGTCTAGATGTCAGTCATTTGAATTTAAACCAATACCAGTTGCAACAATTAAAGAAAGATTAAAATATATTTGTGCACAGGAAAACATAAATATAGATGATAAATCATTAAATTTAATTGCAGAAGAATCAAATGGTGGATTAAGAGATGCAGTTAGTATGCTAGATCAATTAAATGCTTATGCAGATGGAAATATTAAATACGAAGATGTATTATTATTAAATGGTAGAATTAATGATAATGAAATAGAAAAATTTATGACTGAAATGGTAAATGATGATTTAAATAGTGTATTTACTAAAATAGAATCATGGCAAGAAGAAGGTAAAAACTTTATATACATATGTGAAGATTTTATTAGATTTTTAAGAAATGAATTAATAAAATTTAAACTAGAAAATAACTCAAATATAGTAAATTTAATTGGTGAAAATAAGACAATAGAAGTAATAATGATTTTAAATAAAATATCTAATGATATGAAGATATCGAAAGATAAAAAAGTATTATTTGATGTAACTATAATAAATATAACAAATATATTAAAAAGCAAACAAACGTTTGAAAATAATACTTATACATCAAAAAATATAAAGATAGAAAACAAAACTCCTGAAAAGGTAGAAATAAAAGAAGAAAAACCACAAACTATGGAAGTACCAATTAAAGAAACAAAAAATTATACACTGTATGATGAACTTATGAACATTAGATTAAATAATACACTAAGCATTGCTGATAAAAAATCAAAAATAGAATATGAAAATGCTGTGGAAAACTTAAAAAATGATATATCCGATTTAAATAAATTAAAAATTATTAATTTACTTGATGATACAAAAATAACTGCTGGATCAAAAGATGGAATAATCTTAACGACAGACAGTGACAACATATTACATGATTTATATGATAATATGGAGTTATTAGAAGAAAGTTTGGAAAGTCTTCTTGGTAAAAAGGTAAAAGTATGTATTTTGTTAGATGAGTTATGGAATAAAAAGAGAATAATTTATGTAGAAAAAATAAAAAATAAAGAAAAAATTGATATAATAGATGAGGAAGAAATATTAAATAAAATAAAATCATTAAATACAGGAGAAAAAAGTGAATTTGATGATTTACTAGAAATTGGAGGAGAATAGTATGAATATAAATATGTTAATGCAACAAGCAAAGAAAATGCAAAATGATATGGAAAAGGCAAAAGAAGAGGTTAGTAAAAAAACATTTACTGCTAAACAACCTTTAGTTGAAGTAGAAGTAAATGGAGATACAGAAATAACTAAAATAAGTATATCTAAAGATATAGAAAAAGAAGATATAGAAGTATTAGAAGATATGATTTTAATTGCTACAAATGAAGCAATTAGTGCTGCAAAAAAAGAAATGGAAGAAAAACTAGGTAAAATAGGACAAGGACTTCCAAATATATTCTAATGAAATATCCTAATAGTTTACAAGAATTAATAGAATATTTTAAGTTGTTACCTGGTATAGGAGAAAAAAATGCTGAAAGATTAGCATTTGCAGTATTAAAATTTAGTGATGAACAAGTCGAGGGATTTTCTGAATCATTAAAAAATGTAAAAACCAAAATTAAAAAATGTGAAATTTGTAATAATTTAACTGAAAATGATAAATGTGATATTTGTTTAGATCAAAGTAGAAGTAGTGATGTATTATGCGTTGTTGAAAATACCAAAAATTTAATTCTATTTGAAAAAGCAAATGTATTTAATGGAAAATATCATGTACTTGAAGGATTAATTTCACCTCTTGAAGGTGTTAATCCAGAAGATATAAAAATAAATCAGTTAATAAATAGAATAAAAGATGAAAAAATAAAAGAAGTAATATTAGCATTAACACCAAATATTGAAGGAGAAACAACTTCAGGATATATATTAAAAATGCTTGAAGGGTATGATGTTTCAGTTACTAAAATAGCCGCAGGTATTCCAGTTGGAGCGGATATGGAGTATTTGGATCCTCTTACAATACAAATGGCAATGCAAGGAAGAAATAAACTTTCATAAAATTAAATCCACCACATATTATGTATTAGATGAGGTGGACAAGTATGCTAAAAAAATTACTAAAAATAATAATAAAAATAATCGTTAGTATAGTAGTTTTATATGGATATAATATAATAATGCAATCATTTAACCTATATATTCCAATAAATATATATACTGTTTTAATAATAGCGTTATTTGACGGTTCTGGATTTTTAGGATTAGTTGCATTTTATTTATTAAATTTTAGATAGAAGTAGGTGGTGATAAATATGCTTGAAAAATATATGGAAGAACAAAGTTTAGTAACAACTGTATTAAAAAAGAGTTTAAAAAATGATAAACTTGTACAGGCATATTTATTCTCATCAGATGACATTGATTATATATATAAATATGCTAAGGATTTTTCAAAGGATATTATTAGTTTAAGTGGTTTACCAAGTGAAACACTTGAAAATATATATAAAAGAATAGATAAAGATGAATATACTGAATTAAAGGTAGTAGAGCCAGATAGAAATACTATAAAGAAAAGTCAATTAATTGAGTTACAAAATAGTGTTTCAACAAAACCAGTTGAAGCAAATAAAATAATTTATATAATTAAAAATTGTGAAAAATTAAATTCTTCATCTGCTAATTGTATACTAAAGTTTTTAGAGGAACCAGAAGATGATATAATCGCAATATTATTAACAGATAATATAAATATGGTTCTTCCAACAATAAAATCTAGATGTCAAATTTTAAATTTTAAGAATAATAACTCAAATAAAATGAAAAACATTTTATTTTTTGTGGGTTTAGACATAACTGATGAAGATAAAGAAAAATTTATACATAATTCAATAGATTTCTTAATGAATATAGAAAAGTACAAAACAAATACAATGATAAAGGTTAAAAAACTTGCTTATGATGTATATAAAACATCCGATGATTTTTTAATACTTTGTAATATTCTTTTATATATGTATGATGATTGTATTCATTATAAGGTAAAAAATGAAATAAATTATATGAATGATTATAAAGAAGTAATAGATGAAATATGTTCATTAAATAATATAGAATCGTTAGGTAAAAAAATAAAGATAGTAGAAAATGTAAAAAATGAACTAGGATTAAATGCAAATATGAAATTATTATTTGATAAACTAATTATAGAATTAAGTGAGGTATAAGGATGAATGATGAATATGTAAATGTTGTAGGAATAACATTTAAAAAATATGGTAAAAAGTATTATTTTGATTGTCATAATCTAAATTTAAGAAAAAATCTTACTGTTATTGTTGAAACAGAAAGAGGATTACAGTTTGGAACGGTAATAACAGATATAATAAAAATGGATAAAAAGAGTATTCATTATCCATTAAAAAGCGTTATTAGAGTATCAACTAAAAAAGATTATACAAATCATTTAAATAATATAAAAGATGCTAAAAATGCATATAAAAAATGTAATGAACTTATAAAAAAATATAATTTAGATATGAAGTTGGTTGATGTAAATTATACATTTGAAAGAACACAACTATTTTTTACATTTATTGCTAATGATAGAGTAGATTTTAGAGATTTAGCCAAAGACCTTGCTAAAATATATAAAACCAGAATTGAATTAAGACAAATTGGACCAAGAGATAAAGCAAAAGAAGTAGGTGGACTTGGACCTTGTGGAAGACCACTTTGTTGTTCATCTTATTTATATACTTTTGATAATATAACCATAAATATGGCAAAAAATCAAAATATTGCATTAAATCCAAACAAAATTAATGGAGCATGTGGTAGACTATTATGTTGTCTTTCATATGAAGATGATACATATTCTGAATTAAAGAAAGATTTACCAAAAGTAGGAGATATTATAAATAAAGATGGAATAAGTGGAAAAGTTATATCAGTTGATGTAATTAAAAAAACATACAGAATTGAAACAAAAAATAAGGAAATAGTTGAGTTATCATAGTATGGAAGTTGTAAATAGATTGTTAAATTATAAAGATTTAAATATTGTACAAAATACTGATTGGTTTAATTTTTCCTTAGATTCTGTATTACTTGCAAATTTTGCACTTCAAAATAAATCGTACAAAAATATAATGGACTTTTGCACAGGAAATGCACCAGTACCATTAATATTATCTAGAAAAGTCAACTGTAATATAATAGGTGTTGAAATTCAAAAAGAAGTGTATGATTTAGCAACAAAAACACTAGAGATAAATAATCTTACGGATAGAATTAAAATATTAAATATGGATGTAAAAGATTTACCAAAGGTATATGAAACTGATACATTTGATTTAATAACATGTAATCCTCCATTTTTTAGGGTAAATGAAAATTCGAAGTTAAATGAAAGTGTTATAAAAACAAATGCTAGACATGAAACTTTAATAAATTTGGAAGATATATTTTCAGTTTCTAAGAAAATACTTAAAAATAATGGTACAATTTCACTTGTTCATAGACCTGATAGATTAATAGATATAATCTTATGTATGAAAAAATATAATATTGAACCTAAAAGACTACAATTAGTTTATCCAAGATATGGTTCAGAATGTAATATGATTTTAATAGAGGGTGCAAAAAATGGTAATTCATCCTTAAAAATATTGCCACCATTATACGTTCATGATAAAGATGGTAATTACTTAGAAGAAATAAAAAATATGTTTCAGTAGGTGATAAAATGAGTCAAAAAAGTTATGATAATAAACCAAGTTTATATTTAATACCAACACCAATTGGTAATATGGAAGATATAACATTAAGAGCAATTAATATTTTAAAACAAGTTGATGTTGTATTTTCAGAAGATACTAGAGAAACAGCAAAATTACTTAATTATTTAGAAATAAATAAAAAATTAATATCATGTCATAAATTTAATGAAGATGAAGTATATGATAAAGTACTTGAATATTTATCAAACGGAATAAGTGTTGGACTTGTATCAGATAGAGGCACACCTGCGATAAGTGATCCAGGGTACGTTGCAGCTTATCATGCAATAAAAGAAGGATATAATGTTATAGGGCTTCCAGGTGCGACAGCATTTGTGCCAGCATTAATTATGTCAGGAATAAATCCAAATAAATTTTTGTTTTATGGTTTTTTAGATAGTAAAAAATCTTCTAAAAAGAAGGAACTTGAAGAATTAAAGCAAGAAAAATATACATTAATTTTCTATGAATCACCATATAGAGTTCGTGAGACATTAGAACTTATATATGAAATATTTGGTGATAGAATGGTGAGCGTATCAAGAGAAATTAGTAAGAAATATGAAGAAGTTTATAGAGGAAAAATTAATGAAGTATTAGAAGAATTAATTGAACCAAAAGGTGAATTTGTAATAATAGTAGAAGGAAATACTAAAAAAGAAACATATGATGATATAGATATTTTAAGTCATGTAAAAAAATTTATAGATGAAGGATATACAGAAAAAGAAGCAATAAAAAAGGTTGCGAAACTTCATAATTTAGAAAAAAATGTTGTTTATATGGAGTATCATGGAGGTAAATAATGAAACTAATAGTAGGATTAGGTAATCCAGGTAAAGAATATAAAAATACAAGACATAATGTTGGTTTTGATGTTATAGATGAGTATTTAAAAAAATATAATCAAAATGTTAATAAATCAAAATTTGAAGGAATGTATTCAGAGTTAATAATAAATGGTGAAAAAGTAATATTTTTGGAACCACAAAAATATATGAATTTATCTGGAGAAGTAGTTAGAAAATATGTAGATTACTTTAAAATAAATATAGAAGATATATTAGTTATTCAGGATGATTTAGATCAAGAACTTGGTAAAATCAAACTTAAACAAAATAGTTCATCAGGTGGACATAATGGAATAAAAAATATAGAAATGCATCTTGGAACAAAGAATTATAAGAGACTAAAAATAGGTATAAGTAACAATAAAAAAATAGATACTAAAGACTATGTTTTAGGTAAATTAAATAGTGATGATAGAAAAGTATTAGATGAAGCAATAAAAACAAGCGTAAATATAATTGATGATTATTTTAATATGAATTTTGATAAATTAATGAACAAATATAATTAAAAAGAGATGATGATATGAATTTTTTAAATGATAAAATTTTAATAAATCAAATAGATAATGTTGCTATTTCAGGGTTAACTACTCAGTTAATCTCTTTTTGCGTTAATGATATATATAAAAGAAACAATAAAAATATATTAATAGTAACAAATTCATTATATGAAGCAAATATATATTATTCATCAATATCAAAATTAAATAATAATGTATATTTGTTTCCTATGGATGACTTTTTAACAAGTGAATCACTTGCGATATCTCCGGAATTAAAATCAATAAGAGTAAATACATTAAATGAACTTAGTGAAAATGATCATAATATTGTAATAACAAACCTTATGGGATTTTTAAGATATTTACCTGGTAAAAAATTATGGATGGATAGTAAAATAATCTTGAAAAAAGATACTGAGGTTAATAAAGATGAATTATTTAGAAAACTTTTATCAATAGGATATGTAAGTGATACAATTGTAAATAAAACTGGAGAAGTATCAAATAGAGGATATATTTTAGATGTATTTTCTTCAAATAATGATAACCCTATAAGACTTGAATTTTGGGGAGATACAATTGATTCTATAAGATATTTTGATGTGGAATCACAAAGATCTTTAGAAGAAATAAATGAATGTGAAATAAGACCATATTCAGAGTTTATAAATGAAAAAATGGTAGAGGACATTCCTGATTATCAAAAATATTTACCATATGTAGTAAATGAAGTATCAAGTTTGTTATCATATGTAGATGATCCAATAATGATATATAAAGACTATAATCAAATAAAAAAATCTTATAAAAGATTAAGAGAAGAAATATTTGAATATAGTTCTTCAAAAGAAGAAGAATATAAAACAGAATATATGCATGATTTTTCATCATTAGAACAGAACAATAATAACATATATTTAATGACTATTGATAATGTAACCGATATAAAATCAATTAATAAAACATATAACTATTCATCAAGACTTCCAGAAAAATTTGAGTCTAATTTTAAATATTTAAATGAATACTTAGAAAAACAATTATATTCAAATAAAATAGTTGTAATTGCTTTATCAGATGAAAGTAAATTAAAAAATATAGAAAAATATCTAACAGTTAGTACTATTTTAACTAATGAAAATGATTTATCTAAAGGGAAAGTAAATATTATCAATTCTAATTTAGATGAAGGATTTGAGTTTGATAATTATGTTGTTTTAACAGAAAACGAATTATTTAAAAATAGAGATAAGAAAACAAATTATAAAAATAAATTTAAATATGGAAGTAAAATTAAAGATATTGATAATTTAAAAGTAGGAGATTATGTTGTACATTTAAATCATGGTATTGGAATGTATACAGGAATTAAAACATTAACTAAAAATGGTAATAAAAAAGACTATATAGAAGTATCTTATAAAGATAATGATAAATTATATATTCCTGTGGAAAAGATTGATTTAATAACAAAATATTCATCTAATGAAGGTGTTGTTCCAAGATTAAACAAACTTGGTGGATCAGAATGGCAAAAAACAAAATTAAGGGTAAAAAATAAGGTAAAAGATATTGCGGATAAGTTAATTAAAATATCAGCAGAAAGAAAGTTACAAAAAGGTTTCGCTTTTAAAAAGGACGATGAATTATCTAAAGAGTTTAATTCAGAGTTTAAATATGAACCTACTGTAGATCAATATATTGCGATTGAAAGAATAAAATCTGCGATGGAAAAAGAGTATCCAATGGATATGCTTTTATGTGGAGATGTTGGTTATGGCAAAACTGAAGTTGCATTTCGTGCGATGTTTAAAGCAGTAAATTCAGGTAAACAAGTTGCTTACTTATGTCCAACAACAATACTTTCTTCTCAGCAGTATAAAAGTGCTTTAGAAAGATTCGGAAACTATGGAATAAATATTGCATTACTAAATAGATTTACAAGTGTAAAAGAAGCAAATGAAATAAAGGATAAACTAGTAAATGGAAAAATAGATATAATTTTTGGTACACATAAACTATTAAATAATTCTATAAAATATAAAGATTTGGGATTACTTGTAATAGATGAAGAACAAAGATTTGGTGTTACTCATAAAGAAAAAATAAAAGAAATGAAAAGTTCAATTGATGTACTTACTTTAAGTGCAACACCAATACCTAGAACTCTTCAAATGTCACTTGTAGGTATAAGAGATTTATCTTTAATAGAAACTCCACCAGTAAATAGATATCCAGTTCAAACATATGTTACAGAAGAAAATCCATCAATTATTAGGGAAGCAATATATAAAGAAATGTCTAGAAATGGACAAATATTCATTTTATATAATAGTGTAGAACATATTGATGAAAAACTTTCTGAACTTAAAAGATTAATACCAGAAGCAGATATTAGAATTGCTCATGGACAAATGAATAAGGGGCAAATAGAAGATACTATGATTAGTTTTACAAATAATGAATTTGATATTTTACTTTGTACAACAATAATAGAAACAGGTATAGATATACCAAATGTTAATACACTAATAATATATAATGCTGATAGATTTGGTTTAAGTCAGTTATATCAAATTAGAGGTAGAGTAGGAAGAAGTAATAAAATCGCATATGCATATTTGCTTTATACTCCAAATAAAACATTAAGTGATAATGCAGTTAAAAGATTAAATGCAATAAAAGAATTTACAGAACTTGGTTCAGGTTTTCAAATTGCTATGAGAGATTTATCTATAAGAGGTGCAGGTGATATACTTGGTACTGAACAGGCAGGATTTATAGATTCTGTTGGATATGAATTATATGTAAAAATATTAAATGATGAAGTTGATAGATTAAAAGGTATTAAAACAAAAGAAGAAATAAAAGAAGAAGAAAAACCTTTAATTGAAGTAGAAAATCATATAAAAGATGAATATACTTCTGATGAATCATTAAAAATTGAATTACATAAAAAGATTAATGAAATAGATAGTTATGAAAAATTAGATGAAGTAAGAAGAGAAATAGAAGATAGATTTGGTAAGATAGATTCTGAAATGGATGTATATATGTATAGTGAATTATTCGAAAAACAGGCAAAAGAATTAAATATAAATACAGTAAATCAAACAAATCTATATGTTGAATTAGTGCTTGAAAATGAACTTATAAACAAAATCCCTGTGGATAAGTTATTTATGGAAGCAAATGATATATCAACTAGATTTAAATTTGAGTATAAAAATGACAGATTATATATTAAGTTAATGACAAATGGTCTTGATAAACACTTTGTATATTATTTAACTGAATTATTATCAAAAATTAAAGATATGATAGTATAAAAATTCCAACAATTCCCAAAATATAAATGCAAGGGAAGGATGGATAAATTTGAAATCAACAGGAATTACAAGAAGAATTGATGATCTTGGAAGAATAGTAATACCAAAAGAAATAAGAAAAAACTTAAAAATAAAAGAAAATGAAGTACTAGAAATATTTATTAATAATGATGAAATAATTTTAAAAAAGTTTTCTCCTTTTAATGATTCAGAAAAAGTATTATCAGATTATATAAAAGTAATTAATGATATGACAGGCAATGATGTAATAATAACAGATAGAGATAAAGTAATATTATCGTCAAAAAGATTAGAAGAAAAGCTTTTAAATAAAAAATTAAGTGAATATGTAAATGATTTAATAGAAAACAGAAGTATATTTTTGTCAAATGACATGAAAGGTATAGAAGTAATAGATAATGAAAAAATTAAACAAAACTATTACTTTATTCCTTTCATAATAGATAGTGATGTTGTAGGAAGTATAATAATGTTTTCTAGTAAGGAATTTGATGAAAATAGTAAATCACTACTATTAATCGCATCAAAATTACTTGTTAATTATATTGAATAATTAAATTGAAAAAGAGTCTAACATGTGGTATTATATAGTCATGTGTTAGTTTTTTTTATGAGGAGGTAAAGTATGAGAAAGTTTGAAAAAATTAGTAAAGAACAATATGAAAAAGATTTAAAAGGTAAGTGTGAATATGAAGATATCAGTTTACCAGTTAGATCAACAAAACATTCTGCAGGATATGACTTTAAAAGTCCAATCGAATTTGAACTTAATCCTGGAGAAATAATTAAAGTTCCAACAGGAATAAAAGCACAAATGGAAGATGATGAATATTTAATGCTTTTAGTAAGAAGTAGTATGGGATTTAAGTATAATATAAGATTATGTAATCAAGTTGGAATTGTTGATTCAGATTATTATAATAATCCTGATAATGAAGGACATATGTTTATTAAAATTCAAAATGAAGGAAAAGAAGTACTAAAAATAAATAAAGGAGATAGATTTGCACAAGGTATTTTTAATAAATTTTATTTAGTAGATGACGATTGTGCAGATAAAGATAGAACTGGAGGATTCGGTTCAACTGGAAAGGGTGAATAACTTTGAAAAAAACATTTTATATAACAACACCAATATATTATCCTAGTGGTAAGTTCCATATAGGTACAGCATATTGTACAACTTTAGTTGATTCTATAAAGAGATATAAAGAATTAAGAGGCTATGATGCATATATGCTTACAGGACTTGATGAACATGGTCAAAAAATTCAAACAAAGGCAGAAGAAAATAATGTTTCTCCACAAGAGTTTGTAGATGATATGGCTAAGAAAGCAAAAGATTTATGGAAGTTAATGGATATTAGTTATGATGATTTTATAAGAACAACAGATGAAAGACATGTAAAATCAGTTACTAAAATTGTTGAAAAATTTTTAGAAAATGGTGATATTTACAAGGGAATGTATGAAGATTGGTATTGTATGCCTTGTGAAAACTATTTTACTGAAACACAACTTGTAGATGGTAAATGTCCTGATTGTGGTAGAGAAGTTAAAAAGATGAAAGAAGAATCATATTTCTTTAATATGAAAAAATATCAAAAATGGATTGAAGAATTTTATAAAGAAAATCCTGATTTTATTGAACCAGAATCTAGAAAAAATGAAATATTTAAAAACTTTATAAATCCAGGACTTGAAGATTTATGTATAAGTCGTGCGACATTTGATTGGGGAATACCATTACCTAATGATCCTAAACATGTACTTTATGTTTGGCTTGATGCACTTACAAATTATATAACTGCTTTAGGTTATATGTCAGATGATGATACTTTGTTTAAAAAATATTGGCCAGCTGACTTACATGTTGTTGGTAAAGAAATTATTAGATTTCACGGTATATACTGGCCTATATTCTTACATGCACTAGGACTTGAAATGCCAAAGAAGATATATGCACATAGCTGGATTGTAATGAAAGATGGTAAGATGAGTAAATCAGTTGGAAATGTAATATATCCAGAAACACTTATTAATAGATATGGGTTAGACGCAACAAAATATTATTTATTAAGACTAATGAGTTTTGATAAAGATTCTATGTTTACACCAGATGACTTTGTAGAAAGATATAATTCTGATTTAGCAAATGATTTAGGTAATTTATTAAATAGAACAATTGGAATGATGAATAAATATTTTGATGGTTATATTCCAAATATAACTAAACATACAGAGTTTGATGCATCATTTGAAGAATATGTTAATGATAAAATAAATAATTTTGCAGAATGTATGGATACATATCATGTAAGTAATGCATTAATAGAATTATGGAATATAATATCTAGAACAAATAAGTATATTGATGAAACTGCACCTTGGGTACTTTCAAAAGAAGGAAATACTGATGAACTTAAAACAGTTATGTATTATTTAGCAGAATCATTAAGAAAAATTGCAATATTATTAAAACCATTTATGAAAAACACATCAGAAAGTATATTATCTCAGTTAAATATTAATGATATTGATAATTCTTGGGATACACTTTTAAATTACAATGACTTTAAAGAAGGAACAAAAGTAATAGAAAAAGGTGAACCATTATTCGTTAGACTAGATAAAGAAGAGGAAATAGAGTATATTAAAGAACAAATGAAAAAATAAATTAAAAGATTATACTAATTATGGTATAATCTTTTTAGGTGATTTTAATGTTTATTGATACACATTGTCATATTTATTATAGTGAAGTAGAAAATGCTGAAGAAATAATTAAAGAATGCAAAAAAAATAATATTGTTATGATATTAAATGGAATAGATAAAAAAAGTAATTTAGAAGTACTTGAATTATCTAAAAAATATGATAATGTATATGCAGCAATTGGTTATGATCATTCTGTGGTAAATGAAATTACAGATGAAGATTTAAAATTATTAGAGAACCAATTAAAAAATGAAAAAGTAGTTGCGATAGGTGAAATAGGTCTTGATTATTATTGGGTAAAAGATAATAAAGAGAAACAAAAAAAATTATTTATTAAAGAATTAGAACTTGCTGAAAAATATAATTTACCAGTAATTATCCACAGTAGAGATGCAGTTCAAGATGTATATGATATATTAAAAACAAGAAATTTAAGAGGTAGTATACATTGTTATTCCGGAAGTACAGAAATGGCAAAAGAATTTATAAAAATAGGATTTAATATAGGAATTGATGGACCAATAACATTTAAAAATAATAAAAAACAAAGAGAAATGGTAAAAAACATAGATATTAATCATATTTTAGTTGAAACAGATTCACCATATTTATCACCAGAACCAAATAGAGGTAAAGTAAATACATCACTTAATTTAGTTTATATATTAAAACAAATTGCGATTGAACTTGATATGGAATATGAAGAAATAAAAGAAATAACTACAAATAATGCTAGAAACTTATTTAAAATATAGGAGTATATATGAAAGATTTAATAGAAAAATATAATTTTAATTTTAAGAAAAAATTTGGACAAAACTTTTTAAAAGATAAAAATATTTTAGAAAATATTGCATTAAAAAGTGATATAGATAAAGATACATTAGTTATTGAAATTGGAGTAGGAGCAGCTGCACTTACAAATGTAACTAGTAATTATGCTAAAAATGTAATTGGTTACGAAATAGATGAAACATTAAAACCAATTATAAATGAAGTACTAGGAGATAAAGATAATGTAGAAATAATATTCACTGATTTTTTAAAAAGAAATGTAAAAGAAGATATAAAAAAATATGAATATAAAAAATTATATGTTGTTGCAAATTTACCATATTATATAACAACTCCTATAATTGAAAAGATAATAGAAGATGATCTAGGTGTTGATAAAATAGTTATTATGGTTCAAAAAGAAGTAGGAGATAGATTTAATGCAAAAGTTGGAACAAAAGACTATAATTCATTAACTGTATTTTTAAATTATTATTTTGATATAAAAAAATTAATGAATGTATCTAGAAATTCATTTGTCCCTGCGCCTAATGTCGATAGCGTTATTATAGAAATGGATAAAAAGAAAAATAATTATGCTGTGGAAAATGAAAAACTATTCTTTAACATTATAAGAGATTCATTTAAATTTAAAAGAAAGAACTTAAGAAATAATTTAAAGGGTTATAATTTAGATAAAATATTAGAAGTTTTAAAAGAATATGATTTAGATTTAACAGTGCGCGCTGAAAATTTAACAATTGAACAATTTATAGAAATATCAAATAAATTAAATGAAAAATAAGTAACTTCATTTTTTTTAATGCATAAAATATAGTGATGTAAATGAAGGTGAACATAATGAATGATATTATAAAGGTTGGAGATATCGTATCTAGAAATAAATACAATAATGATATGTATTTTAAAGTAGATAAAATAGAAAATGAAGTATATTATTTAGTTGGTATAGATATTAGGTTATGTGCAGATAGTGAATTATCTGATTTAAAAAAAGAAGATATTATTTTAGATGAAAAGGATGCAGAGGATGAAAGATTTTTAGAAACAATAGATTTTATGCCAGAAGATAGAGATGATTTTTTTTATATACCGGGGAGGATACTTCATATTGATGGTGATAATGAGTACCTTAAAAGATGTTTAAAATTTTATAAAAATGCTGGACTTACTGCTTTTGGAGTTTATGAAAAGGAAGAGAATCTATATAAAAATATAAGAAAATATTTAGAAGATATAAGACCAGATATTGTAATAATTACAGGACATGATGCATATAATTCAAAGAAAGGTGAGGATCACACATACAAAAATAGTGATAATTTTGCAAAAGCAATTAGAGTTGCTAGAAATTATGAAAAATCATATGATAAATTAAAAATAATTGCTGGTGCTTGTCAATCTAATTATGAAGAATTAATAAGAGCGGGTGCAAATTTTGCATCAAGTCCTAAAAGAATTAATATTCATGCATTAGATCCTGCTATTATCGCTATATCGATATCAAAAACAGAAAATACTAAAGAATTAAATGTAATAGAGTTATTAAATAAAACAAAATGTGGTAAGGATGGAATAGGTGGAATAAAATCATATGGAAGTATGTATGTAGGTTATCCAAGATAATTTTAATGAATAAAGAACAAATAATTAATAAATTATTAAAACTAAAGGATAAGGAAGTAATAGCTATTATTGATGAAGGTAGAGCAAGAAAAAGAGAAGAAAGAGGAATTATAAGAGGAATATATGATAGAGTATTTACAATAGAAATAAATAATGTTTTAACATCTTTTAGTTATTCTGATTTAATTTGTAAAACAATTATACTAAAAACGGTATAATTGTTTTCTTTTTATGTTATAATTCTTATAGTAGGTGAAACAAATGAAAAATAAAGCATTTACATTAGTAGAATTACTTGCTGTAATAGCAATTATAGGAATAACTTCTACATTCGTATTAATAAATACTAATAAGAAAAAAGAGGAATATTCAAAAATATCTAATGAAGAAATAAAAGAAATAATTAGAGTAAGTACTCATTCTTATATTGTATCTAGTGATGAAATAAGCAATAAAGTAAAGTCAAGTACATCAGGTTATGAAATAAAATTAGATGATTTAATAGAAAAAGGTTATATTAGTGATGAAAAATTAAAGAATTTTGAAACAAATAAAGATATAAATACAAAAAATGTAACAATTATTGTTACATATGGTTTAAATGATGAAGGTACAGCGTATGAATATCAGTATCAAATTAATGGAATTAAGTAATTTTTTGTTGCTAAATCAAAAATAATAATATATAATTATTATAGAATACATCAGAAGGAGATGATATGTGATGAAAGTAACATCAGTAAAAGTTAAAAAAATCGAAAAAGAAAATTCAAGAATGAAAGGAATAGCTGAAATATTATTAGATGATATGATTGCAATTCATGATATTAGAATTATTTCAGGAGATAATGGTCTATTTGTAGCAATGCCAAGTAGAAAAACTCCAACAGGTGATTATAGAGATATAGTTCATCCAATTTCTCAAGAAGCAAGAGATATAATTGAAAAGGCTATTGTTGAAGAATATAATAAAGCAGAATAACTCTTAATAAAAGAGTTTTTTTGTTCTATAAATGTTTTATCCTCATATTATTTAATATAAAGGAGGATAATATGGAAATGGTAAAAGATGTAAGTACAAATTTAAGTCATTCTTTTTCGGTATCTGAAAGAAAAAATATAATAATATCTGGAGTTGTAAAAATAGATAGTTTTGATAGTGAAGAATTTTTACTTGAGACTGTTCAGGGATATATGAATATTAAGGGCGAAAATTTAGAAGTAGTTAAATTAGATACATATCAAGGTAATGTAACAATAAAAGGTAGGATAGATGCAATAGGTTATATAGATGAAAATGCAAAAAAGGAATCCTCCGTTTTTACTAAATTATTTAAATGACATTAATTTTGCAGATTAAGTCGTTAGCTTTTTCTTTTTTATATGGTGTGTTTTTTGCATTTACTTATAAATATAACTATAAATTTTTAACAAGTAAAAATTTGATTTTCAAAATTATTATAAGTTTTTTCTTTGTACTTGATCATATACTTTTGTATTTTGTTTTAATATCTATTATAAATACTGGAAGATTACATTTATATTTTTTATTTACATTTATACTTGGAATAGTATTCTTTACATATTTATTTGACAATAAGAAGCTAAATAAAATTGACTAACATAAGCGGTAATGATATACTAAAAGTTGTAAGGTGGGGATCTAATGAAACAAAAACAATTGAGAAGAAAAACAATTATAGTTACATTAGTATTTCTCGCAGTAGGAGGAATACTATTTAAGAGTATATTTACAACTTCTATGCAAATTTATGAAAAGAAAAAAGAACAAAAAGAGTATACAGTTAAATTAGAAAAATTAAAAGATAAAGAAGATGAACTTAATAATACAGTAACAAAACTTCAAGACCCTGATTATGTAGCAAGATATGCTAGGGAAAAATATTTATATTCAAAAGATGGTGAAATAATCATAAGAATACCAGATTAATGGTATTTTTATTTTTTTCTTGTAAAAAAAGTTACAATATTATATAATTATTTTAGATAAGGATGGTACCAATGAATAAAAGAACTTTTAAGTATACTTTAGTTATAATTTGTTTATTTTTTATTGGAATTATTCCAGTAAGTGCTAAGGAAAATTGTATATCCGTCAAAGAGGAATTAGAAAAATATGATTCTTATACAAATATACTTAATTCTATAGATTGCTCTGATAATAGTAATGAAACTAATGTTGCAACTTGTAATGAATTTAATGTTAGAAAAAATATTATTGTGACAGAATTAATGAAAAAAAATGATGAAAAGTCTATATGCTCAAGTGAAAAAAAACAGGTAAATAAGATTATAAAGGAAAATAAAGATAATTGTGGTCAAATATTTAATGAAGATTTTAATAAGTTTGTAAATAATATATTAAAACTATTTTATATCGTAGGACCAATTTTACTTATTTTATTTGGGTCATTAGATTTTGCAAAAGCAACAGCATCATCAGAAAGAGATGCTCTAAAGAAAGCAAGTGTTAATTTTGCAAAAAGATTAGCTGCTACAGTACTATTGTTTATGGCACCAACAATAGTTAATATAATAATAAGTCTTAATGTATCAGATAAATATTTATCTGGTAATGCATATACATGTAATTATAAATATACTGTATTCAACAAGAAATATATCATAACATATGTACCTAAGACAAATTCTAATAGAAAAAGCAACAGTTCATATAATGTAAATGGTGGTACTATTATAGAAGTTGCAGACCAAGTTTATAATAAATATAGGGCTGAGGGTTGGTATTATTATGATGCAACGCCATATCTACCTACTTCTTATAATATTGAATCACAGCTTCACAATTCTAATAAAGTTACATGTTGTGCAACTTATGTTGCAGAAGTGTTATATTCTGCTGGAATAATTGGTAAAGATGTAATGAACAACTATAATTATAATTTAGCAAATACAGGTATAAGTCAGATGTTAGGTGACCAAGGCTGGATTAAAATAACTGATTATAATTCACTTCAACCTGGAGATATAGTTTTCAATAGTGAACATGTTCAAATTTTTGTTGGTAATGATTCTAATGGTAATAAATTGTATTATAGCATGGGAAGTAATTCAGCTGTTCGTGAAACAGAACAACCATATGGAGGTTATATGTCTCCCCCAGGAAATTGTAGCAGTTGCTTTACTCATGCATATAGACAACCATAAAAAGGAAGGGGTTCAAATGAAAAAAAGAATTTTAATTTCTATAATTTTTGTACTTATTATTTCTTATGTTTTAATATTTTTAGTTGATTTATCTCATAAAAAATATGTTATTATTGGTACAAATAATAGTACTGTAGTTTATTATAATAATAAAAATAAAATTAACAGAATTGTAACAAAGGAAAAATTAAATCAAAAATATTCTTTTGAAAATTACGAGTTTTATCAAAATAACACGTTTATTAATGGATATCTATCATTTGAATTAATGGACGGTAGAATCATACCTTTAATTTATAGCGAAAATTATGAAAAATTATATTCTGATTTGTTAATTGCAAAAAAAGGAAATTTTGACTTAAATATAAAAGACGTACAGGTTTATAATGAAGCAAGTTTAGAAGATGAAAATATAATAAAAAAAGCATTGTTAGATAATTCTTTAGATTTAGATTATTCTGATTTTAAAAAATCAAAAATTCAAATAGATAATGATTTGCTAACTTTATATATTGTAAATAATTATGGTAAAAAACATGATGTCTATTATTGTTTTGCCTTTATTATTAATTCTAATAATCAGGTATCGATAGTTGAATTGAGTAAGTCAAATGAACCAATAAATGCAGAAAGAATTATTTTTCAAAATTTGATTGATATTGATTTGGATGATCAGTATGAGCTTCTTCTTGAAACAAATAATGGAGATAATTCATCATCTTATTATAAATTTTATAAGTATAATTCAAAATTAAATGAGATAAGTGAATTAAAATAAGGGGGAATAATTATGTGTAATAATATTATGGTATTATGGTTATTTATTATATTAAAGATAATTGCATTAATTATTCTTCCAATAATCATAATAATTAAAAGAAAGAAAAATTATGCTATATACATAATAGTTGCAGATATTGTACTACTATTATTTTTCTTAATATGCAATATTTTTACAATAAATAAATGCGTATATAATTCCAATTTAGATGGTATACAAAGAACTAAAAATGAAAACAAAATAACATTATATAATGAAATTCATCCAAATACAGATTATGGAAATAATTCTAATGGAATCGAACCTGAAAAGAACTATACAACATCAACAGGTAAAAGTTTATATTATTTTAATCAAAATAAAGCTTATATGAAAACTGCCTATTATACATGCAATGGTAAAAATATATATATGAATTCTTTTGGTAGCAGTATTACAGCTGTTTCTATAGCCATTTCAACTTTATACGATAACAATATAAATCCAGTCCAAATATTTAATTATTATAAAACGGATAATCAAAATTTATGTAGTATGAAATTTGATATTGGAAGTATATTTTCTACAGTAACAAAACGATATGGTGCAATAACATTGACTGATATTGATAGTTCAATGATAAAAAGTGAACTTAGAAATGGAGGAATAATAATTGCAGAAGTATCTGCAAATGAAAATTCAAAATTAACTTGTGATCATGATTATATTATTGTATACAATTCTACTAATGATGGAAAAGTTATGATTGTAAGTCCTTCAAGTTTAGGTGAACCTTATGTTTGTTCATATTCTTCAAGAGCCTATGGGAATACTATAGATTATTCAAAAAATTCTACTATATCAATTGATGATTTAAATAAAGAAGCGGTAAAGTATTACTTGATAAAGAAGGTGTAATTAATGAATAAAAAGTTAAAAATATTTATAATTGGTATTCTATTAATTTTAGTAACTGGATGTTCTGGTAATTATAATATAAAAATAAATGATGATATGTCAATAGATGAGGAACTTTATTTAACAATTGATAGTAGTAACAATGCATATACAAAAACATTAAAAATATTTAAAGAGAATAATATTCCAGAAAAAGATTATGAAGTAGTTTTAAGTGATAATAATGTGAGAATTACATATAATAAAAAGTATGATTCGATAGAGGAATATTTACTTGATAGTAAAGTTTATCATGAACTTATTGATGAAATACAATTTAATAAATCAAATGATTATATTGATTTGTATGTAAATCAAAAATTAAAACTTTTAAATGATAATGTAATTAAAACAAATGGTACAAATTTAACAGATTTAGATGTTTTGCAAATCAATATTGAAAATCCATTTGATGTTAATTTTTCCAATGCAGAAATAGTTAATGATAATGTTTATACTTGGACAATAAAAAAAGGTGATATAGAGAAGAAAATTCAAATGCAATTTAAACCTTCATTAAATGTTTTTCCATATAAGCAAGCAGCGGTATTATCTACAGTAATTATATGTAGTTTGATTATCATATTTACTATCTATGGAAGATATAAGAAAAGGCAAAAAATTTAGCACTATTATTAGTGCTTTTATTGTGAAATAATATAATTTTTGTTATAATTACTAAAGGAGATGATTAAATGAACATATTAAGAAGTCTATTTGATTTTGAATATAAAGAATTAAGAAGATTCATGAAGATTGCAGATCAAATAGAAGCAAAAAGTGATGAATATGAAAAATTAACTGATAAACAGTTACAACATAAAACAGAAGAATTTAAAAAAGAATTAGAAAAAGGAAAAACTTTAGATGATATACTTGTTGATGCTTTTGCAACTGTTAGAGAAGCTGCAAAAAGAGTAATCAATGAAAAACCATTTTATACACAGGTATTAGGTGCACTTGCAATTCATTATGGTAATATTGCTGAAATGAAAACAGGTGAAGGTAAAACATTAACATCTGTTATGCCAGCATATTTAAATGCATTAACTGGTGATGGTGTACATATTATAACAGTTAATGAATACTTAGCAAGCAGAGATGCTGCTTGGATGGGTCAAATATTTGAATTCTTAGGATTAACAGTAGGAACTAATCTTAGAGATTTATCTCCAGCTGAAAAGAGAGAAAGATATAACTGTGATATTTTATATTCTACAAATAATGAAATTGGATTTGATTATTTAAGAGATAACATGGTTGTTAGAAAAGAAGATAGAGTACAAAGACCACTTAATTTCGCTATTGTCGATGAAGTTGACTCTGTATTAATAGATGAAGCAAGAACTCCACTTATAATATCAGGTGGTGCGATGCATTCAAATAATCAATATACTGATGCACAAAGATTTGTTAGGGATTTAAAAGAAAATGAAGATTTCATAATAGATGAAAAAACAAAAAGCATTAATTTAACAGATGAAGGAAGCAAAAAATGTGAAAAATTCTATGGAATAGATAATATGTATGATATTAAATATTCAGCTTTAGTTCATCATATAAATCAAGCGTTAAGAGCAAACTTTACTATGAAAAATGAAGTTGATTATGTAGTTCAAGATGGTAAAGTAGTTATAGTTGACCAATTTACAGGAAGACTTATGCAAGGAAGAGCTTTCTCTGAAGGATTACATCAAGCAATTGAAGCTAAAGAAGGCGTAAAAATTAATGAAGAAACTAAGACACTTGCAACTATAACATTCCAAAATTTATTTAGAATGTATAAGAAGTTATCTGGTATGACAGGTACTGCTAAAACAGAAGAAGAAGAATTTAGAAATATATATAACATGTATGTAATTCAAATTCCAACAAATAAACCTGTTATAAGAAAAGATATGGCAGATTTAATATTTGCAACTAAACAAGATAAATATAATGCTATTATAAAAGAAATAAAAGAAAGACATGCAACAGGACAACCAGTTCTAGTTGGTACAATAGCAATTGAAACAAGTGAACTTATTAGTAATATGCTTAAAAAAGAAAGAATTAAACATGAAGTATTAAATGCTAAGAACCATGCAAGAGAAGCGGAAATCATAGCTAAAGCAGGTGAAATAGGTTCAGTCACAATCGCTACTAACATGGCTGGACGTGGTACTGATATTAAACTAGGTGAAGGTGTAAAAAAATTAGGTGGTTTATGCGTAATTGGTACAGAAAGACATGAATCAAGACGTATAGATAATCAGCTTAGAGGTCGTGCTGGTAGACAAGGTGACCCAGGTTATACACAATTCTTTGTAAGCTTTGAAGATGACTTAATGGTTAGATTTGGAACAGATAGATTTAAAGATTTACTTCAAGCAGCAGGTCTTGGAACAACAATTAATTTAAGAAGTAAAACAATGACTAGAAATGTTGAAACCGCTCAAAAGAAAGTTGAAGGAAATAACTTCGATATAAGAAAAAGTTTACTTCAATATGATGATGTAATGGGTAGACAAAGAGAAATAATGTACGAAAGAAGAAATGAAATACTTGATAGTGAATCAATTCATGAATCTATAATAAATTTAATTAAAGATCATATTTATAATTTAGTTATGTCTCATTTAGTAGAACAACCTGAATTACTTGAATTTGATTGCTCTGAAATATGTGAATATGTAAATGAAAATTTACTTAGAAATTCAAATATGAAATTATCTGAAATTATAAATAAATCAAAAGATGAAGTAATCCAAATATTAGAAGATAAAATAATAGGCGAATATGAAAATAAAATAAAAGACTTACCAGAAGAAATTGTAAATGATTTTGAAAAGGTAATTGCATTAAGAGTAATTGATACACACTGGATGGAACATATTAATACTATGGATCATTTAAAAGAAGGTATCGGTCTTAGAAGTTATGCACAAAATAACCCTTTAGTTGAATATACTAATGAAGGATTCCAATTATTTGATGAAATGCTTGATACAATAAATAGAGAAATAACAAAATATTTATTAAAAGCAGAAATTAAACAAAACCTAGAAAGAAAAGAAGTTGTTAAACCAACAGGAACAAATGATAGTAAAGATAAAGTGAAAACGACAATAAGAAAAGAAAAAATAGGTAGAAATGAACCATGTCCATGTGGATCGGGCCGTAAGTATAAGCAATGCTGTGGAAAGTAAGTAATTACAAGGCTTTGCGAGAATCAGAAATTAAATTATAGGGAGAAATAGGGAATTAGATACCTTTTAGATACCCTGAAACTTAAAATTTAGACACATTATATTTGGCTATGATGTGTCTTTTTTATAAAATAAATATGGTATAATAAATAAAGGAAGTGATATCATGATTAAGAAAATTGCTATTATAACGGATGTTCATGGAAATTTAGAAGCATTAACATCTATTTTAGAAGATATTAAAAAAAATAATTTTGATGAAATAATCTGTTTAGGTGATTCGATAGACATTGGACCAAATTCAAAAGAATGTATTGATTTATTAATTGAAAATAATGTTAAATCTGTTTTAGGAAATCATGAAATATATTTATTGAAAGGTACTAATTTTGATTCTTCTATAGTGGGAGAAGAAAAAGAACATTATGATTGGGTTAAAGAATCTTTAACTGAAAAAGAAATTAATTATATAAAAAATTGCCCATTATATTTTGATATTAATATTAACTATAAAGATGGCAAGTTTGATAAGAAATATATATTATGTCATTATTTACTTAAAGATGAAAAAGCAATTTATCCTTTTGAACCAAACCATTTGAAAAAAGATATAGAATTATGGAAAAAATATAATAAAGATAGTATTACTTATTTAATTGGCCATTTGCATAATTCATTTAATATTAATGATGTTGATGGAATAAGTGGGGATCATATTGAAGAAACGGATGAATTAACTAATATAGAAATTGTAGAGAGCGCAGGGTGTTCTAAGGACGAATTTGTTTCCTATGCATCATTAGAAATTGGTAAAAGTATTAGTTTAAAAAATATAAAAGTTAAATTTGATAGAGAAAAATTTATTAATAAAGTAATGAATACTGAATTTCCAGATAAGAAAAATATACTTAAGTATTTTTATGGTATTGAAATATAATTGATTTTTATGTTATTTAGATACCTTATTAGATACCTTTTCCCTACAAATCCCTATTTATGCACATTTCTTCATAGTACTTAAAGTGATTTATAGCGAAATAATATGACAAAAAATGAAGAAATAAAGGGAAAAATGAGGAAGAAAGACCAGAAAAGTAAAGATACAGATGTCCATGTGGCTCAGGGAAAAAATATAAACAATGCTGTGGTAAGTAGCGATAAATAAAGGGTTTGCGAGGATTTTGTCCACGTAAAAAACTCTCAAAAATGGCTATTTGTCCACATTTTGTCCACGTAAATTTGAGATTGTGGACAAAAATGCATAATTTATATGAAAATTTAGTATATTATTCGTGGACAACACGTTAGATAAAAGTCATCAAAATTTGATGGCTTTTTGTTTACCATAAATAAGGAAAGAGGTACAAAGAATGGTAAGCGTAAGAAAACGTGGAAAGGTATATGAATACCGAATTGAAATAGCATCTATTGACGGAACAAGAAAGTGGCTAACAAAGTCAGGATTTAAAACTAAACAGGAAGCATTACACGAAGGAACATTAGCTTATAATGAATATTACTATTATGGTAAAAAGAATAAGAATAGAGATATGTCATTTGCAGACTATCTTGATTATTGGATTGACAACTATTGTAACTTTAATTTAAAGTATGCAACTATAGTTACATATTTAAATATTATTAAGGTTCATTTAAAACCTAAACTAGGAATGTATAAGTTATCTCAAATTGATTCAGAACTAATACAAAACTTTATTAATCAGTTATATGTAGAACATAGTTATTCTAAATGTTATTTAAAAGGAATATTAAAAGCAATTAAAGGAGCATTAAAATATGCTTGTTATGATGTTAATTTTATTAATCATAATCCAGCAGAACATGTTCATATTCCAAGATATGAAGTAGTAACAGGTGATCCAGCTCATATTTATACACAAGAAGAAATAGAAAGAATATTAGATAGATTTAAAGATTTACCATATATTTATTATTCATTTTTAACAGCATATTACACAGGACTTAGAGTATCAGAGGTATATGGTTTAACTTGGGATAATATAGATTTTGAAAATAAAACATTAACTGTCGATAAAAATATAATAAGAAAAAATAAAGATGGACTACCTAAAAGATATAATATAGCTAAAGGACATTCAACAGAAACATGGTTTTATGGTAGTTGTAAGAATCCTCAATCAAGAAGAACTATTGCGATAGGTGATACTTTAATTAAAGCATTAAAAGAATATAAGGAATTAACAGAAGAACATAAAAAGTTTTATGGATATAAATACTTAAAACATTATGAAAAGAAAGTATTAAATGAATATACAAAAAGAGAAGAAATTAAAATAGTAGATGCAGAAGCAGAGTTAGATGTTAATTTACCAGAAGCAAGATTAATATTTGTTAAACCTAATGGTCAATTTAGAGGAACTGAAACACCAAGACATGCATATAAGGTAATTAATTATGAATTAAAAATTCCTAGTAGATTTCATGACTTTAGAGATACACATGCAACAAGATTAATTGAGCAAGGTGCAGATATTAAAGCAGTATCTAAAAGATTAGGTTATTCAACTATTATGACTACTTATAATATCTATGTAAGAGTAACTGAAAAGATGGAAACTGATACCGTAGATAGATTTGAAAATTATACTAACTCATTAGATATACCAAATAATGAAGAAATATTATATAAAGACTAATTTCTTTTCTTAAAAGAATATTGCATACTAAATGAAGGGAATTTATGTGGTATAATTGTAAGTGTAAGAGAAAGATAAATAGTAATTTGTAGAGGAGATATTTATGGAAGATAAACAAGTATTATTTAATAATATAGATAAAGTTCACACTACCGAAATGGGTATTGATAGAATTAAGAAAAATCTTAAATTAGATACTGATGATGTTGTTGAGTATTGTAAGAATAAAGTTTTAGATAAAAATTGTAACATCTATAAACAGGGTAAAAATTGGTATTGTGAAATTGATAATATAAAAATAACAATCAATTCATATAGTTATACAATTATAACAGCACACAAATTAAAGAGGTAAAATAGATGGATTATCAAATAATAGAATTAGAAGAATTTAATGTAATAGGAATAAGGTATGAATTATCAAAATCATTAAGTAATAATGTAAAATTAGCACAAAACCATTGGAAAATATTTAATAGTAAATTAAGAAATAATAAGTTATATTTAGGAAGTAATTGGTGTAAATATGCTTTTATTGAAAAAATAGAAAATAAGATATTTTATTATATATCTATTCCTAAAAAAGATTTTGTACCAAATGATTTTACAGAAAAGATAATTTTGAAAAGTAAATATTTAAGGGTAGAACATATTGGTAATATGAATAAACTAAAAGATACTATCAATTATGTTTATAAAGAAATAATACCTAAAAATAATATTTTAGTAGAAAATAGGCAATTTGTTTATTTTGAAAAATATGATTATAAATTTCATTGGAATAGAGAAGATTCTGTTATTGAGATCTATATTCCGATTAAATAACAAATTACAATATGGAAGTGAGATGAGTTAATGAATATTCACTTTGGATTTTCATATATAGGTTTAATATTTTTACTAATGTTGATGTTACCAAATATTATATGGAGTAAAAATAAGCCTAAAGGCTATGATAAATATGTAAAAAATGAAAATAAAGTATTACTACTATTGGAGTGGCTTGGAGAAATGCTAGTAACCTGTCTGTCATTGATATTTAGTGATTTTAATATAAATAAAATATCAAACTGGTCTAGTATATTGTTAATTGCCTTTATTATAATGATTTTATACGAAATATATTGGATAAGATATTTTAAAAGTAATAAAACAATGAAAGATATGTATAGTAGCTTGTTAGGAATACCAGTTGCAGGAGCTACTTTGCCAGTAGTTGCATTTCTGTTACTAGGTATATATGGTAGAAATATATTTCTTATTATATCAACAATAGTATTAGGAATAGGACATATAGGAATACACTTAAATCATAAAAAAGAATTAGAATAAGAAATTACAATTTTATAGTTATTGATTTATAGTAATTTACCGAAAAGATTGTCAGTAATGACAGTCTTTTTTGTACGACAAGCAGTTATACAAATAGATTAGTTCAGTGCAACTAATCTATTTTTTATAAGAATTATAAACGAATTAAATGCAATTATTTTTTTATTATTTATTGACATTTAATTATAACTACTATAAAATATAGTAGTATAGTTTGTAGTAGAAAGAAGGGCTTAAATATATGAAAAATTATGACAACTATTTTCTTCCTGTAGATAATATGGAAGAAGCAAAAAGATATTATGAGGAAATATTGGGGTTAAAAAAGAAATTTGATTTCTCTGATAAGGGAATGGTTGCTTATAATATTGGAAATGAAGAACCTGCAATAATTTTAAAAGACAAAAATAAATTTGAGAATTTAAAGCCTACAATATGGTTTAAAGTAGAAGATGTTGCAATCTTCTATAAAGAAATGTTGAATAATGGTATAAAATTTTTGAGTGAGCCTTTTAAAATTGGAACTGGTAATGCAGTCGAGTTTGAAGATCCATTTGGAAATAGACTTGGCGTTACAGATTATATTAAGTAAGGAGTAGAGATTATGTCAAATATAGATTTGGTATTATTAGGACTTATTAAACAAAAATCACAAAGTGCTTATGATATTAAAAAAAATATAGAATATCGTAATATACCAAGATGGGTAAAAATTAGTGAACAGTCTATTTATAAGAAAGTATTACAATTAGAATCAAAAGAATATATTGTTAGCCATAAAGAGAAAGAGGGAAATATGCCAGATAAAGCAATATATACTATTACTAACAAAGGTAATGATTATTTTAATAAACTTATGAATGATATTTCAAATTCTGATGTTAGTCTATATTTGGATTTTAATATTATTATCACGAATTTAGATTTAGTAGATGATGAACAAAAAAAGATTCTTGTTTCTAATATAAAATCAAAGATATTAGAATTAAAAGAATTACTAAATGAAAGACAATCTCATAGACAACATATTCCTAATGTTGGAAAACAAATGTTCAAACAACAATTAGCATTAGTAGAAACATTAGAAAAGTGGATAATTGATTTTGAGAATAGTTTAAAAGAACAAAATTAGCAAATATTGATTTTAAGTTAAAAGATAAATTTGTAGGGAGGGAAATTCAATGAAAATAATCAACATTGGTATTCTTGCTCATGTAGATGCAGGAAAGACAACTTTAACGGAAAGTCTGCTTTATACAAGTGGAGCGATTTTAGAATTAGGCAGTGTAGATAAGGGAACAACAAGGACAGATACTATGTTTTTAGAACGTCAGCGTGGAATCACAATTCAGGCAGCAGTTACTTCTTTTAATTGGAATGACTACAAAATCAATATTGTAGATACTCCTGGACATACAGATTTTATAACAGAAGTGTATCGTTCCTTATCTGTTCTTGATGGAGCTATTTTAGTAATTTCTGCTAAAGATGGTGTACAAGCACAAACCAGAATACTATTCCATGCACTTCAAAAAATGAATATACCAACAATTATTTTTATAAATAAAATAGATCAGGATGGAATTAACTTAAATAATATTTATCAAAATATCAAAGAAAAACTTTCAAATGATATTATTGTTATGCAAAATGTAACATTAACTCCAGAAATATCAATTAAAAATATTATTGATTTAGATGATTGGGATCCTGTAATTTCCAAAAATGATAAACTTTTAGAAAAATATATTGCAGGAGAAAAATTGACTATACAAGAATTAACGTATGAAGAATATAGGTGTGTTAAAAAAGGTTCGTTGTTTCCTATATACCATGGAAGTGCTAGAAATAATATAGGGACTCAACAACTCATCGAAGCTATTTCAAATCTTTTTTGTCCTGAAATGAATGAGAATGATTCAGAACTATGTGGAAGGGTTTTTAAAATTGAATATACAGACCATAAGCAAAGATTAGTTTATTTGCGTCTTTACAGTGGAACATTACACTTACGAGATACAATTATATTGCCAGAAAAAAAGAAAGTGAAACTTACAGAAATATATATTCCTTCAAATGGAGAAATGATACAGACAAAAACAGTTTGTTCTGGAGATATTTTTATTATACCTAACAATACATTAAGATTGAACGATATTATAGGAAATGAAAAGCTTTTGCCATGCAATGTATGGAATGACAAGACTGTACCAATACTACGAACAAGAATTGAACCGATAAAAATAGAAGAGAGAGAAAAATTATTGGATGCTCTTACAGAAATTGCAGATACTGATCCTCTTTTACGTTATTATGTTGATACGATAACACATGAAATCATCATTTCTTTTTTAGGAACAGTGCAGTTAGAAGTTATCTGTTCTCTGTTGACTGAAAAATATCACATAAACATAAGAATCGAAGATCCAACTGTAATTTATTTGGAAAAGCCATTACAAAAGGCAGATTATACTATTCATATTGAAGTACCACCAAATCCATTTTGGGCATCAATTGGATTATCAATAACTCCACTTCCAATTGGCAGTGGAATACAGTACGAAAGCAAAGTTTCACTCGGTTATTTAAATCAAAGTTTTCAAAATGCAGTAAGAGAAGGTATTGATTATGGACTGGAGCAAGGATTGTATGGTTGGAAAGTGACAGATTGTAAAATATGTTTTGAATATGGTGTTTATTATAGCCCTGTTAGTACTCCCTCGGATTTTCGCTTTCTTGCCCCAATTGTACTTGAACAAGCATTGAAAAAAGCGGGAACGCAATTATTAGAGCCATATCTTTCGTTTATACTTTTTACACCACAGGGATACCTTTCTCGTGCATATAATGATGCACAAAAACATTGTGCAATAATTGAAACTAGTCAATCAAAAAATGATGAAATTATTTTTACAGGACATATTCCTGTACGTTGTATTAATGAATATCGTAATACTTTAACTCTATATACAAATGGGCAAGCAGTTTTTTTGACAGAATTAAAAGGTTATCAAATTGCTACTTGTGAACCAGTTATTCAATCACGTAGACCAAATAATCGAATAGATAAAGTACGCCATATGTTTAATAAAAAAGAAAATTAAGTTACTATTCGCTAAATTACAATTTGTCGATTAGCTCGTATTTATTCACATTTTAATTAAAATCAAGAAAACTCTTGATTTTTTCTTTTTAAAAGTATAATATATAAAACAATAAATTTAATTGTGAGGCGATTCTATGAAATGGAAATCAAATGACTTATATTTAAATTTACTTTTAAGAGAGTGTTAGACATAAGTGTCTTTCGCTCTCTTTTTTTGTTGGGAGGGTTTGAATGGTTCAATTAAATAAGGACAATAAAACAGATGTATCTTTGCTAGAAATACAAAGGCCATTATCTAGTGTGTTAAAGTCAATATAAAAATGTACAAAAAGTTGAAAATAAAAATGTACAAAAAA
>OLRA01000187.1_pt1 | contig 87323 bp, 62 predicted proteins | sample 1673011 | NCBI WGS metagenome assembly OLRA01 (sample SAMEA3136746, study PRJEB25190) | human gut metagenome | reverse complement strand
ATTTTCGCTAATCACCAAATTTTCAGACACTTATATTTCGTCGAACTCACGTTAATTTATATTACAATGCAAAACGAGGAGGATATGGCATATTTCCAAATAGACCTTGCTTACATTCCTATAAACAGCAAACGCGCCCAGAACCTTTCGGATTCTGGGCGCGTTGTTAGTTTTGTTGCTTGGTCAAGCCACTCGATTAGTCGAGCTGAGCGAGCTTGTTGTCAGAGCCGAGCACGTCAATGATCTTGTGCTTGTACATCTGCTCCATGAGGTCGCGAGCGGGACCGCAGTACTTACGCGGGTCGAACTCACCTGGCTTGTCGTGGAATACCTTGCGAACAGCAGCGGTGAATGCGAGACGTGAGTCAGAGTCGATGTTGATCTTGCAAACAGCGCTCTTAGAAGCCTTGCGGAGCTGCTCCTCAGGAATACCAACAGCGTCGGGCAACTTGCCACCGTACTCGTTGATCATGTCAACATACTCCTGGGGAACTGAAGAAGAACCGTGGAGAACAATTGGGAATCCAGGGAGCTTCTCCATGATCTCGTCGAGGACGTCGAATGCCAATGGAGGAGGAACGAGCTTGCCAGTCTTCGGGTCGCGTGTGCACTGCTCCGGTGTGAACTTGTAAGCACCGTGAGAAGTACCGATAGAGATAGCGAGTGAGTCAACACCTGTGCGGCTTGTGAAGTCGATAACCTCCTCAGGCTTTGTATAGTGGCATACGTCTGAAGAAACCTCGTCCTCAACACCTGCCAATACACCGAGCTCACCCTCTACAGTTACGTCGAACTGATGAGCGTAGTCTACAACCTTCTTTGTAAGAGCGATGTTCTCCTCGTAAGGAAGAGCAGAACCGTCGATCATTACTGAAGAGAAGCCGAGGTCTACACAGCTCTTGCAAAGCTCGAAGCTGTCACCGTGGTCAAGGTGAAGAACAATCTCAGGATGCTTGCAGCCAAGCTCCTTAGCATACTCAACGGCACCCTCTGCCATGTAGCGGAGAAGAGTCTCGTTAGCGTAGTTGCGGGCACCCTTAGAAACCTGAAGGATAACCGGCGACTTGAGCTCTGAAGAAGCCTTGATGATGGCCTGGAGCTGCTCGAGGTTGTTGAAGTTGAATGCAGGGATAGCATAACCACCCTTGATGGCTCTTGCGAACATATCACGAGTGTTCACCAAGCCCAATTCTTTGTAGTTTACCATAATTGTATAAAAAATAGTTTTTATAAAACGTTTATATATATCGTTTTTTTACTAAGTGCAAAGTTAACATATTAATTTGTCACTACAAAGTTAACATTCATTTTTTTACATTACATTAGTATTTCTGCTATCCCCAGTTTACATTTCATAAACATTACGATTAGTATAAAAAAGGCGTGCAAACCGAAATATCAGAACAAATCATTGGATAATCGGAACATTATCACTACATTTGCACCGTGTGGATGTACCTAACCATACCATACTAAAACAAAATATCAAGAAAACTACATCATATTTTTTATAACTTAAATCAAGAAACATGGGAAAAGGTTTTTATAAACAGAATTGGATGTGGGGCTTCTTCGGAGCCGCCGCATGTTCCATGCTATCATTTTCCTCCTCGGCTTATGCAGGCACTGCCTACAAGAAGAGCCCTGAGGTGCTTATGCAGCAGTATGGAAGCATAACCATCAAGGGTGTCGTAAAGGATGCCAATGGCGAACCCGTCATCGGAGCATCTGTGAAGATGGTAGGCGGCAAGGCCGGAACCATCACCGACGTAGACGGACGCTTCGCCATGCAGGTGAAGCCGGGAGCAAGCGTAGAGGTATCATACATCGGATATCTGCCTGAGACGTTCAAGGCCATTCAGAACGCCAAGGACTTTAACATCACACTCCGTGAGGACAGCAAAATGCTGAACGAGGTGGTTGCCATCGGTTATGGCACAGCCACAAAGAAGAAGGACCTTTCGGCTGCCATCGGCGTTGTGAGCAACGTTGACGAACTCGCCGTACGCCCTGTCACCTCTACAGAGGGCATGCTTCAGGGACAGCTTGCCGGTGTGACCGTAACAGCTGACGGCGGCGACCCTACTGCCAATCCCAACATCGTAATCCGTGGCCAAGGCTCGCAGAACGGCGACAACGTGCTGTGGGTGGTTGACGGAGTGCCCGGCGCTCCCATCGCTTCACTTAACGACATCGAGTCTATCGTAGTGCTCAAGGACGCCGCTTCGGCTGCCATCTACGGTGCACAGTCTGGAGCGGGCGGCGTAGTGCTCGTGACCACAAAGAAAGCCAAGAAGGGCCAGACATCCATCTCGTACGACGGCATGGTGGGCATCCGCAACGCCATGAACCTCCCCACCCCGCTCAACGCTGAGCAGGAGATAGAGATGCGCAAGCGCTCGTATGCCAGTGCAGGAATGAATCTGCCCACTGGTTGGGACGTTACGAAGAACCCGTGGGTGGGCACCACACGTACCAACTGGATGGACGAGGTGTTCCGCACCGCCTTCTATCAGCGCCACAACGTAGCGCTCAGCACCGGCAACGAGACATCCACCAACCGCCTCTCATTCGCTTACGACAACGATGAGGGTATCATGCGCTATACATTCAACAAGAACCTCGCCCTCCACTACACCGGCAAGTATCAGCTCAACAAGTGGGTATCAATCAGCGAAGACTTCGTATGGAAGAACACGGAGAACCGCACCACTGCCACAAACGAAGGCTACACCGGACCTATCCTCTCCGCCATCTACATGCCTGCCAGCGCCACCGTATACAGCCCGTTCACACAGAGCGGATTCGGAGGCACCACAACGGAGGATCCAGCCTACATAGCCAAGTACGGATCTTTCGCTGACATCCACGGCGATGCTGTCAACCCGATAAACACTCTCTCATCTAAGAATATCTTCAACCGCACCAACGACGCATGGTCTACCACATCGTTGGAAATCGGCAACGTCATTCCTGGACTGAAGTTCGTTAGCCGCTTCACATACAACCTTCAGACCAACTACTACAAGCAGTTCTCACCGCGTCGCGACGAGGTGGGCAAGCCTGACGGTGCAAACTCTCTTGATGAGAGCACATACCGCACCGACCAGTGGAAGACGGAGAACACGCTTACTTATGACAACACCTTCGGCAAGCACACCGTGGGCGCCCTCTTCTCCACCACCGCCGACCACTACAACGTGCGCGGCTTCGAGGTTAACGGCAAGACATTCGCTGACGAGTCGGCTTACCTGCAGTATCTCGCTTACGCCGGATCAGTATCTGCCAAGGACTATCTCACCGGTCCTGACGCCAACGTCTCGCTCATCGGCCGCTTGGCTTACTCTTACGACGACCGCTACTTCCTCACCGCTTCTTGGCGCCGCGACTATGCCGGCCGTCTGCCCAAGACAAAGAACCATGGCGACTTCCCCGCTGTCACAGCAGGATGGAAAATCTCCAACGAGTCGTTCTTCCCGAAGAATGACGTAGTATCGCTCTTGAAGCTCCGCGCTTCTTGGGGTCGTGTGGGCAACCTCGGTTCCATCGGCTACAACTATCGCTCGGCTCTGCTCTCAAAGAACTCATGGCAGGAGCAGGCACAGTACGGTGTCGAGAAAAACAAGTTGTGGGATACGTTCATCTATAACTCCATAGCTCTCAACAACAACCTTACTTGGGAGACATCTGAGCAGTTCGACCTCGGTCTTGACATCAACATGTTCAACGACCGCTTGGCTATGCAATTCGACTGGTACGAGAAGCGCACCTTCGACCTCATCCAGACACAGTCGATGAACTGGCCCAGCTCTATCGGTCTGGACGCCATGCTCGTCAATCAGGGCGAGGTTCGCAACCGTGGCTTCGAGGCATCCATTAACTGGAACGACCGCATCAACAAGGACTGGTCATACTTCGTAAGCGGCAACTTCTCATGGCTGAAGAACTGGGTTAGCGACATAGGCGTGAAGGACGCTGAAGGCAACAAGGGCGTATGGACCGGCGACGGTTCGTTCCGCATCATTCCTTACTGCTATCAGGACGCAGAGGGTCAGCCCCTCGGATCCTTCTATCTTATCAAGAACGCAGGCATCTTCCAGAGCGACGCAGAAGCAGCTGCATACGTCGACAAGGACGGCAACCGTATCCAGCCCAACGCAAAGGCTGGCGACCTGAAGTTTATCGACAAGAACGGCGACGGCAAGATCACCGACGACGACCGCCAGTACTGTGGCTCTGCCACTCCGAAGTACACCTTCTCGCTCTCAGGCGGCTTCACATGGAAGGACCTCTCGTTCTCTGCAATGCTCCAGGGCGTGGCAGGTGCCAAGGCCATGAACGTGGCTAAGTGTATGACTCTCTCTGACGTTGAGGGCAACTTCAACCGCGACTCGCGCATCCTCGACGCTTGGAGCGAGACCAACCGCGGCTCTGACATTCCGCGCCTCTCGAAGAACGATCCTAACGGCAACTTCTCTACAGCTTCTGACTGGTACTTGGAGAACGCTTCTTACCTGCGTCTGAAGAACGTGACCGTAAGCTACGACCTCACCAATCTTCTCCGCAAGTGCGCTCACCTTAACAGCCGCAGCAGCCGCCTCAGCGTTTACGTCAGCGGTGAGAATCTCTTCACCATCACCGACTATACGGGCATCGATCCCGAGTGTGGCGGATGGGACGCTATGAAGTATCCGGTGGCACGTACATTCTCATTCGGCGTGAAACTTACTTACTAATCCTACAAAAAAGCAATATCTATGAAAGCAAAATATTTATTGACTGCCGTGCTTTCTGCGGCACTGCTTAGTTCGTGTAGCGACTTCCTCGACGTACAGAAGGAAGGCGACCCTACCACGACGCTATATTTCACTAATGACGACCAGGCCATTGACGCCGTGGACGCTCTCTATGCCCCCATCCATCAGGAGGGACTGTTCGGTCGCGAAATGTTCTGGGAGCAGGGTGGCGCATGCGACATCGTTTGGGGACGTACCCGCAACTTCAACACTCTCGCAACACTTCAGTACACCGGCGAGGAGAGTCCGCTGAAGGGCACTTACGAGCGTCTGATGAACGTAGTGTCGCGCTCCAACTGGGTGGTCGACCAGCTTCTGAAGAAGGAGTCGTCAAAGGCGCTCACCAATGTGGAGAAGCGTTCTCTCGGCGAGGCTTACTTCATGCGTGCCTTCAGCCATTTCTACGTGGCTTACCGTTACGGCACAGACAAGCAGGGTGTGCCATTCACACGCTATGAGGACTATCCCGGCGGATACGACAACTCCATCCCCAAGCAGCAGGCGTCTGTAGTGGACAACTACAAGCTCATCATCGAAGACCTCGACAACGCCATCAAGTATCTGCCCAAGTTTGAGGAATACGACATCGACAATCGCGGTCGTGCACACAAGGCTGCAGCCGTGGCATACAAGGCCAAGGTTTACGCTTACTGGGCTACATGGGACAAGACACAGTGGGAGAACGTCATAAAGATGGTCAACTCTCTGGAGAGCGACTACGGTCGCGACCTCGCTCCTGAGTTTGCTGATGTCTTCTCTTCAGACTTCGCCAACTTCTGGACCAAGGAATATCTCTTCGGCATTGCCGGAAACGGTGGCGACACCCCCGGTGGTTCCGAGTTCCCCGGCGTAATCCTTGAGAATAAGGGTTGGGGCATCTACAACGGTTGGGGCCAGATAAAGCCCTCTTACGACATCTTCGAGGAAATGCTTAAGGACGGTGCCGGCAACGCCCGCATCACCCGCTCAGTCCTCGAGTACGGACAGGAGTTCCAGTTCTTCGGCGAGACACGCAAGTTCTTCTCTACGTCAGACGTCGAGTCGGGCTTCATGATCAACAAGTATATGGATCCGTTCAAGTACGAGGACGCCACAAAGGCATACGTCAGCTCCAACGGCAACTGGCCTACAGTCCGCGTAAACCTCCCGCTCGTACGCTTCGCTGACATGCTGTTGCTCCGTGCCGAGGCTTACCTCGCCACCGGTCATGCCGACAAGGCTGCCACGGACATCAACCGCATCCGCACACGCTCTCATCTCACTCCGCTCACCGGCAACGCCACATGGACCGACCTCTATCACGAGCGCCGCTGCGAGCTTGCCTTCGAGTTCACCGACCACCTCTACGACCTGAAGCGCTGGTATCACTCTGGCGACGCAGAGATAAAGGATCTCGCATCGAAGGAGCTCAACGCTCATCCGCGTGCCCGCCACTATGCAGACCGTTCTGACTGGAACAGCACCCCCACAGTAGGCGACTATGAGGACTACAAGAACAAGAGCACATATCAAGACTATATGATAGCCTTCCCCTACCCGTCAACCGAAATCACAAAGTCGGGTGGCGCTCTGAAGCAGAACGAGGGCTACACCAAGTAAGAAAACCGAGCGTAATGATACGCTACAGATAAAGACTCCGCATGGCGATGAAAGATTGCCGTGCGGAGTTTTTTTATGCAACAGCCTCATTATTCGGAATATTTTATCTACTTTTGTAAAAACAATAAAACCAGAAAGTTATGTTTATACATGTAGCCAACCCGATTTACGACTCCGTGTTCAAATACATCATGGAGGACGAGCGCATAGCCAAGACCATGCTGTCGGCTTTGCTGAAGAAAGAAGTGGTGCACGTGACGGTACGTCCGCATGAATACAGCAACACCACACGCGACACGCTCTCTATGTTCCGCATTGACTTCGCGGCTACCGTTCGTGAGCGCGAAGGCGATGTGGAGAAGGACCGCGTGGTGCTGATTGAGCTGCAGAAGACGTGGCTCAATACCGAAACGCTGCGTTTCCGCCAGTATCTTGGAGCGCAATACAGCAACAAAAACAATTTACGCGAGGCTGATGAAAAAGGCTTTGCCTATCCTATGGTGGCTGTATATCTCCTCGGACACCGTGTCGGAAATATCAATGAACCGATAGTATACGTCAATCACGACGTGTTCGACTATAACGGCAACATCGTGAAGGAAGGCAGCGAAGAGCCCTTTGTGGAAAGCCTTACTCATAACAGTATCATCGTTCAGATTCCGCTTCTGCACGGCAATGTGAACAATCGTCTCGAGAAGGTACTCAGCGTGTTCGACCAAACCCAGGTGGAGGGCAACACGCAGCAGGTGCTCAAGATAGACGAGGACAAGTATGCCGACGACAACGACATGCTGTACGTGCTGCATAAGCTCACAGCTGCCGCTGCCAACTCTGAGATGCGACAGGACATGAACGTCGAGGACGAATACTATAAGGCCATTGAGGATCGCGACACTGCCATCATGCAGCGAGACAAAATACTGAAGGAACAAGAGGAACAGCTTTCGCAGCAGAACGAACAACTTTCGCAGCAGAACGAACAACTTTCGCAGCAGAGCGAACAACTTTCGCAGCAGAGCGAACAACTTTCGCAGCAGAGCGAACAGCTACGCAATATGGCTAAAGCGTTATTCGCCAACGGAATGACAGAAGAGCAGATTTCGGCAATGACCGGTATTGACGCTGAAAACGTAGCAAAGCTTCTGAATTAAGCATTCTGTGCAACACTCCGTATCTTATATTTGCATTTCTGACGCTCAATACTCCTCGTTCTGCGCACGAAGAAATCCTTGGTGCGAAATTCTTGAGTTTTGAGCGTGCAGAGATAGCAGACTGTTATACAGTGGGTTATGGAATTATTGAAGAAATTGTGCAACAATATGAGGGTATCAGAGAGCCACTCTTTGTTGCTATAGAGCCTCTTTAGCACTCTAAAACATCCACTATTGTAAAGCAATACAGCCTCTTTTACATTCCGATAGCTGATGTTTTGGGATGTAAAAGAGGCTGTATTGAATATTATTGGTGTCTTTATCACGACGAAAGACGATAAAAACCGCTTATGAAATCTCCAGAATCGATTTTTATTTTGTAACATGTTTTTACCGTCTGTACGATATTTGCATTACTCAGCATACAGCATTTCGTCTGGCAGAATGCTGCTGCCGTTCTTATCCGTTATCTTTATCTTCAGGCTTTGTCCCATATAGTCCTCGAAGTACAAAATACGCATTTCGTGGAAACCCTCGTCGAGCGCAGCCTTGCCGGATACAAACTCCTGACTGTGCGAACCGTCGTTGTCGATAATCTCCTTGCCGTCGATGAAGAGGCGCGATCCGTCGTCGGAAGCTATGTCGAAGTAGTAGACGCCCTTTGCAGGAATCTTGATGTACGAACGGAAGTCGTAGCCGAAATGATCATCGCTTCTTGCCTCCGTGATGATGAAGTTGCGGAGCACGCCCTCCTTCACCTTTTCGCCGTTGGCAATGTCGGCAGTCTTCTTGAACTTGCCCTCGTAGTACGTATAGTTGACACCATGCTTTGTCGGCTTCACGTTCAGCGCCGGAAGGTAAGGACCCTCCTCGTCTATGGACGTAATGCCGGAAGGATAATAATAGGTAAACTCACGACCTGCGGGAGTAGTGATCCACGTATCGAAGCGTCTTTGACCTTCGTACATCTCTATCACGCGTCCGCCACGCACCAGTCCGCCGTAAGCGTCAGTTCCCGTCACGCGTCCGTAAGCCAGGCAGATGGCTTTCTCCTGTCCGATGAAGTCGTTATCGTGGTCATGCCCTACGAACACGCCCATCACATCCTTGCATTCCGCGAACGAGGCGAACATGCCGCTGTTGATGTCAGCCGCACACACCTCGCCCTCATAACACTTTCCCCAAGTGTCCTTGCGATTCATCAGATTGCGAAATTCGGGAAGAGCTATATGGAAGAACGCCAATGCGGGCAGCGGCTTGCCACCGTTGAGCTGCGCGTAGTGCTTGCTCTGGTCACGATACCATGCTATCTGGTCGAAGTGAATCCAGTCGTAATGTCCCAGTTCGTCCGTTTCTGGATAATCGTTAGAGTCGATGCAATAGAGCAGCGCCTCAGCCTTGTCCTTGTTCTTCTGACCATACACGGGAATGACGTGCTGTCCGTGTCCGTGAATGCCCTCCGGTCCGTGCGAACCGACGAAGAAAGGCGAACGCATAAGGAGGTCATAGATGTCCTTCTTGCTCATGTATTGCGGCTCGGCGTCGTGGTTGCCCATAGTGACAGCGAACGGCATCTTGGCATCCTCGAATATCTTCACTATGGCCTCCCATCCTTTCCGTGCGGGATTGTCGGTAACGACGTCGCCGGTAAGTATGGCGATGTCGGGCTTTTCCTGTTTCAGGACAGACAGAATGGTGTTACGCGTGGTGTCGCATCCGGGCGATTTAGGGTCCCAATGGATGTCCGTGAACTGCACCACCTTGAACTTTCCGTCCTTGAATCTGAACTGGCGCTGGGCGAAAGACGTAGCCACAACCAGCAGCAAGAACAAAGTAAGCAATAGATTCTTTTTCATGTGTTATTACTGTTTGTTTATGATTTGTTTACTGTTAGATTATGATATGCAAATGTAACGCTTTTTCCCGAGAAAAACCATACATTCCCTTTGCAATCCAGCTAAATTCCACTACCTTTGTATAGCATTATCATAAACAAACCAATCTATCCGATAATAACAATCTTCAAATTTTACACATCACTATGACTTTAAGGAAATTTTTCGCAGCTGCCGCACTCGCACTTTGCGTACATAGCGCCAACGCACAGTACAACATGCCAACACAGACCTTCACATACGAACATCCTTACGCCGTGGAGAAGCTACAGGCGCCGAAGGGCAAGAAGGTGAAGAACGTCATACTCATGATCGGCGACGGCATGAGCCTCATGCACGTCTATACGGCTTGGGCTGCCAACCGCGGCAAGCTATGGCTGGAGAACGCTCAGGCTACGGGTCTGTCGAAGACTTGGGCTGTAAAAAAGCTGGTGACCGACTCCGGTTCGGGCGGCACTTCGCTTGCCACAGGCGTTAAGACCGTCTATCATGCCGTGGGCGTCGACCCTGAGGGCAAGCCGCTGACTTCGCTCGTAGACGTGGCTAAGGAGCTGGGCAAGGACGCTGGCATGGCTGTGACATGCCGTTTGTGGGACGCCACTCCGTGCGACTTCTGCTGCCATAACATCGACCGCGATAAGGAGGAGGAGCTTGTCGGCGATTATCCGACAAGCGGTGTAGACTTCGTTTTCGGCGGCGGTGCGCAGAAATTCACCAACCGCAAGGACGGTCGCGACATATTCAAGGAACTTCAGAAGAAGGGCTATCACGTATCACGCACGCTGGACGACTTCTTCGCCTACGACAAGAACAGCCGCATCTTCGCCGTGCCTTATGACAAGGACACTCCCCTGCCTGACGAGCGCGGCGACCTCTTGGCGCGTGCATCAATGAAGGGCATCAGTCTCATGAATCAGAACAAGAACGGCTTCTTCATGATGATTGAAGGTTCGCAGCTCGACGACTATGGTCACTTCAATCAGCTGGACCTCCTTATGAAGGAAACGCTCGACTTCGACCAGACAGTGGGCGAAATGATGAAGTGGGCTGCCAAGGACGGCGAGACACTCGTTGTTGTTACAGCCGACCACGAGACAGGCGGCCTGACACTCGTAAACGGCAACAAGGACGAGGGACGCGTAGAGTGCTGCTTCTCATCAAAGGACCACACAGGAGCAATGGTGCCCGTGTATGCCTTCGGTCCTGGAGCAGAGAACTTCACAGGCATCTTCGAGAATACGGACGTGTTCAAGAAGATAAAGAAGCTTATGACTGAGGGAGAATAAAGCAAACGAAAGGCTATCGTGTAGGAGAAAACCTTCAATATAACATTTATAATAATGAAGAAAACAATAATAACCCTGACAGCCTCGCTCTTCGCAATGCTGTCGCCCGCCCAGAATCTAATTTCGTCCGGTTCGCCACTTTACAAGCTGCCTTACAAGAACACGTACGTGATGCAGACGCTGGTGGCGGAGAATACGTTCCGCACGGCGAAGGTGGAGAAGCCCAAGCCCGGCTCCTTCGAACAGGCAAAGAAAGTGCTGCCCGCACCCTATTGGGAAGGACACGAGAAGGAGATAGAGATGTACTGGAAGGCTTGGCAGATAGGCATCAAGAACGTATGCCAGCCGCTTGACAACTCAGGCTTCGTGACGTCATACATCTCGCCCGCATACAACGGCAACATATTTATGTGGGACGACGCCTTCATAACGATGTTCTGCCGATACGGCGACCGCTTCTTCCCGTTCCAGAAAACGCTGGACAACTTCTACGCCAAGCAGCATCCCGACGGATTCATCTGCCGAGAGATTCGCGCCGACGGATCTGACTGCTTCGGACGCTACGACCCCACGTCCACGGGACCGAACCTCCTGCCGTGGTCAGAATGGCTCTACTTCACGCAGTTCGGCGACGACAACCGCCTCAACAAGGTGTTCCCTGTGCTGGCAGCCTACTATAAGTGGCTGAAGCTGAACCGCACGTGGCGCAACGGCACCTACTGGAGCAGCGGATGGGGAACGGGCATGGACAACATGCCGCGCGTGCCGGAGGGATATAACACCATCTACAGCAACGGTCACATGATATGGCTGGACGCCTGCCTGCAGCAGATAATGGTGGCTAACATCCTGCTGAAGATGGGATTCTATCTGGAGCGCTGGCAGGAGATAGAGGAGTTTGAGGACGACATCAAGAACCTCACGGCTTACATCAACAAGAATATGTGGAGCGAACGCGACGGATTCCTGTACGACCAGTTTGCCAACGACTCGCTCTCCACCACACAGGGCATCTACGCCTACTGGGCTCTCCACACCGACGTGCTGCCCAAGGAGCGCCTCGACAGACTGGTGGAGCATCTGGACGATACGTGCAAGTTCAACCGCCCGCACCGCGTGGCTTCGCTCGCTGCCGACAACCCCAAGTATAAGGCCAACGGACGTTATTGGGTCGGAGGCGTATGGCCCGGCACCAACTACATGGTTATCTCAGGTCTTGTCAATAAAGGCTACAGACGTCTTGCCCACGACATCGTCATGAACCACTATAACAACGTGCTGGACGTATATAAGAAGACCGGTACGTTCTGGGAATATTATGCACCGGAGAGCGCTTCGCCCGGCTTTATGGCTCGCAAGGATTTCGTGGGATGGACCGGACTGCCGCCCATCGCCGACCTCATAGAGTATATCTTCGGCATCCGCGCTGACATCCAGGACAATCACGTTACGCTGGACGTGCAGCTGACGGACGCTTACGGCATCGAACGCTATCCGCTCGGCGAGAAAGGCAACATCTCGTTCAAGGTGGCAAAGCGCAGCTCCGTGAACGACAAGCCTAAGGTGACCATCCACTCCAACATACCGTTTAAGCTTACCCTCGTATGGGGCAACGGCGAAAGCGTGGAGAAGGAAGTGAAAGAAGGAAACAACGTAATCTGAAACCACTAAGACAAGACAAACAGGAAATGATAACAAAAATGCTATTCGCAGCTCTGCTGCTCTTCGGACTGTCCGCCATTAACGGATATGCCTCGGAGAAGAAGAAGGAGCCTAACTGCACGGTGGTGATAGCCGCCGACCTACATTTCGACATGCCGCCCGAAACCGACCAGTATCATCACGTGCTTGCCATCAACGCGCTTGGCGAGAGAATGCGACTGGACGGCGTGATTCTCGCCGGCGACCTCTTCGACAAGTCTGACCCGAGAATACTCGACCTCTACCAGCAACGCTGGGAACGAGGGGCGGGATATATGCAGATTCATTACGACACCTACCCCACTTTCGGCAATCACGACATCTCGCCGGAGAGCGGACGACCCGAGCAGAACCGTATCGGAATGGAGTTTAATCTGCATTATCTCGACTCCATCCTGCTGGACATGAAGAACGCAGGACGCATAAAGAACATCCACCGATCATCGCGCTCTTACTCGTTCGACATAGGCGGTGTGCACTTCGTGTGCGGACAACTCGCTGCTGGCGACACCACCTATAGCGAGAGCAACATGCAATGGATAGCCGATGACCTGAAGAAGTATGCCGCAGACGGACGCCCCGTGGTTTACGTACAGCACTACGGATTCGACAAGTGGGCGCTCGAATGGTGGACGGAGGAGCAGCGCACGCAGCTCTTCGACATCCTCGAGCAGTATAACCTCGCCGCCTTCTTCGTGGGACACACACACGAGGCTTCCGTACAGCACTATCGCGGACACGAAATCCATCAGGTCAACAATGCCTGGCGAGACAGCGACGGCAACGCCTCCTTCGACGTCCTGACCATCAAAGGCAAGAAGGTATCGGTGGATACGTACGAAGTGATTGACGGAAACGGCAACTTCCAGAAAGTAGAGAAGAAGTAAACTATATGTATACAGAAGCGCCACTTTAGCAATGACTAAAGTGGCGCTTCTGCTATTTTTATATCTTTCTTAAGTCTGACTTATCAGTTGGTCTTCTTCACTACGCTCCATGCGTATGCCATGACGATGGCGTAACCTGCGAGAGGGATGAAGAAAGGAAGGACGAAGCTGGAGGCGTGGTCGGCTGCAAGGCCCATGATGAGGAAGCCACAACCACCTACGGGGGTCATCATCAGGATTGACGAAGCACTCTTTGTCAGTCCACCCAGTCCGCGCAATGTAAGGGAGAAGATGGTGGGGAACATGATAGCCTCGAAGAAGTAGTTGCCGAGCAGGGCTGCTATCGATACTTCACGACCGAGATCGCAGAGCAAGAGCGTGATGCAGACCACCGTTCCGAAGCCGCAGATGAGCAGATACTTCTCTGCTGCCACGCTACTCATAACTGCCGCTCCAATGAAACGGGCAATCATGAATACGCCCAAGCCGATGGTAAGAATAGTGGAAGCCGACTGTGCGTCCATCCATCCCTCGCCCGTAACGAAGTTGATGAAGTACGAATTGATGCTTATCTCTGCCACCTCGTAGGCGAGAAGCGCAACGAGTCCGCAGACAAACCATCTGTTGGAGAAGAGCTTCGAGATGTTATGACCGCCCTCTTTGGTTTCGGCATCATCATCATGTGCAATCTCAGGAAGGTTTACACGTGAGAAGACAAGGGCAATGAGGAGCACCAGTACGCCCATAATGGTATACGGAACGACGGCGCTTGCTCCGTTTCCTGCCTCGCCTGAGCCCTGGAAAAGGAAGCTTCCGACAACGAGAGTGGCGAACATTGAGCCTACACCATTGAACGACTGCGAGAAGTTAAGTCGTGCCGTAGCGGTCTCTTTCGGACCCAATTCCGTTACGTAAGGATTGGCAGAGGTCTCAAGGAACACCAGTCCGCAACCGATGATGAAGAGCGCCACGAGATAGGCATAGAAGGTATTTGCCATGGAACACGGGATGAACGCCAGCGAACCGAGTCCGAAAAGCGTCAGTCCGAAGACCACGCCGCGACGATAACCCTGTCGGTTGATGAAGAGACCAGCGGGTATTGCCATGAGGAAATAGCCGAGATATGTGGTCACCTGTATCAACGACGACTGTGTGATGGTGATGTCCAGCTCGTTCTGGAAGTGCTTGTTAAGCACGTCGAGAATGGCGCGAGCAAAGCCCCACATGAAGAAGAGTGAGGTGATAAGGATGAACGGCACGGCATATTGCTTGCTGCTCAATGAAGTCTTGTTTTGTATCATGGGTGCAAAGTTAGTGCTTTTTTAGATTGTTTCGCCCTTTTCGGAAGGCTTTAATTCAGTTTAAAACTAAAAACAGCCATTCCAAGGCTTCATTGATGACCTTGAAATGGCTGTCTTATATAATAATATGTATGTGCCTATATCGATGTAAGCCTAAACCGTTGGTTTAGAGAGCGTCGATAACAGCACAGATGTCGCCGAAGATACGGGGCAGTTCGCCGAGTCCGTTGATGTGGTGATGGATGCCCTCACCAGCATACCACTCGATGAGCGGAGCTGTCTGGTTGTGATAAACGTTGAGGCGCTTCTTGATGGTCTCAGCGTTGTCGTCTGAACGACCGCTCTCCTGACCACGCTTGATGAGACGCTTCATCAGCTCGTCCTCAGGAACGTCAAGCTCAATCATGGCAGCCACCTTGTGTCCGCGCTCTGCGAGCATCTTCTTGAGAGCCTCAGCCTGCGGGATTGTACGGGGGAAACCGTCGAAGATTACGCCCTTGTGCTCCTTGCCGAAGCTGTCATACACGCTTGCGAGGATGTCAATCATCAGCTCGTCGGGGATGAGCTGTCCGTTGTCGATAAATCCCTTGGCAGTCTTGCCGAGTTCTGTTCCGTTCTTGATTTCAGCGCGGAGCACGTCACCAGTAGAGATATGGTTGAAGCCATACTTCTCGATCATAAGGTCGCTCTGTGTGCCCTTACCTGAGCCCGGGGCGCCGAAAATTACGATGTTCTTCATCTTTTTATTTACTTATATTAGTTATATAATGTTATGCTATTGTGTATTTGGGGTTATTCCTCCACGACTGTATAGATGTCGCGCAGGTTGCGTCCCTGCTGGTCATAGTCGAGACCGTATCCGAGGATAAAGTCGTTAGGAATCTCCATTGCCACGTACTTGATGTCAAGGGGCACTTCCAGACATTCAGGCTTGAGCAGGAGCGTGCATACATGCACAGCCTCCGGCTGCTTTTCCTGAAGCATATTGAGAAGCGTCTTCATTGTAAGTCCAGACTCGATGATGTCCTCCACGACGATTACCGTACGGCCCTTGATGTCCTCATTCAGTCCGATAAGCTGCTTTACGTTGCCCGTTGACGATGTTCCGGCATAGGAAGACATCTTCACGAACGAAATCTCACACGGCACGTTGATGTAGCGCATGAGGTCGGCGGCGAAGATGAAGGAGCCGTTAAGCATGGCAAGCAAGAGAGGATTCTTGTCAGCCATATCGGTATTTATACGGTCTGCGACAGCCTTTACACGCTCAAGGATTTGCGCCTCAGGGATGGAGGTCTTGAAGGTCTTGTCCTTTACTTTTATTATACTCATAGGATTGTGTGCTTAAAGTTAGTGCAAAATTAGACAAAAAAATCCGAATTACGAGCGTGTTAGTATAAAAAACAGCTATTTCGGACGCACACCTATGTTATTCCACAAGGTCATACATCTTCACCCAGTCAATCTCCATCTCTACGGGCAGCTCGCTCTTTATGGCCTTGCCCACCCACGAACCTTCGGTCTGCATGTCTATGAGCAGATAGTAAGGACGGTCAAAAGGATATTGTCCTTCCTTGTCGATCTGGATGCGCGGGTAGGTGAAATAGCGGTCGCCGTTGACGGAGAAGACAATGCTGTCATGCAGGAGCTCCACGGCATACGTGTTGAATCCGTCGCGGTCGATGGGATGTGTCTTGCCGTGAGGCGGATTGTCTGTCTGTTTGAGGTGTACGGTGTAGTTGGTATGGATGGTCTGATATACTATAGAGTCGTGATTGAGATGCTCCATGATATCTATCTCGCCTCCGTGGGGCCACTTGATGTCTTCATCGGGCAACATCCAGATGGCTGGCCATGCTCCCTGTGCTCTTCCAAGCTTGGCTCTCACCTCCACCTTTCCGTACTTGACGGTGCGCTTGTGTTTGGTGTAGAGTCCGCCTGTGACAAACTGTGCGGTGTCTGCTTCGAGGTTGGTGTTGACGGCGCCACGCAGTATCAGCTTGCCTTTACGCACGTCGTAGAGAGAGTCTGCCGGCGACATGTAGCGCTTCCAGTCGGCTGAAGCGCTGCGCGGAATCTTCGTCCACGAACGGCTGTCGAAGGTCTTGCCGCGAAAATGGTCCTGCCAGGTAAGTCGGTATTTAGGTTTGGCGGTATGCGCCGTCACAGAAGAGGCGCCAAGAAGAAGAGTGAGGATTATAGTAGATAGTTTCATTTGTAAGTTTGTTGTTCTGTATAAAACGATTTGTTGTTGTATATATAAACGAAAAGGCGCCCCTGACATCCTGAAAGAGGGAAGTCAGGGGCGCCTGTCATTTAAACGCCTTGATTAAAGCTTAAGCGTCTTGATTAGAGGTTCGGGTTCATCTCGCTCCACTTCTCAACTGGGGGAACGATGCCGAGCTCTACGATCTCGTCGCGCATCTTGCAGAGGTGCTCGTAAGACTTAGCGAGACTTGCCTTCTCCTCCTCAGTGCCAGTAGGCTCTACGAAGTGAACGCCAGTCTTGTCGATAGTAGAAGGCATAGCCATCATTACGTTCTTGAAGCCACACTTGTCGCACTTAACGTAGCAACCAGCGGGCAATGTGAACTTCTCACCACCCATAGCAGCCTCAATCATCTTAACAGCGTTGTAAGCCGGGCTCTGGAATGAAGAGCGGCCACGGAGCTTGATGATGTTAGAGCCACCCTGTACTGTGTGGTGCTTGATCTCTTCCCAACGCTCGTCAGAAAGACCCATCTCTGCGAGAGGCTTGCCGTCTACCTTCACCTGTGAAGCGAAGACTGCCATCTGCTCGCCGTGGCCACCGTATGTGTGAGCGCCTGTCACCTTGTCCTGCTGTACGCCGAACTCGAGGGCGAGAGCCTGCTGCAGACGTGTAGAGTCGAGAGCAGCGAGTGAGGTGAGCTGGTTGGGCTTCAGACCTGAGTGGATAAGAGCTGTGAGGGCTGTAACGTCAGCCGGGTTGAAGATAACAACTACGTGCTCTACGTCCGGGCAATACTTCTTGATGTTGTCGCCGAACTCAGCAGCGATCTTGCAGTTACCCTTGAGAAGGTCCTCACGAGTCATGCCGTCCTTACGGGGAGCACCACCTGAAGAGATGATGTACTTAGCGCCTGTGAAAGCCTCCTTAGGATCAACGGTATAAGAGAGGTTTGCACCAGGGAATGCGCACTGCTGCATCTCGTCGAACACGCCGTGTACACCCGGCTCGTAGATGTCATAGAGACAGATGTTAGGAGTAAGACCGAGCATAAGAGCGCTCTGAACCATGTTTGAACCAATCATGCCGCCTGCACCGACGATCAAGAGTTTCTCGTTACTTAAAAATGCCATAATAAATAATGTTTTTATAAGTGTTATAAATATGAATAAGTCGTTTTTGAGCTACACTACTTCAGCAGTGGCTTAATTGACAATGCAAAGATACAATTTTTTTGAAACTTACAAACATTATGACGTATAAAAAAAAGGGGCAAATTAAAAAGACTGAAACACTTGTCCGTATGGAATTAATTGACTATCTTTGCAAACGAATAACTTTTTGGACGTAATAGGAACTGAGAATTTCGGCAGTAAGACCAATGTCGGAATTCTTGGTTTTTTATTTAGCATATACATAACAATAAAACAAACAAAAAAACAAAGATTCTTAATTATGGCTTACATGTCACAAGAAGGCTACGACAAGCTCGTGGCCGAACTCAAGCAGCTTGAGTCTGTAGAGCGCCCCAAGGCATCGGCCGCCATTGCTGAAGCCCGAGACAAGGGAGACTTGAGCGAGAACGCCGAGTATGACGCCGCCAAGGAGGCTCAGGCTCATCTGGAAGAAAAGATAAACCGTATAAAAGTAGCTATCGCCGAGGCTAAGATTCTCGACCCCTCACGCCTTAGCACTGACTGCGTGCAGATTCTCTCTAAGGTGGAGATGACCAATCTCAACAACAAGGCGAAGATGACTTACACCATCGTCAGCGAGAGCGAGGCCAATCTCCGCGAAGGAAAGATCTCCATCTCCACTCCTATCGCACAGGGTCTGCTCAACCACAAGGTGGGCGACGAGGTGGAAATCAAGATTCCGCGCGGCACCATCCACCTGCGTATCGACAAGATTACAATAGAATAACTCACGTGCCTGACATCAGGCACTATACGGAAAGCAAAATCTTACGACTATGGACATTTTCTCAAAGATTGCCGCTGGTGAGATTCCCAGCTACAAGTGCGCCGAGAACGAGCGTTTCTACGCTTTCCTCGACATCAACCCTATCGTAAAAGGACACACTCTCGTCATTCCCCGCCGCGAAGTTGACTACATCTTCGACATGGAGGACGACGAGATTGCAGAGTACCAGGTGTTCGCCAAGAAGGTGGCTATTGCCATCAAGAACGCATTCCCCTGCATCAAAGTAGGCGAAGCTGTGCTTGGCCTGGAGGTTCCGCACGCACACATCCACCTCATTCCCATGCAGTCAGAGAAGGACATGCTCTTCTCCAACCCCAAGCTGCAGCTCCCGGAAGAGGAGATGAAAGAGATTGCTGACAAGATTTACGCAGAGTTCAAGAAGCTCTAACGAAAGCCAAAGCGCCACCGCTCCAGAACGGAACAGTGGCGCTTTTGTATTAACTTAGCATAGACTGTATTTCTTCCAAAGATAGTCCAGTTGCTATAGATATTGTATTCAAGTCAACACCTGCCTGAGCAAGACGGGCGACAGTCTCTAGTTTCTCCTTATTCTTGCCTTCTTCCAGACCCTCAGCACGGCCTTCTGCACGACCCTCTGCACGACCCTCTGCAAAGCCGTCCACCCTTGCTCCTTCCAAAACAGAAAGCGTATCACGATACTTCTTCAATCCTTCGTCATACTTCATTCTCTCCTGCCTTGTGAGCGAGGCCACATCAGCTATTTCCTCCAGCCTTTGGAACACAGCACTCTTGGCTGCCCAAGGCAATCTTGTTAAAGTTTCCATATTGTTTAACAGATAAATCCAACGTTCAAACTGGTTGTCACATTCCTCCGCCTCTTTATTGAATAACGGCAATTGCATAAATGTCATTCTTACCTTGTCCGAGAACTGCCGGTGTGTCACTTTATCTGCAAGCATCACATCCGTTCGGAATTTCCTTTCAAAGTCCAACGGACAGAAATTCAAGAACGCAACAAGATACACTGCGTCAATGGAATAATTCCATAAAGAGCCTCTTTCTCCCTGTCGCGCTATTGCCTCGGAAACGTAATATATACTACGATTAGTGAAGTAAGGCTGCGACTTATTCTGCATCTCCACTATTATTTTCTTTCCATTGTCCGTAACACAATATATATCGTAAATAAGAGAACGGTCGTCCTCAAAAAGAGCAGGCTGCTCCTTGTCGAGGAAAGACCGGTCTACAATATGCTCCTCACCCATCAACAGGTTATTGAGAAAGTCAAGAATCAAAGGCTTTGATATCTCCTGACCGAAGATTCTCTTAAATCCTATGTCAGTAAAGGGGTTGATAAATTTTGCCATAAACATTCTTTCTAAAAAGTTACTATGCAAATTTAATCAAAATAATTTGGATTAACAAGACTGCTACAGCAAAAAACGCCACATATACAGTATAAAAAAACGTCAAAACCACTTATATTCTAACTATTTTTGGTATTTTTGTAAACTGAACAATAATGTAAAGACGTAAACGGCACGGCGGCTAATCACAGGCGGTGTGCCGACAAACAACAACGACACAATATGAAAATACTGACTGGAGCACAAATCCATGAGCTCGACAACTACACAATCGAACACGAACCAATAGCCTCCATAGACCTTATGGAGCGTGCGGCACGCGCCATCATGCTCGCCATCACGCAGCAGTGGAGCCAGTCCACGCCCATCGTGGTCTTCGCAGGACCGGGTAACAACGGTGGTGACGCCCTCGCCGTGGCACGTATGCTGACGGAGAAGGGATACATCGTCGACACTTATCTCTTCAATATCCACAGCAACCTGTCTGAAGACTGCGAGAGAAACAGAGACCGCCTCGTCAACGGCGGACTCGTACACAAATTCACGGAGATAACCACCGACTTTGATCCGCCCAAGCTCACGCCCAAGACACTCGTCATTGACGGACTCTTCGGTTCCGGCCTCAACAAGCCGTTAACGGGAGGATTCGCCTCTCTCGTCAAGTATATCAATCAGTCGCCGTCCTTCGTTGTGAGCATCGACATGCCAAGCGGACTGCTGACGGAAAACAACAGCTTCGACCAGGGCAGCAACGTCGTACGAGCTGACCTCACGCTGACGCTCCACATGAAGAAGCTGGCAATGCTCTTCGCCGACACACAGAAGTATCTTGGCAAGGTGGAAGTGCTCGACATACGTCTTTCAAAGGAATACATAGAGAGCATCCCCACTAAGTTCAACATCATCGAGGAGAGCTACATAAAGGACAACCTGCGCTCTCGTGACGACTTCTCCAACAAGGGAATGATGGGACACGCGCTCATCATCGCCGGTACATACGGCATGGCAGGAGCCGCAGCGCTTGCCACAAGAGCATGTCTGCGAAGCGGTGTGGGCAAGGTGACGGCTCTCACGCCACGCCCCAACTACAACATTATGCAGGTGGCTGTACCCGAAGCCGTGCTCATGCTCGACCGTGAGGACTATTACTCTGAGGCTGTTGCCACGGACGACTTCGACGCCGTTGGCATCGGACCGGGACTCGGACGTCAGGAAGGTTCGGCTCTTGCTCTCATGTCGCAGCTCCAGCAGACCACATGCCCCATCGTCCTCGACGCTGACGCCCTCAACATGCTTGGATCGCACGGCACATGGATAAACCAGCTGCCCGACAACGTCATCATGACACCGCATCCGAGAGAGTTCGACAGAATAGCTTCCACATGCTGCCACTCAGACAGCGAACGCCTCAACGTGGCTCGCGAGATGGCTGAAAGTCTGCGTGCATACATCCTTCTCAAGGGTCATCGTTCAGCACTATGTCTCCCAAGCGGCGACGTCATCTTCAACACCACCGGCAATTCCGGCATGGCAACAGCAGGAAGCGGCGACGTCCTCACCGGCATCATCACAGCCCTTCTCGCAAGAGGCTACTCACGCAAGAACGCCTGCATCGTGGGAATGTATCTGCACGGACTGGCTGGCGACATCGCAGCAGAGAAGATGGGCAAGGAGAGCCTCATCGCGTCAGACATCATCGACGCCCTGCCGGAAGCGTTCAAGCGTCTCGCCCAATAAACATCCCTAACATTAAACACCCAAAAGAAAGAACCAACAACATAATGACAGCTCTTATGAAGAACATAAAAAGCATCATAGCCGCCATCTTATTGCTCACATGCATGTCGGCTAATGCAGGAGAAAAGAAGACTGAGGGTTTCGAATATTTCCTCCCGAAGACGGCTGTACGCATGTCTGTACTTGTGGAAAAGACCACCACCAAGCCCGGTAAACTCGCTGAGTTCTCTGAACTCTACTTCCAGAAGAAGGGCATTACCACACAGCAGGACAACTATCGCATCGTAGGCGTATCGTTCACCACGACCGGCGTGCCCGACAAGGACCTCCGCTTCTTCCTCCCCGTGGACAAGAAGCACAGCATCCTCTCCATCGACTGCGACCCTAACGGCGTGCTTCGCGCCATCAACACCCGCGCCAAGCGTGTGGAGGAGCCAGCTCCTTTCACTCCCTCGGCAAAGCCAGCGCCGCTCAATCCCAACGACTATATGAGTCAGGACATCCTCTCGGCGGGCAATCTGCCCAAGATGGCACAGCTTGTGGCGCAGGAAATTTACGACATCCGCGACTCTCGCAACCAGCTCTCACGAGGCGAAGCCGACTTCATGCCGAAGGACGGAGAGCAGCTCCGCATCATGTACGCCCAGCTCAACAAGCAGGAAAAAGCCCTCATGCAGCTCTTCCAGGGCACCACTACCACGGACACAACGGAGACCGTGCTGACATTCGTGCCTGAGAAGACACAGAAAGACCAGGTGGCATTCCGCTTCTCGCGCAAGTTCGGACTGCTTACCGCAGACGACTTCTCCGGCGAGCCTTACCGTATCAAAGTGGACGACTTAGGGTTGGATGAAGAAGAACTTGACGTAGTGGAAAGCGCAAAGAAGGAAGACTTCCAGCTTGGCGTCATACACCCCGGCAAGATGCGCATGACGCTTTCCGCTGCAGGCAAGAAGATAGCGCAGTACGAGGCATGGGCGGCACAGTTCGGAGAGGTGAAGATGCTTTCTGGAATGCTGTTCGGAAAGAAGCTCACATCGAAGATACTGCTCGACTCAGCTACCGGAAGCGTCGTGTCGCTCGAAACCGAACCGCTCGAATAAGAGACACAACAAAGCAAGAAACAAAATTATAAGAAACAGAAAGAAAATATACAGAAAGACAAGAAATGGCAGAATCAAACTTTGTAGACTACGTAAAGATATATTGCCGCTCGGGAAAGGGCGGACGTGGATCAATGCACCTCAGACACGTCAAGTATAATCCGAACGGAGGACCGGACGGTGGCGACGGCGGACACGGAGGAAGCATCATCCTCAGAGGCAACCATAACTACTGGACACTGCTCCACCTGAAATTCCAGCGCCACGTCTTCGCTGAGCACGGAGGCAACGGCGGACGCGACAAGTGCCACGGAAAGGACGGCAAGGACGTATACATCGACGTGCCCTGCGGCACCGTTGTCTACAACGCCGAGACCGGCAAGTATGTCTGCGACGTCACGTACGACGGACAGGAGGTGGTGCTGCTCAAGGGAGGACGAGGCGGACTCGGAAACTTCCAGTTCCGTACTGCCACCAATCAGGCGCCCCGTTACGCACAGCCAGGCGAACCGATGGAGGAGATGACCATCATCCTCGAGCTTAAACTGCTCGCCGATGTGGGTCTTGTGGGTCTGCCAAACGCAGGCAAGTCAACCCTTCTTTCAGCCGTATCGAGCGCCCGCCCGAAGATTGCCAATTATCCCTTCACCACCCTCGAGCCTTCTCTCGGCATCGTTGACTATCGCGACCACAAGTCGTTCGTCATGGCTGACATCCCAGGAATCATCGAGGGAGCCAGCGAAGGAAAGGGTCTCGGACTCCGTTTCCTCCGCCACATCGAGCGCAACTCGCTCCTCCTCTTCATGGTGCCGGGCGACACGGACGACATAAAGCGCGAGTATGAACTGCTGAAGAGCGAGCTGGAGAAGTTTAATCCCGAAATGCTCAACAAGCACCGCGTGCTCGCCGTCACCAAGTGCGACATGCTGGACGAGGAGCTTATTGAGATGCTTCACGAGACATTGCCCGACGATCTACCCGTGGTGTTCATATCTTCAGTCACCGGACAGGGCATACAGGAGCTTAAAGACCTTCTCTGGCGCGAGCTTAACGCCGAGAGCAACAAGCTGCAGAGCATCACTTCGGAGGACGTCATCGTACACCGCGACAAGGACATGACACGCTTCCTTGCAGAGATGCAGGCTGAGGGCGAGGACGAAATTGAATACATTGACGAGGACGACATCGAGGACGCAGACGACTTCGACGACCTTGACGACTTTGAATACGAGTACGAGGAGGACGGAAAGAATGACTAAACCGTCTCTCGAACTTCTTACTTACAACATCGGGGAGGGTGCTGCGGCATTCTACACCACTCGTTGTGGCGCCGACGAAGCCGACCGCTATTCGTCGTTCAACATCAACATGTACTGCGGAGACAGCCCCGAACACGTTTCGGCATGCCGTCAGCTGCTCTCCGAAACCATCGGCATCGCATTGCCCAACATCATCGTGCCCCACCAGGTACACGGCACCGAGACGCGAATCATCAGCAGCGAATATCTCACCCTGCCCCAGAACATCAAGGACATGCTCATCGACGGCGTGGATGCGGTGATGACCAACGTGGAGGGAGTGTGCGTGGGAGTTTCCACGGCAGACTGCATACCTATATTATTATACGACGAAGACAATCGCGCCGTCTGCGCCATACACGCAGGATGGCGTGGCACGCTGGGCAGAATAGCGCACAAGGCTTTGGAAGAAATGCGCATCGCCTATCACACCGAGCCTGAGAAGCTGAAAGCCATCATCGGTCCAGGCATCTCGCTCAAGAACTTCGAGGTGGGCGACGAGGTGTACGCAGCCTTCGAGCAAGCCGCCTTCGACATGGAAGCGATAGCCGAACATCAGATAAAGCGCTGTCCGGATGCCACCGACCCGTCAAAGGCATTCCAGCAGAAATGGCACATCAATCTGCCCCTTGCCAACCGCAACATCCTGGAGCACATGGGCGTGAAGCCCGAAAACATCATCCAGAGCGATGTCTGTACGTATGACAGTACAGACCGATTCTTCTCAGCACGCCGCCTCGGCACTGAGTCGGGCAGGATTTACACCGCCATTTATTTAAAGTAAAAATCCAGAAAATCAAGTCATTGTGAAAATCAGATCTCTCCTTCTTTCTTTCGCCGTTGCCATCACAACGACAGCTTCCACACCAGTAAAGCAGCAGTTCTCCGCTGCCGAACAGCAGCAGATATCCATCGCCACGCCCGGACTATTCAAAAGTTATGACGCGTTCAACTTCGACTTCGGCACACTGCGCGATAACGATTACTCGTTTCCGCTGCCCGTAGGCAAAGCCACTGCCCGCAAGAACGGCTCCGTGGAGATTGTCACAAAGGAAGGCGACGCCGTGAAAGCGATGTTCGAGGGAACTGTGCGCCTCTCACGAAAGACTCCAGACCTTGGCAATGCCATAGTCATCCGCCACCGCAACGGACTGGAGACCGTCTATGTCAACAATGCCGAGAACCTCGTTGACGTCGGTGCGCACGTCAAGGCAGGACAGACCATAGCCATCGTTGGCGAACGCGACGGCAAGGTTTATTGCGACTTCAGCATCATGGTGAACGGCGGACGCATCAATCCTACGTCCGTTGTAAACCTCAAGAACCATCATCTGAAGCGCCAGACGCTTCTCTTTGAGAAGGACGACGCTTACGTGAACGTAACGGCTCTCGGCGACAAGTCGGAGTTTGAGGAGACGAAAGAGGAGATGAAGCTGGACGAGCTGTTCGCCAAATCCAACACGTTCAAGTGGAACTTGGAGAAGATGCGTGAGGAAGCATGGGCTTATCCGCTGCCCGGCGCCAAGGTCATCAGCCCCTACGGCGGCAAGCGTCGTCACTCCGGAGTGGACCTAAAGACCAAGCCTAACGACGACATATATGCAGCCTTCGATGGCGTGGTGATACGTTCAGCCCCTCATTACGGCTACGGCAACTGCATCGTCATCCGCCACAGCAACGGACTGGAGACGCTTTATTCTCACCAGTCGCGCAATCTCGTTAAGGTAGGCGACAAGGTTAAGGCTGGTCAGGTGATAGGTCTGACGGGCAGAACCGGCAGAGCCACCACCGAGCACCTCCACTTCGAGACGCATTTCAAGGGTCGCCGCTTCAATCCCAATCTCATCTTCGACCACAACTCAAAGCAGCTTCAGAAGTCCACCATCACCTTCACTAAGGGCGGAGGAGTGACATCGAAGCAGAATTAAGCCGTACCACCAGCAAAAACAAGAGGGTGTCAAAAGTAAAGGAATAGGGAGGAAAGGCTTTGACAAAAACCTTTATCCACAATCCGCTTATGGGCGCAAATCCTATCGGATTTAAATAAAAGGCTTTACATTAGGTCTTACGAGAACCAGTTCTCGACAACCTAACGTAAAGCCTTTTATTTGTGCACAGCACGCGCCCATAAGCGGAAAAAACAAAGAAAAACACAAACGGGTGGCTCCCGCCATCCGCTACCTTGTGTTTTTTATGTTTTCCTTTTGTTGGCACAGTGATGCTCCAGCATCACTCATGATATCGTTTGGAGGATGGGTGTCGAGAGCAACGCTCTCGTAAAGCCCATTCGCCAAACGGTATCATGAACCCGTAGGGTGTGACAACAAAAGGCATGTGGATAAAGGTTTTTGTTAAAGCCCTGCCTTATACAGCAGATAGACTCGCAGATAAATTCCTGTTTATCGGTTAGTTTACCGACACAATATTTGCATTTCTAACGCTCAATACTCCCAGTTGAGCGCACAACAAAATCTTTGGTGCGAAATTCTTGAGTTTTGAGCGTGCAGCGATAATACGTTGATGTGTAGCTGGTTATACGGTTGTGGAAAGAAATGTGCAATGAATAGCAGAGCCAAACAAGCATCATTGGTTGCAATAGCGCCACTTTTACACTCCAATAGTGCCACTATTATCATGCAATAGCGCCACTTTTACACTCTAATAGTGGCACTATCGGGGTGTAGGAGTGGCTTTATTGTATGGCGTGGGTGCTGTTTGTGCAGCAAAACACCATAAAAACAGCTTTTCGATTCTCTATAATTGATTTTTATTTTGTAACAGGTTTTTACTCCTTGTACGATATTTGCATGGCAAGAAATCAGAAATTTTTTAAACTCCGTACCACCTGCAAAGCAAAGGCCGCTGGAGGACATTACTGTCTCCAACGGCCTTTTTTTTGGTTATCCCAAAATTCAACTAACCTCATAATCTAACTAAAACCTACCCTTAAAGATTATTCGCATAATTAATAAGTGTGTGTGGGGGGGGGGGTTCTATACCAATATCTATAACTAAAACTACTAACCTTTATCTATAACTTACGCTTGCAAAGTTAGTGAGAATCCAAGATTTTGAATTTAATTTATCGTTCATCGGATATCAGAAATGTTTCTCTATAATTTTTTTGCTATATTTCGTTCATAAAACAAATAAAATGTGTAATTTTGGCGCATCATAAAACATACACCCTACTATAAGCTATTACGAACAACGATAATTACTTAAAGACTAACTTTTATGAAAGGTCATTCGCATAGACGGCTCTATGCCATTTATTTATTATTATTGACAACATTCACGTTCCTCTTCAGTTCCTGCTCCACGAAGGAAAAGAAGCGGTTCGTCATCGGTGTGTCACAATGTTCGGAAGACGTTTGGCGAGAGAAGCTGAACGAAGAGCTGCGCATCGCAGCACTATATTATGATAATGTGAAACTTGACATCAAGTCTGCCAATGACGATGTAAAGATGCAGACGCAGCAGATTGACGCCTTCGTAAATGAGAATGTCGACCTGCTTATTGTGGCACCGGGACAGGTGAGCATCTCGCCTGCCATCGACCGTGCCTACGAGAAAGGCATCCCCGTGATAATCTTCGACAGACGTACACGCTCCGACAAGTACACAGCCTATATCGGTGCAGACAACCGTAGCATCGGTTCTGCCATGGGACGTTACCTCGCTTCCGTAGGCGAAGGCGACGTGGTGGAGCTGTGCGGACTCTCGTCTTCATCGCCTGCCATAGAGCGTGCCAACGGTTTCGACAGCATCGCAAGCACCAACAACGACATCAATATCGTGAAGAAGCTGTATTCGGACTGGACGGAGAAGGGCGCCTATAACGTGGTGGACTCCATGCTCTCTGCCGCCCCACCCCGCTTCTCATGCATCTTCGCACATAACGACCGCATGGCAGTGGGCGCACGCAAGGCATGCCAGAAGCACGGAATAGACATCAGCAAGATTCGTTTCTGCGGCGTCGACGCCATGCCGGAGGAAGGCGGCGGCATGCAGCTCGTCAACAAGGGCGACCTGTTCGCTTCCTACACTTACCCCACACGCGGCGATGCTGTTATGCAGCTCGCCATGAACATCCTTACCGGAAAGAAGTATGAGCGGGAGAACCAGCTGCTCTCGGCTCTCGTTACGCACGACAACGCACACGTGCTGCTCATGCAGAATGACGAAACCATGAGACAACAGGAACGTCTCACCACACTCCGCTCCAGAGTGGACCAGGCTGCAAACGACTTTCAGACGCAACGTATATACCTTATTATATTAATAAGCTTCCTCATATTGCTGATTGTGGCATGTGCCCTTGCCGTCAACGCGTATCGCACAAAGACACTTGTAAACCGAAAACTGAAGGAGGCTGTGAAGCGTCAGGAACAGCTGACAAAGGAGATTGAGGACATGACGCAGCGCCGTCTGCAGTTCTTCACCAACGTCAGCCATGAGCTTCGCACGCCGCTTACGCTCATCGCAGGACCGACGGAGCAGCTGCTGGAAGACCCTACTGTGAAGGCACCGCACCGATCAATGCTTGAGATGATACACCGCAACACGCATCTTCTCCTACAGCTCGTGGGCGAAATCCTCGACCTGCGCAAGGTGCAGACCAACAAGGCGGAGCTGGTTCTCAACCGTTTCGACCTGCAAAATGCTCTCACGCTGTGGTCGGAGGACTTCCGCACCATAGCCATCAGACGAAAGCTCACCATCACTGTGGACACGTCAACAGTGAAGGAGGAGCCTATCATCATTGCAGACCGCGACAAGATTTCGCACGTCTTCTTCAATCTGATGTCCAACGCCCTCAAGTATACACCAAAGGGAGGAAGCATCAACATATCCTTGGCATACACCAACCATACATACACCATCAAGGTGAGCGACACGGGAAAGGGTGTGGCGAAGGAGGAACTGCCGCGCCTCTTCGAGAGATTCTATCAGGCTCGAGGAGCAGAAGGCGGCACGGGCATAGGTCTGTCCATCGTCAAGGCGTTCGTGGAACTGCATAAGGGCGAGGTGCACGGAGAAAGCGAGGAAGGCAAGGGGCTTACCATCGTCGTCAGCCTGCCTGACTCACAGCCGGGTTACGACCCCGCAAAGGACGTGGAAAAGGAGAAGCCGACAGCAGAGGCAGGGCTTATCGACGACAATTACGTGACCACCAGCATCAGCGCCAAGGAGTCGGCAGAGCGCATCACCAACGCCGAAGACTTCGACCATGACCGTCCGCTCGTGCTCATCATTGACGACAACGAAGGCATGCGCTCATACCTCCACTCCATACTGAAGCAGAAATACAACATCTCGGAGGCAGCCAACGGCAAGGAAGGACTGGAGAAGGCACGCCGCGAGGTGCCCAAGCTTGTGGTCTGCGACGTTATGATGCCCGTGATGGACGGACTGGAATTCACACGCCAGCTGAAGGCCGACACCGCCACATGCCACATCCCCGTCATCCTGCTCACGGCTCGTTCGCTGACCGAACAGCGCGAAGAGGGCTACGGCACGGGTGCCGACTCGTACCTGACGAAGCCGTTCTCAGGATCAGTATTGCTTGCCCGCATTGACAATCTGCTGCGTTCACGCTCCATGCTGCGCTCCATCTTCTCCGGTTCCACCGAAGAGAAGGAGGAGGAGAAGAGCCTCAACACGCTGGACCAGACTTTCATCGGCAGACTGCGCGAGGTGATGCAGAAGAACATGGGCGACTCCGAATATTCCGTAGAACGCCTCGGCGCAGACGTCGGACTCTCACGCGTGCAGCTTTATCGCAAGGTGAAGGCGCTCACGGGACAGACTCCCGTGGAACTTCTGCGCAAGGCTCGCCTCGAAAAAGCCAAAAAACTCCTCCTCAAGACCGAACGTTCGGTAGCCGAAATAGCCTACGAAGTGGGATTCACATCACCCTCTTACTTCAACAAATGCTTCAAGGACGAGTTCGGGATGAGTCCTGGAGAATCACGTTAACATTATAACAAGGACATATAATCAAGAGTGTGCTGGACGGAAGAAAATACCGTCCGGCACTTTTTTTGTTTTTGTACAAGCTTACAAGGCTAACATAGGAGGCTATGGCGTCTCGCCGTAGCCTCCTATGTTTGTACTGCTGATTCATATTATATCTTACCGACAAGCTGCAATTTTCATTCATTTAAGCAGATAGTTAGAGCAAATTTGTTTCATGTAACGTATATGTAATCCGTTGAACGATTTGTGTATTATGTATTACTGCACATTCACTAACTTTGCATTGTAATCAAAAGAAGAAGTGATTCTCAGATAGATTTGTTTTAGTATTAAGTTAGTAATCAGATTGTTGTTTTAGTTAGTTAATTTAGTAAGAGGTTTTAAATGAGTTAGTCGGAATAATTTAATGATCAGAAATAACACAAAAAAACGAGGGACAGGATTTATTCTCCTGCCCCTCGTTTATTTTTTATATCATTAGTAATTTTTGTTCTGCTTATACAGTCCCGGCACATAATAGAGCTGGTTGTACGGTATCGGATAGAACTCGTTCTTGCCTGCCGTGTAATGGGCATCCTTCAGGTATGTGGCATAGGTCTGTCCGTCATACACATCCTTCTGCTCATTGGCGAAGTAAGCATTGAGCGTCTTGGAAGCGATGCCCCAGCGACGCAGGTCGAAGTAGCGTCCGTTCTCCATTGCCAACTCCAGTCGGCGTTCCCAACGCAGACACTTGCGTGCAGTCTCCTTGTTCTGGAAATAAGACTCAGGATAGAGAGCGATGTCACACTGGTCCTTGGCGTATGCGATGTGCTTGTCTATGGAATTCTTGGCACGCTGACGGATGTCGTTGATGATGTCACGAGCCTCCATGAGTTGGTCTGTCTCGATAAGAGCCTCAGCACGCATAAGCATCACGTCGGAGTAGCGGAACACATAGTCGTTCATTGCGAAAGCCTGCCATGATCCGTTGTAGGTCTCGCCCTTAGAGCGCTGCGGCACTTCCTTCATTGAGCAGTAGTAGCCGTAAGTGTTAGGCGTGCGGCTGTTTGCCTTTGTGAGCGTATATTCCTTTTCATACTTGTATGGGAAAGTCGGCATACCTACAGTGTGGAACAAGCGCGGATCCCATTTCTGGTTATTCGGCTTGCCGTTAACCGGATAGGCGATGGTCTTGTTGTAGTCATCAAACTCAGGCAGACCATTCTTTGTCTTGAATGCACTCACAAGGTCCTGTGACGGTTTGTGGAAATCCCATCCGCATGACCACATACCCCATACACCATTAAGCACATTGCTCCAGTTGGCACGACCGAATGTTGTGTTGTCTTCCTTATAGTCAGAAGTCTGTACGGCGAAGATGCTCTCCTTGCTGTTCTTCTTTTCGGGAAGGAAGATGTCACCATAGTCTTCCAGATAGCCATAGTTGGGGTCGTCCTTCACCACCTTGGTGTATTCCACCACCTTCTGCATATATTCCTTATTGATGTGGTCGTAGCCGTTGGTGGCCTCGTAGCCGTCGCCGTATGCGAGGGTGAGGTAACACTTGGCAAGGTACGCCGCAGCAGCAATCTTGTTTGCGCGGTTCTGATCCTTCTGCACATCGGGCAGCACGTCGTAAGCCTCCTTGAAGTCATTAATGATCTTACCGAACAGTTGTTCGTACGTAAACTCGTCGTTGCGTGTCTGTTCCTGAAGTTTGTTCTTTGTGACGTTCTCGTCTATCCAAGGCACCTGACGGAACATGGTGATGAGCTTGAAGTAGAAGTGTGCGCGGAGGAACTTCACCTCAGCCACACGCTGCTTCGTCATTTCCGCACCAAGCTTGCTGTCGCCATACTGCTCAAGCGAGAGCAATGCGCGGTTGCAGCGGCTCACAGCGCAATATAGGCGATACCAGAGTTCGTCAAACTCGCCGGGCGTGGAAGTCATTGTAGACCATATCTCCATGGGATGATAGCCCGTGTCGGTGGTTCCTGAACCGCCCTTCAAGCAATCGTCTGACGACAAGTCGCCGTAAGGCCAAAGGTTGAACGGATAAGAGTACCAGCAGTCGCCGAGCATGGCGTATGCTGAAGTCACCATTTCATCCGGACGGCTGAAAGCCTTGTCCTCCTCAATGACTCCCTTCGGAGCCTCATCGAGGAAATCGCTGCATGATGTTGTAGTGCCGAGAGTCAGCATCGCTGCGAATATGTATTTATATATATTTTTCATTGTTTATGCTGTTTTTTAATGTTTGGATTTCGTGTGATATCATTCTCTACTTAGAAGCTAACCTGCAGTCCGAACGACACTGACGAAGAGTGAGGATAAGCCCAGTTGGGATTCTCGGGGTCAGAGATGGTGAAGCTGTTGCTCTTCCATGTGAAGACGTTCTGAGCAGACACATACACACGTGCCGATGTCATGTTCAGTTTCTTCAGCAGCGAGTCTGCGAAGTTATATCCCAGCTGCAGCGAACGAAGCTTCATCCAGTTGCCATGCTCCACGAAGTAAGATGATGCACGTCCCTCGTCGCCGGTGTTGTTTGTGGAAAGAGCAGGGATAGAAGACGAAGTATTGTCCTTAGTCCAAGCGCCGAGCAGGCGGTTGCCCTTGTTGCTTCCGGCATCGGTGATGCTCCAGAAGTCGGTCTGGAATTTCTGGTTATTATATACATCCACACCGCAGACTCCCTGGAAGAACATCGAGAGGTCGAAGTTCTTGTAGCCGAGCTGTACGTTCAGACCCCAGTTGAAGTCGGGTACCGGATTGAAAATCCAAGTCTGGTCATTGGCATCTATAGATTTGCTATTGTCGAGGTCAGCATATTTCAGACCGCCTACACGTGCGTTAGGCTGTCCAGAAGCCTTCACTTCCTCTTCGTTCTGAAAGAGTCCTTCCACCACGTAGCCCACGATTGATCCATAAGGCTGCTTTGACTGCACGAGGTTCTCCTTCATTGTGTGTGCATACGAGCCGGTGGTTGTGGAAGGCAGGTATGTAACCTTGTTGCGGAAGAAGTCGAAGTTGGCAGACACGTCGTAGCGCAGACCGTACTTTGTGGTGTGGCGATAACCTACGTTTGCCTCCATACCCACGTTGCGGAGCGACGGACCGTTCGACCAGGTTGAACCGCCCTCACCCACAGCGCCAAGGAAAGCCGGCGAGATGAGCATGTCCTTCACATCCTTGATGTATGCGTCCACGTTTCCATAGAGTTCCTGATTCAACAGCAAGAAGTCGGCACCCACGTTATACTGTATTGTTGTCTCCCACTTCAGATTATCATTTCCAGTCTGTGTGGCACGGAAGCCTGAAGGGAATATGCCCGTGCCTTGACGATAGAGGTCGTAAGCTGCGGACGTTACGCGGTCTAAACCGTAGTCAGCGACATAGAGTCCGTAGCGGGCTGTGTTGGATATCTCCTGATTACCAGTCTTACCCCACGATGCACGAAGCTTAATATCGTCAATCCACGATGCCTTGAGGTTCTTTGAAAGACGATAACCGAGTGTGGCAGCAGGGAAGTTACCATAGCGGTTGTTCTTGCCGAAGCGTGAGCTGCCGTCGCGACGTATTGTGAACGAGGCGAGAACGAGGTCCTGCCAGTTATAGTCCACCTTTCCGAAGAACGAAGCCAATGTATATCCTGATCCGACACCAGTGGCACGCTCGATGCCCGTGGCTGCATCAGGCCACATATAGTCCTTGTCCTCTATCACGAAGGTCTGGGCGTAGGCACCCATATCCTCCACTGTCTGCTTGTGAAACTCCATACCGGCAAGCACCGTGAAGTCATGGTCGCGTGCTATCTTGAAGTTGTAGTTGGCCGTGTTACTCCATGTCCAGCGCACGTCGTCATGGGCAGAGAGAGTGGTGCTCGGAATATCATTGTTCACAATGTCCGACTTGAAGGTATGGGTCATTGAGTGAATGAACGAGTGATAATAGTCGAGTCCGAAGTTGGAGCGGAGCACAAGACCCTTCAGCGGTTTCACGTCCACGTAAGCATTGCCGAAGACACGCCAAATCTTCAGGGCGTTGTCGCGATTCATATACATCTCGCGCAGAGGATTCTGACGGTCGCTCATGCCACCCACCGGACCGCCGAATGTCGTACCGTCCTCCTCATACACGGGTACGGTAGGCGACATCTTCAGTGCATTCTCCATCGGTGCACTGTTCACCTGCTTTGAGTAAGTGACAGTGGCGTTCTCGCCGACGCTTACAATCTTGTTAACATTGTATGTAGAATTAAATCGGGCAGAGAAGTTCTCGAAGTTTGAATACTTCAATATACCGTCGTTTTTCTTGTATCCAGCAGAGAAAAGACCCGTGAACTTATCAGTAGCTCCAGAAAGAGAGAGGTCGTAGCTCTGCATGAAACCGGTGCGCGAAATCTCGTCAAGCCAGTCAGTATCGGACAGTCTCATCGTCTTCTTGGCATTGATATATCCGTCATAAGCTCCGTTTACGGTATATGTGTTGTAGCTATTGGTAGCCGGATTATATGCCTTGATGGTGCGTCCGGTGGCAGCATTGAGGTCCAGACCGTAGTTGCGGGCATAAGCCACGGGGTCGATGCCGTCATTAAGGGCAGCCTGAGCCATGGCGGTTGCATATTCAGTGGTGTTGCAGAGCTTCATCATAGACTGCGAATTGTAGAACTGAGCCGTAAGATTTGTTGAGAAATCAACGTTCAGCTTGCTACCCTTCTTGCCACGCTTTGTTGTGATGATGATAACACCGTTGGCTGCACGCGAACCATATATTGAAGCAGAAGCGGCATCCTTGAGCACCTGCATGCTTTCAATATCGTTCATGTTAAGCGAATTGAGGGCCGTTGTCGTAGGTACGCCGTCAATGACGAAGAGCGGATCCTGCGAAGAATTGAACGAGCCGATACCACGTATGCGGACTGTTCCTGCTCCAATAGGCGAACCGTCTGTGGTGATGGTCATGCCCGGCACCTTACCCTGCAACGAGCGCATAGGGTCTGTATCGGCAGACGACTTGAGGTCTTTGGTGCTTACCACCGACACCGATCCCGTCAAGTCTGCCTTACGCTGTACCTGATAACCGGTCACCACCACCTCATTGAGCACCTCGGAATTGTCCTGAAGCACAATCTTGAGATTTTCGCCAGCCTTTACTTCCTGATCCTTACATCCTATATAAGAGATGACAAGGGTCTCACCGGGCTTTACATTCAGTTTGAAGTTGCCGTCAATATCGGTAACCGTACCAATGTTGGAGGTTCCCTTCACCTTTACAGACGCGCCGATGATCGGCTCACCCGTATTATCGGTCACCGTTCCGCCGATGCCGTCAGTCTGAGCATAAACGCCAGAGCCTGCGAGCATGAGCATACTTACTAAAGCGACTTTTGCCTTTTTCATAAGATATACGTTTTATGTTGTGGTTTAAGTTATTTTATTTTCTAATTTATCAAAATGGTTTTTAGCCCTTCAAGAAGAGCGGCTGTCATGAGCTGCATCTTCTTCTCGCTTGCAAAATTAGAAAACATAAAATGAGTGATATTTCATGAATCGTTCACAAAATATCACTCATGTAACATGTAACAACCGTTGACTGGATAGTCAAAAATGTTGAGTACCTTATGATTTTGCCTTGCGATTCTATACCTTAAGTTTCTCTCTTACGTCAGTCGGATACTTGTCATACTGCTTCTTGAAGCATGACGAGAAGTAGCCTGGGGTGGCAAATCCCACTTCATTGGCTATCTCCGAAACAGTCTTGTCGGTGGTCTTAAGCAGCTGCATGGCTCGCTTGAGGCGTGTTTCGCGCAGAATCTCCACTGGTGTCATTCCGGTCAGCGCCTTCACCTTGCGATAAAGCTGCACACGGGAAAGTCCCATTTCATCGCCGAGATCTTCTATTTTGAGGTTGGTATTGCCCATGTGCTTATCCATTGCCTTGAGGAATGTGTCAAGAAAATGGCGGTCAGGCGACGGGGCTTTGTCTTCTACGACAGGCTTGTCGGCTTCCTTTTCTGACTTGAAGAGCTGGCGTAGCTTCTGTCTGTTGGCAAGAAGCGAGGCTATATTGGCAAGAAGCAGGTCCACGCTGAACGGCTTTGTCATATACATGTCAGCCCCCGTCTGCAGTCCTTCGATGTGTTGTTGCTCGCTGCTGCGTGCCGTAAGCAGCAACACGGGGATGTGGCTTGTCGCTTCATGCTGCTTCAGCCGCGTGCAGAACGTCAGTCCGTCCATCACGGGCATCATCACGTCAGACACGACAATGTCGGGCACGCTCTCCACGGCAAGCTTCAGTCCGCTCTGTCCGTCAGCCGCCTCTATAACGTAATAGCGGTCGAGCAGCAGCGTGCGCAGATAAGCCCTCATATCGGCGTTGTCGTCCACGATGAGCACGGTTGCAAGTTCGTCCGTATTGTCATTTATAAGCGAGTCGTGCCGGCTTTCCTGCACCGACTTCATACTTGCCAGAATCTGCTCTTCTGTGACAGCGGTGGTGTCGTCTATGGTGTTGCGGTTCTCACGACGGAACTGCAGGACGTCCCCCACTACGCTCTGCAGCTGCTCCACATTACGCTGTATGATGCTGATGAGCTGCCTTGCGTCGCCCTTTCCTTCAGCAAGCTGACCCACTGGTCCGGCAATGAGCGTCAGCGGAGTGCGCAGCTGGTGTGAGGCATTGGTGAAGAAGCGGGTCTGCTCGTCGTTCATTTCGCGCATGCGGCGGTTGGCACGACGCACGGCACGCACGGCTCGCCATATAGTAATGACAGCCACAACCAAGAGCAGGATTACGAGCAACGACACCACAAGCAGATTACGCTGTGTCTGATAAAAGCCGAGATAAGCCTCCAGCTTCGACTGGATGGTGGCAAGATACTGGTTCTGCTTCATCAGCGAATGGGTGGTCAGCGATATGTCCGCCACGTTCTGCGGCGTTATGACAATGCTCCTCATATTGTTGATGCGCTCGTACGGCTTGCCTTCGAGTATACGCAGCGCGAGAGCTATAACCTCCTCGCCATGAGCAGGATATATGTAAGAAGCGCTTAGTCTGCCCTGCTGTACGGCGTCAATGCCTTCTCCTGGCAGTCCGTCGATGCCAAGGAAGCGGATGTCACGCTCCTTGTGCAACTCTTTCGCTGCATCGTAAGCGCCCATGGCAGCAAGGTCGCTATGACAGAACACGATGTCCACATCCTTGCCGTCCTCAATCCATTCTCGCATAATGCGCTTGCAGTCGTCATACGACCATTGGCTCGGCACATGATGATAATCTATATCAGGATTTTGGCTGACGGCATTGCTGAAACCTGCGTGACGTTGCGTTGCCGGTGAAATTTCCAGCGGGCCGGTCATCTCCAGCACCACGGGCCGTCGTCCGTCCGTCACAACACTGTCGCGGCAGAGCATAGCGGCATATTCGCCCATCATGCGTCCTGCCTCCACATTGTCTCCACCTATGTAGGCTGCATAATCCTTCATGGCGGTGATACGGTCAAAGAACACTATCGGAATGTTCTTCTTGCGGGCACGCTGCAAGCTACGGTCAAGAGCATGATAGTCGTTAGGCGACACCACGAGCAAGTCTACTCCCTCATCCACAAGACTGTCTATCTGCAAACACTGACGTTCATTGCTGTTGTCCGCATTCTTGACAATCACCTTCACGTCATTGTCGTAAAGATGCTGTGCTGCGAGCATCTCGTTGTTGGCTTTCTCTCGCCATCGTCCGCCTACGCACTGCGACACACCTATCTTATATTTATAATGTGAAGAACAGCCCGTGAGCGCGAGAAGGGCCACAAGTATTATAAATAATGTATTATAGGTTTTATTTATCATATATGAATGTAAGGTTTAATTGGTTATTTTCTTCAAGAAACAAAGTTAATGATTTTTCAATATATACACATAAAGAAAACAAACAAATAAGTCAAGTATTGTTTCATAAGGCGATATCTATAAGTTTAGGAAACATAAGTAACATACACATTCTGGCAGATTACGTAAATTTGCACGCAGAAAAACCTAAGCCTATAATAGGGCTAATGCGATTCTGATTATTCTAAAAACCTACAAATAATATGAACAAGACATTCCTCAGCCGCAATGCGGCAGCATCGCTTCTTCTTGGGGTTGCCATGACAGCCTCAGCCCAAGCAACCAAGTTTCTCAGTAGCAACCATTGCATTTATCGCGTGGACAATTCGCAGAAAGTCCTGCTCTTACCGGTGCAGGAGAAGGCTGAGATGTGCAACGTCAAGGTGATTGACGGCAACAGTCAGGTGAAGGCACTCAACATCCGCCTCGCTTCCAACCACATCGACTATTATGTGCCGCTCTACATCAGCGAGTTCAAGGACAGCAAGAACATCTCGCTCGACATCCATGTGAATGGCACATATCGTAACGACGGTGGCATTTCGAGCTTCACATGCTGGAAGAACATGAAGTATGCCGACTCATACGACATGACAAATACAGAGCAATATCGTCCCGTCTATCATCACACACCCGCATACGGATGGATGAACGATCCTAACGGCATGTTCTATAAGGACGGCGTATGGAATCTCTATTATCAGTACAATCCATACGGATCGCAATGGGAGAACATGACTTGGGGTCACTCAACATCCAAAGACCTCCTGCATTGGGAGTTCCAGGGAGAGGCTATAGAGCCGGACGTATGGGGTACGATATTCTCAGGTTCGGCTGTTGTGGACCACAACAACACTGCCGGATTCGGCAACGGAACAGTGGTGGCTATGTATACGTCGGCTGGCGAAAACCAGACACAGAGCCTGGCATACAGCACAGACAACGGCAAGACATTCACAAAGTATGAAGGCAACCCCATAATTACAAGCAATACGCCCGACTTCCGCGACCCGCACATGTTCTGGAACGAGGACATCAAGAAATGGAACATGATTCTCGCAGAGGGTCAGCACATGAACATCTATTCGTCTGACGACCTCAAGGCGTGGAAGCTCGAAAGCCAGTTCGGTGCAGAATACGGCAATCACAGCGGCGTTTGGGAATGTCCGGACCTTATGAAGATGCGTGTGCGCGGCACTGACAAATACAAGTGGATGATCATTTGCAACATCAATCCTGGCGGACCGTTCGGTGGTTCGGCAACACAATACTTCGTCGGCGACTTCGACGGCAAGAAATTTACATGTGAGACGGCACCCGAAGTGACACGATGGATGGACTATGGCAAGGACCATTACGCCACCGTCACCTTCGACAATGCTCCTGACGGACGCCACGTGGCTATGGCATGGATGAGCAACTGGCAGTATGCCAACCAGGTGCCAACCAAGCAGTATCGCTCGGGCAACTCCATCCCGCGCGACCTTGACCTCTACGAATATGAAGGCAACACATACTGCGGCGTAACTCCCTCACCTGAGTTGAAGGCTGCACGTCCCAAGAAATCCACAAAGACGCTGAGCGAATCATGCGAAATGGTGGTTACGCTCAAGGGCAATGCCACCATCACACTCTTCAACGAACTTGGCGAGAAGGTGGTAATGACGTATGACGACAAGATCCGCACTTTCTCAATGGACCGCACAAAGAGCGGACAGAAGGACTTCAGCGACGACTTCGCCGCACTTACCACTGCTCCCGTACACGGCAAGATGACACAGCTGCGACTCTTCATCGACCGCAGCAGCATCGAGGCTTTCGACGCTGAAGGACGCATGGCAATGACCAACCTCGTGTTCCCAACCAAGCCTTACAACAAAGTAAGCATCAAGGGTAAGGGCAAATACGTGGTATATAATCTGAAATAATGACCGAATCGCTCAGAATATAGTATTGTTACATTGATTGCATAAATGTTGTATGATACACTTTTTACAATCAGATGAAACATTTGTTATATTCTGAGCGATGCTGAATATATAATTTTGCAGCAGATTTGACAAGCAAAGCTAATAACTAAATAAATACATATTCAACAAATGGGCAACTCCAACTCAAGCAAAATAACGCTTATCCCGGTGATGATCGCATTCTTCACCATGGGCTTTGTCGACTTGGTCGGCGCAGTATCAAATAACATGCAGGAAGACTTCGGTCTGTCTGATTCGGCAGCCAACTTCTTCCCCTCACTCGTTTTCTTCTGGTTCCTTATCTTCTCCGTGCCCACAGGCATGCTGATGAACAAGATAGGACGCAAGAAGACCGTGCTCCTCTCCATCATCGTAACAACGCTGGCAGTATTCCTGCCGCTCTTCGATAGCTTTATGCCAACAAAGGAGAGCCAGCTCTGGCTGATGTATATCTCGTTCTCGCTCCTCGGCATAGGCAACGCCATCATGCAGACTTCCATCAATCCGTTAGTGACAATGCTCGTCAAGGGACACTTGGCATCCACTCTCACCTTCGGACAGTTTGTCAAGGCCATCGCATCGTTCATCGCTCCGCTCATCGCAGCATGGGGCGCCACCACCACAGCTCCGATTCTCGGACTCAGCTGGCGCATCCTCTTCCTGCTGTTCTTCGTGATAGGCCTTATCGCCACACTCTGGCTCGGCATGACACGCATCGAGGAAGAGCCTCTCGAGGACAAGGCTTCAGGCTTCGTTGACTGCCTGAAGATGCTCGGATCGCCCATCATCCTGCTGTCGTTCATCGGCATCATGTGCCATGTGGGCATCGACGTCGGCACCAACGCAGTGGCTCCGCGAATCCTCCTGGAGCGTCTCGGCACTGACACCGATACGGTGAGCAAGTTCGAGTATGCCACCAGCATCTACTTCGCATTCCGTACACTGGGATGCTTCACTGGATCTATCATCATGCGCAAGCTCAACATCCGCACATTCTTCACCATCATCGTCCTTATGATGGCAGTGGCAATGGTGGGTCTCGTATTCGGTACTGAGCAGTGGGAACTTTGGGCTGCCATCGCCCTCGTAGGCTACGGCAACTCCAACGTCTTCTCCATCGTCTTCTCACAGGCCATGCTCTCAGCACCCGAGAAGAAGAACGAGGTGTCTGGTCTGATGATCATGGGACTCTTCGGCGGCACCATATTCCCCCTCTTCATGGGATTCGCAAGCGACGCTGCCAAGGCTTCAGGCGCACAATATCCGCAGGTTTGGGCTGCTGTAGTAATGGCAGTGGGCGTAGCATACCTGCTGAGCTACATCACCAAAGTTAAGCAATAAAAAAACTAAAAGCCAAATTATATTATGGAAAAGAAATATGTAGTAGGACTCGGCGAAGCGCTCTGGGATGTGCTTCCCGAAGGTAAGAAGCTCGGCGGCGCACCTGCCAACTTCGCTTTTCACGCAGGTCAGTTCGGCCTCAACTCTATAGCTGTCAGCGCTCTTGGCGAGGACAAGCTCGCAGAAGAGACCATACAGCAGCTCGAAGAGAAGAACTTGCAGTACTGCATGCCGCGCGTGCCCTACCCCACCGGCACCGTGCAGGTGACTCTCGACAACGAGGGCATACCCACATACGACATCAAGGAGAACGTGGCCTGGGACAACATTCCCTTCAACGATGACGTGAAAGCCATTGCAGAGAACACACGCGCCGTCTGCTGGGGTTCGCTGGCACAGCGCAACGTCGTAAGCCGCGAGTCAATCTACAAGTTCCTCGACACTACGCCGAAGGACTGTATGAAGATTTTCGATATCAATCTGCGTCAGAACTTCTACACCAAGGAAGTGATCTGCGAGAGCATGAAGCGCTGCAACATCCTCAAGATTAACGACGAGGAGCTCGTACTCATCGGTCGTATGTTCGGTTATCCCGGCCTTGACATCGAGAACAAGTGCTGGCTGATTCTCGGCAAGTACAACCTCGACATGCTCGTGCTGACCTGCGGCACCAACGGCAGCTACGTCTTCACACCAGGCTCAATGTCATACCAGCCCACTCCGAAGGTGGAGGTGGCTGACACGGTAGGCGCCGGCGACTCATTCACAGGCACCTTCTGCGCATCCATCCTCGCCGGAAAGCCCGTAACGGAGGCTCACAAGCTGGCGGTAAGCGTAAGCGCATACGTCTGCACACAGAACGGCGCAATGCCCATCCTGCCTGAGGAAGTGAAGGAAATGAAAGATTAGGAAGCCCATACGTAAAAGGTTATTATTGATAAAGGAGTTAGGACAACGAATAAAAAAAGTCGTTCCTAACTCCTGTTTTTTTTCATATCAATATTTACTTCAGTCTGGTTTCCCATTAAGCAAATTAATGGTATCAGTAAATTCAGACACTAATTCAATAAAACGAGGATTATCCTTCCTTATTATTAATGCTGCATAATTTTCGTTATCTTCATCATCATAAACAATCTGAGGAAGAAACAAATAATCAGCTTTCTCATTGTATATACTAAACCAGTATTGGAACAATCGGCTACGCATCCTTTGCATACCATCACCAGTCTCACAGATATAGAGTAGCGCAGCTTTGTTCTTGTTAAAGAACTCCTCAATTATAGCCAATATGGTTTCTCGTACTTTGTGATCACGAGGCGATTTAGTTCCTTTTGGATTTGATATGCCAAACTGATAAACAATACCTGATTGTAATATATCGTCCTTTTCGAAGGAGATAAAAATTTCAGCCATATTATCCGTCATGAAACTATAAGTTCCATTATCAGCTTCCATTTTTACAATATATTCAGATTTAGCGTTTATTGCATCCAAAGACAATTTCTCCATTACCATATTTCCACACTAATAGAATGATCGCCAGACTGATCTTTACAACTTTCACGGACAAAATTCTCAAGCTTTTCTGACATTTTACGCTTCAGCTCCTTTGAAGCTTTCCAGCGTCGCAATGCCTCTTCACGTGTCAACTTTATATTATCCATTCTATTCTTATTTATTGGTTTTCAATTTATTGCTGTATCTATCAATTTCTATTACTCGCTACAAAAATAGCTAAAAAATCAATATGAAGCTAATTTTTTTAAACAAAAGTATCTCAAAGTGGTTGTTTAGCAGCTCAACAATACAAGCCCAATGGATAAACATTAAGGCAACTTTCCACAAGACATACGTTTCTGCAAAATCGAAAAAGGCTGTTTCGGAAATACATCCAAAACAGCCTCTGATCTATTTGTTTTTACTTTTTTCAGTATTAATGCCGAGAACTTCATCGCGTTCGACGCACGCTCCATCCTCTCTTTGTGGGTAGCTCAGGCTATTTGCCGTCGCCATCTCCCCACATTCCTATTGCAGCGCTTGCTGCGAATAGGGTCATCATCATTGTCATCAACATAACCTTTTTACCTCTTTTTTGACTAATAAACCATTTACCTGACCTTTTGCCTAAGGTCTAATCACCTATCTGTCGACTTGAAGCATCGACTAAATACCATTGAGACGCTTGAGTTACCCTTAATCTTTTTTGTTTACCTTACTGACTAATACAATCATTGTTACCTTGTCTCAATCTTCATACCTTCTCTTCTTACCTGTATTCACTAATTACCTATCGTTACTAATCTCTTGCTAATCGTCTGTGTTATCCTTGATAGTCCTTTCTACCTTCTGGCTAATACCTTTTCTTTTTACCTTTTAGTCATCCTTTCACTATACAATCTCAATACCTTCATGTTGTCATCCTCAATCTCTATACCTTACTATTAAATTACCTGATTACCTTTTTACCTTCTTTTTTACCTTTTCTCTCAAAGTTCTCTTATAGTCCTTTGTCTTCGAATGCCTCACGGTATCCTTGTTTTGACGATGCAAAGGTACGACTGTTTGGGCACACAAACAAACTTTTTCGCCTGTTTTATCGTCTTTTCGCTGTTAATTTGACCTATATCAAAGAGTTTGTGTGCGTACACACACAAATATAGTGTAAGAAGAGCACAAATTTTGTGAATACATAGCAAAACCATTGTTTCTGTCCTCCAATATCTTATATTTGCCTCTCTAACGCTCAATACTACGAGCTGAGCGGACAACGAAACACTTGATGCGAAATTCGTGAGTTTTGAGCGTGCAACGGCAGTATGCTTACGCACAGTGAGTTAAGCGGTTTGCTGACCGAGTGTGCAATCTTTGGAAGAGCCAGACAGCCTTTCTGACGTTGCTAAAGAGCCTCTTTAGCATTGCCACAGAGCCTCAACTAAGGAGCAAGAGAGGCTCTGTAGGCTTACAAAAGAGCCACTATGAGAGTGCTAAAGAGCCTATAAGGACAGGCTGATGTGTCGTTGGCGCTGCAAAACACGGTGAAAACGCCTTCAGAAATCTCTATAATCAATTTTCTTTTTGTAACAAGTATTTACCGTCTGTACGATATTTGCATGCGTAAAAAACACCTGCATCTCTTGCTTTTCACAGGAGATGCAGGCTGAAGCGGCATGAGGTATTATTATATTATGGATATGACCTTGTTCCTCCTATTATGCTACGTCAGGAGCAACCTCAGCTTTTGTGGTGTCCACCTCTGTTGAGTCAGAGAACATCATCATGGCTGTGTCGTCAGCACCTGTTGCGCTTACTGCTGAGTCCTCAGTCTGTGCCGGAGTTTCTGCGGGCTGCTGTGCAGGCTGCTCAGCGGGCAGTTCTGCCGGTGCCACGGTATCAACAGTTGTTGTGTCCTGCGGGAGTGAAGTGCTGAGACCTGACATAGAGGCGTTAGCGAATACGTTGCTTACTGATACCATTACGATAGCTGCGATAGCTGCAAAAAATAACTTCTTCATATGCGTGATCTTTTAATTGTTAATATTATTATTGTTTACTGTTTAATGAACCCTGCCTGAACCATTCAGTTCATTGCGTCGTTCGATTAATATAATGCAACGGGCGTGCCAAAACAACGCTTAAAAACTTAAACCATTGAATATCAGCAATGTAAGAAAAACATCGCAAAAATAAAGAAGCATGGAAGTGGGGAAAAGTGTGGAGCAAGTGGGGAAATATTCCACACTTGCTAGATCATATCCTGCAATTTGCTTTTTATGAAAGTGTTGCGTATACTCAACACTTTTGATAAAATCATCGAATCTGTTGCGTATATTTAACATTCGAGCAAAAACGAAAGCGCCCTGCAAGGGCAAAAGCGTTCTGATAAAATGCTTTTACCCTTGCAGGGCGCTTATATATTATATAATGTATATACGCGCTATGCTGCTTACTCGTATATCCACTCTGCCTTGCTCACGGCCTTGGCGCCATTGGCTGCAGGAGCCTGCGCCGGCGATGCTGCGCGGCAGTAGCCCACGAGTGTAATGTCGAAGACGAGCGTCGAATAGGCAGGGATGTTGCTCTTTGACGACGAAGCATAGCCTAACTGCTGCGGAATGGTCACCGTCCATCGGTCACCGATGTGCATGCTCTGCAAGGCGGTGGCGAAACCGTTCACTACGCCGCTTACGGCAAATGTCGAGGGATTCATGGTGGAGAGATTATAGTCGCCGGTCCATGACTGGTCGAACAACAGGCCCTTCGGGTAGCTGGTTGTGGGGATAAGGCGTCCGCTGTAGTGCACCTTCACGGAGTCAGTAAAGAACGGGCATCCTGATCCTTTGCCTTCATTCTTCACCTCCACCACGACATGGTCGTACGAATGCTTTGCCACCTCGCTGTTGAGCGAGTATGAGCGCAGCACCTTCCAGTCGGTGTTGCCAGCGTCAGCGAGTTGCTTGGCGGAGTTATACTTTGCATCGAAGTAAGTTTCGTTGCGGCTCTGCCAGTTGTCGAACTCGTTATCCTCTTCCTTTGTCTCGCTGCATGACGACAGCCCTGTTGCGAGAGCTGTGGTCATGGCGAGCGTTAGGTATGCATATATCTTCTTCATTCTTAATTGTTAAGTACGTGTATATAAGTGGTGGGGCTTCACGCCCTACGTCTTACTGGAGCTTCTTCAGGAGGCTGGTGATGCTCACCTTGTCCTCGATGATGGCCTGGAGCTGGTCGATGCTTACGCGCTCCTGCTCCATTGTGTCACGGAAACGGAGAGTAACGGTGTTGTCCTTCAGCGTGTCGTAGTCTACAGTCACGCAGTACGGAGTGCCGATAGCGTCCTGACGACGATAGCGCTTGCCGATGGTGTCCTTCTCGTCGTAGTGAGTGTTGAAGTGGAACTTCAGGTTGTTGACAATCTCGCGAGCCTTCTCTGGCAGTCCGTCTTTCTTTACGAGGGGCAGCACGGCGAGCTTTGTCGGAGCCAATGCCGGCGGAAGGAGCAGGACAACGCGTGTCTCGCCGTTCTCGAGCTTCTCCTCACGATATGAGTGACACATTACGCTGAGGAACATACGGTCTACGCCGATAGATGTCTCGATGACGTACGGAGTGTACGATTCCTTTGTCTGCGGGTCGAAGTACTTGATTGAGCGGCCTGAGAACTTCTCGTGCTGAGAGAGGTCGAAGTTGGTGCGGCTGTGTACGCCCTCCACCTCCTTGAATCCGAACGGCATCTTGAACTCGATGTCCGTAGCGGCGTTGGCGTAGTGAGCGAGCTTCTCATGGTCGTGGAAGCGATAGTTCTCAGCGCCGAAGCCGAGAGCCTGGTGCCACTTCATACGCAGCTCCTTCCATCTCTGGAAGTATTCGAGCTCGGTGCCCGGCTGTACGAAGAACTGCATCTCCATCTGCTCGAACTCGCGCATACGGAAGATAAACTGGCGAGCAACGATCTCGTTACGGAATGCCTTACCGATCTGAGCGATACCGAAAGGAATCTTCATACGGCCGGTCTTCTGCACGTTGAGATAGTTGACGAAGATGCCCTGTGCTGTCTCCGGACGCAGATACACCTTCATTGCACCCTCAGAGGTTGAGCCCATCTCTGTAGAGAACATAAGATTGAACTGACGAACGTCGGTCCAGTTCTTTGTGCCGCTGATGGGGTCTACGATTTCCTCGTCCTCGATAATCTTCTTCAGCTCTGCGAGGTCAGGACCCTGCATAGCCTTTGTGTAACGCTCGTGGAGGGCGTCGCGCTTCTGCTGGTGCTCCAGCACACGGGGATTTGTTGAACGGAACTGAGCCTCGTCGAATGCGTCGCCGAAGCGCTTGCGTGCCTTAGCCACTTCCTTGTCAATCTTCTCCTCGTACTTAGCTATCTGGTCCTCGATGAGAACGTCGGCACGATAGCGTTTCTTTGAGTCGCGGTTGTCAATGAGGGGGTCGTTGAAAGCGTCGACGTGTCCGCTGGCCTTCCATATAGTAGGATGCATGAAGATGGCTGAATCGATGCCCACGATGTTCTCGTGAAGGAGCACCATGCTCTGCCACCAGTACTGCTTGATGTTGTTCTTGAGTTCAACGCCGTTCTGACCATAGTCGTAAACTGCGCCCAGACCATCATAAATCTCGCTGCTCGGGAATACGAAACCGTACTCTTTGCAGTGACTAACGATTTTCTTGAAAACGTCTTCTTGTGCCATTTCTTTATATATTTTTGTTATTCTGAGTTTCAGTTATTATTCATCGCCATCCTTAGGAATAGCTTATAGATTGCAAAGTTACGCTTTTTTGCCTTATTTTCTATCTATAATGTAGTTAAATGTTATAAAACAAAGGGATTGATTAGTTGAAAATTGAGAGTTGAGAGTTGAGAGTTATGATTGCTCTCTATATGATAAAAACCACCTAATATCGAAAAAGAATATGATTTATTCATCGTAACCTCTCTTCAACGCATAGTCTACTAATAACAACCCTCAATTCTCAACTCTCAAGTAAAATCTTTTGTCTTTCCACTTTTTTTTATTACTTTTGCGAGTTAGCCGACCTGTTCGGCTATTTTAATAAAAATCCCTAAACCACACGATATACATAAAGATATGGACGACGAGATAAGAGACAATGAAGAAATGAGTGAGAAGGACGAGCAGACACTTGAAGGCAACGTCCCTGACGACGCTGAAGGCAAAGAAGCCGACGGCGAGTCAGCTCCTACGCAGCACTCCGACTATAAGCCGGTGAACCGTTTCGACGCATCCGCCGTACATCATCTTAGCGGAATGTATCAGAACTGGTTTCTCGACTACGCCTCCTACGTGATTCTTGAGCGTGCCGTCCCCCACATCGAGGACGGTCTGAAACCTGTGCAACGACGCATTCTCCACTCTATGAAGCGCATGGACGACGGTCGCTTCAACAAGGTGGCTAACATCGTGGGACACACCATGCAGTTCCATCCGCACGGCGACGCTTCCATCGGCGACGCTCTCGTGCAGATGGGACAGAAGGATCTGCTGGTGGACTGTCAGGGTAACTGGGGTAACATCCTCACCGGCGACCGCGCCGCCGCACCGCGTTACATCGAGGCACGACTCTCCAAGTTTGCGCTCGACGTGGTGTTCAATCCCAAAACCACACTCTGGCAACTCTCTTACGACGGACGAAACAAGGAGCCTATCACGCTTCCTGCCAAATTTCCGCTCCTTCTTGCACAAGGCGCGGAGGGCATTGCCGTGGGCCTCAGCTCGAAGATTCTGCCGCATAACCTCGTGGAAATCTGCGACGCAGCCATACATTACCTGCGCGGAGAGGACTTCCAACTCTTCCCAGACTTCCCCACAGGCGGATCCATTGACGTGGCACGCTACAACGACGGTCAGCGCGGAGGCATGGTGAAGGTGAGGGCTAAGATAGAGAAGCTCGACTCGAAGACCATCGTCATCCGCGAGATTCCGTTCTCAAAGACCACCACCACGCTTATCGACTCCATACTGAAAGCCATCGACAAGGGAAAGATAAAGGCAAAGAAGGTGGATGACAATACGGCTGCAGAGGTGGAAATCCAGGTGCATCTCGCTCCGGGCGTTTCCTCGGACAAGACCATTGACGCTCTCTACGCATTCTCTGACTGCGAGATAAACATATCGCCCAACTGCTGTGTGATTGAAGACAACAAGCCTTGCTTCCTCACTGTCAGCGACGTGCTGCGCCATTCCACCGACTCGACGATGGGACTGTTGCGCCGTGAGCTTGAGATACGCAAGTCGGAACTGGAGGAACAGCTCTTCTTCTCGTCCTTGGAGCGCATCTTCATAGAGGAGCGAATATATAAGGAGAAGAAGTTTGAGCAGGCGAAATCGCAGGACGAGGTGGTCAGCTTCATCGCTCAGAAGCTCGAACCGTTCAAGGACCAGACGTTCAAAGTGCCGTCAAAGCGCACCGATGCGGACGGCAAGACGGAGCAGGTGATGGTGGAATATGCCTTCCATCGCGACATCACTCGCGACGACATCCTGCGTCTGCTCGAGATAAAGATGCAGCGCATCCTCAAGTATAACAAGGACAAGGCGGACGAACTGATGGCGCGTATCAAGGCAGAACTCGCCGACATTGAGAACGACCTCCAGCACATGACCGACGTTACGATACGCTGGTTTGAATATATACGCGACAAGTACGGCAAGGACCATCCGCGCCGCACCGAGATAAAGAGCTTCGACACCATAGAGGCGGCAAAGGTGGTGGAAGCCAACCAGAAGCTCTATATAAACCGTCAGGAAGGTTTCATCGGAACCGGACTGAAGAAGGACGAGTTCGTATGCAACTGTTCGGACATCGACGACATCATCGTGTTCTTCAAGGACGGCAAGTATAAGATGGTAAAGGCGGCTGACAAGATATTCGTGGGCAAGAACATCCTGCACGTACAGGTGTTCAAGCGTAACGACAAGCGAACCATCTACAACGTGGTTTATCGCGACGGAAAGGGCGGCGCATGCTTCATCAAGCGCTTCTTCGTGCCGACAATGACTGTGGGCAAGGACTATGACTGCACGCAGGGCACACCGGGTTCGCGCATACTATACTTCACTGCCAACCCCAACGGAGAGGCTGAAATCATCAAGGTGACGCTCGAAGCCAACCCGCGCCTGAAGAAGATATTCATCGAGAAGGACTTCTCCGAGATAGGCATCAAGGGACGCACGTCGAAGGGCAACCTCGTTACGCGCAACCCCGTGCATCGCATCGGACTGAAGAGTCACGGCCATTCCACGTTGGGAGGCCGCAAGGTATGGTACGACGCCGATGTCAACCGACTGAATTATGACGAGCACGGACGACTGCTGGGCGAGTTCTATGACGATGACGCAATACTCGTGGTACTGGACGACGCCACCTACTATACGTCTTCGTTTGACGTTAACAACCACTACGAGGACAACATACGCATCATCGAGAAGTGGAATCCGAACAAGGTATGGACTGCCGTGCTCTACGATGCCGACAATGACAACAATCTCTACATCAAGCGTTTCCGCATGGAGGCTATAAAGCGTCCGCAGAGTTATCTCGGCGAGAACGAGAAAAACCGTCTGGTATTGCTTACCGACACGCCATTCCCGCGCATAGAAGTGAGCTTGGCTCCTGCCAAGGCTCCCGACGGAACCGAACAGCCGCGCCAGCCCATCATCGTTGACGCGGAGGAGTTTATCGGCGTGAAGGGATATAAGGCGAAGGGCAAGCGCGTCACCACGCTGGACGTAACGGACGTGAAGGAGTTGGAACCGACACGACAGCCCGAGCCAGAACCGGAAGACAACGAAGAGGAGCGTCATGACGACACACCGCAGGAGAATCTCGACCCCGACGCAGGCAAGAGCCAGCAGCAGGTGATTGACGAGATGACCGGACAGCTCCGCCTCTTCTCCGACGAAGAAGACATGTAGGACTATAAATATATATATATAATGTAGTGCTATGAACATAATCAGGACTATACTGGCGGTGGCTGTCATTCTGCTGACAGCCACGCCACCAGCCAAAGCCGAGTCGCCGGAGAAGCGCAAGACCACCTCGCTGCTTCTCGGCGTAGGCCACACCAATATCCTCGACACATATCTCTCGCCGGAGAAATACAACGGCATCAACCTTACGCTCGTCTCACACACCATGCGTGAGAACGCCTCATCGTGGGCACGAACCATACACCACGAAGGCAACATAGCCTTCGCGGACAACCGTTCGGGCAACGGTGGCGAGATGGCTGGCTCATACACGTTCCGCTATGCCATGCTCCACAAGTGGCGCTTAGGCATAGGACGACGCACGCTGAGAGTGATGGCGGGTGGCGCCGTCAACACCAATCTCGGCTTCGTATACAACACCCGCAACGGCAACAATCCAGCCAACGCACGCTTCTCGCTCGACATAGGACCAGCAGTGGCGTTCGACCTGCCTCTTGGCGCACCCGGACATTTCCGCGGCGTGTCAATAAGCCCCGGCGACTGCGCCCACTATCCCGCCGTCATCCGCTATGAGGCGTCGGCTCCGCTTGCAGGACTGATGTTCTCGCCCAACTACGGACAGACTTACTACGAGATATTCACGCAAGGCAATTATGACCATAACGTCGTGCCCACCACCATCGGTTCCACGCCGTCGTTCCGACAGATGCTCACCGTTGACTTCCGTCTGGCACGCACCACGTGGCGCATCGGATATCTCGGAACCATTGAGCAGGCACACGTCAACAACCTCAAGCAACACACTTACACGCACTCGCTCGTGATAGGCTTCGTAAAGAAGTTCAACTGGAAGCCTATCCGATAAACCAGAGTGTGAGACATACGGTATTTCAGGCGGAACGCTGAGTATTTCTCGGCGTTCACTGATTATATTTCATTATTATGTAATACATCTCTAACTTTGTAAATGGAATATACAATGACCACTCACATGAATTACCGCAAGGAACACCTTATCTATACATCCATCTGGCTTATGCTATACCTTTCGCCACTGGCGAGTCTGTATATGCGTATGTCGTCAAATCCCAACATCGCTTTTTCATGGCATGAGATTCTCAACGCATGGGCGTTTAATACCATCTGGCTCGTTCTGATGCTCATCCATAACTTCCTGCTGCTGCCCGTCCTTATCATCAAGCGGCGCACCTGGCAGTATCTGGTGTTGTCTTTGGCGCTCCTCATCTCATGTACGTTCGTTTCTTACCTCGCCAGACCCGGAGGACCGCACTCACACAAAAAGAGAAAGCTGATGGAGATGAACGACCGTAACTATTATATATGCGGAAAGTCAGACATTTACGAAGCTCCAGGACTGTGCCAGAAAATGGAGCACGACCCGAAGGAAGACATGTGCCGCAAGCCTATACACGGAGGCAAGTCCTTCCCTATGCCAAGATATAATCCGGACGAACTGCGACCCATCAGACCCGTACCTATGATGGGACCGGGTGACGCTGTGGCGTTCTTCGGAGGACTGATGCTCATGGGCATGAACCTCGGCGTGAAGCTATACTTCAAGACGCAGGAAGACCGCGACCATCAGGAGATGCTGGAGAAGCAAGACCTTGAGCGACAACTCGAATATCTGCGTTATCAGGTCAATCCGCATTTCTTCATGAACACCCTGAACAACATCCACGCCCTCGTCGACATCAATCCTGAACGAGCCAAGACCACCATCGTGGAGCTATCGAAGATGATGCGTTACATCCTCTATGAGGGCGACAAGAAGCTAATCCCCGTACAGCGCGAGGCGCTGTTTCTGAAGAACTACATCGAGCTGATGCGCCTGCGCTATTCCAGCCGCGTGAGCATCAATCTTGACATACCCGAGATGATGCCGGACGTGATGCTGCCACCGCTGCTGCTCATCATCTTCGTGGAGAACGCCTTCAAGCACGGCGTCAGCTATGCCGCCCCGTCATTTATAGACATAAAGGTGACGGTGACGCAGGACAAGCTGAAGTTCAGATGTCGCAACAGCCAGGAACAGAAGCCGGACGAGAAGAAAAAGAAGGGAGGCGTAGGACTTGCCAATGCACGCCGCCGACTTGACCTACTGTTCCACGACAAGTACAGTCTGGAGATAAAGGAGAACGACAAGGAATACGACGTGCAGCTCGAGATTCCGCTAAGCAAGAACAACAGCTAAACAAACACCAAACACATCATATATATGATCAGAACTCTCGTTATCGACGACGAACCGCTCGCCCTGCAACAGCTGGCAGCTTACGTCGGAAAGATACCATACCTCACTCTCGTCAGCGAATGCCAGAGCGCCCTTGAAGCACGCGACATCATAGCACGCGAGCAGATTGACGCCATATTCATCGACATCAACATGCCTGACCTTAACGGCATGGACTTCGTGCGATCACTCGCAGCACCGCCCATCGTGGTGTTCACCACCGCCTACTCGGAGTATGCCATCGACGGATATAAGGTGGACGCAGCTGACTACCTGCTCAAGCCGTTCTCGCTGGACGACTTCCGCAAGGCTGCACAGCGCGTAAAGCGACGCTATGACATGGAGATGGCGGCTGACATGCCCCTTCCGTCTGCCGATGCGCCCACCGAAGAGAAGCCCTTGCATGACGACGACACCATCTTCCTCAAGACCGAACACCGCGTAGTGCGTGTCAACATAGCGGACATACGCTACGTGGAGGGAATGTCTGAATACCTGAAGGTGCACCTCGAGAACGAGCGCCCCATCATCATGCTCCTAAGCATGAAGAAGATGGAGGAACGTCTGCCCTCCTCTTTCGTACGCATCCACCGATCCTACATCGTCAACATGAAGAAGGTGAAGGAGGTGACAAAGAACCGAATAGTGATGGACGCCGACACCTATCTGCCCATCGGCGACATATATAAGGAATCACTCACAAGCTATCTCGCAGACAAATACTTGGGAAGATAAAAAACCTCCTAATTCCTAATTCGGACGGCATACCGTCCGCTATGCAAATATTGTACAAAGAGTAAAAACTTGCTACAAAATAAAAATCAATTCTAGAGAATCAAAAAGCTGTTTTTATGGTGTTTTGCTGCCCAAACAGCACCCGAGCCATGCGATAGCGCCACTATTAGAGTGTAAAAGTGGCGCTATTGCAACCAATGATGCTTGTTTGGCTCCGCTATTCATTGCACATTTCTTACCACAACCGTATAACCAGCTATACGTCAACGCATTATCGCTGCACGCTCAAAACTCAAGAATTTCGCACCAAAGATTTTGTTGTGCGCTCAGCTCATAGTATTGAGCATCAGAAATGCAAATATTGTATTCGGCAAATACCTTTATACACAAAAAAATAAGCTATTAAGGAACGATTGAGCGTATTTTGTTATTGCATATATAAAATAAGTAAAAAAAGATGTGTAAATTTGCCGTAAGAATGAAGAAGACAGGATATAACACACTATAATAAACTGAAAGAAATATGAAATACCTCAAGACAGTAAGCCATCTGCTGCAACTTGTGATGACTCCGCTGCGCAGCAACTGGGCGTTCTTCACGTTCATATACCTGCTTGGATGTATATGTGCATGGGTGACGCTACCTGACGCACGCGGTGCGAAACTGTACGACAACCTATATCCGGAACTCTTCCTTGACGTATACGTGCTTGCCACGATACTGACGATACTGCCAAGAAGAGTGAAGCCTTGGATAAGAGGATTCTTTTATTTTGTGCTCTATACAGCAGCCGTCGTGGATGTCTACTGCTTCGTAAAGTTCCAGTCGACGCTAACGCCCACTATGCTGCTGCTCGTAGGCGAGACCGACTCAAGAGAGGCGGGCGAGTTCATACGCTCATGCGTGTCGCCTGACATTCTTATGAGCGGCGTGGGATGGGTGTTGCTGCTCATGGCTGTGCACATTCTTACAGCCATAAAGCTGCGCTTCCCCCACTTCGTACCGCGCAACTGGTGTAGGCTGGTACGGTCAATCCTCGTGCAGTCGCGCTTCTTCCTCCATCGTGTCCGCCATGTGACGGAGTTTGCTGTCCTGGCGCTGCTCGTATTCTCCATCGTTATGAGTGCGCACAATAAGGCAGCCACCATGAAGCTGATGACGGGCAAGACCATCGGCGACGTGGAACACACGCTGACGGAGAAAGACCATGCCGTGCTCTATCAGCCCATCTACCGCTTGGTATTCAGCATTTACGCCAATACGCTGACCGCCAAGCAGGTGGACAAGCTCATTGCCACTGCCGACAAGGTGAAGGTGGACTCATGCTCGTTCACCTCGCCCAACATCGTGCTTATCATCGGCGAGAGCTACAACCGCCACCACTCGTCGCAGTATGGCTACGTGATGCCTACCGCACCGAGGCAGACCAAGCTGGAACACAAGGGACGACTCGTCAAGTACACGGACGTGGTAAGCCCGTGGAACCTCACCAGCTTCGTATTCAAGCATATCTTCTCGCTCTACACCGTAGGAGACAAGGGAGAATGGTGTGACTATCCGCTCTTCCCCGAACTGTTCAGAAAGGCTGGCTATCACGTCACGTTCATCACCAATCAGTTCCTGCCAAAGGCGAAGGAGGCGGTGTACGACTTCAGCGGCGGCTTCTTCCTCAACAATCCGAAGCTCAGCGCAGCTCAGTTCGACACACGCAACACCGAACTCCACCAGTACGACGAGGATCTGCTGGAAGACTATGACAAGCTGCAGTCGCAGGACACAGAGAACAACCTCATAATCTTCCACCTCCTCGGACAGCACGTGGCTTACCGCCAACGCTCGCCGAAGGACCGAAAGAAATTCAAGGGCGACGACTATAAGGAGCTGAAGCCGGGACTCAATGCGAGAGAGCGTCAGATTCTGGCTGACTACGACAACGCCGTGCTCTATAACGACTCTATCGTGACGGAGATAGTGAAGAAGTTCGAGAACAAGGATGCCATCGTCATCTACGTGCCCGACCATGGCGAGGAATGCTTCGAGGGCGACATGCACTTCTTCTGCCGTATGCACTCGGCAAAGGTGGACGCACGTCTGGCTCACGCCGAGTTTGACATCCCGATGTGGATATGGTGCTCACGCAAATACATCAGAAAGCGCCCCGAGATATTCCGCGAGGTGATGGCGTCGCGCAACAAGAGATATATGACGGATGCCCTTCCGCACATGCTACTCTATCTTGCCGGCATCAGCTGCCCGGAATATAAGGACCGCCTCAACCTGCTCTCGCCGGCGTATGACGAGACCAGACCGCGCATCCTGAAAAACTCTGCCGACTACGACAAGCTGAAGTAAGAGGCATAATAAGAACAACAAAGACAAGAAACAAAGAAAAGACAACATAACAGACAACAATATCAACATGGACAAACCATTACTCTCGCGCACGGAATGCGCCGCTCTCAGAGGACTTGCCATCATCGGCATCTTCCTCCACAACTATTGCCACTGGCTGGGAATGGCTGTAAAGGAGAACGAATACACCTTCACCATGTCAAAGAGCTCGCAGCTCATGCAGGTGATAGCTTCGCCGGACATCTATCTGCCCGTACACCTCGTGTCATTCTTCGGACATTACGGCGTGCCGGTGTTCCTCTTCCTCTCGGCTTACGGACTGGCGATGAAGTACGAGAACCGCGGTTCGCAGAAGCCGTCGCCGAAGCAGACCGCCGTCATACCGTTCCTCTCACATCACTTCACGAAGCTCTTCAAGATGATGATAGTGGGCTACGTGATCTTCACGATGGTGGACGCCATAACGCCCGGACCTCACAAATACCAGGTGATGGACATTATCAGCCAGATGTTTATGTTCAATAACGTGATGCCCGATCCTGACCACATCATCTGGCCCGGACCCTACTGGTTCTTCGGACTGATGATGCAGCTCTACATCGTCTATCGTCTGCTGCTGTGGCGTCGCGGCGACATATTCCCGCTGCTGCTCATCGTGGCGTGCTGGGCATTGCAGGCGTTCTGCGATCCCGAGGGCGACACGCTCAACCGCATCCGCTATAACTTCATGGGTGGCGTGCTGCCGTTCTGCGCCGGACTGCTCTTCGCACGACGCGGCAAGCAGATGAGTCGCGGATTCCTGACCACGCAGACCGTCATATCCATAGCTCTCGTGTTCTTCTTCAGCTTCAACTTCCAGACATGGCTGTGGGCTCCGCTCTTCGTCTGCACGGCATCCGTAGGCATAGCAAAGCTTACGCCGGCAAGGATAAACAAATGGATAGCATGGGTGGGCAACATCTCGGCAGCCCTCTTCGTGCTCCATCCCGTCACACGCAAGATATTCATCCCCATATCGCGCCACGGCGACATCTACACCGGACTGCTCCTCTACATCATTGCGTCCATCGCCCTCGCATGGTTCTATCATAACTTCTCGAAGCTGCGTGCAGATAAGAATTAGGAGTTTTGAATTTTGAGTTTTGAATTGTTGCGGCATACGCCGCAATTAGGAATTTATCAATTTTGAATTGATAAGGAATTCAAAATTCAAAACTGAACAACTCAAAATCGCAGGCGAAGCCGAGAATAATTCAAAACTCAAAACTCAAAATTCAAAACTCGAAAGAATGCTTATACCCGATATCGAACTGAAGAACATTTCGCGCTACAGAGCCGAACAGATGGGAGCTGCCATGCTCTTCGTCATCCTCTTCCACGTGGCGCTCGACCGTGGCGACTCTTTCTACGGGTTGCGACGTTGCGGCAACGTGGGTGTAGACATATTCCTGTTCCTTAGTGGCGTAGGACTGTGGTTTGCATGGAGTAAGAATCAGGACATCCTGCATTTCTACAGACGACGCCTGCTGCGCATCTTGCCCACATGGCTGGTGTGCGCCACAGCGTTCTATCTGCCTGACTATCTCGGTCCGAGGAAGTTCTCACGGTCGCTTGTCGACCTTATCGGCGACATAACCATCAACTGGGACTTCTGGCTGCACGACGAACTGACGTTCTGGTATGTGCCAGCCATTATGCTTCTCTATCTGCTTGCGCCGCTCTACATGAAGCTGATATCGCGCCACAGCGAATACAGATGGACACCGGTGCTGATGATAGTGTGGTGCATAATGGTGCAATGGGTGCTGCCCATCCATCATGCCGTGGGACATCTCGAGATATTCTGGAGCCGCGTCCCGATATTCTTCATCGGCATCAACTGCGGCGAGATGGTACGGACCGAACGGCGCATCGAGGGCAACGCGGTGTGGATGCTTCTCCTCGCCTTCGCCATGACCTTCGGCACGAGCCTCTATCTTGAGCAGGAAAGGCACGGCATGTTTCCGCTCTTCGTGGAGAGAATGCTCTACATCCCCTTCACCATCTGCTCCGTTCTGCTCATGAACCGCATCTTCCGCCGTACGCCGCAATGGGTGAACCGCTCGTTCCGCTTCGTCGGAGCATTGAGCTTAGAGGCATATCTCATCCACATCCACTTCGTCCTCGTCTACATCGAGCCACACCACCTCGGCTACTGGCCTACGTTCCTTGCAACGGTGGCGATAACGCTGCCCATAGCATGGGTGCTCCAGTGGATAGTGACCAAGTTGCCCGCAATGATAATGAAAAGGAAAAACCAATAGGAAACCCCTAAAACTCCATAACTATGATAAAGAACATACTAAGACTGACGCGTCCGAAACAATGGATAAAGAACTTCTTTGTCTTCATTCCGATGTTCTTCGGAGGCGAACTCTTCGACCTTCACTCAATATGGCTCGCCACCATCACGTTCGTGGCGTTCAGCCTAACGGCATCGTCCATCTATTGCTATAACGACATCGTGGACGTGGATGCCGACCGTTGCCATCCCGTTAAGTGCCTGCGCCCAATAGCATCGGGCGCCCTCTCCATCCGTATGGGCTACATACTGATGGCGGTGTGCTTCCTCCTTTCAATGGCTGTGCTTATGGCGCTGCCGCCTGAAGTGAAGAGTCAGGTCATGGCGGTCATCGTCTTCTATTATGTCCTCAATCTCTCTTACTGCTCCAAGCTCAAGCAGTTTGCCATCCTCGACGTGTGCATCGTGGCGTTCGGCTTCGTGCTGCGCATACTTGCCGGAGGCTTCGCTTGCGAGTTGGCGCTGTCAAGCTGGATTGTCATCATGACCTTCCTGCTCACGCTCTTCATGTCGTTCGCCAAAAGAAGGGATGACGTACTGAGGATGAACGAGACGGGAGAAGCTCCGCGTAAGAACACCGTGCGCTACAATCTTACGTTCATCAATCAGGCCATCACCATAACAGCCTCCGTAACGCTCGTCTGCTACATAATGTACTGCGTTTCGCCGGAAGTGGTGGAGCGATTCCAGACACCTTATCTATATCTGACGTTTGTCTTCGTTCTGCTCGGACTGCTGCGCTACATCCAGATAGCCGTGGTGGACAAGAAGAGCGGCGACCCTACGAAGGTGATACTGAAAGACCATTTCTCACAAGTGATTGTCATAGCATGGATACTGACCTTCCTGCTTATGATTTACGTTATATAAGAGCGAAGCAGAAGTTTTTCTTAACATGCTATACGTTGAGGTTATCTTACCATTACCACTCGAAGGTGTCTTCACTTACTCCGTTCCTGACATAATGGCGGAAAAGGTGAAGATGGGGGTACGTGTGCTCGTACCGCTGGGAAAGTCGAAGACTTACACGGCTATGGCGGTAAGGACACACTCGCAGAAGCCCGACTTCCAGACGCGCGACATACTTCAGGTGATTGACGCCGAACCGGTGTTGCTGGAGAAACAGCTGAAGCTGTGGCAATGGATAGCCACGTACTATATGGCACCGTTGGGGGATGTCTTTAAGGCGGCGTTGCCAGCCGGACTGAAGGCGGAGGAGAACTATAAGCCGCGAACCGTGCGGTGCGTGACGTTGGCTGAGAACCTTCGCACGGAGCCTTCCATGCAGCTCGCCATGTCTATTCTCGCACGAGCCTTGAAGCAGCAGCAGACCTTCGCCACTTACCTGCATCTCTCGCATTGGGACGAAACGGACGGCGAGACGCCGCCACAACACATCGAAGAGATTGCGTGCGACGAACTGCTTAACGCAGCACACGCCTCGGACGCCGTGCTCCGACAGCTTATCAACCGTCGCTTTCTGACTGTCTATCAGCGTGAGGTGGGACGACTGAACACAACGGGCGAGGCTCATCCCGAGAACATCCTTCCGCTCAGCGAGGCACAGCAGGTCGCAATGAATCAGATAAGGACGGAGTTTATGCGTCATAACGTGGTGCTCTTCCACGGCGTGACGTCAAGCGGAAAGACGGAGATATACATCCATCTCATCCAGAGAATGCTGGACGAGGGCAAGCAGGTGCTTTATCTGCTGCCCGAGATAGCCCTGACGGTGCAGATGACGGAGAGACTGAAGCGTGTGTTCGGATCGCGATTGGGCATCTATCACTCGCGTTACAGCGACGCTGAACGTGTGGAGATATGGAAGAAGCAACTGTCTGACAATCCTTACGACATCATTCTGGGCGCACGCAGCGCCGTCTTCCTGCCTTTTACACACCTCGGAATGGTGATAGTGGACGAGGAACATGAGACTTCCTTCAAGCAGCAAGACCCGGCTCCACGCTATCATGCACGCTCGGCAGCTATTATGCTTGCCCGAATGTACGAAGGGGCACACGTGCTTTTGGGCACCGCCACGCCCTCAATGGAGAGCTTCTACAACGCCTCAACGGGCAAGTACGGCTACGTGAAGCTTACCACACGATTCCGCGACGTGGCTCTGCCGGAGATACGAGTGGTGGACGTGAAGGACCTTTACAGACGAAAGATGATGAAGGGACCGTTCTCCATGGAACTGCTCAATGCCATACGGGCTGCTCTGAAAGCCAAGAAGCAGGTGATTCTGTTCCAGAACCGGCGTGGATTTGCGCCTATGGTGGAATGTCGTGTATGCGGTTGGGTGCCGAAATGCAAGAACTGTGACGTATCATTGACTTACCATCGCTCGCAGAACCTGCTGACCTGCCACTACTGCGGTTTCACTTACGCCGTGCCAAAGCAATGCCCCAACTGCGAGAGCACCGAGCTAACGGGGCGCGGATATGGCACGGAGAAGATAGAAGACCGCGTAAGAGAACTCTTCCCCGGCGCAAGAATAGCTCGAATGGACCTCGACACTACTCGTTCCACGGGGGCATATAGCCGCATCATCGGCGACTTCTCGTCCGGTCGGACAGACATTCTTATCGGTACGCAGATGATATCGAAGGGACTTGACTTCGGCAATGTGGCTGTCGTGGGCATCCTCAATGCCGACACAATGCTCAACTATCCCGACTTCCGTGCTTACGAGCATGCCTTCATGATGCTCTCGCAAGTGAGCGGAAGAGCAGGACGAAGGGGCGACCGCGGACTGGTGATTCTGCAGACAAAGAGTGCCGACCTGCCCGTCATACGTCAGGTGGTTGACAATGATTTCGCGGGATTCGCACACGATCTGCTTGAGGAAAGACGCATGTTTCATTATCCTCCCTACTGGCGGTTGGTGTATGTGTTCCTCCGCCATCGCGACGAACACACCGTTGAGTCGGCTGCCATCGAGATGGCATCGCGCCTAAGGCAGTCGTTTGCCGACCGCGTGCTCGGACCGGACAAGCCCTCCGTGGCAAGAGTGAAGACGGAGAACATAAGAAAGATAGTTCTGAAACTGGAGAACGGCATCGACCTCAATCTCGCAAGACAACTGATGAGGGAGGCACGTGAGGGACTGCTAAGCGACAAGCGCTACGCTGCCATGAACGTATACTTCGATGTTGACCCGTTATAAGAAAAACGGCTGTATATGATCCGAAAGCGAATCGTATACAGCCGTTTTTGTATATTATATTTTGTATATTATATAATGTGCAGCCAGCGCAGCACGTCGTTCAGGTTTGCCACCAGCATTAAGAGCATTAGCAAGCCGATGCCGATGTATTCTGCCCAAATCATGAAGTTCTCCGATGGCTTGCGGCGTGTTATCATCTCGTAGAGGAGGAACAATACGTGTCCGCCGTCGAGAGCCGGGATGGGGAGGATGTTCATGAAGGCGAGGATGATGCTGAGGAATGCGGTGAGAAGCCAGAAGCGGTGCCAGTTCCATGTGTCGGGGAACATGCTGCCGATGGCGCCGAAACCTCCGAGCGACTTGGCGCCGTCAGCGCTGAAGAGATACTTCATGTCGCCTACATATCCAGAGAGGACGTTACATCCGTACTTGATACCTGCCGGGAAACTCTCAAAGAAGCCGTAGCTTACGTGCGTAACCTTATTGTCGGGCATCGTCGGAGTGAAACCGAACTTGAGGTTCTCCTTCTCATTGTCTGAAGTCTTGAGCATGCCCTTGGTCTTTATGGTGCAGAGCTTGCCGCTGGCATTACGCTCAAGAGTGAGGCTTACGCTGAGTGCCTTAACGCTGTCAGCGTGTGTCTTGGCACCTGCAAGCATGTCACTCACGCGTCCTACCTCGAAGTTGAAGTCATTGAACGAACCGATGGCTTTACCGTTGACAGCTACGATGCGATCGCCCTTTCTCATTCCCATGTGCTCAGCAAGCATGCCGGGAACTACGCTGTCAACGCGAGCCTCAACAAGAGGAGCCACGAAAGGCGGCACCGACTTGAACATCTGCAGCAGATCGAGGTCGCCGGGCATTTCCACAGTCGTCTGCTTGCCGCCACGCAGAACGTAAGCCTGACGTGCAGTAGCCAAATCGCGGAACATATCAGCACCGAAACTCTTGAATTCGCCCTGGTCTGTTCCTACAAGGATGTCGCCGTCGCGGAATCCGAGAGCCTTAGCCTCCTGGCTGAACTTCATGCCGAGCTTCATGTCCTTGGTCTTCACATAGTCGTCGCCCCAAGTGAAGAGGCACATGGCGTAAATAAAGAGAGCAAGAAGGAAGTTGACCAGCACGCCACCTATCATAATAAAGAGGCGCTGCCAAGCCGGCTTCGACCGAAACTCCCACGACTCTGCGGGCTTAGCCATCTGTTCCTTATCGAACGATTCGTCTATCATGCCCGATATCTTGCAGTAGCCGCCGAGGGGCAGCCAGCCAATGCCGTAGTGTGTTTCGCTGTTCTTCGGCTTAAACTCAAAGAGGTGGAACCAGGGGTCAAAGAACAGATAGAACTTCTCCACTCTTACGCCGAAGAGCTTGGAGAAGAAGAAGTGTCCGCCCTCATGCAGTAGCACCAACAGCGAGATGGCCATCATAAACTGCAGGACCTTTAACAGAAAAATTTCCATGAAAATTCTTTAGTGTTTATTTGTTTTAATTGTTTTTTATTCTTGCTTATCCCAGCATCTCTGCTGCTATGCGGCGCGCCTCTGCGTCCGTAGCCACATAATCGTCGTATGTGGGCTTTGCTATGAATGTGGCCTTCTGCATTGTAGCCTCAATGATGTCTGCCATCTGGAGGAAACCGCAGCGGTCATGACGGAACGCCTCGTTGACAATCTCGTTGGCGGCGTTCACCACGCACGGCATATTGCCACCCTGACGTATAGCCTCATAAGCCATCGCAAGGCATCTGAACTTCTTCATGTCTGGCTCGAAGAACTCGAGGGGCTGCTTGAAGAGGTCCAGTCGCGGAGCGTTAAGCGAAAGGCGGTCAGGATAAGAGAAGGCATACTGGATGGGGAGGCGCATGTCGGGAACGCCGAGCTGAGCCTTCACGCCACCGTCAGCGAACTGCACGGCGCTGTGTACGATTGACTGCGGATGTACAAGCACCTGTATCTTGTCAGCCTCCACGCCGAAGAGCCACTTCGCCTCAATCACCTCAAAGCCCTTGTTCATCATCGAAGCCGAGTCGATGGTTATCTTGGCTCCCATGTCCCACGTGGGATGCTTGAGGGCGTCGGCAGCCTTCACGTCAGCCATCTGCTCCAGCGTGAACTTGCGGAAGGGACCTCCCGAAGCCGTAAGCAGGATCTTCTCTATCTCGTTGTTGCCCTCGCCCACCAAGCTCTGGAAGATGGCAGAGTGTTCGCTGTCAACGGGAAGGATGTTTACGTTATACTGTGTGGCAAGGCGGCATATCAGTTCGCCAGCCACGACGAGCGTCTCCTTATTGGCAAGGCAGATGGTCTTGCGGGCACGGATGGCATGGATGGTCGGCGAAAGACCGGCGTATCCCACCATCGCCGTGAGCACCATGTCCACGGGTCCGGCCTCAACAATTTCGTCCAAAGCCTGCGCTCCTGCATACACCTTTATGTCGGGCATATCAGCGAGCAGCGCCTTAAGATTCTCGTAATAGTCCTTGTTGGCAATTACCACAGCGGCAGGTCTGAACTTGCGTGCCTGCTGGGCAAGCATTTCGTAGCGGTTGTTTGCCGTGAGGCAATACACCTCATAAAGGTCGCTATGCTGTTCTATAACATCCAGGGCCTGTGTGCCGATACTACCGGTGGAGCCAAGGATACATATCTGTTTCTTCATAAATACTCTTTTTATTGTCTTTAAAGGGAAAGCAATCCTTCCGGCAGATTCATCTCGATGATGCGTTCTTCGGTGTTGATGTCGCTTATCAGCTCGTCCGTAGCGGGGATGAGCAGGTCGTCGCCTTCGGGTGTTACCAGCTCGAAGAGCGTGTTGATGGTGGAGTCGTCCACGGAATGTATCTCGCCGACCACCTTTCCTGTTTCCGCGTCGCGAACGCTGAAGCCCACAATCTGCGCCCATGAGAGCTGACCGTCGTCCGCTTCGGCATGCTCACGGGGGAAATAGACGTCAGCTCCTGTGAGCTGACGTGCCTGATCCTGCGTGGTGATGTCGCAGAACTTCACGAGAGCCGTCTCGTCGTTCTTGAATCTGTATTCGTCCATGAAGAACGGCACGAGTATGCCGTCAACGTCAAGGATGAGATATTCGGCGTCTGTACGGTCGAAGACGTCGTCATCAAAGTGGAACGACACCTCGCCGTCCACACCGTGCGGCTTGCCGATACGACCGATGCGATAGACTGTTTCTTTACGTATCATCAGTCTCTCTCCCTTCTTATATGTGCTCCGAGAGCATTGAGACGTGCCTCAATGTCCTCATAACCACGGTCAATCTGTGCGATGTTGTCAATGCGGCTTGTGCCCTTTGCGCCGAGAGCGGCGATGAGCAGCGCGATGCCCGCTCTGATGTCGGGGCTGGTCATGCGTCCGGCCCTGAGCTGCTTCTTGTTGTCGTGTCCGACGATTACGCAGCGATGCGGGTCGCAGAGGATGATCTGTGCTCCCATGTCGATGAGCTTGTCCACGAAGAAAAGGCGGCTCTCAAACATTTTCTGATGTACGAGTACGGAGCCTCTCGCCTGTGTTGCCACTACGATGAGGACAGACAGCAGGTCTGGCGTCAGTCCTGGCCACGGCGCGTCGGCAAGAGTCATTATGGTGCCGTCGATGAACGAGTCAACCACGTAGTGCGCCTGCTTCGGGATGACGAGGTCGTCGCCCTCCTGCTTAATCTTGACACCAAGTCGACGGAAGGCGTCGGGGATGACACCGAGTTCTCTTACGGCGCAGTCCTTGATGCGGACGCCCTCGCCCACCATTGCCGCCATACCGATGAACGATCCCACCTCAATCATGTCGGGCAAGATGCGGTGCTCGGCACCGTGCAGACTCTTTACGCCGACGATGGTGATAAGGTTGGAGGCGATGCCGGAGATGTTCGCACCCATAGAGTTGAGCAAGTGGCACAACTGCTGGATGTAAGGTTCGCAGGCAGCATTATATATTGTGGTGGTGCCCTCGGCGAAGACAGATGCCATGATGATGTTGGCGGTTCCCGTAACCGAAGCCTCATCAAGGAGCATATACGTGCCCTTCAGATGCTTAGCCTCAATGGTGAACACCTTGCGCTCGTCGTCGCTGATGAACTTCGCCCCGAGATTCTTGAATCCGAGGAAGTGGGTGTCCAGTCTTCGGCGACCAATCTTGTCGCCACCCGGCTCTGCCACCGAAGCCTTGCCGAAGCGTCCGAGCAGCGGACCCATAAGGAGCACGCTACCTCTGAGTGCTGAGCACTTTCTGATGTATTCGTCGCTGGAGAGGAATCCGAGGTCAATCTGGTCCGCCTGGAAGGTGAACACGCCCTTTCTCTCCGACGTAACCTTTACGCCGATGTCCTTGAGGAGTTGTATGAGGTTGTTGACGTCGAGGATGTCCGGCACGTTAGAGATGGTCACCGGCTCGCTCGTAAGCAGCGTAGCCGAAATCACCTCCAGCGCCTCGTTCTTCGCTCCCTGCGGCGTAATGGTTCCCGAGAGCGGATGTCCTCCTTCAATGATAAACGATTCCATAGGCTGTTGTTAGTTTTTTCTTCTGCGTTGTTTCTTCTCGTTGTTGCGCGGCTGCGGCATCTCCGTACGGTCAAACTTGAACGTGGAGAGGTCGAGCTCCACGGTGCCGTGTGTGTAGTTGGCAATGTCCGACGCCACCTTCTCGTTGTCGCTCGAACCGTGTCCCCACTGCATGAGGTCACGCTTCATCTGGTTGGCGGCAAGGCGTATCAGCTCGTTGCGCTCCGCTCCTTCGGGAAGAGTCTTGAGTTTGTCGAATATCTCGAACATCATGTTGCCGTAATGTCTTACGGGGATGCGCTTCATGGGATATGCCATGGGCTTGGGCTTCTCCATCATGTGGTGAGCCTGGCTGATGTCGAAGGGATAGTCGATGTCCAGACGGAATCCGCTCATCAGCGCCAGGTGGTCCCATAGCTTGTGGCGATACTCCTTGGCATCGCCCACACGCGGCTTCATGCGCTCCATGATGGCCACGATGGACTCCGCGCAGCGCTGGCGTTCCTGTCGGTCCTTGAGGTCCATACAGTAGTCAACCATCGATTGCACCTCACGTCCATACTCCGGCAGGACGAGTTGCTCGCGCTGGGTGTTATAGTCCAGTCCTTTTATTTTCATTCTATATGGGTTGTTTTTTATTGCGAAATAATAATTGAACTTTCGAAAGTTCAGAAGTTAATGGTATTAAAGAAGTATGCTTAGAGCAGCTTCTTCGATTCCTTTGCCACGAAGTCCTTCAGATAGAACGGCACGAAGTAAGCCACATCCTCATACTTCTCCTGCGCAATGCGACGCTCCGCGATGGGGAACATCCACTTTGCAAGCGGCTCCACGCCCTTGATAAGGCGGGCGTTGGGATGATTGATGGTCTCCATGCACTTCTCCGCTCCGTTGCCGAAGAAGTAGACGGGTCCGCGGTCGAGGTATTCGCGGTAAGTGTCGGAGTCCACTACGTCTGCCTGCACCTGCCTTACCTCGCGCAGAGAGCGGTCGTAAATGGCGGAATAGACCTCCATGCGGCGGGCGTCAATCATCGGGCAGAGCAGGGCGCCCTCCTCCACCTCTTCGCGCAACAGTACGGGCACAGCCATCAGCTCCAGCGTGGGCACGGAGATGAGCTTGAGGTCCTGACCGAAGCAGATGCCCTTAGCCATCGACACGCCGATGCGCAAGCCGGTGTACGAACCCGGTCCGCAGCTCACAGCCACAGCGTCAAGCGGAATGGCGTGCGAGTCGGCGAAGGACATTGCCTCGTCAACAAAAACGCCAAGCTTTACGGCATGGTTAGGACCCTCATGACTTTCCTGTGAAAAAATGCAAGCACCGTCCTGACTGACGGATACCGAGCACACATCTGTGCTCGTCTCAATATTTAAAATACACGACATGCTAAAAATTATAATTTTACAATTACAAAAATACAACTTTTCGCTCAAAGTCAACCCATTTGTGCCGTTTAAATTCATGTTCGGGCGTATTTTCCACCTCATAGGGGGATTTTCGGAAAATAATAAGTACATTTGCACTTTGGTAAAACGCCAAACCATATACTTTAACATCAAGCATAAACACTTACATTAAGACAATATGATATTATCAATGACGGGCTACGGCAAATCTGTCGCAACCTACAAAGGAAAGAAAATCAACGTCGAGATAAAGTCGCTTAACAGCAAGGCTCTCGACCTGTCAACACGCATCGCACCGCTCTACCGCGAGAAGGAAATGGAGATACGCCAGACCATCCAGACATGCGTAATCCGTGGAAAGGTGGACTTCGCCATCTGGGTGGAGAAGGATGCGGACGCAGACGCTACGACCGTGAACGCCGCACTCGTCAACAACTACTACACACAGCTCCGTGCCATCTCTGAACAGTACGGCATACCCGAACCGCAGGACTGGTTTCAGACGCTTCTCCGCATGCCGGACGTAACCTCAAAGACTGAGGCTGAGACGCTTACAGACGAGGAATGGGACGTAGTGCGCAGCGCTGTGGACGACGCCATCACACATCTCGTAGACTTCCGTACGCAGGAAGGCGCTGCCCTTGAGAAGAAGTTCGGCGAGAAGGTGGACAACATACAGCACCTGCTGGAGAGCATCGAGCCGTACGAGAAGTCGAGAGTGGAGAAAATACGCGCTCGCATCGTGGAAGGACTGAAGTCAATCCCCGACGTGGAGTACGACAAGAACCGCCTGGAGCAGGAGCTTATCTATTACATCGAGAAGCTGGACATCAGCGAGGAGAAGCAGCGCCTCGCCAACCATCTCCGCTATTTCCGCGAGACAATGGCGGAAGGACACGGACAGGGCAAGAAGCTCGGATTCATCGCGCAGGAGATGGGACGTGAGATAAACACAACCGGATCGAAGAGCAACAACGCCGAGATGCAGAACATCGTGGTGAAGATGAAGGACGAACTGGAGCAGATAAAGGAACAGGTGCTGAACGCGCTGTAAAATTCGTAATTTTTAATTCAAATATGGGTAAACTTATCATTTTCTCCGCTCCAAGCGGCAGCGGCAAGAGCACAATCATAGGCCGTCTGATGCAGCGTCCCGAGCTGCATCTCGCATTCTCAATTTCATGCACGTCGCGTGCGCCCCGTGGCACGGAGCAGAACGGCGTGGAGTATTTCTTCCTCTCTCCCGAGGAGTTTCGCCAGCGCATCGAGAAAGGCGACTTCCTTGAGTATGAGGAAGTTTATAAGGACCGCTTCTACGGCACGCTGAAGGAGCAGGTGGAGGTGCAGGCTGCCCGCGGCGAGAACGTCGTATTCGACGTGGACGTAAAGGGCGGACGCAACATCAAGGAATTTTACGGCGACCGTGCGCTCAGCATCTTCGTGCAACCGCCATCTATTGACGAGCTGCGCCGCCGTCTCGTTGGACGCGCCACGGACGCACCCGAGGTGATAGAACAGCGCATAGCCCGCGCTGAGTTCGAGCTGTCACAGGCTCCTTACTTCGACCGCGTTATCATCAACGACGACCTCGACCGCGCCGTGGAGGACACTTACGCCGCCATCAAGGAGTTTATCGAGAAATAAAAACTCACACGCATGGACAAGATAAAGACCGGCATCTACGGCGGTTCTTTCAATCCCATACACAACGGACACATCGCCATAGCCCGCAAGATGACTGAGCTTGCGGGGCTTGACGAGGTGTGGCTGGTGGTGTCGCCACAGAATCCGCTGAAGGAGCGTAGCGACCTCCTGGACGACCGCCTCCGTCTGGAGATGACCAGCATGGCGCTCGCCCCCTACCCCAAGCTGAAAGCCAGCGACTTCGAGTTCGCCCTGCCGCGTCCTTCATATATGTGGAACACGCTGCAGGCGCTCTCCGCCGCCCACCCCGACCGCGAGTTCACGCTCCTCATAGGAGCCGACAACTGGGAGGTGTTCAGCCGTTGGTATCATCACGAAGACATCATAGCCCACTACCCCATCGCCATCTATCCGCGCACGGGTAGCGACATCGACGTCACCACCCTCCCCCCGACCGTCCGCCTCTTCAACACCGGACTCTATGACATCAGCAGCACGCTCGTCCGCAACACCATAAAAGCAGGTGGCGACATCTCCTCGCTTGTGCCGAAGGAGATAGTAAGAATGGCGGAGGAATGCTATGCAAATATCGTCTAAAGAGTAAAAACATGTTACAAAATAAAAATCGGTTTTAGAGATTTTGTGAGCCGTTTTTCTGCTGTTTTGTAGAGTTTGTGACACCCTGATTTACCAATACAGCCACTTTTACACTCCAATAGTAGCCCTATGAGAGTGCAAAAGAGGCTGTATTGCATGACAACAGTGGCTGTATTGGATTGTAAAAGAGGCTCTATAGCAACCCAAAGATGCTTGTTTTGCTCCGTCATTCATTGCACACTTCTCTTCATAGTAGCGTAATCTACAGAGTGTCAGCACATTGTCGCCGCACGCTCAAAACTCAAGAATTTCGCACCAAAGATTTTGTTGTGCGCCGAACTCATAGTATTGAGCATCAGAAATGCAAATATTGTCAGGCAGACTAACCGCCGAACAGGAATTTATGCAGCCTTGCCGTATTCATAAATGCTATCGCTGGCAAGGTCGATTTCGTCATTCCAATATACACACGTACGACTTGAGTCTAAACGTGCTTGCTTGAAGAGTCCATAGACATCCATCAATGCACGAAATGAAGGAAGCGTCTTAATGTCATCTTTCACATCGTAAAAAACTTTATATCCATCATCAAATTCAACGAAGAGGATATAATCATCGAGAACTGATATTTTCTTAATCCTTGGTATCATAATGGTGGAAGTTTTGTTATTATTTGTTTGTCCCACATCTCCTGAAGTTCATCAGAATGCAGTGAGAGCCATTCTTTAACTAACTCTTGAGCCTTGTTAGGAAGATCTCCTTCAAACATTTCAAATGTCTTGATATTGAATAAACCGACACACTCATTGTATATAGCATGAATATGCGAAGGCTCATGTTCTTTCGGTTTAAAGAACATCTTTATTATTATTCCATAAAATCTAACTATTTCAGGCATAACGTATCTGATTTTTAATGTTTTACAGCGTAAAAATAGACAAAATATCTCTATTGTCCAAACAACTCCAAGACTTTAACATTTATTTTGCACGTCATTCCAGATTCTATTGCTAACTTTACCGTCTGAATAGAAAACAAAATAATATCCGGATGAAGATGATAAAGGAACATAGCGCAACACAATCCTCCCAATCGCCCACCGGCCTCGTCCTTGAAGGAGGCGGCTTGAGAGCGATGTTCACAAGCGGAGTACTGGACGTATTCATGCAGAACGACATCAGATTTGACGCCACTGTCGGCGTTTCGGCTGGAGTGCTGTTCGGCTGCAACTACAAGTCGAACCAACCTGGCAGAGCATTAAGATACAACATAAGATTCAAGGATAATCCGGAATATATGAGCTGGAAGTCGCTGTTCAGAACCGGCAACTACGTCAACGAGCACTTCTCCTACCACCTGCTGCCGCACGTTTACGACCCGATGGACTTCGATGCATACAGAGAGAACCCTATGAGGTTCTACGCCGTGTGTACGGACATAGAAGAAGGATGTCCGGTATATCATGAGATTGACGATGCTGACGGCATCGGACTGAGATGGATGCAGGCTTCGGCTTCCATGCCGGTGTTCGCTAAGCCGGTGGAGATAGACGGTCGGCATTATCTGGACGGAGGAATAACGGACAGCATTCCGTTGAAGTTCATTCAAGGAAAAGGCTACAGAAAGAATGTCGTAATCCTTACCCAGCCGTTAGACTTCAAGAAGAAAAAGGCGCATGTAGGACTCGCCATGAAGATGTTTCTGAAGCAATATCCCAAGGTGGCGCAGCTGATGGCAAGGCGACATATTATGTATAACGACGAACTGGACTACATCCACTCTGAACTTCAGAAAGGCGACACCTTCCTCATCTGTCCCGACGAAAAGCTCAACATCGGCAGGCTCAGCCTAAAGGAGGACAAGATGAGAAGGGTGTACGAAGCAGGAGTGGAAAAAGCCATGTCGCTCCTTCCGCAAATCAGGGAGTTTATAGAATGATTCCCAACGGTCGCTTCAAGCCGTACCTCCTCAATCTATATAAAAAGTAGCAGTAGGCAAACTGTAGGAGGCTATGGCGTCTCGCCGTAGCCACGCACCCTCCCATAGCAGAAACGCCAATCTGCGCCGTGTCCCGAGGGGACACGTATCCATCAGAAACCCACTGCAAGCTCCGAAGGAGCGCAGCTGTGGGACGAGCATCGTCTCACTCTCTCTTGGTTCCGCGAAGCGGGACCAGCAGCTCATACTCAATCTGCTTGCATTCGTGGGGGCGTGACTATGGCGAGACGCCATAGCCTCCTATGTTTGTTACGGCAAGCTCATGTATAATCTCACCGACAAACCGCAATTTACAAGCTTACAAGGCTAACTGTAGGAGGCTATGGCGTCTCGCCGTAGCCACGCACTCTCCCATAGCAGAAACGCCAATCAGCGCTGTGTCCCGAGGGGACACGTATCCATCAGAAACCCACTGCAAGCTCCGAAGGAGCGCAGCTGTGGGATAAGCATCATCTCACCATCTTTTGGTTCCACAAAGCGGGACCAGCAGCTCATACTCAATCTGCTTGCATTCGTGGGGGCGTGACTATGGCGAGACGCCATAGCCTCCTATGTTTGTTACGGCAAGCTCATGTATAATCTCACCGCTAAACTGCAATTAATATATCAATAACTGGCAATTCACAGCCAACTGAGGAAGCGAAATGCGGCCAACTGAGGAAACGAAATGCGGCCAACTGAGGAAATGACCGGAAAAAACATTCCACATACCTATTGCATCATACGGCTTTATTGTAATAGTAAGTTTCTCATTGTTATCATTATCTTTTACAAAATTGACCGAAATCCATGAAGTTTCAAGATTATCCCTATTTCTAAATACCGTGTTAGTAAGAATACTTTTACCATAGACAGTTTCTTTTATAGACCATAGCCAAGACCGGGCAAAATAATATTTCAGTGACGTGTACAAATGGAAAGTGTTGAGAAAAGGCGGTGAGGTGAGGCTGCTTGACCTTTGGGTAAAGAAATGTATCGAGTTCGTTAAGCAACACCCCTTTCTTTGTGTGAAGATAGCCTTGATAGTAGTTGTCGGCTGATATGAAAGTCAAGAACGGTACGCCTTGGAAGTCGACTTCAATGGCGTTGGCATTTCTGATTTTTGTGATTCTTGTCGAGTACGAAGAGCATTGGGCGAGATAGTTGAGTGTGTTTGTGGCTGCTTGAATCCGGCACTGGGTAAGCATGGCTTCCTGCTTCGGGGTATTTCTGCGAAAGTTCCATATTAAATATATTTTTTTAAGACATAAATATGTCATTTAAACAAAAAATAGTATCTTTGCATCATCAAAGAAAGTCTTTGACTAGATTGAGCCTACGAGCCATGTCTATTTTATTAATTTAATAAAAACAGATATGGATATATTTTCAATTATATTTTATATCATAATTGTTTGTAGGTTTAAATTCAAAGTAAATATAAACCTCAATATAAAAATTTAAGATAGAAGTTACGGCACATTATTATTGTGCCGTAACTTCTATTCATTTTTGTAATTTTCAATAAGCCAATCTATGCCATTCTTAAGAATCTTGCCTATTAAAAATTTTTCTAATTTAAAAACATTTTTTTTCTGATACGATAATGTATAATCATAGGATTGTGCTAATCCTGCAACAGCCTCCATTTCCTCATAAAACCAACTAAGAGTATTGTTGCCCTCTTTTTTTAATTCGATATTTAGTACTGAATTTATTTCATTTATAAAATATTCCGAAGGGGTAAATCCATTTAGTTCAAAAGACACTCGTTCTGTTGTTTTTTCCTTGTCATCACGCCCTACTCTATAAAAACCTTCTACACGTCCCTCTGTTTTTATAGAATATACAAAATCAAAAAAGAGATCTAATTTTTGTTTATAAGAAAACGGGTATTTTGAGTATTGGTTACTTTTTTCAAACTTGTCAATTTCATTTAATGATAAAAATCTCAAAAGTATATCATCAGAGACATTATAGTTGTAAAGCAAATTGTAGATGCACAATTTCTTGTAAAAAGTCAAATTCTTTGATTCATCTTGAGTTCGTACTTCATACATATAGTATGTCTGTTGATAATTAAGGAAAGGTACTACATCAAGTGATTTAGCCAAAATGTTAATAATCCATGTATCTGGAGCTTTTGCATCTATATACAGATAATTTTGCTTATTACATTCTGATAATTTCATATTTTCAAGTATCTTACATATCCGATCTTCTAATGTTACACTTTGTTCCATAAGATATTTGTAAATATCAACATTTTGACAAGTTATTCCATTTGCAAAAGCAAAACATATATTGGGAATATGTATTTTAAATAAATCGCTTATGGTATGAATATTTTCATGCCATTTAGAAGATGAGGATTTTATCAAATCCTTACTACCATATACAAGTTCCTTGCAATTATCAGAATAATTGCTATATGAATTATTATCTTTTCTATTATTTAATATTGACAATTCAATCCTGTAGTGATATTGCCTATCCCAACCATTATTAGTTTTTGAGATTACAGCATAAATACCATTTACGATTATGTTTTTATACTTAATCGTATCAATAAATTTTTCTTTCGTTTTGCTATTATAATATCCGGTTTCAACAATAGTAATAGAAAGAGGTTCTATGTCAGGAATCTTGACATAAATACCATCGGCATTTTCACTATTAAACCAACTATCATCAAAAGGTATTGAAGAAATTTCAGTATATTTGAATTTCTCCAAATCTATATCTTCTTCTTGCAAATTCTTTCTATTAAACGAATAATACATAATGATTATATTCTGATTTATGGTTTGCAAATATAACATTTTTCTTTAAAAGAAGTATCCTCCGGATTGCTTTTTATTTTCATATCCATAGTTTTCGAAGAGTTTTGCGGTGACTGATGCTTTCCATTCGTTGAAGACGCTGCCTATGGATGTGCGGATGCTGTTCACCGTGTCCACGATGCTTGGCATCGGGTATTAGTCAATTTTTAGGACGGAGAATCCGATGGCAGATATGCGTTGGTATATACGCTTGTACTAGACGGAAGCTTGGGTGGACTCCCATCAGTTGTGAATGTTGGCTGTGCGGAGCGTGGCCATGAGTTCGTGGCTGAAATAGTAGGACTCCAAGTGCAGCCCAATGATTTTGAGTCGGCCTCGATGAGATTGATGATATTGATGATGATTAGGGCGATGTTGTGCTTCCCTTTTAAGACTTCACTTGTCTTGGGGCGAAGGCTGCGGCCTTGTTAGTGCCATGGATTGGTACAACTGATGTCGGGGGTGTGAAAAAGATCGCTCATATCTTGCTTTTTTATGGCAAAGATATGAGCGAATGTGCGGTGGGGAAAAGACAAACTATGATAGATAGCCTAATGTGGCAATGTTACATTTCATTTTCATCCGAATGTATCTTCCAGTATTTACTCCACCAATATGAATGACCGTCTTCTCCAAAAAACTCGATGTAATGATAAGCAAGTATTTTTATATCTTGCTGATTATTCATCTCATGATGCCACCATGACGGATACAGATGATTGTCTTTGTATGTTAAAGATTCTTCTTCAAAAAAAGAAACACCAAGTTCACTTATACCATACGTTAAAGTACCATTTAGTGTAAATGCCACTACCCTCAATCCTTTTCTATCAAATGAATCAAAGACGCATTGGCGCCATGAACTATCTGTAATACATGAAGACTTAGAAATGCAGTTAGAATCAACAAATTCTTTAAAGAAGTGATATGCAATAGGCACGAACTTATCTGTAGGGGCTGCAGTCGAAGCTCCTACAACACTATAAAAGGATTCACCTTCCTTCAATTTGTAACACTCATATGAAATATGATCGACATTTCTGATTGCAAACAAATAAACACCTGTTTTTGGAGCTGTAATATTAGTTTCTAATATCAGACGCCAATGATGCTTTTTCATTATATTTGACGTCATTATCTCCACATTTGTGGCGGTGTAAGAAAATACGATTTGCTTATCTCTGCAAACGAGGTCTAAGAGCGTGTTTTCATCTTCATAGGCACATCCGGCATCATCGCTTATAATACAGTAGTTTTCATATTTACTGTTAAACGTTGTGTTTAGCTTGTCAGATGTGCTTTTGAAAAGATTTTCGTCTTCAAAAACACCTAAATCAGCATTAATATAATAAACGACTTCACGAAAAAGCGATAAAGTGACTTCTTTGCAATGAAATCCTTCAAATGTAATGTTCCGAACTATAATTTTATCGTCATACGTCTCTTCAAAATCATAGTTATTCTTCTTTAGGTATCTTATTATCTTTTTTCTGGTAGTTTCTGCTATTGTACCAAAGAAGAATTTACGCTGAATAGGATTAGCTTTTTCTTTCATATAGATTTTATGTTTGGGTAGTAGACAAGTGCCATCAAAACAGATGATATTTAAAAATCCGCAACTCCAAATTAATGGTGTTGCGGATTATTTTTTTTATTTATTACCAGATGTGGGCACGCTTCTTCTTGTCGAGGAAGAGCTTGTCACCCTTCTTCACGTTGAATGCCTTATACCAAGCATCAATCTGCGGGAGAGCTGCGTTAACGCGAGCCTCAGCAGGTGAGTGGGGGTCAGTCTTGATCTGACGGTCTACGAACTCAGGACGAGCGTTGCCTGCCCATACAGTAGCCCATGAGAGGAAGAAACGCTGCTCAGGTGTGAAGCCGTCGATGGTCTTGTTGAGAGCAGGGTTGGCCTTGAGGTCGTTCTGGAGAGCGCGGAAAGCGATGTTCAGACCGCCGTTGTCACCGATGTTCTCACCGAGAGTGAGCTTACCGTTGATCTTCTTGCCGGGGAGAGCCTCGACAGAAGAGAAGAAGTCGACGAGAACCTTTGTGCGAGCCTCGAAGTTCTTCTTGTCAGCAGCTGTCCACCAGTCGTTCTGGTTGCCGTACTTGTCGAACTGCGAACCCTGGTCGTCGAAGCCGTGAGACATTTCATGACCGATTACGCCACCGATGCCACCATAGTTGACAGCGTCGTCAGCATTGGGATCGAAGAACGGCGGCTGCAGGATAGCTGCCGGGAAGCAGATCTCGTTGGTTGTGGGGTTATAGTAAGCGTTGACAGTCTGCGGAGTCATCTGCCACTCTGCCTTGTCCACCGGCTTGTTCACCTTGCGGTTGATATAGTCGTGTGAGAGGAACTCAGACACGTTGCACATGTTCTCGAAGAGAGAGAGCTTCTCGTCAATCTGCAGACCGCTGAAGTCGCGCCATGTGTCAGGATAGCCCACCTTTACGATGAAGTTAGAGAGCTTGTCCTTTGCCTGCTCCTTTGTTGCGGGAGACATCCATGTGGCCTCGTCGATGCGCTGTGCAAGAGCTGTCTGAAGATTCTTTACGAGGCGAACCATGTGCTGCTTGGACGACTCGGGGAAGTACTTCTCTACGTAGAGCTTGCCGATGGGTTCGCCGAGCACGCCGCTCACAAGAGCTGTGGCACGCTTCCAGCGGGGACGGTCCTGCTGTGCACCAGAGAGAACGCTGCCGAACTCGAACTCTGCAGCGCGGAACTTGTCGTCGAGATTGCCGGCAGCGCTGCTTACAGCGTGAGCCTCAGCGTATGCCTTGAGGTCGTCGAGCGACTCCTCTGCGAGAATCTTCTCCACCTCGCGGATTGGCTCAGGCTGGCCTACGTCGATGTGTGAGAACGGAGGAAAGCCCTGTGCGAGGAAGAGGTTGCCCCAGTCGATGCCGGGATAATCATTTACAAGCTGGTTGTATGTGATTTTATGATAGTTGGCCTGTACGTCACGGAGCTGCACCTGAGAGTAGCTTGCCTTGGCGATGCGTGTCTCGATGCGCATTGTTGCCTCTGCCTTCTTCTGTGCTGTAGCAGCGTCGTTGCCAGCGAGTGTGAGGATGGTGGTGAGGAACTTCACGTAAGCGTCACGCACACCCTTCACCTGAGCGTCGTCAGAGAGATAGTAGTCGCGCTCGCCAAGACCAAGACCGCCCTGACCAATTCCTACGAGGTTGTTGGCAGCGTCCTTCTGGTCTGCACCTACGCCCATGCCGAACATCATGCAAGAGATGCCGCGTGCATCGAGCTGTGAGGTTACGAGCTGATAGTCGCGACGGTTCTGGATGTCAGCAATCTTCTTGAGGACGGGCTGTATAGGAGCAGCTCCCTCACGGTTGCGGCGTACGCTGTCCATAGCAAGATTGTAGAGCGAACCGATCTTCTGACCCAGTGTGCCCTGTGCCTGAGGCTTGGACGAATACTCCTGGATGAGTTCGAGGATGCGCTTCTGGTTCATCTCATCGAGGTCGGTGAAAGAACCGTTGCGTGCATGCTCTGCATCAAGCGGATGGGCCTTGCGCCAGCCACCGATGGCATACTCGTAGAAGTCGTTACCCGGCTTAACGGATAAATTCATGTTGGCACGGTCGATGCCCGCTGTGCCTTGTGCGCTTGCTGACATAGTTGCTGTCAGAGATAGCGCGAAAATAAGAGCTTTTACGTTCATATGATTACATTAATAAGTTCTGATTCCTTACAAGTTGATAGATTATAGGTCATTTGACTGCAAATATACTTATTTTACTATACACAATGGCACTTTATTTACAAATGTTAACCTTTAAAGCGTCCGATTTAATAATACGTAAAAATATGGCACCTTGTTTGCACAATAATACCATATATGATAATTTTGTATTGGTAAAAATTAAAACAACAAGACAACTATGAAACAAGAAAACTGGTATGACGTCGACACCGCCCGTGGTGGCGACTTCTCGCTCTCCAATGCCTTCCCCATTCTGATGCGTAAGGTGTTCGTATGGATGACATTGGCTCTCGCCATAACTGGCATTACAGCCTACGGCGTGGCTTCTTCGCCAGCTCTGGTGGGAATGATATTCTCCAGCAAAGTGATGTTCTGGGGACTCATCATCGCTGAATTCGGACTCGTAATGGCTATCAGCGGAGCCATCAATCGTCTCTCGCTTGCCACAGCCACCCTGCTCTTCATCCTCTATTCGGTGGTGAACGGTGCCACTTTGTCAGTGATATTCCTCGCCTACTCCACCACGGTAATAGCCAAGACGTTCTTTATTACGGCGGGCACGTTCGGTGCGATGGCGCTCGTAGGATATACCACGAAGACTGACCTGACCTCCATCGGCAAGCTACTGTTCATGGCGCTCATCGGCATTATAATCGCCTCGGTGGTGAACATCTTCGTAGGAAGCTCTGGTCTTGACCTCATCATCAGCTACGTAGGCGTGCTGGTCTTCGTAGGTCTGACCGCTTACGACACGCAGAAGATTAAGGAGATGTGCCGTATGGCTCCGGATGCGGGCGAAAGCATGCAGAAGCTTGCGCTCCTCGGTTCGCTCTCGCTCTATCTCGACTTCGTCAACCTCTTCCTCTATCTGCTCCGCATCTTCGGAAACAATAAGGACTAAAAAAGTTGAGAGTTGAGAATTTAGAGTTGAGAGTTATGATATGTTTTTTAGCTTTATCCCTTGATTAATTTTAATATAACATCAAAGGTAATCATAACTCTCAACTCTAAATTCTCAACTCTAAATTCTCAACTCTCAACTGTATCAACTCTCAACTTTTAACTGCCCCACATACTCATACAGCTTTTTATAGAACGGATGCGAGGTCATTGTCTCGGACGAACCTAAGATGATGAGCTTCATGCGGGCTCGTGTTATTGCCACGTTCATACGTCTTAGGTCGCGGAGGAATCCGATGTCGCCGCCGTCATTGCTGCGGACCAGCGAGATGAGGATGATGTCGCGCTCCTGACCTTGGAAGCCGTCCACGGTGTTGACGGTAAGCAGATGGCGGTAAGGACGGAAGAACTCACGCTTGCGGAGTTCCTTACGCAACAGCTGCACCTGCGCACGATAAGGCGAAATGATTCCCACGTCTATCGATTCTTCCAGTATACGCTGCTTGCCGATTTTCTCAAGATATTGCTGCAAGGTCTGTAGTGTCAGTTCTGCTTCGGCGCGGTTGATGCGTCCGAAATTCTCACCCACAAATTCTTCCTTGCCGTCGCATTCGGCGGTGTCAATCCACATCATCGGTGTGTCATAATCGAGGATGCCACGGTGACTGACCGTAGGCGCCGACTCCACCATGCCATGATAAAACCACTCACTTGAGAACTTCATTATCTGCTCGTTCATGCGATACTGCATCTTCAGCAGCGTTACGGTCTCAGGCTTGTTCTCCACAATGCGCTCCATGAGCGTCTTGCCCAATCCTCCCTTCAAAGCCATTATGCTTTTCACGGTTGGCGGCAACTGGCAATGGTCGCCGGCAAGTATCACGCGTCCTGCCTTGCGGATGGCTATCCAGCACGCCGCCTCAAGTGCCTGTGCTGCCTCGTCAATGAAGAGTGTGGAGTATTTCTCGCCTTCGAGCACACGGTTGGCAGCTCCAGTAAGCGTGGATGCGATGACACGTGCCTCACCGAAAAGGGACGAACGGATGCGCAGTTCCAGCTCCGTAGCCCTACTCTTGAGGCGGTCCATCTTCTGATGCCATGAGTCGGCATGCTTGCGTTGCTGACGTAGCTCGCGGATTGCCTTGCGGATGCTCCAGAGCTGGGGATAGTCTGGATGGGCCTCAAAGCGCCGTTCGTATGTGCAGGAGAGCATCTTGTCGTTCACACGGGTGGGATTGCCGATGCGGAGGACATTTATGCCACGGTCGACAAGCTTCTCCGATATCCAGTCCACAGCCATATTGCTCTGTGCACATACCAGCACCTGACTCTCACGTCGCAGGGTCTCGAAGATGGCTTCCACGAGAGTGGTGGTCTTACCGGTTCCCGGAGGACCATGCACCACGGCTACGTCCTTTGCCCACAGCACCTCATTGACGGCTTTCTCCTGAGAGGCGTTAAGCCAAGGAAAGCGCATAGCGTCGAAGGTGTAGCGGGAGGCTGGCGCCTTGGTATAGAAGATGTCACGAAGGTCGGCAAGTCTGCCGCTGCGTGCTCGGATAACACGGTCGAGGGCTTCGAACATAAGACGATAGCTGGTCTCGTCGAAGAAGAGCTGAACGCCGAGGGCATCCTGACGCTGCAGGTCCACAATGCGTCCGCTGTCGGGCAGCGCCACCACCATACGGTCCTGCTCGGCATAGCTGACGGTAGCGGTGAAGGAGAGATACTGTAGCTTGCTGCCTCCCTTCGTAGCCTTCGCCCCTGCCGTCGACGTATCGTTCTTAATGGTGAAGAAACACACGGGGCGACCTGCTTCGAAGTTATGTTCTATGTCGGAACCGGGTTGGCGCATCACCTCCACCACCATCTGGTTGAGCGAATTATAGTAGCTTCTGCCTATGCTTACCGGAAACCAAGCGTCGCCGCGGCGCACCTTGCGCTCCACGCCCATTGTCTCCGTCTGCTTGCGAAATTCCTCCTTCTCATGATTGTATTCAATCTCGAGGAGCATGTGCTGGCGCTGAAGTAAGAGTGTCGGATTATCCATTGTATTATCTTTTATTTATTGAGCCTACATATAGTGGCTCAGCAATTATTATAAGAGAAAGGTGTGTCGGAAACGCAAGTCATAAATTATTGACTTTAGTTTCCGACACACCTATGTTGTTGTCATTCCTTAGAGCCATATCGCAGATGCGATAGTCTTAAAGGATTTATATAAGCATTAGTATGCTATACGCTTCACGAAGGTCTGCTTGCCGTTTGTGAGGCGAACGATGTAGATGCCGTGGGCGAGCGACTCGTTGGCGAGGTGCATACCATTAACGGAGTAAACCTGAATGGTTCCGGCAAAGCCGTCGGCAACCACCTTACCATTACGGATTTCCACATCGGGAGAAGGCGAATCAGCCTTCAGGTCTCGGATGGCGCTCAGCGAACCTGTCTTAACGTAAGCCACCTCAGCAGCATTGTCAATACGTCCCGTTGATGTGTCGAGGAGGAGCACCACTACACGGAGATAGTCCTTGCTCTGCACATTGGCAGGAACGTCCAGCTTGGTGGCGTACGTAACGGTATGGAACTCATCCACATTAGCAGGAATACTGTTCTCAATGCCATTCAGCACACCGAAGCCGGCACGTGCGACATGGTCAAGATTGATGGCTGCATGAGAAGGAAGCTTCTCGAAACCACCCATCTGTGTAGACGAACCATAGAAGTTGTTTGCCTGAGTATAGCCCTTGACGCTGTCCTCAAGGATGGCAAAGGCGAAACGGAACTGAGAATTGCTGTAGCTTGAAAGGAACTGTGCCGTGGCACGTACGTCAATCTGCGAACCGTCACCATCCTCAGGGAATACTGCCTCAAGGTCGACACCTGCCGAGCAACCTGCACTGAGCTGTGCCGAAACGTATGGAGGAGCCGTTGTAGGGCCGGGATCGCACTGGTAGCGACGGTCGATGATGCACTTCGGGAAACCTCCACCGATGTTATAATTGTATGTGGATGCCTTCAGTTCGCTTGGCGTGTTGGTGTAACAATGCTTGGCAATGGCGATGAACTTGTCGCCGAAACGCTCATGACATGTACGGATGCCGACGATGCCACGCGGACAATATCCACACTTGATGCCGGTGAATTCCTCCATTACCACACGCTTTACAGCTTCGGTGTTGGGGAAGAGCACGTATGCAGACTGGCTGTTGTTGCCCTCATAAGCGTCAGCCTCACCGTTTACAGACACAAGGCGCATCGTGTAAGACACCGGCTCTGTGCCGAAAATGGCGTCATGGTCGACAGTTATCTCTGCTTCGCTGCGCTCACCGATGGTCTGTTCGATGTCAGCGAACTTCTCTTCCTCGCCGTTAACGCTGTAGGCAACGCGCACATTCGTAATCTTCTCTGGCGAGAGATTCAGAATGCGACCGGTCATCTGGAAAGAATTGCCTGAACGTACTGCCACGTTATTCACGCCAGTAAGGGCTGCGTCCATAGGAAGAACGTCGCCTTCCACACGTATGGCGATGGCAAGAGCCTTATCAGGACTTACGGCATTGGTGGCATTGTTCACCCAACCAGATCCTAAGTCAGTCCAGTTGCCGTTGGTGTCATAGCTGTCGCCGACCGACATGGCGGCAGTCTTACCCTTGAACTCATATCCCACATAGAACGCCTCACCGGTTATCTCGTAGGGACTGTCAAACTTAACGGTGTTGTTGCCGCTGCTGGCAAATTCAGCAGCCTTGGTAAGCAGGGGAGCCTCGTCAAGACTGCGTGTCAGGAACACGCTAAGCTCGTCAGTGTTTGCGGAAAGACCGACACGTACGCCCGTTACCTTCTTGCCGACATAGCACTTGGCAAACTCGGCTGGCACATAGATGGCACCCTTACCGGCTACCGCAGTGCCATATCCGTTCAACGTACCCCCGTAATATCTAAGGTATGTGAACTTGGCCTCGGCTGCTGATACAAACAGCAGCACGAGTACCAGTAATGATAATATTCGCTTCATTCTTTCTCTTTATGTTTATTCATGTCGTTATCATAACGACCTTTCTCCTTACAGAGCGATGCGCTTCACGAAGGTCTGCTTGCCGTTTGAAGCCTTCACGATGTAGATGCCGCGACCCAAGCTCTGGTTAGCAACCTGCTTGCCGTCTACAGTATAAACACGGATGTCGCCTTCGAAACCAGTGCAAACCACCTTGCCGCCAGTAACGCCAATCTCAGGAACGAGCGAGTCGTCGATGTCAGCGATGGCTGTCTCAACGGAAGCCTCACCGACACGTGCCTGGGCTGCGTTCTCAATCAGACCGGTGCGGTTGTTGAAGAGCATTGCAATGACGTTGAGGTTCTTCACGTCGCGTACTGAAGAAGGAACAGTGAGAGTCTTTGTGAATGTCACGGGCTCTTCAGCCTTCACAGTTGTGGGAACGCTGTTCTCCAAGCCACGGAAGCCGAAGATTTCACGTGCCACGTGCTGCATGTCAATGACTACAGTCCTTCCCTCTGTAGAGAAAGGACCTACATTTTCATAAGGCATGCCCTTACATCCGTTTGACTGATAATAACCGCTGACATTGTCTTCAGTGAGAACGAAAGAGATGCTATAGTCTGCATCGTTGAGGTCAGTCACGAATGTTGTAGTGGCTGTAGCGTTGATGGTGTTGCCATTCACCAGCTCAGACTTAACGTTCACCTCACCAAGACGGAGAGCTTCGCTTGTTGCCTGATAAGCCGACTCAAGAACAGAGGGTATTGGCGTTACATTCATTTTCGAATTTCGGTTGACGATAGCCATAGGATAACCAGAGAACGTCAATGAGTTGTAAGAAGGACAGTCAAGACCTGATATTCCATAATAACTCTCCTGCTTGTGAACGGCTATACCGACAAAGTTGTCAGGATATTTCTCATTCATCTTCTCGAAGCCCCAGATACCTTGCGGACAATACTGACACCATGTACCTGTGCCCTCTTCCACTACCATACGGTATTTAGGGAAGCGGCCTACGATACCGATATTGCCAGATGCAGTATTGTTGGGCTCGTACGGATCGTCAGCGCCGTCAATAGAGAGAAGACGACAGTTCAAGGCGTGCATGCCCCCATCTGAGAGTCCCGGATGCTCGAACTCGAAAAAGCTGGAAATACCCGGACCTATCTTCTTGTTTACTTCAGCGATGGTCTCCTCGCCACCGTCGATGCTATACGCAATGCGGAATACGCGACCCATCTTTGGCGAACGGCTCATAAGCGTACCGCTGATGGTAAAGGGAGTGTCCTTCTTCTGAGTCACGTCATTCACTTCCAGCAAAGCGAAGTCCTTGGGAAGGTTGTCGCCCTTGATACGTGCGAAGATACTGAGGGCCGACGACTTATAGTCAGGGTCTGCAGCATAATTCTTCCATCCGTCACCGAGGTCTGCCCAACATGCGTTCTCGTCATATAAGTTGGAAATACCGATAGGCGACTCGTCTGTCTTACTTGTAGCGCTATATCCTATATAGAATCCCTTGTCAGTGATGGTGTATGTGCCCTGGGTGAAGGAGATGCTTGTCAAACCTTTCAAACATTCTGCTTTAGTCTCTTCGAGGATGGGAGCACCGTTAAGGTCTTCTGTTACGAAAATCTTCACGTTTGTTGAACCACAACCTAAACCTATGCGTACACCTGACACCGTTGCTCCCTGATACATCTTGGCTATCTCAGCAGGGATATAGATGGCTCCCTTTGCAGTAGTGGCATTACCAAAAGAGTTTTCAGGATTGGCGTTTTGGTTACAATAGCCCCATGATATGGTGGCTGTCTGAGCTGTGGTTGTCAGAGCGGCACATAGCAGAGCTGACAGAAGTAAATGTCTTTTCTTCATATATTAATGGTTCTTTGTTTTATTATATGTTAGTTCTTTATTAATAGTTTGTTTACATCACCACGATTTTCTTTACGAATGTCTTCTCTGCACCTGTTCCGCGTACAACATACACGCCGCGTGAGAGATTCTCGTTGGCAATCTGCTTGCCATCGATGGTGTAAACGCTGAGCTTACCGTCAAAGCCGTCTGCCAATACTGCACCGCCGACTACCGCGATATCAGGTGTCTGTGTTGCGTTAACGTCGGCAATAGCAGTCTCGCCCTGCTCTGTCACCTTCACCTGCACAGCATTCTCAATGGTGCCCTTCTTCTTGTTGATGATGAAAGCCACCACCTTGATGTTGTCACGGTTGAGCACTGTAGAAGGAAGGTCGAGTACTGTAGAATAAGCAATGGGGTTAAACTCGTTCACGCTCTGCGGAATACTGTTCTCAATACCCTCCTTAACGCCGTAACCCGAACGTGCCACATGGTTGAGAGTGACACTGGCAGAGCTTCCCTTACTCTCAAAGCCACCCATCTCTCCGTTCTTGTTTCCTGCGTAAGCATTGTTCTGCTTGTAACCAGTGATGCCATCCTCTACAACTGCGAAAGCAAAACGGTAGTTGGCTTCATTGTCAGCTAAAGTAAACTGTGCGGTGGCCTTGACATTCACGCGGTTGTCGTTCTCTGGTACGAAAGTGGCAACGGCATCAAGACCTACTACTGTTCCAAGTTCAAGGGCAGCATTAACATTTGTCAGTGAATTTGCAGGGACCGGATCGAACGTAAAGATACGGTCAACCGTACAATAAGGCCAAGTACCGGTAAGATCATAATCGTATGTCGGCGACTTCAATGCTTCAGGAGTGTCCTGATAGTAGTTGTGCTTAGCAATGGCAACGAAGTTATCAGGATAACGCTCAATACACTGGTCGATTGAGACAATTCCACGCGGACACCAGCCACAGTTAATACCAGTGAACTCCTCCATGAGGACACGCTTTACAACAGAAACGGTAGTGCCAAGCAATGATACGGTTGCCGAATTGTTACCGTCATATACGTCAGGCTCACCGTCAACACTGACAAGGCGTACCTTAACAGTGTGGTTGCCCTTGCCAGAAACGCCGTTATGAAGAATCTCGAAAAATCCCTCACTACGCATCTTTATTTCATCCTCAAAGTCAGCAAATTCCTCTGTACCGCCATCAATAGAGTAGCCAATACGATATGCGGAAACATTGGAAGCGCTCTGATTAAGCAGACGACCTGTTATCTTGAACGGAGTGTTCTCCTTTACTGCAATATCCTTAACGTCCACAAGGCTAAGGTCAACGGGAAGTGTCTCTCCCTCAATACGGGCATAAATGTTAAGTGCATTAGATTTCACACCGTTGTTCACCCAGCCGTCACCAAAGTTTGTCCAGTTGCCGTTACCTGAAAGGTTAGCCAGGTTGGAACAACCTAAAGCATTCTCCGTTCCCTTATATTCGTATCCGATATAAAAGCCCTCACCGGTAATGGTATATGGTGAATCGAATTTCACAGCACTGTTAAGTCCTGAAACAGCGACATCAGCTTCCTTAGTGGCTATAGGAGCGCCGTTAAGGTCGGTAGTGATAAAAACAGAGAGCGACTGTACGTTGGCAGCAAGGCCGAAACGCACGCCCGTGACAGTCTTGCCGACATAGCATTTCGCCAACTCAGCAGGAATGTAGATGGCAGCCTTGCCAGCAGTGGCAGCACCATTAACAGACGAAATGGTCTTGTCGCCATAACCCCAATAAGTATACTTAGCCTGAGCCGCACTGACACAGAGCAGCAAAAGCACAATAAGGGAGTAGAATTTCTTCATATTCAAAAGATGTTTTTAATAGAAAATTTCAGTGTTTTGTCTAAACGTTAATAAGATATGTAGTATGCATCGGCAAATTTACAACTTATTTTTTGAAATATAACAAACTGATAGACAAAAAGACACAGGCTTTAACAAAAAAAATAAAAACCCAAGAAAAATACAAAACATGTTCCTTATGTTTAATGTAAAAAAAAGATAATGGATCAAATAATATTGTTGTGTTTTTAACAATCCAATATTATTGTTTATCTTTGC